>ODAK010000770.1_pt1 | contig 36316 bp, 40 predicted proteins | sample 1539591 | NCBI WGS metagenome assembly ODAK01 (sample SAMEA3539303, study PRJEB22396) | soil metagenome | biome: tundra; feature: field; material: soil | place: USA | collected 2010-05 | depth 0.15 m | reverse complement strand
GGACCATCAGCACCGAGATTCGCGAGGCACCGCCTTTTTTCTATGCCGAGGATTACCACCAGCAATACTTAGCCAAACCCTAGACATTTAACAATAATCAGGAATTAATTAAGGGAGCGTTTACGCACCGTGTCCCTGAACATGCGCCATTCGATTGCGAACAACCACTCGTCGTATGTCATTGGCACAGGCGCTCCGTTCCTATCCTTCTGACAGTACTTCGTATAAGCGTCTTTGAGGAGTTGTTCATGTTGTTTCATGTTTGGATCCATTAGTAATCCTCTGTTATGAGACGCTTTATGCCGTTGGTTCTCTCAATAGATTTGGCTGGGGCGCTCATTTAACTTGGTTCTCTCGAACTTAATGGCTGGCGCTTTTTCGTTGTGGGACTCTCATCTACTATGGCTACGCTCTTAAATGTTGATGCTTTCTGATTTAATGGCTCGTTCAGGTTGTGTGTTGCTATCGAATAAATTGACTCGTTCCATCAATGTGGTGCTCTACGCTATTTTGACTACTCGCTCGCATTGATGGTTCTCTCCATGGTTTGACTCGCTCTATCTCAGTGGTGCTTTCTTATGAGATGGCTGACGCTCGATGCGAATGGTGCTCTTAACTGGAATGGCTGACGCTCTAGAATCGTGGTTCTCTCTTTACTAGGGGCTGTGACGCTCGAATCGTTTGTTTCTATATCATTCTACAGGGCTCGCTCCAATAACATGGTTCTCTCAACTACAGTGGCTCGTTCAGAAATAATGGTGCTGTCCTTGTGTATGACTGCGCTCCTCAGGGCTGGTGCTATCGGTTATTTTGGCTCACTCTATCGCCGATGTTGCTATCGGTTCATATGGTTTAAGGAATGGCCCTACTCCGCATTTATTATCTTGTTTAATGATGTTTTACAACGCGTCCAAGCGTAGGGCCACTCCTGTTCAATTTAGTCTGTTCTTCTGGGCTAAAATTAAACTATCAGCAAGGGACAACCACTTATCCCACTCTGCATCTTCAACTTGTTTCAGTTCTGCTTCAGTGTGCAGTTCTGCTTCAACTGGTTCGGGCGTGTTAATGGGGTCTTTCATAGTTCTATTTTATACAGACTACCCAGAATGTGTTGGGAGATTACCATTCTTCTTCTTGAGTAATTCCCGGTCTTCGTGAGGACGGTATCCCTTGTGAACGACGTGATGTGCGTGTCCCAGGATAGCGATTGGGTAGGGAAGCGGTGGTTCAACGCCAAACTCATGTCGGTACCAGAAGGCGAACAAATCTGAGAGCATGAGTTTTACTGCATACCGTCGTGCTCGCGCATCCAACTGGGCGGGTGGTAACTTGCCCGCCATTAAATGTCCATAGCATTCTGTGTCCTTACCAAACTTCGGTGCGAGGGACAAAGCGAGTTCCTTGTTATCGCCGCGTTCGTTGCGGGCAATCTCAAACTCCTTGCGCTCCTTGTAAACGTGCCCATACACGCATTTTGGGTTCTTATGCATAAGTGCAAAACTGTGACCAATTTTCCAGCAAAGAACTTTCAAACTCGCATTCCAGGGCCGTTTTTGCCCTTTGAGCCACTTGCTCGTTGGGTCAAGTCCCGCGAAACGCCATATCGCACCAACGGTTTTAACCTTCTTGATATCTATGTGTGCAACCAGGCCGCTCGCCAGCACGGCGCCGACGCCGTGGATTTCGCATAACCAGGAACCAATTGGGTGTTCGGCTGTGTACTTTATGAGGGCAACAAGGATTTGAGCCTCAATCGTTTCCGCTTGTGTGGCAAACCAACCAAGTACCGCATTTGGTTCTCCCGATTCTTTGAGTGAGCGCACTTGGTTATTGGAACGTTTTCGATTCTCCTGACTCGTGTAATAGGCATCAACCAAAAATCTGGCTTCGTCATCGCTGAGGGTACGAGCAGCAGTTTTTAAGTCCTTAGTAAGTCGGTCAACGGCTGTTAGTTCAAGCATTTGTGTTCTCCTTGTTTCGTTCAAAATAATCATCGGTTAATGCCTTGATTTGTGAGTCAAGTTGCTGGAGTACGGATTTAGACATGTTTATTCCTCAAGCGGACAGTGCCCTTCGCTACATCCCGCGAGTAGCGCATCAGATACTTTATAATCTGAGCGGGGAGGGTGACGCGGGTGTCGTTCCTACCCTTTCGCGTGTCCTTCGCCTTGACGTAGGGGCGCCAGCGCTTGATAAGCGCCGTTCTTGATGCAAGGTGGTCCCTCTTCGTCAGTCCATGCATCCCCGATGGTAGCGTCGTGATGCAGTAACTTTCAAAGCGGGCAACCCTATGTCCTGCCGTTATTACCTGAAACGCAAAATCGACATCGGCATAAGGTGTAGGAATAGTCAGCCAAGACGCGTCAAGTGGTCTGCCGCTGAAGCACCATACCGTTCGACCAACAAGTCCCTCAGCGCATGGATAGCGCCACGGACAAGCGATGGTTCCACGGTTAGCGAAAGAAACAAGTTCATGCGTCTTTGTCATTTGTTGGGTCGTTTTGACCAAGTCCTTCCAATCTTGCAGCGTACAAAACCTTGTTTCCCATAAAATAGGGAACACATTAGACGTGTGTCGGGCTTCAATTTGCTTCCGCGTCGCATTTCCCCATAGGTGTAAGCGTCGAGTTAATGCCGTCATGTCATCGTCCATCTGCCAATAGGGAACACCACGCTCCTCAGCAATCTGTTTTACGTGCTCAAAGGCGGTGTAAGCGGAGCGGGCAGGTGAGATTATGTAGTTGAGGTGTTCAAACCCTGTTGGATCTCGCAACAGGAAAATGACCTTCTTCTTCAGGAACTTTGGAAGGAGGTTGTAAGTGTGCTGCTTCTCAATAGGACGGCACGTGGGGATGTAGATGTCAGGAAACATTCGTTGTGGGACGTTTAAGGTGCACGAAGTCATCAAAGTGTCGGTCAAACCGATCATCGAGTTCCATACCATTAGTGTAAATGTTTTGAAATTCCTTCCACGTGTCGTCCGTGAATTTGAATCCGTTACCCATGCGCCATTCTGCCTCTTCACGGGTAATCGAGGATGTGAAGGTAGCGATGTCTTTTGTCATAGGTTGTCTCCGTTATTGTTGATATTTCATGTTCCTTGTTGTCGTGCCTTCGCATTGGCGATTAATACTGCTATCCGTGCCGAGATTTTGCGCGCCTCCGCGGACGTCGCTGATATTGATACTGGGTGTGCTATTAGCAGTTGTGGTTCCACTATGACCTTGGGCTCTAAATCTTCTGCAAAGATGCCCCTGAACGGTGCACCACATTTCTTGCATTTCAGCGCTTCCAAGTCCGTGGCAATCTCACGGACAAGTTGGCAGCGCATTTCGGTGTACGGTGGTAGTGTCATTTGAAACCCATTCCTCGTAGCATATCCAATGTTTTCCGACCTTCTGGCGTCGAGTTGTAGTATTCGAGCAGGTGCTGGCGTGTGTGCCGCGACCAGTCATCAGCGCTGAATAACTCAGCGCCGCACTCGCAATAGGTCCGTAGTATTGTCATTGTCTCGGTGACAACTTTCACGGGCGATACCATTGGCGTTTCGTTTTCTTCTTTAACCAGTTCGCCTTGACCTTCTCAGCGCGCTTCATCCGCTCAAGATTTTCAGCAGTTGTGGGTCCTCGCGGCACCGTTGGGTGGGTCCAGATATCACCGGATTGGACGTCATCAAAAAGTTTAATCAACTTATCAACTTGGACTACCTTTTTCTTCATTGTATGCCTCAATGTTGTATGCCTCGACTTGATAACTGTAATCTTCGGGGGACATCGGGTCCCACCAAAGCAACTCGCCATTACCGCCCCATGGTTTCCACTTCACGCCGTAGCGCTTGCGCCGTTCATGTGGGTCGTCCAATAGTGGGATTGGTTTATCTTCCATAACTTTATGCGGTCGCTAACTCTTCTGCCCGTGGCTTATCCTCTACGCGGGCATACACAGCGTAAAGTTTCTTTCCTTGAACGATGTATGGCTTATTTGTAGATGTTTTAACTACCTCATCAATGCCCCACGACTCACGTTCAGCGGCTATGTCACTTCTACCAAACTGTATTTTGTCATCGCCCATTTTTATTCTCCTTTGATTTCTTTGTTTATTATATTACACACTAAATCAGGCGTACACATTGTCCTGCATCACTCGATGCACCAGGTCCTTCTTAGACAGGTCAAGGAAGTAATGTTTTTCCTGTTGGTTGCGTGGACCAAGTTTTTTACTCTTAAGGCACAATGACAAGTGTTCACCAAACGTAGCGCCCCACACCTTTTGTAAATTCTTCTCATGAGTTGGTTCCTTAATGCGGGCATTAAAATAAAAGTTGAACTCATTCTTCTGTTTCTCATACGCCACAGCGATAGAGAGCAACATCTCCTTCTTTATTTCTACCTCCTCGTCTCCCTGTGCCTGCGCAAAAAGCGCATCAAGGTTGATGTCAGCCGCCTTGCACAAGTAGTCAATCAAGACATGTTGTTTGACGCGGTGTTTGTTGATGGTGAAGGTGTGTTTGTTCTTAACCCTATCGGCACGGTCTTCAATAAGACGCTCGTCATCTGACATGGTATGCAGTGTTCTAATCTTACTAAGTGACCACAGCAGTTCCTGCTTCAATGCCTTACGCACCGTCTCCAATGACCAGTCGTGTGTCTGTAAAATCGCATATAGGCGATACCTTTCAAGCGACAGATTTTCCTCATGGGTACGTGTTTTTGATTTTGTTAACGTGACCGCCTCATCATAATTAATCTCTGCAGCGTTGAACACATCGAGCGCATGGTCGTCACCACAGTCTTTAAACATGGCGTATATGTTTGCACCTTCTACCTTTTTATCTGGTTCGTTTAGAACATGTTCTATCTTGTAACCAAGTGCCTTACGTGCTGAGCAAAACTGCTCATCCTTATTGACAGACCAATGCTGCACCATGAACTTGATGCGGGCGGCAACAAAAGCCCACTTACGCTCACCTTCAGATAATGAGGGTGTCTCATCGTGAATCAATTTACGTGTACCAAGTTCTGCCGCGATGAGGTTGTTACAAATATCCAATTCTGACAGAAGCGTGGGTTCTTCAATGTTTCCCTGCACCCACACCGAAATATCATCACAACAGCGTTCCCGGCTGATACCTTGGCCTACGTCTTGAAATGTGCCTGGGCGTAAACTGAAGAATCCATAAACCTTTGTGAAATGGCCTCTGGTGCCAGGTACGCCAATGCTAACGCCCGTGCTTAGCGTTGGTGACGCGATAACGACATCGTATCGCTTACATTCCTCGGTTGGGTTCTCAATAAAGTCACACACGTTGGTATGTTCATTTGTATTGGCAGTTACCAACAGCGATTTCTTACCCATCATAACGACGATGGCGTCTACGATGGTGGCAAACGTCCGACTGTTAGTAGCGATGAACGCTTTCTCCCCGTGATTGATGGCATCTAACGCGTCCGCGAGTAAGTGCATCCGACTCTCATACATCTTCGTTGTTTTTCCCTCACCAATCTTGTAATCGTTAATGACACCGAACACGTCATCGTCCTCACCACGTATTTGTTGAATTAGATTTAGCGTTAGGTTTGAGGAGAGGTCAGCGTCAAGACACACGATGCGCTTTGCATTTTTAATCACCCAGATGAAGTTTTTCCAAATTGTAGGTAGGTCAGAATTTAGAAGAGGACTGAGCAGTGCTTGGAGCACCTGCTCAGACTCATCTAAAATAATCGTGTCAAACGGTTTAGTAATTCCCGGTTTAACTCGGTTGAGTGAGTTAATGCAGAGCGCCAACGAAGGTGTTAACCCACCGTCATCAAGGTCAAGGTAGTAGTCAAGGTGTGTTCTGTCAGCAAGGTTTCTAAGAAGAAACACGCGATGCCCAAGCATGAGGACAGACTTTTTTGGTGGCTTAGAAACATTTGGTGGTGGTGTAGGTGGCGCGCCTTGCTCCCACACAATTATTGGTGTGGGTGTGTGTGGGAGCAAAAGCGCGGACGCTGGTTGAGAGTCAATAAGCGCGTTGAGTATCTCGGTCTTACCGGTTCCCATCGGTGACTGAATAAGAGTGATGCCCTCAGTTAGAATTTGTTCATAGAGGTTGTCCGGTAAAAAACGCTGGTTCAACCTAATGAGATTGACGTGTTGATCATATTGAAGCGGAGGCAACGCTACCTTTGGTTTTGCTGTCCAAAGTGGAATCGTCTCTACCTCAACGTCGTCGTGTGGGTCATGTGGTCTTAGATTTAGCGTAAGAGGTGCCGGTGGTTTGGACTTGAAGATTTTTATCCACTGCATCTTGTCAGATGCGGATCTATCAAAGAACCCGAGACTCAAACCCTTACGCACAACGAAGCACCCAGGCTTGCTGTCGGGGGCATCATACCTAAAGCAGGCCTTTTTCTGGTTTTCACCAAGATGGTGCCACAGCGCTTCCGCATGGTAGGTGACTCCATCTGCCAGCGTTATCGTTGGTAGGTCTGGATAAACCTCGTCGGTAGGAATCCACTCCTGAGACAATGACTTGGTGATTTGGACGCACTGTCTTGTTGGCTCAACGTTCAACAGATCAAAGCGGGTCCCTGTCCCCTCAGCGGTACGATACGAGTGTGCCCTGTTTGGATGGGCAATAGGAACGAAGAAAGGTTGCGATGGAACGAATGATGCTGGGTCGGCGCTTGGAAATAACTGCTTAAGAGCCTCCACCCGTTCCACGGCGTCTTCCAGTTGAACGGGTTCAAGCAGTGGTAAGATGATACGGTACTTGTCACAGTGACCCTTAAGGTATGCAGGATCATGGTTTTGATGGTTGTAGGAAGTGTAAAGAGCGTAGGTCCGTCCATTAAGAGATTGGATGGCATCATCCAAGGAAAGGTATGGACGACCTTTCGTTGGATCATTGTCAATGTCAAGCGTAAGACAGGAGAGGTGGATAACGTTGGTCTTACGCCTACTGTAGAAGTTGCCACGGCCATAGTCAGGTTGCATCTCCGCCCCGTCCTCAACCCGAACCATCTTGAAAGGAACGAACAAAGGCCACTGAAGCGACTCACGATCCACGGTAACAACGGGTTTTTGCGTAAACCTGACGCACATCGCGTCCCAACTCTCAACCACGTGCTTCACATGATAGGTCTTGACCCCATCAACAAGCGTGATGTGTAAAAGTCTGGTGCGTTGAAACGTTTGGATAACTAAAACTCCTTGAGACGTTGGACTGCAGCGGTGCCGCGCTGGTAAAGCGATTAACGATGTGGGCACCTCAAGGAGGTCCCGCGAATGCAGGTTAAGAAGTTGGCACTGTCCAAACCCACATCGTTAATCGCTCTACGGTTTTATTTATCGTTCCAGCGCTCATTCATGGATCAATAACTTAGGGACTTAACAATAATGCAAATAATCACGGTTCCATATTCCCATAATCCCCCAATGAACCTGCCGGTTCTCAAACCCACGTCACAAGGTCCCTAAGTTATTGATTTGCCCGTTCTGGTAGTATATGTTTGCAGTAATTCTCTAATAAGACGATAAAGGAAATTACTGCAAACATGTGATACCAGGTCAGAAGGGCAAAACGGAAAATCATACACTTAGGGTTTAACACTTGCGCACAGACCGCCAGGTCACAGACCCACAGACCCACAGACCCATCTCAGTCATCGCCCATAAGCGGGGGCCCGTGACCTGTGTTGGGAAAAACGCTACCTCAGGTCACAGCGCACACCTGAGCACCTCTGAGCCTCGCGCCCCTGCGCCTGTGCTCTCTCCTAACCTGAGGTGTTTTCACCTGTTAGAGACCATGCCCTATCAGCAGAACCCTTGGCTCTAACCACTGCATTCTTCGTTGTACTTCTGCGTGGGGCGCTGAACGCATACCTGCCTACCCGTAATCTTTGTGTACATTCCTAATCTCCTTTGCTCGCCGTTCTGACCTACCACCTGCACACCTTTTCCTTCTTGCACATCTAATACAGCAAGGACTGCTGAAAGATGTGCAGGTGATGACGCGAGGGCGCGAAGGCGTGTGAGCGCACCACCGTCCCCAGGCAGGGAGATGATTACCACTCCCCCACACCTGGACAGCGCCCAGAAGTGGGCCTTGTCTGAGACAGCGCTTGCTGGCGCCGGTCAGAAATTGTCCGGGGCGGCCAACTCTCAATCAACCTGACGGTTCGTAATCTCCCTCATCTACTGTGTCATTCCCTGGGAACCTGTATAGAATTAAATTGTGTAGAGTATTCAACCACTTACCAGGAGACCCACGATGAACACGATGAAAACTTTAGCTGCACTCGCTGCCCTTACCACCCTCGCTGGATGCGCCTCCGCTCCCTTCACAACGTCGGGTTGGAAGCCAGGTGATAAGCCAAGTTGGGTTGACGTTCAAAATGCCGGGATGGAAATCACCATGGGCACGAGGATGGGTTCGCTGGGCATGACCAACATTCCTCTTGATGCTCAAACCAAGAGCGGTGTCGACCAACTCACCAAAATGCCATACAACCAGCTCATTGCTCTCCCACCGCAGGGAAATGAACATGCACAGGCGCTGGTACAAGCTGAAATTAATTCACGGGCGAGCGTAGAAGCGGATTACGCACGACGCGAAAATCTTTGCGCACAGTCGGGACTGGGCCTTGGTTGCTTGGATAACTACAACTAAGCCCTGCCGATTGCTGATTAAAAGGGCTCGAACGAGTCCTTCTCTTTGCGCGGGATTTGGAACTTTCTGGGGGAGGGGGAGGGGCGGGGGGAGTTAGTCGCTTAAAGCATCAAGTCGCTTTTCTTCTGTCTCAAAGAGCGCCGCGATCTTTTCTTCAGACAGCAGTTCCGGAATGGGGAGAATAATGAATGGTAACTTGATGTTCCATTCCTCTTCGAGAGTGCTGTACCTTGTACCCCAAATAAAAGTTTCACGAACCACTTCTTCTATTGTGAGAGGACCAGCAACCTCAAATTCACCAACGCTGGTAAATTTGTCCTCGACCGTCGTTCGAAGATTGTCAAAGATGGTTTCTAACTCATCATCCGTTGATGGGTAATACTTTATCGCGAGATACGTCATAGGGACCTCTCCTTTTAGTGTAGCGAGCGTGTTCGCTCGTACTCTTCGCGTTCGACGTATGCCGCCTTGGTGACGTCGTCGTCGACGGCGATGGCATTTAGGAAATCACCGAAGCCCTTCCCTTGTCGGCGCATCTCCTGAGCGACTTGTCCCATCGCTTTCCTTGCTTCTGTCTTCGTCGCGGTTGGTGGGAGACCAAGGGCCTCCAAGTTGATGCCCAGACTGGGGGTGTTGAACTTCTTACTCGAGCCCTTCGCCTTCTTGTCTCGCCGGGTTTTGCTATTGATGCTCATTAGATAATCCACACCGTTGGTTCAGTTCGTACGGTGCACCCACGACCCTTTGCACGTTTGATGCAGTGCTTCATGGCCTTGCGGTCCTCATATCTATGAACCGTCTCGCTCGCGCCAATTCCAAAGCGGTCTGTGATGAAGACCCGCGTCGCACCCGTCTCGTGAAGCAGGTTCTTATCAGTTAGGCGCTTGAGCTCGGGATCAACAACCCCCTTAACGACACCACCAAAACCGATTTTTTGTGATGGGTTTACGTAGACGATGTTGTCGGTTGGTAAAGTTTTCATTGATTCATTCCTGTGCAAGTTTCATTAGAGCTATTTTAACTTGCCGGTGCAAAATCGAGAAACATCTACGCGGCAGATTTCTTGTTCGGTTCCGGCGCAGGTAGCAACCCCCATCATTATTATTATACAACGCACCCACGTGGATGAACAACCCAACCTGTGGTCGCTCTGTCTGTAAATATCCGCATAGCGGGCACGGGTGGTCCCTACTTAGCCAACTCGGTAAGTCCCGCACTACCTGAGAGTGTCTATGACGCGGCTGTTAGCAATTCTAAACTTCATCGGTCTAAGGATAAATGATGGGGCAAGGTGGTTCGTCATTGGATTTGTTGTTTGGTTTGCCCTTCAACTGAAAGCGTATCTATGGTTGCACCCATCAGATTTGAACTATGGAGTATTCGCGGGGGCGCTTGCCACATGTGGTGCGATCTACCATTGGTGTTGCGTTTACGATGATAAACACCCAGACGCTGGCAACGGGGACCCGCCAACGTGATCAACTATAAACGCGCTCCACGGTCTGATGCCGCTAAAGCAGCCCTTTGCGCTTCATGGACGCCTGAGCGCAGGCGTCAACAGAGCGTAACGCTTCGTGCGTTTCACGCTAACAAGAAGGCGGGTCTGCCACCACCTGTTAAGCGCGAGCCAGCACCACGTATCCGCCCGAAGAAGGTTAAACCCCCGGTCATTGATGAGGCTGAGGAAATCGCGACGATGCTTGCGGTTATTGACGCACGAAAGAAGGAGATTAAGAAATGAGCGCCCGAGGTGCAGAATGATTTACCGCATAATAAAAATGACTGGCGGGTTTGGAACTAAGTTCTTTATACAGTGGACTCACGGGCATGGACATGGACCTCGACCGCCAGAGTGGCAACATGATTTTCCATATGCTAAGAACTTTAACACTATAGAAGAAGCACGCAATTACATCACTCAGGCGAAGGTCCCAGTTATTGGGAAACTTAAGAAATGAGCATTATTCCATTCCCATACAACCTCGCCGCCGCTGGGGCAGCAGCCATTGCCATCGCAGGAACAACCTTTGCCTTTACCCGCGGTCATTACATCGCCCAATACGAACAAGAGGTGGCGATGGTAAAGCAGGGCGCAGCAGATGACGCCGCTCGCATCGCTCAGCAAGTCGCTACCGATAAAACAATTACTCAAGAGAAACAAAATGAAGATGCACAAAACCTTTCTACCTACGCTACTACTGTTGCCAGTCTTAGCGGCTTGCTCAACCACCCCAATCACCCGGTCGTCTCCGTGTGCAGCAATCCCAGCGGCACCAGTGGCGCTAACCCAGTCGCCAACGGACCAGCAACTACAGGAAGTGCTGGTTCAACTCAAGGTGCTCAGGGAACAGGTATCAGCATTGACCCAACCGTCCTCCTCAACACCATCGACACAGCGATAAGTGGAACGCAGGCAGTTTTGGACTGGCGGCAGTTTTACTCCGCGATGAAGGACGCGGACGGCCGCGCTAACTGATGCGACCTAAACAACCCTCAATAAAGGTCAGAAAACCAGTCGCTCGCGTTAGACGACTGAAGGCGGTCTTCGTTGGTGAGGAAGTGGTCCCTCCCTCAAAGCGCACGCTGGGAGCGAGGCGGAGATGGTCAAGAGTGCGACCTGCACAATAAATATAAAACCAATGATCCTTTGAGGACTTCTTGTGACCGTAAAAACCACCACCTCGCACGATTGTGACGAACACCGCCTCGGTAAGGTCGCGTTTCACGTCGCACCAACCACCGAACAGCTAACCCGCGAGATAACTACGCTTAAAGAGATTATTGACACCCGATTGGACGGGATGGATCGCGCCATCGTGCTGTTCCAAGAAAATCTGACAAGGGTGCCAACGGAGACCGACAAGTCAACGGGGAACCTCAAGGAGTTTCTACTTCAGAAGTTCGCCACTGTTTTTACGGCGCTTGATGGAATCGCGGTTCAGTTTAAGGAGCGTGATACCCGCGTTGCGCAGCGCTTTGACAGCACGCAGCATGAACTGGCAACCGCGCTTGTTGCATCAAAGGAACTAACCGGGTCGCAGCACACCGCGTTTGCTCAGACCATGAATGAGAAGTTTTTGAGCGTCGCTACTCAGTTTACTGAGAAGTTCGATGGAATCGCGGTTCAGTTCAAGGAACGTGATACCCGCGTTGAGCAAACAGCAAAAGCATCTAAAGAGGCTCTCGACGCCGCTTTGCAGGCCGCTAAGGAGGCCGTAGGTAAGCAGAACGACTCATTCGCTCAGGCCATTCTCAAGGTTGAAGCGTCATTCACCAAGCAGATTGACCAAATCGGTTTGATGCTGACGACTACCGTTACCGCCATCAACGACAAGATTGACGACCTCAAGTCACGCCTCAACATGATTGAGGGAATGGACCGAGGTAAGACCACCCAGGTGACCACGCATCAAGCAAGTGGAACTTACGCGATGGGAATGGTGGGACTTGTAAGCGGCATTGTTATCGGCGCCTTGACGGTCGTAGCAACATTCGCGCTTCGCGGACACTAACGGAGATCCATTTGATCAATCACAAAACCCTCGATGATGCTGACGCACAGGGCCTCACACCCATCGCCTTATTCTGCATCGACAAGGATGGGGATCTGTTCGCGTTGAATGCTGAGGAAGCCCCCACCAAGGAGCAACTCGCCGGCGGTGGTCATGCAACGATGCTTATCGTAAAGCATATGCTGGACCAGCTCGCTGCGGGCAACAACCCATTCGAACCTAAGAAAGCAATCCTCACACCGACAGACATCGCACGCATCAGGGTTTCTGGTCGCGATATCCAACTGAAGTTAGTGAAATGAGTAAGACAAAGCTTGATGCGGATGGAAACATCGCTCCCCATCGAGTCCAACACGACAAAACCTCCCCAACGAGGAATTTAAGCGCTGACCACAAAATGAAGATGGCAGAGGTCGCGGAGCAGCGCAAGGACGAGGCACTCAGTGAAGATCACGTCATCAAACTCCACTATGGGTATAAAAAGCAGAAGGATCTATGGATTAATGCCAATGAAGAAGACCGCCACGCGATAGTTTTTGGTATGGTTCTTTTTGATGGTGCTATCAAGAAGGGAATGGCTGATATCGCCCGCTTCTTCGCCATTAAGGGCGACGCTCTCAAGGAACTTCAAGAAAAGTATGCAGAAACATTTGAGATGGCAGCGATGGCCCTCAAGCTCAAGATTCAACGCAACGTCATCTCGCTGGGTCTCCAACGCGAGGACGCCATGAACCTAAAATTCAATTTGCTCCTCCAATATTCCGAACAAGTACTTTCTCCGGTGCATGAAGGAGTGGAATCTATGGATGAGGGCAAGGAAATCACCATCAATGTTATTTCAACTAAAGAACAGGCAGAAGCCGCCGCTAACGGTGACCCAATTCCAAACATGGCGGTGGGTCCTAAAGGCACGCGACTTCAGTAGTGAATGCAACTGAACTTATTTTCCCATCAAGCTGAGTTTGTCTCTGACATCACCACCCGCAATCTACTTTTGTGCGGAGGATATGGTTCCGGAAAAACCAAGGCATTGGTTGTCAAACTTATCGTGTTGGCAAAACTTAATCCCGGCTGTGTAGGCATCGCCCTCAGTCCAACCTACGCGATGGCTATCCGCACGCTCGTTCCTACCATTGAAGATGAACTGGCCGTCCACAACATCAAGTTCAAATTTAACAAGTCAGAACTTGTTTTTTACATTGACGTTGGGCATGGGAAAATCACGACGCTTTACATCCTCGCAGCGGAGACATTTAAACGGGCAGCCGGTCTCAACTGCGCCTTCTTCGGAATCGATGAAGCCGACCTTCTGAGTCATGAAACATTTGTTGCGGCATGGCGAATGCTCTCATCGCGACTTAGACGCGGAAAGGTTTATCAGGGAGTGGCGGTCACAACCCCTGAAGGTTTTCGTGGGTGCTGGACGCATTGGGTCGATGAGGTGCAAAAGAACCCAGCCCTGATGAAGGACCGCCGATTGATTCAGGCATCCACATATGACAACCCAACGCTGCCACCAGAGTTTATTCAAGACTTGGAAACCCAATATGCAGCGACGCCACAATTGTTGAGGGCGTACCTCCGCGGCGAGTTCGTGAATCTCAGTGGACTGCCGGTTTATCCCCGTTACAAGCCCGCCTACGATGGTGGTAACTGGACGCACAAAACGCTTGATAGCTTCCCAGACTATCCACTTCACATCGGCCTGGATTTTAATAAGTCAATCAATCCCTGTGAGGTGCATGTCATCGATAAGGATTACCGATACCTCGTAGATGAAATCTATGGGTTGAGGGATACAGACGCTTGCATCGCAGAGATTAAGGCGCGCTATCCAAATCGCATCATCGACTTTTACCCCGACGCGAACGGCTTTGAGGAGCGGAACAACTACGAGAAAAACTTCGGCACGAACCGCGTTCACTACAACGAAGCCAATCCGCGAGTCTTCAGACGAGTAGCGTCACTTCACGTAGGTATTTTGAATCCAGTAACTGGTGAGCGTAAGTATTTCGTGAATCCGGAGAAGGCACCACAGGCGGACAAGTCCTTGCGCCTGCAAGTTTACAATCAAAAAGGGGAACCGGACAAAGATGGTGGGTTGGATCACCCATGTGACGCGGCAGGATACCTGTCCATTCGCTACTGGCCGGCAGATGAACTGGGACTGGAACGTCAAGCGATGCGCCTATGAATGCGACCTGGCACACACTTGACCTAATAAATACAGCACTTCTATACGTGCGCGAGAAATAAATGGTCGATATCCCTGGAAACACACCAATCCCTATCGGCACCACGCTACTCGCTACTCCTCCCTCAGCGATATTTCCAGGGCAAATTGGCATCGCTATAGCATCACCATCACCAATCTTTACGCAGGTTCGTCTTAACTGGTCCATCGTGGACACCATCTGGGGTGGCACGCAAGCGATGCGACTAGCCGGTAAGCGCTTCCTTCCTCAGGAACCTGAGGAGTTGGAAAACGATTACATCCGCCGCCTCTCCCGCACCACGCTACACAACTTCTACAAGCGTTCCATTCAGTCTGGTGTTTCAAAGGTGTTCGCCAAGGACCCGTATCTTGAGGACGCTAACCCGGTCATTACCAGCTTCTGCGCCGACGTTGACACCCAAGGGCGCAATCTTGGTCAGTTTGCTAAAGGATTGTTGGAGGATGGTGTTAACCACGGTGTCTCGTACTTGCTCGTTGACTATGCTCGCGTCCCACAGGACTATTCTAACCTTGCAGAGGAACAAACTGCCGGCAACCGCCCATACTGGGTGCATGTTCAAGCTGCCAACGTGCTTGACGCTCGTTCTGCAAAGTTTGCGACAAGCGAGCGACTCAGTTACTTCAAATTCGAAGAGCAAGTCACTGAATTGTCAGACGACCTTACGCATACCACCATTTTCAACCAAATCCGAATCTTCAAGCAGGACCCTGCTAAGCCAGCGGTTCTTGACCAGAATACTGGTGCTGAACTCGTCCCAGCTCAAGGTGAGACCCCAGTTTACTTTGCCGTGTATCGCCAGCAAAATACTGGTGGGTTAGCCTTCAATACTGGTGTTTCTAATGCTGGTAATTGGGTGCTTAAGAACTGGGGGCAGTTGAGCGTTGACTCAATCCCTGCCTGCCCGATTTACACAAATAAGATTGGCTTCTTCCTTGGTAACCCACCTCTTATGGACCTTGCCGAACTCAACATTGAACACTGGCAAGCACGTTCAGATTACAACAACATCCTCCACATCGTGCAGGTGCCTATCCTTTTGGGTACAGGCTTTGGTGCTGAACTTGACGAGAAAGGCGGCAAGAAGAAACTGAAGATAGCCGTTAACGCGGGTACGTTTACCGCGAGCGCCACAGCAAAATTAAAATGGATCGAACATGGGGGCGCATCCATCGCCGCGGCACGCATCAACATCCAAGACCTTGAGGATCGCATGAGCGCCCTTGGTCTCATATTGACCGCGCAAACCTCTGGTGACGTGACCGCGACTGCGCACGCTATTAGTTCGTCAGAATCCAACTCACTCTTGAAGTCGTATGCCCTCAACTTGCAGGACACGCTCAACTCGGCACTCGACTTCACGGCAGAGTATCTCGGAATTCCGAACACTGCTCGCGTCGTGGTCAATGTAGATTATGCCGTGGACTACACTTCCAATACAACAATGGCGGATGTTCTAACCGCATTCAATGCAGGCGTAATCGACCAGCTCACGGTTATCGCTGAGGCCAAGCGCAGGAACGTCCTGGATCCGGCTGCCGTTATCGTGCCACCACCAGTTAACGAATCATCGACTCCGGCTAAGCCAGCACCAATCGCATCTACACCGTCCACGCCTGACGTCAGTAACGACTCAAGCGTGAATGCTGGAACTACCAATCAATAATAAAGAGGAAACTACCATGGATATTTCGACAGACTTCAAAGATGCCCCACCCGCTTTAGTTGCGGCGCTCCAAGACCCAGCAGTTGCGGCGGCCATTGCTGCCTACGCTGACAGGGTGAAGGCACCCCTTGTCAGTAAGAACACTGAATTATTGGGTGAGGTAAGAACCCACAAGTCATTCATTGATGGGCTCGGTGGAACTGAAAAGATTACCGGTCTCGCAACAGCTGCCGCTGCTGCCGCTGAAAAGCTTCGGCTGAAGACGCTGGAATCTACTGACGTAGAAGCAGTTCGTCGGGCGCTAAATGGTGAGATACAGTCTCGCGATGACCAGATTGGTACGCTTTTGAATGGCCTCAAAACGAACGAGGTCAATCGCCAGATTGCAGCTACGTTGGCAGAGGCTGGTGGAAGTGCCGAACTCCTGACGCCACACATCAACTCACGTCTGAAGAGTGAAATCTCGAAGGACGGGGTCGTAAGCATCAACGTTCTTAAGGATGGCATCCCGTGGTTAATGGGAACTGAAGCGAAGCCAGCGACGCTAAAGGATTTGGTTGCTGAGATGAAAACCAACACGACCTTTACCCCAGCCTTCAAGGCAAGTGGAATGAACGGTAGCGGTGCCAAGGGAACCCCTCAAGGACTTCACGGCGTTGTGAACCCTTGGGCTGAGGGCAGTTTTAACCTCACGCGACAGAGTGAAGTCTATAAAGCGAATCCAGAACACGCTGCTGCACTTGCAGCCGCTGCTGGTGTGCAACTTAACGCTTAAATCCTGCGGATTCCTTTAAATACAATCCAGAACGAGTAAAGGGTAAGGACCAGCGGTCCTTACCACTACTTTACCCAGCGGGTTCTCCTCCTAAAGCCAGCGGCTTTTAGTGGATGTCGTTCAACACAACACATCCACCCTCATTCGGAGAATTCCCACATGGCATCAGATATTTCCATTGGCTCACTTATAATTCCGGCGATCTTCACGCCCTATGTTTCCCAACAGAGCGTATTGAAGAACGCGCTAATTCGTTCTGGAATCATCTTTAACAACCCAATGATGAGCGGTAAGCTTGCAGGGGCTGGTAAGGGTGCCACACTGCTTTCCTTCCAGAACCTTGACACGTCAGCGACTGAGGCAAATGCAACGAACGCTGATCAAAGTGATGATTCGACTCCTGAGCAGATTCACGCACAGTCAGAGATATTCGCCCGTCTTGGTCGAAACAAGTCTTGGTCAGCCGCAGATTGGGATGCTTCCCTTCTTGGTGTTGATCCAATGGCATACATTGGCAACATGGTTGCGAACGCCGTAATGAAATGGCGCACGCACTCCCTCGTTGCGATGCTCAATGGACAGGCAGCTGCCGCAGAAGCCGCAGTAAGCGGTTCTCTTTATGACAGTGCGAGTGAAACTCTTGAGACTCCATATCTTGCAGGCACGCAGATCAATGCGACCACAATCGGTAATGCGCTTATCGGTGCATGGGGCGATATGGGAACACGCGATCAGTTGATGAATGGTGTGTCGGATGTTGCAGTGTTTATGAACTCTGCGACCTACGCCTTCCTACAGCGTACTGACTACACGGCATTTCAGCGTATCAGCATCCAGACCTTCGGTTTCACCACGTACCTTGGTTTCCCAGTCTACGTTGACGACGAATTTACGTCACGTGTTGGTACGACTTCGGGCCACGTGTACGCGACGTACTTCATCAAGGCGGGTGCTATTAGCTTCGGCTACGCTGCACCAAAGAATGCGACGGAACTATGGCGTAATCCAGACGGTGGTAACGGTGGTGGTGTCGATAAGCTCTACCAGCGCGATGACTTCGCGTTCCACGTGAACGGTTGGTCCTACACGGGCACGTTAGCTAACGACAACGTTACTGACACCCAGCTTGCGACCGCTGCTAACTGGACACAGGTATTGCTTCCTAAGCAGACCGGTGTTGTAACACTGTTGCACAACCTCGACGTCTAAGAAAGAAAAAGCGGGTTGATCAAAGCGGTTACTTGAGTAGTTCCTTGTCCGTATTGATCAACCCGCTCCTCTTCAGGAGAAAACAACATGTCCGAAAATTATGACGTCCTTTCTGCTCTGCTAAAAGACCCAGTCTCTGCGCTAACAGCCGTCGCTTCTGCTGATGTTGGTCTCGCAACATCCGCCTCAGTTACTGCTGCCACCGCTGGCAAGGCACCACTCGCTTCACCAGTGTTTACTGGGCTTCCACAACTCCCATCTTATGCGAAGGCATCCCTTCCCTCAGCGACCGCTGTTGGACAGGTAATCTTTGTGTCTGACGCGACTGGTGGCACCAAAACTGGTTCAGTTGCCTTCGCAATCGCAACTGGAACTGGTTCATGGGTTGATGTGACCACGGGTACATTTGTTGCTTAATCGCTCATACGATTGAAGTGAAAGGGTCGCGATGTCTAGATCATCACGACCCTTTTTCTGTTTATCAACTCATTAAATATTGAATGCACCACTACACCTACGTCATTCACAAAGAAAGTTCCGGCGAGTATTACATCGGTGTTCGCTCTTGCGAGCACACCCCACAGGAGGACCCCTACATGGGCTCCTCGTCATATTTGAACTCACGCCTACACGAGGGTGATTGGTTCAAGTTCATCACGCAGGAGTTTCCAACTCGCAAGGAAGCGGCTGATGACGAAATCTACCAACTAAAATCCCACATCAATAATGGGTTGTGCATAAACCGTAACTACGGTGGTGATGGTTGGCGACAAATGTCAGATGAAGCAGAAGCACGACGCATCGCTTCAGTGAAAGTCTCGAATGCTCGACCGGAAAAACGTGCCCGCCAAGGTGTCGCAATGAGAGTCACGCTCGCTCGCCCTGACGTAAAGGCACGTCAAAGTGCTGCATCGAAAGCGGTTCACAACCAACCGGATGTAGAGGCGCGTCGACATACTTCACAACTTGCTGCTTTACAACGCCCAGATGTCATCGCTCGTAGAAGTGCTGCACAAACAGAAGCGAACGCTCGAACAGAGGTGAGGGTGAAGAAAAGTGTCGGGATGATGGCAGTTTGGTTGGCGCGGAAGCAAGCACTCGTTCATAAATAATGTATCACCTAAAGGAGTTTTCCGATGGAACCAAATGATCAATTCACTATGATGGCAAAATCAAAAGCCTTACAGGATGAAAAAGAATTCAAAGCAACCGTGTTGAAGTCACTCGACATCATCAATGCCGCGCTAACCGCATTCACCGCTCGCTTTGACGCGCTCGAAGCCAAGAAGTCGGCTCCTGAGGTATTGTCCCTTAAGTTTGAGGCGGATACTTCCGAGTTAGACAAAGCCCGCAGCAAACTGTCGAAAAAGCACGAGCAGGCTGAATAACAATGAGCTTGGTAGTAGAGGACGGTCTTGGTGATGCAACCGCTGAATCTTATGTCAGCGTGGCAGATGCAAGTGCCTACTTTGCGAAGTTCTATCTTCCAAACGATCCATTGATGGTTGCTTGGACCGCCGCACTTGTCAGCCCTGGAACAAACGCTGAAGTCGCCCTTCGCAGAAGCACCCGCGACCTCGATGTGGTCTATGGTCCCTCATATCTTTCCTACGCGCTCACCTCAACGCAGGCGCTCCTCTTCCCACGCACTTCCTTCTACGAGTATGGGAACAGTTGCTACATGGCGGAGCAGAGCTGGGACGGTTACTACTACCCAGTTCAATCAAACGCGATTCAGGTAACCGGTATTCCTGCCGCTCTTGCCAATGCTACGGCAGAACTTGCGCTCATCGTTCTCAACGGCTATGACGTCACTGGTCCATCAGACAGAAGTGGTGCCATCTCCCGTAACTACCTGAGAGTTGGTCCGCTCCTTGATGAGCAGCAATACTTCTACGCCGCATCAGCAGCGGCGATGAACACCCGTAAGGTGTCAGCGCTGATGGCGCCATTCATTAGCGACGATCCATTTGGGATAACCGTCGGCCTCGTCAGAGGTTAAAGTGATCGATTACGCTTCCCTTCAGGTAAGTGCAAAAGCCGCCCTTCAGGCATTTGGTGCCGCACCGCTCAACGTCATTTTAGTGAATGGGACATCCATCCCAACTATCGGGGTCTTCGCGAGTGGCACGGCGAAGAACATAGACACGATGCAGAATCCAACCTCGATGACGGGTGAAACCGGTCGCGTCGTCTTCGTTCCTGGCATTGACTTCTTTGGTGCGATTACGCCCCAGCAAACTACAACACCACAGGTGGGTGGTTACGTGACATGGTACGTCAATTCGGTGCTCTACAAAAAGGTGATTAATTCGGTGGCAATGGAAATGCCGCTCCCCAACGTTCCCATACTTTTCACTTTGGGAATTGAATAGTTATGGCACAGAAGTTTGCAGATATACAAGCGGCGCTCGACACCCTCACTCTCACGGTGCCGGGTATCACGAGTGCGAACCTAATCACTGAGAACGTTGGTAGCAACTTTGCAATGCGCCCTGACATTACGAGTCTACTAGCGGTGCGTACTACTCTCGTTCCAGGGGTCACAACCAACGAAACGCTTGGTGCTGGTGGCAACATCAAACTTAACGGGCTTTACATCATCGACATTCTCACCGCGCAGAATGTGGGCTATGGTCCCGCTCGAGTGCTTGGTGACGCTATCCTCGCGAAATTCTACCGTGGGTGGAGCACGCTGCTCACCGATGGACGACTAATGATTGAGAGTTCCTACCCCAGCGTTAACCTCATGATGGGTGGCAAGATAGTCAATAAGATTTATCTCACCCAGATAATGGTTCGTTGGTGGCTCTACACAACACCATGAGCATCACGATAACCGGTCTTGATAAGTTGAAGGCGAGCGCCGCCAAGGTTGCCGAATTGGCACAGGCATTCGGTGATGAGTTCGTGGCGCGGGTTAAAGAAAAGACCCCAGTCGATACCGGGTTGTTGCAAAACTCTTGGGAACTTGAGGTGAATCAGAAATCAATCAACGTCACGAACCAGGCAGTCAACGAGCGTGGCGAGCCATATTCCGCCTACGTGGAATTTGGAACTGAACACGTGCCAGGGGTGTTCATGTTGAATAGAACGATCCTGGAAGTAGACGACATTATGAATGTCGCAAAAGCAAAGGTCGGTCTCACCTGAGACCGTATAAATAACTCGAACATCTCTTTAGCAGGTACCCCCAATGACCGCCTATATTTTACCAGCCACCGGCTCTGAAACGACCCTAGCTATCGTAGCGGAAACCGTGCCGGGTGTGACGCCTGCGACACCAACAACTCTTCTCTTACCCGCGGTAAAGATTGACCTTGAACTAACCAAAGCAACATTTCCTGACACCTCCATCCAAGGCGACCGCATGGAACACTTCCTCGCATCAGGAATTTCCAAGGTCAGTGGTTCCTTTACTGGAAATCTCTCTCACAGCAACTTCGCCCCACTTCTTCAGACCGCAATGTTTGGGTTGTTCGCGACGAAGGTCCTCAAGACAGGTAAAGTTTTAAACACCGTCACCTTCGAGGAATGGCACAACGATATTTCTTTAGGATTCGTTTATAACGGCTGTTTTTGTGACAAGCTCGCGCTGAAATTCCCGCTAACTGGTTTTGTGACTCTGGATGGAACAATCGCGGGTCAGAACATGACCACCGAGACCACTCAACTCGCCACTCCAACCCCAGCGGTTGTAGAGACTCCTTACACAATGGTGACAGCGACGCTCAAGGAAGGTGGAACCACCATCGCCCTTCTGACCACTGTTGATATCACCGTCGATAACGGTGCCACCGCCATTGAAGTTCTTGGTGGTGCCTACCCAGTTGGTTACACCCCTGGTATGTCAAAGATTACCGGCACGATTTCAGGTGTTATCACGAACGCAACGCTCATGAATAAGTTCCTGAACCAGACAGCATCTTCAATTGAAGTTCAGGTAACTGACGGAACCAACACCCTTGACTTCAACATGCCAAATGTTTTCTACACGGGCATGAAGAAGTCAGTAAGTGGTCAAGGCGCTGTCGCCTTTTCGATGCCCTTCAATTCTTTGAAGGACAGCACTTCTGGAAGTAATTTAATCATAACGGAATCTTAAAATCCCCCAAGGTGACAACAAAGAACCGGCTCGATGCCGGTTGTTCTGTTTTCTGAACCAGTGTTTCGTCTAAATATTGCATCGCCCATTGGAGAAATCCCACAATGCTTCCACTCTTTCCCGAAAACATTCACCTTGAACTTCTACACCCTGTAGATAAAACTCCCACCGGTCTCACACTGGAACTCGTTGGTACCGACAACGATGTCGTTTATGAAGCGATAGTAAATGTGCTCAAATCACTACGTCTCAAGGGTGAGAAAGAGATATCCGATTTCACCAACGCACTTGACACTAAGATAAAGATTGCGTCCACCTGCATCGTTGGATGGACTAATACATCCGAGGACTGGAAACAAATCTTTACGAAACTCGGTTTCGCTGATGACGTCTATTCTGCTGAAAAGGCACTTAAGCTTATCGCGATGCCCACCGCTTCGTGGATTCGCGCTCAAATCGAAGCGGCAGTCGCTGACAAAGAGCGTTTTTTCAAGAGTGCATCGAGCGCCTAACGACCGCACTCGCTAACAAGGTTCGATTAGATACCCCCCACGCCGATGGAAGCACGGAGCGGGACCACCTGTTGTTCGCGCTCAAAGGCGGATTTCGCTCGCCATTACTTGACCTACCTACCGAACCGCCAGAACGCTTCTTATGGTTGAACACCGTCTTTCAGTCACTCAATCATTCGCGCCGATATCACGATGGTTACCCACTCCCAATCTCACATCAAGAGATTCTTGCCTGGTGCATCCTCAATGATGAAAAACTTACAAAGCGGGAGTTATCGTTGCTGCACGGATTGGACTCCGTTTGGATCAACACGAGAAACACACTCTCACGTGAGCAATAGTTTTACAGGTTCTTCACTTCCTAAATACACCTATTACACATTAATAGGTGTCAAATGTTTATCTACGGACTTAAACAGGGTGAGACTTTCCATTACGTGGGACAAACATGTCAGAAGTTAAACCTCCGCTTTAACTGGCACGTTTGGGCATCACGTCACCCAAACCATAAACTTAAGAATGGCACGTGCTGTCACAGACCAATCCATGAGTGGATGGCAACACAAGATTTGACATCAATAACGCCAGTGGTATTGGCCGAAACAGATGACGAACACAGATTGACCATCCTTGAGGGCGAATTTACTAAAAAGCTATTGGCTGAGGGTCATCCACTCAAAACGACATCAAGACGACCCCAAACCCCACGTCGAGGTCATCACATTACTAAAACGCAGTTAGCCCAACTTGCAGCCGGTAGACGTACCCCCATTGCCAGAGCACGTCACCGCGCTGGGCGCCGCGCGAGGACTATGCTATGCGTCCAACCTCATAAATACACGTAACAAACTCTCGCGAGAACTTTCTAATGGCTGACCTTTTAAATCTGATTTTTAGTGCCGATACTGACGACTTAGACAAAGCCCACAGCAAACTGGCTGACCTTGGCGACAGTATTCCCACAGTAGGGGAAGCAATCTCGAACCTCGCCAAATCCTTTGCAGACATCCCAGGTCCCGTTGGACTTGCCATAGCAGCCATTGTTGGTTTTGGTATCGGTCTCGCATCGATGATTGAAAGCACCATTGCGGCAGAAACTGAACTCCTACACTTATCCGAAGCGATGGGCATCCCCATCGAGAAGGCACAACCGTTCATAGAGGCAATGGCTCTCGCAGGTGTTGAGGGCACAAAGTTGCAAGCGGCGATGGGGAAGTTAGCAACATCGGTTGGCACCGCGCTTGAACAACCACTTGGTAAAGCAGCGTTCGCATTTAAACAACTTGGCATTTCACAGGCGGAACTTGAAGGTGGCGACACCGAACAGATTCTCAAGGACACCGCTAAAGCCCTTGATGGGTATGCCGACTCAGCAACCAAGACCGCCCTCGAACGCACGCTCCTCGGCAAACAAGGACCACAAATCGTTGCCGCGTTACAGGGTGAAGCCGAGATGGAGGCGAAGATTGTACAAATCCAGACGGAGTATGGAACTAAATTAAACGATATTGATGCCAAGTCAGCGAAATACTTCGGTGAGACCCTCAAGTTAGGAATGTCGATGTTTGAGGGTGTCGCGACAACCGTCACAAGGAATCTTCTTCCTGGACTTCAAGTACTTGTAAATGAGTTCATTGAAAGTGGTAGGGCAGGTGGTGTTCTACATGATGTGTTGGGATTTATAAGCACCAATGTTACAAGTTTGGGTAAGGATGTCATTGAGTTACTTGCGGAACCACTCATCACCCTTGGTGGCGTAATCAAGGACGCTGAAATTGCCTGGACAGCATTAGGAAAGGTATTTGATGATGTAAAGTCGGGAAAATTCAAGGCAGCAAAGGATGCATTTGTTGAAATGAATACCGCGATGGATGCTGCCGATAAGCAAACCGCGAAAAGCATTCAGACCCTTGAAGACACGCTTGATGGTCTAACTCCCTTCACATCCCTACTGTCCCAGAATATAAAGATTGCTGGTAAAGCGTTGAAGGAACTTGACCCCGATGCTGTAAAGGTTGCTGACACCCTCAAGAAACTTTCCGCTGAGTTCGCTGCCCAAGCAGCCATTCAAGTCGCGGCATCCGCTGGACTGAATGAATACAGGAAAGCGCAGGACGAAGTTGCTGTTTCAGCCCTTCGCCTGCAAATGATAAAGGAGAAAGCGAAGGATGCGGATATAGATGCCGCGGTAGAGTTGTTGAAGGCAAAAGACGCATCCAAGCAGTTCACTGATGATCAAGTTGCGGGTTTGACCAAAGTGTCGAGCCTCACTGAACAATTCAACGCTCTTCTTTCCAAGAATACTGAACTTGAAAAAGCGCAAGCAGAAATCGCGGCGCACCCTGGAATGATTCAGGCAACGCAAGACGCGTTGCTCGCAGAGGCAAAACTTGTTGATGAGAAGAAGCAAGGGCTTGAGGTTGACAAGGAAATCCAAGCAATGGACCAGTCGGTTACGAAGAGCATCGATGAGCAAAAGGCCGCTATGACTCTTTCAACCAATGCGTTGAAACTCCACAACGAGCAGTTAAAGTTACAGCAACAATACGAGAAGGACATTGCCGGCAAGGGGCCTGAGGCAATCAGGGCCCTTGCCGCCGAATACAACAAGGCCGACCAACAACTTGTTAAGAACAACGCTGACCTTCAAACCTACACGCAGTCATTCCAAGCCTTTGGGGACGGTGCTAAGAAAGGCTTCCAAGACGCAGCGGATGCTGCCAAAAACTTCAACCAACTTGGGCTCCAGGATGCAACCGCGTTTACCAACGACCTAACCACCGCGTTCATGAATATGGGCTCAGGTGGTAAGAAAGCATTTGAGCAGTTGCTTGTATCAATGCTGCAGATGATTGAACAGCAGGCCATCCACTTCGCGATCACTCAAGTTGAGTTGGCAATTCTCAGGAACTACGGCATTACCGGTCAAGCGGCGGCTACGCTTTTGGGTGCGGCTGGTGGTCCGGCCGCTGCCACTGCAAGTAATGTTGTTTCACAAACCAGCGCCCACGCGATGGGTAGTGTCTTCTCTGGTGGTTCGGTTACCCCATTCTCGGCGGGTGGTCTAATCAATGGTCCAACGCTAACACCGATGGCTCTCATGGGCGAAAGTGGTCCAGAGGCGGTAATGCCGTTGAGTAGGAACAGCGCTGGCAAACTCGGTGTATCGATGAGTGGTGACACCGCTGGTGGTAGCACGACGATTCACCATCATGCCACCTATGTAATCAACAGCACCAAGGACGCAAAGGACGTCGCTAAGGAAACCAAGAGGCAAGTCGCGACGCAGGCGAAGTTCATTAAAGGCTCCATAGCAACGCAGCAACGCCCTGGTGGTCTGCTCAATCGAAGCAACATGGCATTCGCGAGGTAACACATGAGCGCACTTTTTGGTGGGCTAATCCCCAGCGATTCTTCGCAGCAAACCCAACAGACACAAACCTTTCGCGTCCTCGACTTCCGGTATGGGAATGGTTACGAGCAAGTCCTACCGGATGGTGCCAACGCCTACGTCGATACTTGGCAACTCACGTGGGACAACATCGCTCAGGCGCAGTATTTGTTGCTGCTCGCCTGGCTTCAAGCGAACCCGCCATGGGTGACTTGGAATGGTGATGGCGTAATCCTTCCATCAGCGAATACCTACCGCATGACTAATGATGGTTGGCAAGTTTTGCCGATGAGCGGCAGTGTTTACGGTGTTTCCTTCAATATCCAGCAGGTATTTTAAATTGGATTACTACACCTATCTTTATCGTGACCCATCGCGAAACAATGAGCCCATTTATGTGGGTTATGGTCGTTTAGGTCGGGCGCGAGAGCATTTGAGACGGATAGATAATAATCCATTTCCTAATCGCCTTAAGAAGATGAAACGCACCGGTGTTAATCCATCTATTGAATTTTTGGCTAAGGATCTTTCTAAGGTTGATGCAAAGATGTGTGAGGTTGCAGGCATATGGATGTGGGGTCGCAAAGATTTAAAACACGGAACCCTTCTTAATATGACTGATGGTGGTGAAGGTAGTGATAATGTTGGTCCACTAACTCGTCAACGCTTACGAGTTGCTGCATTGAATAGGTCACCAGAAGTACAAGCACGAATAAATGTGGGATTACGAGCCGTGAAGTGGACTGCTGCACGGAAGGCACAACACAGTGAAAGGTCGAAGCACCGTTCACCAACACACCTTGCTAATCTTTCCAAATCTGCGTGCGGTCCACGCAGTGATGAACAATGTGACGCGATTTCCCGTGCTATGCAAAAGACGAACATACCCGATGAAGAGCGTAAACGCATTCGTGTTGAACGTAGTGTTTATCGCAAGAAATTACTCGCGATGAAACGCCGTAAGGAATCTAAGTGACAGCACCAACCATTAAATCTCAGTTACAGGTCCTCCATTCACCCGATGGGATGGTTGACCTATTCCTGCTCGATTGCTCGGCAATAAGCGGAAGCGTCTACCGATTCTCACCTCAGTCCTATTCCAATGGTTCACTCCTCACCTGGGGTGGGCAAACCTACAACTTGCTTCCAATCGGTATCGATGGACTTGAAGCCAAAGCGTCCGGGTCGGAACTACCTCAGGCGTCGCTATCGGTATCAAATGTTGGTGGTCCGCTGTTATCCGCGGTCATTGCCCTTGGTGACTTTATTGGTGCAACGCTGACACATTGGAAGACGAAGCTTTCGTACCTTGATGGGCAGACAAATCCAGACACCACGCAGTTCGTGGGTCCGTGGGTTTGGTATATCGTTCAAAAGTCGTCCCAAACCAATCAATCTATTCAGTGGACTCTCGCGATGGTGCTTGACCGTCCTGGTTTCATGTTCCCAATCCGTCAATGCATTCGGTATCCCGACATCAATCCGGACACCCTAAATACACCGCGTCTCTACTTCCCAGGTGTTTCACCCTTCAGAACTTCAAGTTCTCAAAGTCAATGATGTTTTCAGCGGCGGTAATCAACGAGTTCAAGAAGGACGTATTAGCGAAATACCCGAATGAGGCGTGCGGGGTAATTGCGGGGCAGCGTTACATTCCATGCGCCAATACCCACGAGACGCCAACAATGCAGTTTCGCATTGATGGCAAGGAAAGAATGGCGGTTGAGCGACAGTACGGTCGCGTTGAAGCCATCCTCCACAGCCACCCGTATGACCTCATGAAGAGCAGGCAGTTCATTGATGACCAATTTAGTCCAGCATGGCCGAGCGTTCCTGACCAAGCGGGTTTCATCGCTGACAATGTCCCTTGGGGGATTGTTGCCTCAGACGGTGTAGGTATCTCAGAAGTTACGTGGTTAGATGAAGACACCATCGCGCCATTTGCTGGACGTCAGTTTGCTTGGTTTGTAGCGGACTGTTTCACGTGCGTGCGTGATTGGCATCGTCTAAATACTAAAATCGTGTTGCCCAACTTCACTCGTGAGTGGGGATTCTGGAAGAAGGGAATCAACACAATTGAGGATAACTTGCACCGCACAAATGGAGTTCGTTATCCCACGAGTAAAGCGCAAGTAGGTGATGTGGCGGTTCTTCGCATCGCGGGTTCCCCAATAGTTAATCACTTAGGCGTTATTACTGGGTCAAACGAGTTCCTCCACCAATGGGCAGGAACATTTTATGCTCATTTTTCCCCATGGAACGTGTATGCCGTGAAGGCAGCATATGTATTACGGTTTTCCTAATGATTCGCGAAATCAAATTATACGGTAGTTTGCAGAAGGCAGCGAACACAGACGTCATCAGACTAAATGTGGATACCCAATCCCATTTGTTCGCGGCACTGCGGGCGCAATCTACTTCACTGGATATGAGGTTGAGAACCACCCAATCCGTTTACATCGTCGCGACCGATGAGAATGGTGAGAACGCGGTATCAGTTGAACCCGGGTTCAGTTTTAGTTCTGCGGCGAAGCAACTTCACATTGCGTCTTCCACCGAGGGTGCTGATCCCTTTAGTGACACCGCGATAATAATTTACGTCATGGTTGCCATCGCAGTCGTCTGCATGGTCGTCTCCACAATGCTCATCAACAAGATGGACGGTACCAACAATTCCACTGGTGCAAAGTCAACAATGTTTAATGGCGCAGTGAATTCGACGGACCAAGGTGGTGCAATTCCTATCATCTGCGGCAAAAAGATGAAGGTGGGTTCTACGATCATCAGCGTGGGGGAATCCTTTGCTAACCTCGTCTAAGAAATTCGCAAACTGCGATCACGCGATACATATCGCTCATGCTGGAAATACCTGGGAGAAATGTCCTCAGGGGTGCGTACTCACCTGGACAACGGAAGATCTTAAAACAAAGTCAAGGGATGCAAACCGCGCCGCGCTCACGAAACTTGTCAAAGAAAAATATAGGGACAAATACCCTAATGGACGCTGGGGATGAAGAAGGAACGAGAATACGATACTGAAGGTGCTGGAGGAAAAGGCGGGGCTGGGGGTGTTCCGTCACAGGCGTCCGATACGTTGGTGACAAACGAGATGATCCAGATTCTTCACCTGATTGGTGAAGGAGAAGTCAACCTCTACACTGGCGATGGGCAGTCGATCTTCCTCAACAACGTTCCACTGGTGAACAGCGACGGTTCATACAACTTCGGTTCGTATAATCAAACGACCGGTGATATTGGTCTCTACACGGGTGGTGGTTCCACGTATTGGGAATGGAGAAACGGGTCGCCATCACAGACCCCGATGACGAACCCAGCGTTCCCATCAGCGTCTGCCGTGTTCTCGGTCAATGCGCAAGCGACAGGTGGCACGACGGTTCCGCTGGTCGCGCCAAGTCCAGTCGTCTACACCGTGTCCAATGCCGACGTTGACTACGCGGAAGTCGCGATAAACTTTCCAAATGGCATCATCAACATTGACAGCAACGGTAATACTATCGGCGACAGTGTCAACATAACCATCGACGTCAAACCCCACTCAAGCGGGTCTTGGGTCAACGTCATCAACACCACCATCAAGGCGAAGTCCGTCGCTTCCGCGACTATCCAGTACAAGGTGAGCACCCCGGTCTCAGGAACGCTTTGGGACATCCGCTTCAGTCGCATCACTCCAGACAACTCCAGCTCGGACCGCGCGAACGAGTGCTATCTCTTCGACGTTGAGGAGGTGCAAAAGATAACCCTCCCTTACAACGGTATCGCGTATTGCGGTCTTGCCCTTAATGCACAAACCATCGGTGGTTCAAACGCGTCTATCCCAGTAATGTCCTTCATGGTCGCATCGGGACCAATACCAATCCCGACCAACTTCAATCCAGCGACCCACGTATTCACTGGAACTTGGGACGGCACATTCACTACTGGTGTGACCGACGACCCCGCTTGGATACTTTACAACCTCCTCACAAACCAGCAGTACGGGTGCTACCTCTACGGTGTGAGAGCGTCAATGATTGATCCATGGTCGTTCTACAACGCGTCGGTCTTCAACAACCAGCAAGTGCCTGATGGTAGTGGTGGCGCTGGCACGGAACCGCGCTTCACATTTAATGCCCCACTCCAAAATCGACAGGATATGTACACATCGCTTCAGCAAGTCGCTGGAATGATGAATGCAACCTTTGGAATGCAGAATGGACTCATCACGCTTTTCCAAGACCGACCAGTAACCACCCCAGCGTACCTTGTAACCAAGTCAAACGTAATCGGTTCTGACCCTGCAAAACCAATCTATTTCACTTACACGAGCAATCAACTAACTGACCGCACTACCGCCGTCAACGTGACTTGGACGAACGCAAGCGACCTTCAATACTTGCCAACAACCTCATCTGTTAGGGATACAACATCAACACCCGACCCAATGGTGCGGTATGGTTACAACCCAACCGACCTTGCCGCATTCGGCGCAACTACCGAAGGGCAGGCGCTTCGAGCGGGACGCTACTACCTCTTTAATGCGCTCAACACAACCGAGACGGTCACTTTCAAGGTAGGTCCCGCGGGCTTTATCTATGCGCTCTATGATGTGTTCGCGCTTTACGATGACGACTACGCTGGTCGCGCTACAGGTGGTCGCGTTGTTTCGGCAACACTAAACAGCGTCACCCTTGACCAACCGGTCATCATCGATGGTGCGTCACCAACGGTCTCAGTGCTGCTTCAGGACGGTGTTACCTACGAGAGCCACCCCGTTACAAATGGTCCTGGCACCTACTCGACGTTGAACATCTCTGGAAGTTGGTCAGTAGTCCCAACCCAATACTGTCTCTATGGGGTGACCTCAGCAGTTGCACCTCGCCCATTCCGCATCGTCGATATGAAGTATGACGGGGTGACAAAAGAAGTAGAAGTTACCGCGAACCTCTACAGCGATAACAACTACGAGTGGGCTGAAAACACTGGGTATGTCTACACCACCCCCGTCTACTCAGCGCCAACGCTACTCGTTCCAACCACACCGACGAACCTCACCGCGACGCCTGGGCAGTACGTTGATACCACCACCTACACGGTCGCCTATGACATCACCATCAACTGGAGCCCGGTGGCTCAAGCCGCTGGGTACGTCGTCTCGTATCGAAAGGACAATGGTCCTTACACCGTCCTTCCAGTAAATGTTGAAACGAGTTATGAACTCCGCAACACGCAGAACGGCACCTACAACTTCCTCGTCTCGTGCGTGAACATCGCTGGCAACTCATCCGCACCAGCGACCGTCTCCTATACCCAGAACAACACTGGTGGCACCGCCTCCGCGGTTCTCAGCGAGATTACCGGTCTCTCGGTTGTTGGTGGTGGCACCGCATGGACGGGACTTGATTGCGCCTTCACCTGGATAAACCCTGCCGCCAACCAGGGACTGCTCAAGGACTTTGTAGTCACTATCAAGACGACCGGTGGAACTACCCTGCGCACCGTTCTCGTTCCTGGTGTTCCGGGTGGCAGCGCTGCAGCCTACACCTACACATTCGCGATGAACTCGGCGGACAATGCCGGTAGCCCACAGCGCTCCCTCGCGATAACCGTGCAGGGACAGGACAGTGCCAACAACACAACGACTGGTGACACAGCGACGCTGACCAATGCGGCTCCACCTATTCCATCGAACATCGCCGCATCTGCCGGTCTCCAGAACATCATCATCTACTGGACCCCAAATAACGCGGTCGATGTTGCGGGTTACCTCGTGTGGTTGAGCACCTCAAATGGTTTCACCCCATCGAGCGCTAACGTTCAAGATGTTGGTTTGATGGCGATGGCGTCATTCAACAACCTCGCCAAGACCACCACCTACTATTACCGGGTTGCGTGCTACGACGTGTTCGGTAAGGCGCTTGATGGTACCGGACTAAACGTCTCTGGTCAGTTGTCCATCGCCACACCTTCTAATATCGGAATCCAATCTGGTGCGACACTCCCGGTAAGTGGAATGACAACTGGCGACTTCTTCTATGACACCACCAACGGCAGGCTCTACAAATACAATGGGTCGGTATGGGTAGATGTGTCAGGCATCGCTTCTGGGGCGACACTCCCAGTAAGTGGGATGGTGACTGGTGACTTCTTCTTCGACACCACCAACAACAAACTTTACCAATACAACGGAACGGCGTGGGCAAGCGTATCAGGAACCCCTTCGGGCACATCGCTTCCAGTAAGTGGGATGGTAACTGGTGACCTTTTCTATGACACCGCCAATAGCACGCTTTACCAATACAATGGAACAGCATGGGTAAGTGTATCTGGAACTCCTTCAGGCACAACGCTGCCAGCAAGTGGGATGCACATTGGCGACACCTTCTTCGACACCACTGACGGTAATCTCTATCAATACAACGGAACTACGTGGCAACCGGTAGGCGTTGTTTCCGTCACCGCCCTGCCAGGAACCGGTGCATACACTGGGCAGATGCTTTATGACAGCGCTACCAAGGTTCTCTCCACGTGGAATGGAAGTGCCTGGGTTGCGGCAGTTGCTGGTTCAAGTCTGGTCGTGGGTTCAGTCACCACCTCTCAGATAGCGGCAGGAACCATCGTCGCGGCGAACATCGCGTCAGCAACCATCACTGGTTCCCTGATAGCGGCAGGAACCATCGCGGCAACTAACATCGCGGCAGGGACAATCACCGCGACGCAGATAGCAACAGGAACAATCACCGCCACGAACATCGCGTCAGGAACCATTACTGGCACCCTGATTGCGGCAGGCACAATTTCTGCAACCAATATTGCAACAGGAACGATCACCGCTTCCCAGATAGCAACAGGAACAATCACTACATCCCAGATAGCAGCAGCAACAATTCTTGGTGGCAACATCGCGGCAGGAACAATCACCGCGACCAACATTTATGTGGCGTCGCTGAGTGCCATCAGCGCTAACCTTGGCACGATTACCGCTGGTAGCATTTCGAGCGTTACCATCGCTTCCTCTTACGTTTATGGTGGTTCTTTCACAAGCGCTTGGGCATGGCCGGCAACTGGTGGTGGGTTCCTACTTTGCCCTACCGGTCTGCTTATGGGTAATGCCAACGTAGGACAATATATTGAGATTGACTCCGCTGGTAACTTCTATGCACCAGGGTTGAGCATAACTGGTGGTGCTGCCACGTTCAGTGGTGCACTTTCCGCCGCAAGTGGAACATTCGCTGGAAGTTTATCCGCTGCCACTGGAACGTTTGCGGGAAGTTTATCCGCCGCAGGTGGAAGTTTCGCTGGAAACATATCCGCTGCCACTGGAACTTTCTCTGGTTCCTTGGCTGCTGGCATCGTCACTACCGCCAACATCGTTGCCGGCAACATCACTACCGCCACCATCAACGGGAACGCGGTAACCATTCCAACAACTTACTATGCGGCAGGGACGATTGGTTGCTCAGCGACTGTACCCGTTGCGACCGTCTCCTGGACATCAACTGGTGCACCCACGTTCGTGGCTTTCTCGTGTCTTGCTAACTATTCTTCATATGGCTCAACCTACTTTTATGTTGTCCTTTATTATAATGGTAGCCCCATTTATTCCACCTACATTTCTCCTGGTGGCATCTACGCACCTATAGCACTATCGCTTTCCATTACACCGGGAGCCGGCAGCGCTACCATCACAGCATTTGTTGAACAATCAGGGGGCAGTGGTGCCAACATTTCAGCGCGTTCCCTATTCACATTGGAGGCCAAGCGATGAGCACCTATACTGTCTATAATACATCCACCGGTGTGATTACTCACTCTGGTTCTTGCCAGACAGGGGATGAAAGTCTTCAGGCGGGTGCGGGTGAGACGGTTGATGTCACTGGCAACTACAGTGACGTTGCTTACCATTACGTGAATGGTGTTCTAACCGCATATTCAGTCCCACTAATAGCGGCAATCAAAGCGGGACCGCCTGCTGTTGGTTATACGTGGAACCCACTCACTGGTTGGGTTGATCACAGACCACTTGCCATAGCGCAGACGCAGGCAGGGCAGCGGATGCTCACTCAGCGTGACGCGCTGGAATATGCAAACTTCACCTGCGCTGGTGTTACCTACACCGCATCAGCAGATGACCAGCGTCGTATCGCCGCGGCAGTTCAACTCGCTATCATCGCGGCACAACAACCATTCTCTATCGTGTTGGACGACGTGAACAATGTCGCGGTTCCTCTCAACGCGGCAGGAGTGATAGCGGTAGGTGCCGCGCTCGCTGCTTCGGTCGCTACCGCGTTCAGCCGCTTCAGAACTGCGATTACTGCGATCAAAGCGGCGTCAACAAACGCACAGGCGGACGCGATTACCCTCTAACGTTTAGCGCGCCTCCACAATAAATACAAGAACACTATGGAGCACTCATGGCACTTTTACTGTCCTTTATTCCAAACGAGGTTGATTTAGCCATCTACCAAGGTGGCACTATAATCGTTGGTTGTACCTGTGTTGACCTCAGCGGCAACCCAGTAAACATGACGGGCGGCAGCATCCAGGTCACCATTCGCGCGGCGCAGTCAAACAGTAGCACGCTGATTGCGACCCCTACCGTGACTTGGATAAACCAGGCAGCGGGTATCTTCAACATTTCGCTGACAGACGCCCAGACCGAAGCGTTAAGTTTTTCATCGGCATACTGGGACGCGGTCTATGTAGATGGCAACACCCCGCCTAACGTTTTGCCACTGTTCTTTGGAACCGTGACCATGCAAGCCACCGAAAACGCTACGTACTAAAATGAGAGTTAACCTATGACCAGTCCAGTGTATGTCGCCGCAATCACCCTCGCAGTAGGTGGCATAAACGTATCATCGATTATCGCTGGTACCGGCATCTCGGTAGCTGGATCAACCGGCGCGGTCACTATCTCGCTACCTTCAATCATCTCGGCAGGGACGTTCGGCGACTCGGCTCACATCCCCATCGTTACCGTCGATGTGACTGGTCGCGTCACTGGGATATCTACAGAAACTGTTGCCTCTGTCGCTGTTTCGTCTATCACTGGAACCGCAAATGAGATTATTGCCTCCGGTTCAGTTGGCGCGATAACCCTCTCGCTCCCTCAGGCAATCAACACTGGCGCCGCGCCATCCTTCGCAGGCACAAACTTCACAAGCATTCCTAATGGTGCGCTAACCAACAACACCGTTACCGTTGGTTCAACCTCTATCGCTCTCGGTGCCTCGGCGACAACCATCGCTGGTCTCACATCGGTAACATCAACCACCTTCGTCGGTGCCCTTACGGGTAACGCCAGCACTGCCACAAGCGCCACTACCGCAACGAACATGGCAGGTGGAACCGCTAACCAGATTGCGTATCAGACCGGCGCTGGCGCATCGTCCTTCTTCAGTGCCGCTAACTATGGTGTTCAAATCTATGGTTCAACTGGAGTTCCTACCTCACTCGCAGGCGCAGCGGGTGTTCTAGTTGGTTCAGCAGGTGCAAATCCAGCATTTAGCACGACACCAACCCTTACCGGAACTAACTTCACTGGTATTCCAAACGCGGGATTGTCAAATGCATCGCTTACGATTGGTTCAACGAGCATCGCGCTTGGTGCAACGGTTACCTCATTCGCTGGTGTCACGCTAACGAGTCCAACCTTTACAGGTCCCGCTCTGGGAACACCTGTATCTGGAACGCTAACAAGTTGCACCTTCCCAACGCTCAACCAAAGCACTACAGGAACTGCCGCTCTCGCGACGAGCATCGCCGCAGGAACCGCCAACCAAATCCCATACCAGACCGCCGCTGGCACGACATCATTCTTCAGCGCCGCCAACTATGGTGTACAAATCTATGGTTCAACTGGCGTGCCTACGTCAGTCGCAGGTGCAGCGGGTGTCCTCGTTGGTTCAGCAGGTGCTAACCCAGCGTTTAGCACGACACCTACCCTGACTGGCACGAATTTCAGTGGAACGGCGGCATCGCTATCCATTGGTGGAACCGCTGCCCTTGCAACCAGCATCGCTGGTGGTGCGGCAAATGGCATCCCTTACCAGACTGGTACTGGTGCAACAGGATTTATTGCCGCTGGAACCGCTGGTTATGTCCTCACGATGGTATCAGGTGTTCCTGCTTGGGCTACCGCTGGCTCTTCAACTACTGCCACGAACATCGCTGGCGGTGCTGCTGACAGCATTCCTTACCAGACTGGTACTGGTGCAACAGGATTTATTGCCGCAGGAACTAACACATATGTTCTAAC
>ODAK010000769.1_pt1 | contig 36378 bp, 34 predicted proteins | sample 1539591 | NCBI WGS metagenome assembly ODAK01 (sample SAMEA3539303, study PRJEB22396) | soil metagenome | biome: tundra; feature: field; material: soil | place: USA | collected 2010-05 | depth 0.15 m | reverse complement strand
GGCTGGCACTCGCCGTCTCGGTGCAACGCGGCTCGAGCGCCGGCTGGTGGAAGCCGATCGGCCGCGATGCCGCGGTCGCCGCCGAATGCGCAAGCCTGCTCGAGCGCTTTCGCCTCGCCGACGTGATGGACCAGCCGGTGCACTCGCTGGCCTACGGCAAGCGCCGCCTCCTCGAGATCGCCACGGCGCTCGCCTGCCGGCCGCGCCTGCTGCTGCTCGACGAGCCCGTCGCCGGGGTGCCCGAGGGCGACCGCCAGGAGATCTTCGAGACGATCAATGCACTGCCGGCCGACGTCTCGATCCTCCTCATCGAGCACGACATGGATCTGGTCTTCAACTTCGCGCGGACGGTCACGGTGCTCGTCAACGGCGCCGTGTTCGCCGAAGGCGACGTGGCGACGATCTCGAACGATCCGCGGGTCAAGGCCGTGTATCTCGGCGAAGACGATATGGTCGACGCGCAGGCGCCGCATGGCTGAGCTGCTTCGCGTCGAGCAGCTCCGCTCGGGTTATGGCGAGGCCATCGTCGTGCAGGGCGTCGATTTCTCGCTCGACGAAGGCCGGTCGCTGGCGCTCCTCGGTCGCAACGGCACCGGCAAGACGACGCTGCTCAACACGTTGATCGGCGTGACGCGGCGGCACGGCGGCCGCATCGCGCTCGCCGGCCGCGACGTGACGGCGCTGCCACCGCATGCACGCGCCGCCGCCGGCATCGGCTGGGTGCCGCAGGAGCGAAACATCTTCCGCTCGCTGACGGTCGACGAGAACCTCACCGCCGTCGCACGCCCGGGACCGTGGACGCCGGCGCGCGTCTACGCGATGTTTCCGCGGCTCGAGGAGCGCAAGGCCAACATGGGCAACCAGCTTTCCGGCGGCGAGCAGCAGATGCTCGCGGTGGCCCGTGCCCTGGTGCTGAACCCGAAGCTGCTGCTGCTCGACGAGCCGCTCGAAGGGCTCGCGCCCATCATCGTCAAGGAGTTGCTGCAGGCGATCGCTCGTGTCGTTCGCGACGAAGGCGTCTCGGCCATCATCGTCGAGCAGAACCCGCGCCTCATTCTGCCGATCACGGCGCGCGCCGTCGTGCTCGACCGCGGCGCCATCGTCCACGAAGGCGCGAGCGCCGAATTGCTCGCCGACCGCGAGCGTCTCGATCGCTGGCTCGCCGTCGCGAAGGCCTGAATCAGGAGCGGATGTAGGCCCATCCCTGCTGCTGCTTGCGCATGACCTCGACGACGCCCGAAGGCACGTAGCCGATCTCGGGCAGCATCTCGGCCGGCGACAGTTTCATGCTGTTCATCGTGTTCTGGCAGGCGTTGATCTTCACGCCAGCCTTGAGCGCTTCGGCGATGCGCTGGCCGACGACCGAATCGCCCTTGAGCATCAACACGCCGTCGCCGTAGGCGACGAGCTCGATCTCGACGCCTTCGCTGCCCACGCCTTCACGAACGGCCCGCATGTTGTTGAGGATCAGGTTCCAGCGCCCGGGGTCGTTGTCGGTCACCTGGAACAGGGCCCGGTTCTTCGGCGCGGCGGCCTGCGCCGAAGCGAGCATCGGCAAGGCGGCGGCGAGCAGGCCAGCACTGCCCAGAAGCAGAAACGAGCGGCGCGAGTCGTGGTTCATGAGCGTCTCCTTGACGAAAGACACGAGCCTACTTGAATCCGGGCCCGGTTCAGGATTCGAGCGGCAGCCCGACGTAGTTCTCGGCCAGCGCCGTCGAGGCCGCTTCGGAGTGCACGAGGTAGTCGAGCTCGGCGCGTTGAATGCGCTGTCCGAAGCCGCCCGTGTCGGGAAACTTGTGCATGAGCGAGGTGAACCACCACGAGAAGCGCTCGGCGCGCCAGACGCGGCGCAGGCACCGCTCGGAATAGCTGTCGATGCCGGCGTCGCTCTTCTCGCTGTAGTGCTCGGCCAGCGCCCGCGAGAGCAGGCCGACGTCGCCGGCGGCGAGGTTGAGGCCCTTGGCGCCCGTCGGCGGCACGATGTGCGCGGCGTCGCCAGCGAGAAAGAGGCGGCCGAAGCGCATCGGCTCGGCGACGAAGCTGCGCAAGGGTGCAATGCTTTTTTCGATCGACGGGCCGGTGACAAGCGCTTCGGCCGCCGCCGGGTCGAGGCGGGCGCGCAGCTCGCCCCAGAACGCGTCGTCGCTCCAGCTTTCCACCTTGTCGTCGAGCGGGCACTGCACGTAATAGCGGCTGCGCGTCGTCGAGCGCATGCTGCAGAGGGCAAAGCCGCGCTCGTGGTTGGAGTAGATGAGTTCGTGCGAAACCGGCGGCGTCTCCGAGAGCACGCCGAGCCAGCCGAAGGGATAGACGCGCTCGAAGGTCTCGAGCGCGCTCTCGGGGACGCTCTGGCGGCTGATGCCGTGGTAACCGTCGCAGCCGGCGATGAAGTCGCAGTGCAGCTCGTGCTCGGTGCCGTCCTTGCGAAAGCGTACCGAGGGGCGGGCGCCGTCGAAGCCGTGCGGCCGCACGTCGGCGGCGTCGTAGACGGTGGCAAGGCCGGCCGCGGCGCGCAGCGCCATCAGGTCGCGTGTCACTTCGGTCTGCCCGTAGACGGTGACCCGCTTGCCGCCGGTGAGGCGATGCATGTCGATGCGATGCCGCGCCCCGCCGAAGCACAGCTCGATGCCTTCATGCGGCAGGCCTTCGGCATGCAGGCGCGCTGCGGCGCCGGCGGCTTCGAGCAGATCGACCGTCACCTGCTCGAGGACGCCGGCGCGGATGCGGCCGAGCACGTACTCGGGGCTGCGCTGCTCGACGATCACGGACTCGATGCCGGCCTTGGCGAGCAGGGCGCCGAGGAGCAGGCCGGCCGGGCCGGCGCCGATGATGGCGACTTGCGTCGAGCTGCTTTTCATGGTGCTGCCTCCGGCTTCTCGTGTTGGTGCCACAGCGCGAGCAGTTCCGTTTCGCGCGCGCGCGTCAGCTTGCCGCGCCGCCGCGCATCGTCTTCGCCCGGCACCCCTTCATCCATCACGGCCGCGACCGTCTGTTCGAGCGGCCGCGTCGTAAGCCGGGTTCGATCGGCGCGCTCGATCTCGACGCGCGAATGCCCGTGGTGCTCGATGTCGCTCGAGGGCAGCCAGAGCGGCAGCTCGCTCCATGGCGCGACGCCGTGATCGAGGAGAAAGCTCTCGGCGACCGGCGTCACCCGCAGCGCCGCCGCGCCGCGCCTGGCCGCCTCGTCTTCGCAGACCGCGAGCAGATCGCTCCAGGCGCACGACGGCCCGCGTACCGGGCCGGTGCCATTGAACGCGCCACGTTCCTCTCGCTCGAGCAGGCGGACGATCCACGCGCCGAGATCGCGGACGTCGATGAATTGCAGCGGCTCGTCGTCGCCGAGGTCGGGCACCAGCATCTCGCCGCCTTGCATCGCCCGCCACGGCCAATGGCTGAAGCGGCCGCTGCGGTCTCCGGGACCGACGATGAGGCCCGGCCGGACCAGGAGCGCGCGCTCGCCGAAAACGGCGCGAACTTCGGCCTCGCACGCCGCCTTCTGCGCGCCGTAGTGGGTGGGGTCGTGGTCGCCCGGAGCGAGGCTGGAGAAATCGGCGAGCGGGTCGATCTCGCGCACCGGCGCATGCCTGAACGACGCATATGCCGAGATACTCGACACGAAGCAGTAGCTCCTGGTTTCGCGCAGCGCCTCGGCGCTCTTCTTCACGTCGGCCGGAACGTAGCCGCAGGTATCGACGACGGCGTCGAAGCGCAGGCCGTCGAGCCGGCCGAGGTCGGTGTTGCGGTCGCCGACGATGGCCTCTGCGCCCTGCGGCCAGTCGCTGCAGGCGCGGCCCCGGTTGAACACGGTCAGCTCGTGGCCGCGGTCGAGCGCCGAGCGCAGGACGGCCGCGCCGAGGAAGATGCCGCCGCCGAGGATGAGGATCTTCATGACCGATCTACCTGAATGTCACGCCGGCAACGGCGTCGCACAGTTCGCGCAGAAGCGCGCCCCGGCCGGCGCGGCGGTGCCGCAGGCCGTGCAAAAGCGCAGGCCCCGCGCCGCTCGCGGCGGCCCACCGGCGGACGAAGCGAGCGCTGCCGCGGTTTGCAATTCGCGGTGCAATTGCGCCGCTGCCGGCGAGCATCGCCCGCTCGCCGGCGCCGAGCGCGGCCATGCGCTGCTCGTCTTCGCCGCTGAACGGCGCGACGAGCACGCTCTGGCTGCGCGCGAACTGCATCAGCTCGGCCGTCAGCGCCCGTGCTTCCTGCTCGGTCGTGAACATCGCCGTGATCTGGCGCGCGTCGTCCTTGCCAAAGACAACCGATTCGGTGCGCGCCCGCCAGACGCGCAAGGTCATCGCCTCGGTGCGCACGACGTTGTTCTCGGTGTTGACGCGGCTCGAGAAGTTGTTGCCGGTGCCGATGCGCGAGGTCGGATAGTTTCCCATCATCTCGACCCACGTGAGCACCACGAAGTTGAAGCGGCCCCAGAGGCGCGACGCCGCCTGGAAACAGAACGTGGCGACGAAGGCGAGGATGGCCGAGTCGCCGGCGAGCGAATAACGGTTTGCCTGCCAAGGTGCCGCGACGTCGAAGTGGCGCAGCAGCAGGCCGGCGACGATGGGCGCGGCGGCGAGGCGAAGCGCGTTCTCCTGCATGGCGCTCTTGGCCCAGAGCAGGCTGACGACGCCGGCGGCGACGAGCAGTGCGCCGCAGAGCCAGAGCAGGCGGTTCTGCAGCCGATAGGGATTGGGCAGCTCGAGCCGCTTGGATTCAGATCCGTACTCGTAGGCCGTCACTTGTTCCGTGTCCTGCTTGCCGCTCGACGGCAAGTCTAGGGCCTGTTAACGCGACGGGCGGGTTCGCGTAGGCTAGAGCTCGCCCGGTACTGCGCCGCAGGAGTCCGCCATGTCTTCGTCTTCGCCTTCATCCGCTCTCGCCGATCCGCTGGCGGCCCCCGGGCTCGTGCCGTTCGCCGACCTGACCGTCGAGGTCGGCGCGCCGATCGAGATCGGCGCGGTGGCAGCCGGGTTTCGCCGCGTCATTCCCATCATCGGCGGCACCTGCGCGGGGCGCGACTGGAAGGCGCGAGTGGTTCCCGGCGGCGCCGACTTCCAGCTCATCGCCAGCCCGACGATGGCGCGGCTCGAGGCGCGCTACGTGCTCGAGACCGAGGCTGGCGAGTTCATCTATGTCCACAACGACGCGGTCCGCACGGCGCCGCCCGAGTTGATGGCGCGGCTCGTTCGCGGCGAGGCGGTCGATCCGCGGCAGGTGTATTTCCGCTGCGTGCCGCGTTTCGAGTGCGCGGCGCCGGCGCTGGCCTGGATCGGCGAGCGCGTCTTCCTCGGCACGGGCCTGCGCCGGCCGAGCGAGGTGGTGATGCGGTTTTTCGAGGTCAACTGAGGGCCTTGCCGCTGCCTACCCGCCGATTCGTGCGGAATGTCACGCCCGGGCAGGAACTCAAGACGGGCCGGACGTTGCCGATAACTCCGCTATCCGCGTGTGCCTTTCGCTTGCGCGGCGCAGCATCGTCATAAAGGCAGCCACCCACACGCATGTGATCGACGTCCAGGCGCTTCGCGTCGGGATGTTCGTGCATCTCGACGTGGGCTGGATGTCGCATCCGTTTCCGCTCAGCAGCTTTCGCATCACTTCGCCGACGCAGGTCGCGACGATCCGCTCGCTCGGCCTCGAGCGTGTGCGCTGGAGCCCGCTGCAGAGCGACCGGGAGGCGATCGAGCCCGACGATGCGCAAGGCTCGCCGCCGGGGCCGGCAACCGCGGCGAACGATCCCGATGGTCCGGACGCCGCCGCGGCCGCGCCCGACGCACCCGACGCCGTACCCGGCAAGATCGACGCCGGCGGCGAGCCGGCTGCGTCGGCCGAAGAACGGGCCCGCGCCGAGCGCCGACGCCGGCTCGATGCCCAGCGCGAGTCGCAGAAGACCTGCGAGCGACAGTATGGCGAAGCGTCGCGCGCCTGCCGGCAGACGATCGAACTCGTCGCCGGCCGCCCGCGTGAAGCCAAGATACAGGCCGAGGCACTGACGCAGGCCCTCATCGACAAGATGATCGGCGATCAGGAGATGTGCATCCGCATGCTGACCGAAGGCGCGGCCGACAAGGCGTCGATGCACGCGATGAACGTCGGCATCGTCTCGCTGCTCATGGGCCGCTGCTTCGGTTTCGCGCCCGACGAGATGCAGGACCTCGGCGTCGGCGCGATGCTGCATGACATCGGCAAGCTCGACCTGCCGCCGCGCATGCGCTGGCGCGAAGACAACTTCTCGCCGAGCGAGGCGCGGGTCTACGAGGAACACGTCGAGCTCGGCCTGGTGCAGGCACGGCGCATGGGCCTTTCGCCCGGGGCCGCGGCGGTGATCGCGCAGCACCACGAGCACGCCGACGGCAGCGGCTTTCCGGCGCAGCTCAACAGCGATCGCATGACCATGGCAGCGCGCATCGTCGCCCTCGTCAACCGTTACGACAACCTGTGCAATCCGCGCCTGCTGGCCAAGGCGATGACGCCGCACGAGTCGCTCTCGCTGCTCTTCGCCCAGGGGCGCAGCAAATTCGACACCTCGATCCTCGGCGCTTTCATCAAGATGATGGGCGTCTATCCGCCGGGCTCGACCGTGCAGCTCACCGACGACCGCTATGGCATGGTCGTCGCCGTCAATTCCTCGCGGCCGCTGAAGCCGAGCGTCCTCGTCCATGACGGCGGCGTGCCACGCGAGGAAGCGCTCGTCCTCGATCTCGAGCTGAGCCCGGGACTCGGCATCCGGCGCAGCATCAAGCCGCAGCAGCTGCCGCCGACGGCGCTCCAATACCTGGCACCGGCGCAGCGCGTCGCCTATTTCTTCGAGCCTGCGGCTCCCGTGGAGACATGCGAATGAGCCCGGTGCCGGACCGCCCCGAGCCGGGCTCCGCCCCCTCGGGGGGCAGCGCAGCGGCGCAAGCCGCAAGCGTGAGGGGCACCATGAACAATCCGCTGCCGGTCGACCGCTTCAATGTTGCCGATGCGGCGCGGCGGACCTGGCCGCAGCTCATCGAGTCGATGCTCGAGGCGGTCTGCCTCGTCGAGCCGGAGGGCCTGCGCATCGTCGCGGCCAACGAGGCGGCCGGCGAACTGCTCGGCGTCACGCCTGCAGAGCTCGTCGGCCGCGACATGCACGAGCTGGCCGCGACGCCCGAGGACGAATGCTTCTGGCGCGAGGTCGCCGAAGGGGCAGGGGCGGGCATCGTTTCCGAGGCATTCGTGAACCGGCCGGGGGCGCCACCGGTGCCGGTGCTGCGCCGCGTCAGCCGCATCGAGCCGGCGCCGAAGACAGCGCTCTACGTCGTCGCCCTGCGCGACCGCAGCAGCGAGGTGCAGGCCCTACGCCATCTCGAGTCGACGCAGGCGGAGCTGCAGGCGACGCTCGAATCGATCAGCGACGGCGTGCTCGTCACCGACATGTCCGGCCACATCGGCAACTTCAACCGGCGCTTCGCCGCGATCTGGAATGTTCCCGAGGAAATGCTGCTCCTGCGCGCCGCCGACGAGATCTTCGACTGGATGCGCAGCCAAGTCGCCGATCCGCGCGAATACATGCGCCGCCTCGCCGACATCGACGCCGCAGAAATGATGCAGGCAACCGACCGGATCGAGCTTCGCGCCGGCGGCTACCTCGATCGCGTGACCCTGCCGCAATGCAGCCGCGGCCGGCCGGTCGGACGCGTCTTCACATATCGCGACGTGCGCTGACTTTCGCGGCTCGTTAAAGTTCGGGGTTCGAGAAGGAACCCGAACCGATGTCTGCGATTGCCGGAGCGCTCGAACAACGCCTCGAAAAACTGACCCTGCCGCTGGCGGTCGTGCTGCCTGGCGGGCAGCGCATCGGCCCGGTTGACGCTGCAGTGACGGTGCGGCTGAAGGAGCTCGTTCCCCTCACCCACATCATCACCGGCCAGATCGGCAAGGTCGGCGAAGACTACGTCGAAGGGCGCATCGACATCGAAGGCGGCATGCGCGAGCTGATGGCGATCGGCGCCGAGCTGATGCCGGGCGATCCGACCGACGCCAGCGTCGTCGGCCCGACGCCCATCGGATGGCTGCGCCAGCTCATGTACCTGGCCCGCTCGCGCGCCCTGCACAAGCCCGAGGCCGATGCGCGGCAGGTCCAGTTCCACTACGACGTCTCGGACGATTTCTATGCGCTCTGGCTCGACCCGAAGCGGGTCTACTCGTGCGCCTATTTCCGCGACGCCGGCATGTCCCTGGCGAAGGCCCAGGAAGCCAAGATCGAGCACATCTGCCGAAAACTCATGCTGAAGGAGGGCGAGCGCTTTCTCGACATCGGCGCCGGCTGGGGCGGCCTGCTGCTCTGGGCAGCCGAGAACTACGGCGTTCGGGCGCGCGGCATCACCCTCAGCCGCAACCAGCATGCGCACGTGAACCGCCTGATCGACGAGCGCGGCCTGCGCGGCCGCGTCGTCATGGACCTGCTCGACTACCGCGATCTGCCCGACGGCGAGCTCTACGACAAGATCGCCTCGATCGGCATGTTCGAGCACGTCGGCCGGGCCCAGCTGCCGAGCTACTTCGCGAAGATCTTCCGCCTGCTCCGCGCCGGCGGCCTGTTCCTCAACCACGGCATCACCGCCGGCGGCACGCGCAACCACCAGCTCGGCGCCGGCCTCGGCGACTTCATGGAGCGCTACATCTTTCCGGGCGGCGAGCTGATGCACGTCTCGCACGTGCTCGAGGTGACGAGCGAATCCGGGCTCGAGACCGTCGACATCGAGAACCTGCGCCCGCACTACGCGAAGACGCTCTGGGCCTGGAGCGACGCGCTCGAGGCGCAGCTCGACGCGGCGCGGGCCCTGACCTCCGAAACCACGCTGCGCGCCTATCGCCTCTACCTCGCGGGCAGCGCGGTCGCCTTCGAGCGGGCCTGGATCTCGCTGCACCAGATGCTCTGTGCCCGGCGCACCGGCGACGTCGGCTCCGGGACGATGACCGGCGCACAATCGGCCTTCCCTTTCAACCGCAGCTACATGTACCCCGCTGCATGACATCAGCGATGCACTACGTGTTCAAGTCGAAGGCGGACGCCGATCTCATCATGATGCAGCCTGCGGGCGACCAGATCCTGACCTCCATCGGCAAGACGCCGGCGCCGCAGGGGATCATCGAGGCGAAGGCGATTCCCGCTGCGATGCGCGCGCTGAACGAAGCGATTGCCGTCGAGGATGCGGCGCACCGCTCCGATCCGGCCTTCGAGGAAGACGGGCGCATCGAGCGTATCGGCCTGCGTCAGCGGGCCTGGCCGATGCTCGAGATGATGAAGCGAGCGGTTGCCGAGAACGCCGACATCGTCTGGCACATCTGAGGCGGAGGCGAGGAGGATCGCGCAATGAAGCTCTGGAGCGACAGCTGGGCGAACGGCGAGCGCATTCCGTCGCGCTATGCCGCGGGCAGGATCGACACGCCCGAGGGCGTGACATTCTCCGAGAACCTGAGCCCGCATCTGGCCTGGAGCGAGCTGCCTGCCGGGACGAGATCACTTGCTCTCATCTGCCACGATTTCGACGTGCCGAGCCGCGGCGACGACGTCAACCAGGTTGGCCGCGAAGTGCCCGCCGACCTGCCGCGCGTCGACTTCTTTCACTGGGTGTTCGCCGACCTGCCGGCCGGCGCGACGAGCCTTGGCGAGGGAGCGTTCAGCCGCGGCTTCACGGCGCACGGCAAATCCGGCCCCGCGGTGACCGTGCCCGGCTTCGCCAGCGCTCGCCAGGGCATCAACGACTACACCGGCTGGTTCGCCGGCGATGCGGCGATGGCCGGCGATTACTTCGGCTACGACGGCCCGTTTCCGCCATGGAACGATTCGCTTGTCCATCACTACGTGTTCACGCTCTACGCCCTCGGCGTCGGCCGGGCGCCGATCGAAGGCCGCTTCGGCGGCGCGGAGTTGCGCCGTGCGATCCATCCGCACGTGCTCGGCGAGGCGACGCACTCGGGAACCTATACGCTGAACCGGCGCCTGCTGGCCTAGGGCCTGTTGATCCTTCCGTAGCGTCGACAGGCCCCAGAGCGCGTTGCCGCCGCATGCCCTCCGATTCGCAAGACGCGCAGGTGACGCGCGTCGTCGCGATCCGTCACGGCGAGACGGTATGGAATGCCGAAATGCGCATGCAGGGACAACTCGACACCGTGCTGAGCGGGCGTGGCCGCTGGCAGGCCCGGCGCGTCGCCGAAGCGCTGGCCGGCGAGGGCATCGAAGCCGTCTTCGCCAGCGATCTGGCGCGCGCCTTCGACACGGCGCAGGCCATTGCCGATCGGATCGGTCTCGACGTCGAGACCGATCAGGGATTGCGCGAACGCAGCTTCGGCGTATTCGAGGGCTACACGTACGCCGAGATCGGAGCGCGCTGGCCCGCCGAAGCAGCACGCTGGCGGCGCCACGAGCCGGACTTCGGGCCCGACGAAGGCGAGACCTTTCGCGACTTCAGCGTCCGTGCCGTGGCAGCGGCGACTCGCATCGCCGCGAGCCACGCCGGTCGGTCGATCGCGTTCGTCACCCATGGCGGTGTGCTCGACTGCCTCTATCGCGCCGCGTCGAACGTCCCGCTCGACGCACCGCGCTCGTGGCAGCTCGGCAACGCGGCGATCAACCGGCTTCTCTACACGCCGCGTGGTTTCACGCTGGTCGGCTGGAGCGATACGGCGCATCTCGAAGGCGAGGCGCCGCTCGACGACGGCAGCGAAGGCAGCGCGGCCACGACGGCGACGAGCGCGAGGCCCGGATGAACCGAGCCGACCGGCCGGCCGTGGGCGACAGCGTCGACGCGATCGAGACGCCGGCGCTCGTCATCGATCTCGACGCGATGCAGCGCAACCTCGCGGCGATGGCCGCCTTCGCCCGGGCCCATGGCGTGCGCCTGCGCCCGCACGCGAAGATGCACAAGTGCGCCGCGATCGCCGGGCTGCAGATGGCGGCCGGCGCGGTCGGCGTGTGCGTGCAGAAGACGAGCGAGGCCGAAGCGCTGGCCGAAGCCGGCGTCGCCGACGTGTACATCACGAACGAGGTGATCGATCGTCGCAAGCTCGAGCGCGTCGCGGCGCTGGCGCGGCGGATCCGGCTGGCCATCGCCGTCGACTCGGCCGAAGGCGTCGATCGCCTGGCCGAGGCGATGCGTCGCGTCGGCGCGGCGATCGAGGTCTTCGTCGAGATCGATGTCGGCCAGGGCCGCTGCGGCGTGGCGCCGGCTGCCGCCGGCGCGCTCGCGCATCGGGTCGTCTCGCACGCGCCGCCCGAAGGGGGCCTGCGCTTTGCCGGCCTGCAGGCCTATCACGGCGGCGCCCAGCACCTGCGCGGCGCCGCCGAGCGCGAGGCGGCATCGCATCACGCGGCGGCGCTGGCGCGGGCGGCGCAGGCGAGCATCACCGCCTCGGGCATCGCCTGCCCGCTCGTCACCGGCGCCGGCACCGGCACCTTCGCCTTCGACGCCGCGAGCGGCGTCTGGGGCGAGTTGCAGACGGGCAGCTATCTCTTCATGGACCGCGACTACGCCGACAACGCGCCGAGCCCCCAGGCGCCGCGCTTCGAGCACGCGCTCTTCGTCAAGAGCCAGGTCATGAGTCGAGGCGCGGCGCACGCCGTGATCGACGCCGGCCACAAGTCGCACGCGATCGATTCGGGCCTGCCCCGCGTCTGGGCGCGCGAGCTCGAATACGGCAACGGCGGCGACGAGCACGGCATCCTGCGGCCGAAGCCCGGCGCCTTGGCGCACGACCTGCCGCAGCTCGGCGAGACGGTCTGGCTCGTGCCGGGTCACTGCGACCCGACCGTCAACCTGCACGAGCGTTATGTCGCGGTGCGCGGCGGGCTCGAGCGCGGCATCGTCGAATCCGTCTGGCCGATCGAAGCGCGCGGTTGCTTCGCCTGAGCGGCCCGCGGCCACGGGGGGCGGCAGCGCGACGCGGCTTCGCATCGCCGCCGCCAGCGCCGGCGGTTCAGACCGCGCCGGCGAAAACAGCGACGAGGATCGAGACGGAGGCGACGCAGAACGTGATGCTGACCAGGGCGGTGGCGGCGTCGTCGTAGAAGGTCTTCATGGCGGGTTCCTTTGTGGTGTGTCGGCTGAGGCGAACCGTTCGCTTCAGGCCTGCCGCCAGTCTCGGAAAATCGGCCGCTCGTGCCCAGTCAGCAAAGCACAGCTGACGAGTGACATCGGTCACATCGCCGGGCGCGGCGCGCCGCGCCTGGCCGGCCGGTACCCTGTGCTAAGGTGCGCGCCATCTCATTTTTGATACGAGCCCATGCAGCGATTCCTGACGCGGCTTCCGTTGGCAAGCTTCGTGCTGCTTGCCGGGTTCCTCGTCATCACGGTGCTGCGCATCAGCCGTGACACGACGACCCAGATGGTCCTGAGTTCGCTCGTGATGTTCGCCTTCAGCTGGGCCAGCGCGACGCATCTGCTCGGCGCCCGTGCGGCGCTGAAGTTCATCGCCATCGCCCTGGCCATCGGCTGGTTTGCCGAGCAGATGGGCGCCTCGCGCGGCTGGTTCTTCGGCGTCTACACCTACACCGACGTGCTCGGGCCGAAGCTCGGCGTCGTGCCGGTCGTGATCCCGCTGATGTGGTTCGCGCTCGTCTATGCGGCCTTCGTGATCTCGAACCTGATCGTCTGGCGCACGCCGGTGGCCACGCCCGCGGCAAAGGTCGATACGCTGCTGCTCTGCCTGCTCGGTGCATTGATCGTCGCGGCCTACGATCTCGGCGCCAAGACCTACATGGTCGACGTCGCCAAGGCTTGGACTGTCGGCATGAACGACGGCTGGTATTTCGGCAAGACGCTGGAAGGCTTCTTCGGCTGGACCGGCACCTCGTTGGTGATCCTACTCATCGTCCAGTGGGCGATCCGCGGCGCGCCGCCGGCACCCTCGGCGCGCGTCAACCGCTGGCATGCGCTGCTTCCGGTCGGCGTCTACGCCGGCTCGATGGTCTTCACCATCTGCAATGGCTCGCCCGTCGAGACGCGCTCGATCGTCGCGTTCGCGATGGGCATTCCGGTGCTCGCCGCGTTCGCCGCCTGGCGCCTGTGGCAGGCCGATGCCGGCGACACGCCTGGAGTCGCCGCATGACCGATTCGCCCGACCGCTGGCCGTACGAATTACTGGATCGGATGCAGTATGTCGCCGACCCGCTCGCCGACGCGGCGGTGGCGCAGATCGTAGGCTCCTGGCAGCACCTATCCGCAGACGCGACGCTCGATACCCTGCGCGAGGCGCATCAGCCGCAATGGCAGCGACTGGCCGTTGCCACGCGCCTCCTGGAGGGCATGCAGACCCCGATCCCGGGCGATGCCGGTTCGTCGCTCGCCTCGCGCATCGGCGACGACCCGAGTGCGCCGGGCGTCGGCGACGTGCTCAGGGCATTCGTCGAGCAGGGGTCGCGGCTGCCGGACTGGGCCGATCCGGCGAAGATCGATCGCGCCGAGCAGCTCTTCATCGAATACGGCGCGCTGTCGTGCGTCCTGCTGTTTTGCGCCAGCCTGCCCGAGTGCTACGTGATCCCGGATCTCTCGATGGTGCTGAATGCCTCGGGCCAGCTCGAGCAGCGAACCGACTACCGCATCCGCATGACGGCGGCGATGATCTTCCCGGTGATGATGCGCGGCGGTCTCGCACCCGCGGGCGGCGGCATCGCCCAGGTGCTCAAGGTGCGGCTGATCCACGCCACGATCCGCAACCTGATCCTGCACGACGCGCCGCAGCATGCGGTCGAGGCGCTCGGCACCCGGCAGAACGTCGAGGGTGCGGGCGTCGTGCCGGCGAATCCGGCCCTGAGCCATTCGTCCGCGATGATCGAGACGATGTTCGGCCATGGCTGGAAGCTCGGCGAAGACCAGCTGCCCTGCAACCAGGAGGAGCTCGCCTATACGCTGCTGACCTTCGGCTATGTCTTCCTGCGCAGCCTGAGGCGCCTGGGTATCGCGATGTCGCCCGCCGACGAGGAAGCGTTCCTGCACTGCTGGAACGTCGCCGGCTACGTGCTGGGGATCGTGCCCGAGCTGATGCCGCAAACGATGGACGAATGCGCCGCGCTGTTCGCTCGCATGCAGGCTCGCGGCCGCGCCGACCGGCACGGCGCCGACTCGCGGCCGCAGCTTGGCCGCGCCCTCGTGGCGACGATGGAGCAGCCGATTCCCCTGGCCGTCTTCAAGCCGTTTCCGCGTCTGATGCTGCGCTACCTGTGCGGGCCCGAGACGGCGCGCGACATCGGCCTCGCCGGGCCGGTCAGCGTCGCCGCCGGAGCGCTGTTCACGTTGTCGATGTGGACGATCCGCGCGATCGACATCGTCGCCCGCCGTTTCGATGCGGGCTTTTCGATTTCGCGCTTCGTGACCCGTGTTCTCGGCTATCGCTTCGTCGCCCGGGTGCTGATGGACCAGACTCGTCCGCTCACCTTGCCCGAGCAGCTGCGGGCCCGCGTCGACACGATGATGGATTCGTGGGGTGACGATCCGAAGGCGCCACGCTGGATGAACCGCGTCGAAGACCGGCTCACGACGCGGGGCTCGTGGCGGGTAGGTCCTGCTGGCCAGCGGGCTCCAGTTGCCCCGCAGCCTGGCAGCGGCTGAGCGCCCGGGGTGCACCGATGCGCCCGAACACCGCTGCGCCTGCCTCGGCGTGGCTGCGTCGCTCGGCCGCGCCGAGCGGCAGGTGGCGCGCCAGCTCGAGGTGCGCCTTGCCGCTTTCGTAAGGGATGTGCATGCGCTCGGCGTCGGCGATCGCGTGTTTCCAGGCCGCGATCGCCTTGGCACGGCGGTCGTGCAGCCAGTGCCCGAGCGCTTGACGGTTCGCCGCCGCCGGGGCGCCGATCGAAAAACCCTGCGCGTAGCCTTTCATGCGCGAGATGCCGAGCGCGGCGCGGCTCGCGTGCCGCTTCCAGGACGGCGATCCCGGCTCCGGCGCTTCGCGCTCCCAGAGCAGAAGGATCGCTTCCGAGAAAGTGTCGAGGCCGTACAGCACGTGGTGCGCGGTCGCGAATCGCGGCAGCTTCGCCAGCAGCTCGACGCCTTCGTCGACCAGCGCACGCGCGCCTTCGACGTCGCCGGTTTCGAGGGCGATCATGGCGAGCAGGCCGCGGTTCGACAGGTACGAGACCGATTCGCCGATCGTGCGCGCGATCGCGACTGCGGCTTCGGCCCAGTGCTTCGCGATCTCGATGCGGCCCTGCCTGAGCGCAACCGTTGCCAGACCGCCGGTGGCCCAGCACTTGTTCAACTGGTCGCCGCTCTCTTCGGCCATTGCGAGCAGCGACGACGACAGCTCCCAGGATCGTTGCAGGTCGCCGCGCAGCTCCGCCGCATTGGCGAGGACGGCGATGACCGACATGCGCAGCTGGCGTTCGCCGAGCCGTGCGAAGATCCGCTCCGCTTCGCTGGCGACGCGTTCGCAGTCTTCCCAGCGCGCCTGGATCAGGTAGGCGAGGGCGGCGATGTAGCTCGCGCCAGCGTATTCGAGCGGTTGCTGGAGGCGGCGATGGATGAGGGCGATGCGGCCGGCCAGGCGGTCGGCCTCGCGGTGCCGGCCGAACATCATCAAGAGATACATCACGCCGGCGATGGCCGACATCTGTTCGGGCACCGGCTCGCAGCGATCGATCCGGTTGAAGCGGCTCATCATCGTGAAGAGCGTGTGGTTGCGCCGTTGCGAGAGGTGATAGATGCGTGACAGCACGAACATGACGCGGGCGAGCTGGCGGTCGCGTGGCGAGGCGCTCGGCAGCGCCTTCGGCCGCGGCAGCAGGCCGCGCAGCAGCGCCCGCGCGATCTCGAAAACGAGCCGGCCCTGGACCGCGCGCTCCGTGGGAATGGCCGCGCCGAGCAGGGCCGCTGCGGCTTCGAGGGCGCGGCACGAGTCGGCGAGATCGCCGAGGTCGTAGCTGGCCAGGCCGAGGCCCTGCTGCCAGCGCGCCAGGTCGTCGCGCGATGCTGCCACGCGCGTCGCGTCGCCTTCGCCGAAGCCGGACTCGGCGATCTCGAGCAGGCGCCGAAACAGCGCCTGCGCCTCGCGATTGGCGCCGCTGCGCAGCGCCCGCTGACCGGCCTTGTCGAGGGCGCGCGGCGCCCGCGCCGCATCGTGCGCCTCGGCGTAGTGGTTGGCGATGCGGCCGAGCATCGCCGGGTCGTCGCCGGCGCGCCGTTCGTACCAGGCGCCGAGCGCGCCATGGAGCTCGCGGCGGCGCTCGAAGGGCAGCAAGCCGTACACCGCGTCGCGAACGAGCGCATGGCTGAAAGAGAACTCTTCGCCGCTCTCGCCCCGAAAGACCAGGCCGCGCTGCACGATCGCTTCGATGTCGTCCCGCAGATCGCCGGCCGACACGTCGCCGGCGTCGGCGCTCGCCAGCGCCTCCAGCGTGAAGTTCCGGCCGACCACGCTCGCCTTCTTCAGCGTCGTCTGCTGGCGCGGCGAAAGCCGGTCGATGCGCGAGATCACGGCGCCCTGGATCGAGTCGGGAACGGCGAAGGCGGCGAGCGCCTTGTCGTCGCAACGAGCCAGACCCGACTCGACGCGCACGATGCCGCCATCGACGAGAGCGCCCAACACCTGGCGAACGAACAGCGGGATGCCCTGGGTCCGGTCGCTGACCACGCGCACGAGCCCGTCGGGAACCGCGGCGACGCCGAGCTGCGCTTCGATCACCTGCCGCAGCGCCGTCTCCGCAAGGGCATGGAGGCGCAGCCGCACGGTGCCTTCTGCCTCGAGGAGCGCAATCGCTCGCGGTGGAATCGGCCAATCGGCGAGCGGCCGGGCCACCAGCACCAGCAGCAGGCCGCGGCTGCGCTGCGCGGCCTGCTCGAGCACCACCCACGACGGCGAATCGAGCCAGTGCACATCTTCGAGGAGAACGACGCGGCAACTCGCGTTGTCGGTTGCGGCGAGGAGCTGCAGGAGCAACTCCGTCGTTGCGTCGAGGCGGCCACGTCCGCTCATGGCGTGGGTCGTCGCCGTGTCGTCGATCGCCAGGTCGAGCACCGGGCCGAGCAGGGCGGCCCGCTCGCGTCCGGCCGGGTCGGCCCCGATCAAGCCCAGCACGCGTTCGCGCCGCTCCGGTTCCGAGTCCATCGCCTCGAGCCCGAGCAGCGCATGGAAGGCAGTACGTAGCGGCCGCCAGGCGCTGGCGCCGTCCAGGGGCTCGCACGCGCCTTGAGCGAGAACGAGGCCGGCCTGGCGGACCGTCTGCGCAAAGGCTTCGCCGAGATGCGACTTGCCGATGCCCGGCTCGCCTTCGATCAGCACGACGAGGCTGCGCTGCGGATGGGCCTTCACCCGTTGCAGGGTCTCGCCGAGCAGGCGAAGCTCGGCGTCGCGGCCGACCAGCGCGCCGGCCTCGACGCCGGCGCGAAGGCGTCCGCCGCGGGGCTCGAACACCGACACGCTGCCGATGCCCTTGAGCTCGATCGGCGCCAGCGCTTCGAACGTGATCGCAGGGACGGCTTGCGCCGTCGGCTCGTCGCACCAGACCTTGCCGGCGGCGGCTTCGGCGAGCCGTGCGGCGAGATTGACGGCGGCGCCGATGAGCGCGAACTCGCAGCGCGTGGGGGCACCGCGCATGCCGGCGAAAAGCCGGCCGCTGGCGACACCGATCGAGGGCCTCCGGTTCGCTGCCGCGAGCGCCCGGTGCAAGTCACGCGCGGCGCGCACCGCGCGTTCGGCGTCGTTGCTGTAGCTGCTGCCGGCGATACCCCATGCCGCGACGACGACGAGCTTGCCCTTGTCGTCGACCAGGCACTGCACGACGCTGCCGCCGAGCTCGTAGACGCTGCGTTGCATCCGCTCGACCGCGTCTTGCAAGGCCTCGAGCTCGCCCGGTGCTTGCACGGCCGCGAAAAGCACCGCGGCAAAGCGCAACTCGGCGAGCCAGCCGTGCGGGCTGGCGCGGACGCGCCCGACGACGTGGCGCGGCACGAAGGGCAGGAGCATCGCCTCCGCCGGCTCGGGCTCGGCCGGTCCGCCGGCCGCGGGCAGCGGCGGCGTGACGCCGTCGATGACGAAAGCGCCGCCAGGTTGCGCCGTGCCGTTGCAGTCGGCCTGGATCATCTCGAAGGCTTGCCTCGAGAGCACAACCTGGCCGGGCGCGACGGCTTCGGCCTCGGCCACCTGGGTGAGTGCATCGCCGCCGAGCACCGCCTCCCAGCGGCCTTGCACGCCGCCGAGGATCGCGGCGTAGAGATCGCCGGAACCGATGCCGATGCGCAGGCTCAGCGGTACGTTCGCGGCCGCCTCGAGCTCCGGGACCAGGGCACGCAGGCGCAGCGCCGTCGAGGCTGCTGCGAGGACGGCGGCGCGCGCGTCGCCATCGGCGAACCAGCAGGCGATCGTCGCGTCGCCGGCGAACTTGTAGACCTCGCCGCCGCCTTCTTCGATGATCGAGACAATGGGCTCGAAGCAGCGATTGAGGATGGCCTGCATCTCCTCGATGCCGGCCTGGCCGCTGCGCGCCTTGCGCTCGGTCAGCGCCGTGAAGCCGGCGATATCGGCGACGAACAAGGCGCCGTGCAGCCCTGGCGTCAGGTCGGGAACGAGCGCGCTTCCCGTAGCGGCGCGGCGCCTCGCGAACGGCGGTACGTAGGGGTGAAATGGGCTCATCGGCGCAGCCGCTGACGCGGGTGCGCGAATCTACTCTGGTCCGGAGATTCTTCGTCGCGCGCGAAACGACAAGATCGATCGAGTCCATCCGGCCGGGGCCAGGAATCGAGCCGGCCGCCGCCTTACAGCATGCCTTCGCCGAGCAATTGCGCCAGCACCCGGACGGGCAGTGCCGGGGTGGCGGCGGGTTGCGGCTCGGCCGACCGGGTGCGCTGCTCCGCGCCTTCGCCGGACAGCCAGGCCAGCCGATTCCCTTGCAGACGCACCTCATAGCTGCCTTCCTGCTGGCGGTCGCGCACGAATTTTGCGACGAGTCTGGCCAGCGGGGCGCTGTGGATGACGATCGCGGCCTCGGTGTTGAGCCGCGCCGAGCGGGCGTCCATGTTCATCGAGCCGAGGAAGGTCTTCTCCTCGTCGATCACCGTCAGCTTGGTATGCAACCGGCCGAGCGAAGCGCCGCGCCCCGATCCGCCGAGCGATGTGGTCGTCTCGCCGGCGGTCGCTCCGGTCGGCATCAGCTCGTGCAGGTCGACGCCGGCGTTCAGGAGCGCCGCGCGGTGGCGCGCGTAGCCGAAGTGAACGAGTGGCTCGTCGGTCGTCGCGAGCGAATTCGTCAGCACCGAGATACTCACGTCGCGTCCGCGCATGGCCGACAGGGCCTGCATCGCCGGCGCGCCGGGCACGAAGTAGGGCGAGGCCAGCAGTACCTCCGTCTGCGCCGAGTCGAGCAGCGCGAGGTGGGCCTGGGCGACCGTCGCCGCAACGGTGTCGCCTTCGGCTTTCTGCGGCGCATCGGCGAACACTTCGGCCGTGCCGCGCTCGAGCTCGAGCCGGCCGCGCGAAAGCTCGGCGTCGAGCGACAGCGAGGCCGAAGCCGCGGGCGCCGCGGCCGGCACGTTGGCGACCTGCCGCTCGAATGCCTGCGCGGAGGGCTCGCCGCGGACCAGGCTTCGCACCGGATAGACGACGTCGGAGTTCCAGAACCGGTCGAACACGGCCGCCAGTTCTTTCACCACAGGCCCCATGGACAGGACGTCCATGTCGATGAAGTTCGCGTCGCCGCTGCGGTCGAAGTACTCGTCGGCGATGTTCCTGCCGCCGGTCACGGCGAACGTGCCGTCGGCGATGAAAAGCTTGTTGTGCATGCGATGGTTGATGCGCGTGAACTGGTGCAGCGAGAGCACGATGCGCTCGGCGAAGCCGCCGCGGCGCACCGGCAGCGGGTTGAACATCCGCACTTCGACGTTGTCGTGCGCGGCCAGGCCGGCAAAGAGTTCGTCCTGACCGGTGGCGTAGAGGTCGTCGACGAGGATGCGCACGCGCACGCCGCGCGCCGCCGCGCGCTGCAGTTCGCGCAGGAACTCGAGCCCGGTGCCGTCGCTGGCGATCAGGTAGTACTGCACGTCGAGCGTCTTCTCGGCGCGGCGGATCAGGGCGATGCGCGCGTCGAAAGCCTGGGCGCCGTCGGGCAGGAGTTGAAAGCCCGAAAGACCCCGCTGGTCGTCGGCCGTCGAGGCGGCGGCGATCTTCGCCAGCTGCGTGTCGGCGACATCGCTGCGCGAATAAGAGACCGGCCGCTCGACCTGGCCCGGCAAGGCGGCGCAGCCGCCCATCGCCATTGCGATCGCCATGGCGACGACGCGCCCGGCCGCCGCAAAGGCCGCCGGCGCCTGGTCGCGGCTGGCCAGCCGGGCGCAGGCACGATAGGCGAGGCTGGTCGGCAGGGAGCAGCGCAGGGACGTCTGCATGGCGGGTCTCCGGGGCGCTTGGGGTATCGGCGGCGCGCCGTTCAGACGGCGCCGAGGAAGACGACGAGGAAGGTCGAGACGGTGGCGATGGCCAAGGTGACAGTGACGAGGGCGGTGGCGGCGTCGTCGCGGAAGGTCTTCATGGCGGGCTCCTTTGGGGTGTTGCGGCTGATTCGAACGTTTCGCTTCAGGCCTGCCGCCAGTCTCGAAAAAAACACCTCGCGCGCCGAGTGAGCAAGGCGCGGTGGCCCGGTGACATTGGTCACAGCGGCTCAGCGCAGCCGATAATTCAGCTGTGACATGCGAGCTTGGTTCGTGGAGGCGGACGAGATGAACGAAGATCGGCTGCCGGTCTCGTTGCTTGACGCCCTGGCGGCGCACGGCAACACCCGCCCGTTTCGCGCCCACACGATCCTCATCAGCGAGGGCGACGCCGGCGACTCGCTCTACATCGTTGTCAGCGGGCGGCTGCGGGCCTACGCCAGCTCCGAAGACGGGCGCGACGTCGTTCTCGCCGAGCACGGGCCGGGGGAATACGTCGGCGAACTCTCGCTCGACGGCCTGGCCCGCTCGGCCTCGGTGAAGACGCTGCAGCCGACGACTTGCTGCGTCGTGCCCGGATCGCAATTGCGCGGCTTTCTCGCCGAGCAACCCGACTTCGCGCTGCACCTTTCGCAAAAGCTCACGCGCATGGTGCGGCGCCTCACCGACCAGGTGAAAAGCCTCGCCTTGCAGGACGTCTACGGCCGCATGGTTCGCGTCCTGATGGAGCTTTCCGACCCGGCCGGCGCCGAACGCGTCGTGCGCGAAAAGCTGACCCAGCAAGACATCGCCGATCGCGTCGGCTCGTCGCGCGAGATGGTCAACCGCGTTCTGAAGGACCTGACGACCGGCGGCTACGTCTCGGTGCGAGACGGCCGCTACGTGATCCAGCGCAAGCTGCCGGCGGCACGCTAGGGCCTGTCAACGCTACGGGAGGGTTCGCGCCGGGGCGCTACCAGGCGTCGACGTAGCGCCCGCCTCCGGACGGGACGGGCGCCGCCGATTCGAGGCCGCGCAGCAGCCAGGCGCGTGTCTCGGCCGGGTCGATGACGGCATCGATCTCGAGCGTCTGCGCCATGTGGATCGCCGAGCCGCTGGCGTATTGCTCGGCCACGAGCTTCTCGAAAAGCGCCTCGCGCGCGGGCCCGGCCGGCGCGGCCTCGAGCTCGCGCCGGAAGCCGAGCTTGACCGCGCCTTCGAGCCCCATGGCGCCGAACTCGCCGCTCGGCCAGGCAACGGTGAAAACCGGCGCGTCGAAGCCGCCGCCGGCCATCGCCTGGGCGCCGAGGCCGTAGCCCTTGCGCAGCACGACGCAGAAGTAGGGCACGCGCAGATGCGAGGCGACCATGAACATGCGGCTCGCATGCCGCACCTGGGCCCGCGCCTCGACGTCTGGGCCGACCATGAAGCCGGGCGTGTCGCACAGGCCGGCAATGGGCAGGCCGTGCGCGTCGCAGAGCTGCATGAATCGCGCTGCCTTGTCGGCGGCATCGGCGTCGATGGCGCCGCCGAGGTGGCGTGGATCGTTGGCGATGAGGCCGAGCGGCCGGCCGCCGATGCGCACGAGCGCCGTCACCATGCCGCGGCCGAAGCCGGCGCGCAGCTCGATCACCGAGCCGTGGTCGACGAGGCCGTGGATGAGCTTGCCGATGTTGTAGCTGCGCAGGCGGTTCTCGGGCACGGCGTGGCGCAGCTCGCGCGGATCGGGGCTGGCGGTGTCTTCGATGCGGCCCTGGAAGCAGGCGAGGTATTGCTTCGCCGCGGCGACAGCGGCACGCTCGTCGCCGACGAGGATGTCGATGACGCCGTTCTTCGCCTGCACCTCGCTCGGCCCGATCTGCTCGGGCGCGAAGCGGCCGAGGCCGCCGCCTTCGATCATCGCCGGCCCGCTCATGCCGATGAAGCTGTCGCGTGTCGCGATGATGACGTCGGCGCAGCCGAGCAGCGCCGCGTTGCCGGCGAAGCATCGCCCATGCACGATGCCGACGACCGGCACCTTGCCCGAGAGCGCCGCGAACTGGCTGAAGGTATGGTTGTTGAGGCCGGCGACGATGGGCATGTCGGTATCGCCCGGCCGGCCGCCGCCGCCCTCGGCGAACAGCACGACGGGCAGGCGCTGGCCGTGCGCGATGCCGAGCATGCGGTCGGTCTTCTGGTGGTTGCGCAGGCCTTGCGTCCCGGCGAGCACGGTGTAGTCGTAGGCGAGGACGACGCAGCGCGATCGCTCGGCGCCGAAGCGATCGGCGTTGACGCTGCCGATGCCCGTCACCATGCCGTCGGCGGGCGTGTTGGCGACGAGGTCGTCGAGGCTGCGTCGCCGCGTCTGCGCGGCCACGGCCAGCGCGCCGTACTCGATGAAGTTGCCCGGTTCGCGCTCGAGATCGCAGAGCTCGGCGACGTTCTCGCGCGCGGTTCGTCCGCCGCTGGCGCGGCGGCGCGCGACGGCAGCGGCCCGGTTGGCGTCGAGCGTGAAGGCATGGCGGTCGACGACGCGGCGCAGGTCGGCGCGGATCGCATCGAGGTCGGCGGTGATCGGTGCCGCATCGCTCGCCGCGCATGCGTCGAACGGCTCGAGGGCGACGAGTGCCTGGTCCGGATCGACCTGGTCGCCCGCGGCGACGAAGCAGGCGACGACGCGCCCGGCCGCGTCGGCGGCCAGCACGTGCTCCATCTTCATTGCTTCGAGCACGGCGACCGGCGCACCGGCGCGCAGCTCGGTGCCCGTCGTCGCCTCGAGCTGGACGACGCGGGCGGCCATCGGTGCGCGCACGACGATGGCGCCGGCTGCCTCCATGCGGGCGGCATCGGCATCGCGATGCGGGGTCGGCGCCGCCGACTTCGCGTTCTTCGCCGCCTCGGGCCGATCGTCGCCGTCGAACGCTGCCGCTTCGGCGAGCAGATCGGCGAGATGCGCCTCGACGAAGCGCGTGTCCACGTCCTGGCGCTCGAACTCCGGCCGCGCCGCGATCGCGCGCAGCAGCCCGAGGTTGGTTGCGATACCGTCGATCCGGCATTCGGCCAGCGCCCGTCGCGAGCGGCGCAGCACGCCGGAGAAATCGGATCCCGGCGCGTGCACGACGAGCTTGGCGAGCAACGTGTCGTAGCGCGGCGAAGGCACGAAGCCGGCGAAGCCGTGCGTGTCGCAGCGCACACCCGGGCCGCTCGGCAACTCGAAGCGCTCGACGCGGCCTTGCGACGGCAGCGCTCGGCCCGCCGCGTCGATCGATTCGGCGTGGATACGCCATTGCACGGCGAAGCCGCGCCGGGCCGCGGTCTGTCCCGGCGCGATGCCGAGCTCGCCAAGCGACGCGCCCGAAGCGAGCTGGAGCTGCATCTGCACGAGGTCGAGCCCGGTCACCGCTTCGCTCACCGTGTGCTCGACCTGCAGGCGAGGGTTCGCCTCGATGAAGACCCAGGGCAGCGGCGAGGAGGAGTCGGCGTCGACGAGAAACTCGAAGGTGCCGAGGTTGCGGTAGTTCACCTGCGCCGCCAGGCACAGCGCAGCTTCGGTGATCGCCGCGCGAATGTTCTCGGGCAGCGTCGCCGAGGGCGCGATTTCGACGAGCTTCTGGAAGCGACGCTGCAGCGTGCATTCACGGTCGCCGAGGCTTGCCACGTTCGCGCCATCGCCGACGATCTGGATCTCGACGTGTCGGGCTCCGGCCATCAGGCGTTCGACGTAGACGCCATCGACGCCGAAGGCGGCGCCTGCTTCCGAGCGGCAGCGCTCGTAGGCCTCGGCTACCCCGGCTCGGCTGTGGACCGCGCGGATGCCGCGGCCACCGCCTCCGCCGACGGCCTTGATCATGACGCTGGCCGCGCCGCGCTCCGCCTGTTCGGCGAAGAACGCATCGGCTTCGGCGAGCGAGACGGCGCCGGCTGTCGCCGGCAGCACCGGCACGCCGCAGCGCAAGGCGAGCTCGCGGGCTCGTGTCTTGTCGCCGAAGAGCGCGAGCTGTTCCGGTGTCGGGCCGACGAAGACGATTCCCGCCTCGGCACACGCGGTCGCGAAATTCGCGTTCTCGCTGAGAAAGCCGTAGCCCGGATGGATCGCGTCGCAGCCGGTCCGTCGCGCCACGCCGACGAGGCCGGCGATGTCGAGGTAGGCAGCGGGGCCGGCGACGCCGAGCGGCTGCGAGTGCGTGGCGAGCTTCACGTGCAGGCCATCCGCATCGTCGTCGGCATGCACGGCGACACTCTCGATGCCACTGTCGGCGGCGGCGCGCACGAGGCGCAGCGCAATCTCGCCGCGATTGGCGATGAGGAGGCGGCGAATCACGGGCAAATGCTCAGAGGACAAACCCCGATTCTGGGGCGCGGAGGCGTTGCGCCGGGGCCGACGCTGACTAGACTGCGCGTCCTGCTCGCTGAAGCGCATTCAGCCGCATGAATGGCCGTTGGCGCTTCTTTTCTCTTTTCGCACGCATGGACGTTTCCTCGCATCGGCGCCCCAGCGCCGTCGCCCCGCCGCTCGCCCTGGCCCAGCAACCGCCCGCCGAAGGCAAAGCCCTGGTGCCGGCAGTCTCGCGCGCGCTCGCGTTGCTCGAGCGCCTGGCCGACAAGCGCGAGCCGATGAGCCTGGCCCGCCTCGCGAGCGACCTCGATCTGCCGAAGAGCAGCGTCCACGGCCTGTGCAGCACGCTCGTGTCCTTCGGTTACCTGCGCCGGCAGAGCGACGGCACGTTTCTCATCGGTCCGCGCGTCATGGGTCTGGCCGAGGCTTTCGTCTCGGGCACCGATGTCGCCCAGGAGTTCAACGCACTCTGGGCCGACCGGCGCAGCGCCCCCGAAGAGACGGTCGTTCTCTCCGTGCTTTCCGGCGGCGAGGCGCTCTACGTTGCCGTGCGCAACAGCGCTCGGCCGCTCGGCCTCGCCTTCAACGTCGGTATGCGCCTGCCGGCGCACCTCTCGGGCAGCGGCAAGGCGATGCTCGCGCACCTGCCGGCCGACGAAGTGGCGCGGCGCCTCGCCGGCAACTTTCGCGTCCGCCTGACGCAAAAGGGCCCGCGCAGTTTCGAGGGGCTGAACAAGGAGCTGGCCCTGACGCGACGGCGCGGCTACAGCATCGACGACGAAGGCGTTCGCGAAGGCGTGTATTCGTTCGGCGCACCGGTGTTCGATGCGGCCGGCAGCGTCGCCGCCGCGATCTCCGTCTGCATCAACAAGGCCTTGCTCGGCGCTGATCGCGGCGCTCGGCATCGCGAGGCCGCGCTCGACGTGGCGCGTTCGCTCACCGAGCGCATCGGCGGCAGCGCGTCGCGGCCGACACCGAGGCAGGCCGCATGAGCCCTTCGCGCGGCCGCCAGAAGAAGGGTTCCTCCCGCTTGGCGGGACGGCGCAAAGCGCCCAGGGTGCGCCAGTGAGCGGAGAGCTGATTCTCGAGACCAGGGCTCTGACGAAGGAGTTCAAGGGCTTCGTCGCCGTCGACAACGTCGACCTGAAGGTGCGGCGCGGCACGATCCACGCACTGATCGGGCCCAATGGCGCCGGCAAGACCACCTGCTTCAACCTGCTGACCAAGTTCCTGATCCCGACCAGCGGCCGCATCCTGTTCGAGGGCGCCGACATCACCCCCGAGCACCCCGCCGCGATCGCGCGCCGCGGCGTGATCCGCTCGTTCCAGATCTCGGCGGTCTTCCCGCACCTGTCGGTGCTCGAGAACGTGCGGGTCGCGCTGCAGCGCAAGCTCGGCACCTCGTTCCATTTCTGGCGGCCCGAGCGCTCGCTGCACAAGCTCGACGCGCGCGCGATCGATCTGCTGCGTGCGGTCGACCTCGAAGCCTATGCGCGCATCCCGGCGGTCGAGCTGAGCTACGGACGCAAGCGTGCGCTCGAGATCGCCACCACGCTGGCGATGGAGCCGAAGTTGATGCTGCTCGACGAGCCCACGCAGGGCATGGGCCTGGAAGACGTGGACCGGATCCGCCAGCTGATCAAGAAGGTCGCGGCGAGCCGCACCGTGCTGATGGTCGAGCACAACATGAGCGTGGTCGCGAGCATCGCCGACATGATCACCGTACTGCAGCGCGGCGCCACCCTCGCCGAAGGGGCGTACGAAGAGGTCTCGAAGAATCCGGCGGTTGTCGAGGCCTACATGGGCAGCGCGGATGTCGAGCTGGAAGGCGCACACGGATGAGCGCCGCCCCCTTTCTCGAGGTGCGCGACCTGCACGGCTGGTACGGCGAGTCGCATGTGCTGCACGGGGTGGATTTCGTCGTCAACGAAGGCGAGGTCGTCACCCTGCTCGGCCGCAATGGCGCCGGGCGCACCAGCACGATGCGCGCGATCATTGGTCTGATCGGCGCGCGCAAGGGCTCGATCAAGGTGCGCGGCGTCGAGACGATCGGGATGCCCACGCATCGGATCGCGCGCCTCGGTCTGGGCTATTGCCCGGAGGAGCGCGGCATCTTCTCCAGCCTGTCGGCCGAGGAGAACCTGATCCTGCCGCCGACGCTGGCCGCCGGCGGCATGAGCGTCGAGCAGATCTATGCGATGTTTCCGAACCTGCGCGAGCGCGCCACCAGCCAGGGTACGCGGCTGTCGGGCGGCGAGCAGCAGATGCTTGCCGTGGCGCGCATCTTGCGCACCGGCGCGAAACTTCTGCTGCTCGACGAGATCTCCGAAGGTCTCGCGCCGGTGATCGTGCAGGCCCTGGCGGCCATGATCCGCACGCTGCGCGCGAGCGGCTACACGATCGTGATGGTCGAACAGAACTTCCGCTTTGCCGCACCGCTGGCGGATCGCTTCTTCGTGATGGAACATGGCCGTATCGTCCAGCGGTTTGCTCGCTCCGAGCTGGCTGCCAACATGGCCATGCTGCATGATTTTCTTGGTGTGTGACGAACCTTTCTCAACCATGGAGTTACCTATGAAGCTCAAGACTCTTGCCATCGCGATCTCGACGGCTCTCGGGGCCACCCTGACAGCCGGCGCGGCGCATGCGGCCGGCAACGAGGTCGTGATCGGCGACATCGACGACCTTTCCAGCCTGTATGCCGACGTGGTCGGCCAGGGTGGCATCGAGGCCGCCAAGATGGCGATCGCCGATTTCGGGGGCAGCGTGCTCGGCAAGAAGATCGTGCTGCTGACCACCGACCACCAGAACAAGCCCGACATCGGCGCCTCGAAGTTCCGCGAATGGGCCGACCAGAACGGCCTCACCATGGTCCTCGGCGGCTCGAACACCGGCGTGTCCATCGCCATGTCCAAGGTCGCTGCCGCGAAGAAGGTGCCCTTCATCGCCATCGGCGCTGCGGGTGCCTCGCTGACCAATCAGGACTGCACGCCCTACACCGTGCACTACGCCTACGACACCACCGCGCTGGCCAACGGCACCGCCAGCACGATGGTCAAGGAAGGCGGCAAGACCTGGTACTTCCTGACTGCCGACTACGCCTTCGGCACGCAGCTGCGCGACGCTGCGACCAAGGTGGTCGAGGCCAACGGTGGCAAGTCGCTCGGCGAGGTGCGGGTGCCGCTGTCGGCCTCGGACTTCTCCTCGTTCCTGCTCCAGGCGCAGAGTTCGGGCGCGCAGGTGCTCGGGCTGGCGAACGCCGGTGGCGACTTCATCAACTCGCTGAAGGCGGCGAACGAGTTCGGCATCACCAAGACCATGAAGCCGGCGGCGCTGCTCGCTTTCATCAGCGACATCCACAGCCTGGGCCTGAAGACGGCGCAGGGCCTCTACCTCACCACCGGCTGGTACTGGGACCTGAGTCCCGAGACCCGCGCCTTCGGCAAGCGCTACTTCGAGGTGATGAAGAAAGAGCCGACGATGCCCCAGGCCGCCTACTACTCGGCGACCATGACGTATCTGAAGGCGGTCAAGGCCGCCGGCACGACCGATTCCGACAAGGTGATGGCCGAGCTGAAGAAGACCAGGATCAGCGACTTCTTCGCCAAGGACGGCTACATCCGCGCCGACGGCGTGATGATCCACCCGCAGTATGTGATGCAGGTGAAGACCCCGGCCGAGTCCAAGTACCCATGGGACTATTACAAGGTCGTGAAGGTCATGCCGGGCGAGGAGGCCTACGGCCCGGTCACCGGGCTGTGCCCATTCGCCAAGAAGTAGTCGGACGCCGCCGGGTGCATAGCGCACCCGGCGGCGCCACGGACCTCCGCCGCATATGACCGAAATCTTCGGCTATCCGCTGCCCGCGATCCTGGGGCAACTGATGCTCGGGCTCGTCAACGGTTCGTTCTACGCCATGCTCAGCCTCGGCCTGGCGGTGATCTTCGGTCTGTTGGGCGTGGTCAACTTCGCGCACGGAGCGTTCTACATGCTCGGGGCTTATGCGGCCTACGTCGGGCTCGACTCGCTGGGCATCAACTACTGGTTCGCGCTCTTGCTCTCGCCGCTGGTCGTGGGGGCCCTGGGCATCGTGCTCGAGCGGCTGTTGCTGCGCCATCTGTACCAACTCGACCCGCTGTATGGCCTTCTCCTGACTTTCGGCCTGGCGCTGATCGCCGAAGGCGTGATGCGCGATCACTACGGCTCGTCCGGGCAGTCCTACCCGGTTCCCGCCGCGCTGCAGGGGGTCTTCAACCTCGGCTTCATGATCCTGCCCATCTATCGCGCCTGGGTCATCGTGGCGTCGCTGGTGGTGTGCTTCTCCACCTGGTTCCTCATCGAACACACCCGGCTGGGCTCGACGCTGCGTGCCGCGACCGAGAACCCGCGGCTAGTACAGGCCTTCGGCACCAACGTGCCGCTCATCGTCATGCTCACGTTCGGCGCCGGTGTCGGGCTGGCCGCGCTCGCCGGCGTGCTGGCGGCACCGGTGATCCAGGTCACACCGCTGATGGGTTCGTCGCTGGTCGTGGTGGTCTTCGCGGTCGTCGTCATCGGCGGCATGGGCTCGATCTTCGGCGCCATCGTCAGCGGTCTGGTGCTGGGCATGGTCGAGGGCCTGACCAAGGTCGTCTATCCCGAGGCGTCGAGCGTCGTTGTCTTCCTGATCATGGCCGTGGTTCTGATCTGGCGCCCGGCCGGGCTCTTCGGCAAGGCCTGAATCGATGCGTGCAGCGACCTTCGCTTACGGCGCATTCATCCTGCTGGCGCTGGCCGTGCCGGTGCTGGGCATCTACCCGGTGCTGGCGATGCAGCTGCTTTGCTTCGCGATGTTCGCCTGCGCCTTCAATCTGCTGCTGGGCTACTCGGGCATGCTCTCGTTCGGTCACGCGGCGTTCTTCGGCTTTTCGTCCTACGTCACGAGCTGGTTGATCGTGGCCCAGCAATGGAATACGGTCGAGAGCATCGTCGCCGGCGTCATTGTGGCGGCGTTGATGGGCCTGGTGATCGGCGTCATCGCGATCCGCCGCCAGGGCATCTACTTCGCCATGATCACATTGGCGCTGGGCCAGCTCGTCTATTTCCTCTGCGTGCAGGTGCCTTTCACGGGGGGTGAGAACGGCATCCAGGGCGTCAGGCGCGGCAGCCTGTTCGGGCTGGTGTCGCTGCGGCCCGACATCACCATGTACTACTTCGTGCTGGCCGTGTTCGTCGCCGTCTTCCTGTTCATCCGCCGCATCGTCCATTCGCCCTACGGCCAAGTGCTCAAGGCGATCCGCGAGAACGAGCCGCGCGCCGTCTCGCTGGGGTACGAGGTGGACCGCTACAAGTTGCTGGCCTTCGTGCTGTCGGCGGCGATCGCCGGTCTGGCCGGCTCGTTGAAGGCGCTGACGCTGGGCCTGGCCAGCCTGACGGATGTGCTGCAGTCGACGTCGGGCGAGGTGATCCTGATGACCTTGCTCGGCGGCACCGGCACCTTCTTCGGCCCGGTACTTGGGGCGTTCACGGTAGTCGGGCTGCAGAACGTCCTCGCCGACCGGGTTGGCTCCTGGGTCACGGTCATCATCGGTGCGATCTTCGTCGTGTGCGTGGTCGGCTTCCGGCGCGGCTTCGTCGGCGAGCTGCTCGCCTGGCAGCAGCGGAGGGCGAACTACACTTTGGCCAGTTCGGTGTCCAAGGATCGGTTGACATGAGCAAGCGGATGGCCAAGGGCGAGTTCCAGGAGTCGCTGGGCGCGCTCAACCCGGTCGGCCACACCGTCCTCGCGTTCGAGAGTGAGGCGGCCGCCGGCGCCGCGAAGCAGGCCGTGCTGGGCGCCGGCTTCGCTGCGCTGGACGTGCTCGAATACACCTCGGCCGAGCTCTTTCCCGACCTTGAGGACATGATGCGCAAGGCGAGCGGCGCAGCCGGCTTCGGCTACGAGATCACCTTGATGCGCCGCTACATGACGCTCGCCGGCGGCGGCGCCGGCTGGCTCGTCGTGTACTCGCCCGCCGAGGCGCAGACGGCGAAGCTGCAGGCGATCGCCAGGAAGTTCAACGCCCGATCGGCGGTCCACTACGGCCGCCTGCTGCACGAAGACCTGATCTGAACCGGTTCGGCGCCAGCTTCAGCCGCCTTCCGCGAACAGCCCGCCGCTGCTCTTCGGCGGCGTGACGCCGAGGTGCCGGTATGCCGCCAGCGTGGCGATCCGCCCGCGCGGCGTGCGCTGCAGAAAGCCCTGCTGGATGAGGAAGGGCTCGATCACGTCTTCGATGGTGTCGCGCTCTTCGCCGATCGCGGCGGCGACGTTGTCGAGGCCGACCGGGCCGCCGTCGAAGCGATGGATGACGGCTTCGAGCAGCTTTCTGTCCATCACGTCGAGGCCATGCAGGTCGACGTCGAGCATGGCGAGCGCCCGGTCGGCGAGCGGCTTGGTGATCTGGCCGCTGCCTTTCATGTCAGCGAAGTCGCGCACGCGCCTGAGCAGGCGGTTGGCGACGCGCGGCGTGCCCCGCGAGCGGCGCGCGATCTCGAAGCCACCGGCGTCGTCGAGCGGCACCTTGAGCAGGCCGGCGGAGCGGCGAACGATCGTCGCCAGCTCCTCGGCGCTGTAGAACTCGAGCCGGGCGACGATGCCGAAACGATCGCGCAAAGGGTTGGTGAGCATGCCGGCGCGCGTCGTCGCGCCGATCAGCGTGAAAGGCTGCAGCTCGAGCTTGATCGAGCGCGCCGCCGGGCCCTCGCCGATCATGATGTCGATCTGGTAGTCCTCGAGGGCGGGGTAGAGGATCTCCTCGACGATCGGCGAGAGGCGGTGGATCTCGTCGATGAAGAGAACGTCGTTCTTCTCGAGATTGGTGAGGAGCGCGGCCAGGTCCTTCGGCTTCTCGAGCACCGGCCCCGAGGTCGAGCGCAGGCTGACGCCGAGCTCGGTGGCGATGATGTGCGACAGCGTCGTCTTGCCGAGCCCCGGCGGCCCGAACAGAAGCACGTGATCCATCGCCTCGCCGCGCATGCGCGCCGCGCCGATGAAGATCTCGAGCTGCTCGCGCGCCTTCGCCTGGCCGACGTATTCCGCCAGACCCTTGGGGCGCAGCGCCCGCTCGATCGCTTCCTCGTTCGGCGAGCTCGGCGCCGCGCTGACGACGCGGGCGCCGCCGCTCGCCGGCGCCGGCGCAAACTCGTCGGTCTGGATGCTCATGAGGTGATTATGGGCAGCGTAGACTCGTTTTCATGAAGATCCCCTTGGCCATCCGCCTGCCTCTGCGGCACGGGCTCGTCACCGCGCTTGCCATGTTCGCCCTCGGCAACGCCCCGGCCCACGGCGCGGGCGTCGGCGACATCGAGATCACCCATCCGTTCGCGACGCCGAGCCTGCCCGGCGCGACGACCGGCGCCGCCTACTTCGCGACGCTCGCGAACACCGGCAGCCAGCCCGACAAGCTCGTGCGCGCGGCGACGCCGGTGGCGGCAAGCGTCGAGTTGCACACCATGAGCGTCGATGCGCAGGGTGTGATGCGCATGCGCGAGGTCGACGGCATCGCGCTCGCGCCCAAGGCATCGATCAGGATGCGGCCCGGGATGGGCTTTCATCTCATGCTCGTCGGGCTGAAGCAGCCGTTGAAGGAAGGCGCCACGTTCCCGATGTCGCTGCAGTTCGAGCGCGCCGGCCAGATCGAAGTGAAGGTCGTGGTGCAGACGTCGCGCGCCCAAGACGCGATGGCCGACATGCACGCCCACTGAGGGCGCGAGAGCCTATTTGGCGAGAGCGCGCAGCGCCAGCTTGATGCCGGCTGCGACGTCGATGTCGGCGGGCAGCGTCTTCAGGGCCGCCGCCGCCTCGCGGTCGCTGTAGCCGAGGGCGACGAGCGCCTGCAGGATGTCGGTGTGGGCGCTCGAGGCGACGCTGGCCGGCGTGGCGACGGCGTCGGCGAGCTTTCCCTTCAGCTCGAGGAGCAGCCGCTCGGCCGTCTTCTTGCCGATGCCGGGCACCTTGATGAGGCGGCTACTCTCCTGCAGGCTCACGGCGCGCGCCAGCTCGTCGACCGAGAGACCCGACAGGAGCGAGAGTGCGGTGCGCGGGCCGACGCCGGAGATCTTGACGAGAAGGCGAAACGTCGCTCGCTCTTCATGGGTGAGGAAGCCGAACAGCACCTGCGCGTCTTCGCGGACGACGAAGTGGGTGAGCAGCGTCACCGGCTCGCCGAGCCCGGGCAGGTTGTAGAAGCTCGACATCGGCACGTCGACCTCGTAGCCGACGCCGCGCACGTCGACGAGCAGTTGCGGCGGCGATTTCTCCGCGATGGTGCCGATGAGACGTCCGATCATGACGCGCATTATCGGAGGTCGGCCGATGCGTCGGCCGGTCCTGCATACACTATCTGGAGCTATCCCTTTCACCCGGCTCGTGATTCTTCGCCACGCCTTCATTCCGCCTGACAACGCGCGCCTCGCCAATCTCGCCGGCAGCCTCGACGAGCATCTGCGGACGATCGCCGCGGCCTTCGACGTGAAGGTCCAGCGCCGCAACGAGTCGTTTCGCGTCGAAGGCGCGAAAGCCAATGCCGAGCGCGCGGTCGGGCTGCTGCAGCAGCTTTACGGCCGCGCGGGGCGGCCGATCGGCGCCGAAGCGCTGGAGCTCGCGATCCTCGAAGCGATGGCCGACGACGGCGGCCGCGGTGAGCCGCACGCGCTCGCTGCCGCTACGGAGGTGGATCTGCGCCTGCGCACGCGAAGAAGCGATCTCGCCGGCCGCACGCCGAACCAGGTCGCCTATCTGCGCAACATCCTCGGCCATGACCTGACTTTCGGCATCGGTCCCGCGGGCACCGGCAAGACCTACCTCGCCGTCGCCTGCGCCGTCGATGCGCTCGAGCGCAATGCCGTGCAGCGAATCGTCCTCACGCGTCCGGCGGTGGAGGCTGGCGAACGGCTCGGCTTCCTGCCGGGCGATCTGGCGCAGAAGGTCGATCCCTATCTGCGACCGCTCTACGACGCGCTCTACGAGCTGATGGGGCTCGATCGCGTCGGCAAGGCGTTCGAGAAGGCGACGCTCGAGGTCGCGCCGCTCGCCTTCATGCGCGGGCGCACGCTCAACCACGCGTTCGTGATCCTCGACGAGGCACAGAACACGACGCCGGAGCAGATGAAGATGTTCCTGACGCGCGTCGGCTTCGGCTCGAAGGCGGTCGTCACCGGCGATGTGAGCCAGATCGATCTGCCCAAGGGCTCGATCTCGGGGCTCGTCGAGGCCGAGCGCGTGCTGCGCCAGGTCGAAGGCATCGCGACGACGTACTTCACGTCGGCCGATATCGTGCGTCATCCGCTGGTCGCGCGGATCGTCGAGGCGTACGGGCGCGCCGACAAGGACAAGCGCTGACGTGGCCCTCGCGCGCGATGCGCTGAGGCTGTCGCTGCAATTCGCCGATGCGACACATCGTGCCCTGCTGCCGCGGCACCGCGTCGTGCGCTGGCTGCGCTCGGCGTTGGCGGCGCCGGCCGAGATCACGCTTCGCATCGTCGGCACCGATGAGGGCCGCTCGCTCAATCGCCGGTTCAGGGGCAAGGACGACGCGACCAACGTCCTGACCTTCGCCTACGAGCGCGAGCCTCGCGTCGTCGCCGACCTGGTGCTGTGCGCGCCGGTCGTCGAGCGCGAAGCGAAGGCGCAGGGCCTCGATCTCGAGGCGCACTACGCGCATCTTGTCGTCCACGGCGCGCTTCATGCGCAGGGGTTCAACCACGAGCGCGCCGGCGAAGCGAAAGCGATGCAAGCGCGCGAAAGCGCGATCGTCATTGGCCTCGGCTTCGCCGATCCCTACGACCGCTAGACCTCCGGCAGCGCCGCGGGTGCCTCGGCCCGGCTCGGTAGCATGACCGAGGCGATGGCCACGAGAACGAGCACGATCGCCGCCGCGTCCTGCCAGTGCAGGCGCTCGTGCAGCCACCACGCACCCGAGACGGTGCCGAGCACCGGGATCAGCATCACCGACATGCTCGAGGCGATCGGCGGCAGGTTGCGTGCCAGGATGAGCCAGATCGGCTGCGCGAAGCCGAAGATGAGGACGGCGTTGTAGGCGATCGAGGCGATCGTCGCATCGCCCGGCGCGTGCCAACGGTCGCGCTCGAAGAGGACGGTGGCGGTGGTCATCACCAGCGCCGTCAGCAGCGTCATCCAGAACACGATGGCCAGCGTCGGCGCGGCTATGCTCGTGCGCCGCATCTGCTGCGTGCCGAGCGCCCAGACGGCGGCGGCGACGAGCATGCCGACGGCGGCCCACGGCCTGCCCGCGATCGTGTCGAACTCGTGCCAGAGCAGCAACGTGACGCCGGCCGCCGCGGCGACGATGCCGACCACGAAGCGCGGCCTGAGCCGCTCGCCGAAGGCGGTGACGCCCCAGAGCGCCGAGAAGATCGGCATCGTGTAGCCGAGGATGGCGGCCCGCCCCGACGACAGCGCCTGCACGGCGACGATGACGAGCACGTGCCAGACGACCATGTTGGTGATCGTGAGCAGGCTGAGCTGGCGCCAGTCGCGCCCGGCGATGACGAGCGGAACGCGGCGCAGGCGCAGCACGGCCCACAGCACCGGCAGGCCGAGCCACATCGAGAGCGTGCGAAAGGCGAGCGGCGGAAAGCCGGTGACGCCGATCTTCATCACCGGCCAGTTGATGCCCCAAACGACGGTCAGCACGGCGAGCAGCACCAGGTCGCGCCGGCCCAGGGCGAAGTCTGAACGGGTGGAGCTCAGGGCTGGCTCAGATGACGCTTGCGCCGCACGCGCGTGAGGTCAGCATGATGTGCAGGACCGACTTCACTGCGCGCGCAAGGCGCGCGCCGCGTCGAGTGCGAAGTAGGTGAGCACGCCGTCGGCGCCGGCCCGCTTGAAGGCACCGAGCGCTTCCATCATCACGGCGTCGTGGTCGAGCCAGCCGTTCTGCGCCGCGGCCTTCAGCATCGCATACTCGCCGCTCACTTGGTAGGCGAAGGTCGGGAGCCGGAACTCGTCTTTCACGCGCCGCACGATGTCGAGGTACGGCATGCCGGGCTTGACCATGACCATGTCGGCGCCTTCGGCGATGTCGAGCGCCACTTCACGCAAGGCCTCGTCGCTGTTGCCTGGGTCCATCTGGTAGACCTTCTTGTTGCTCTTTCCCAGGTTCGCGGCCGAGCCGACCGCGTCGCGAAACGGCCCGTAGAAGGCGCTCGCGTACTTGGCGCTGTAGGCCATGATGCGGGTGTGGATGTGGCCAGCTTCCTCGAGCGCGGCGCGGATCGCGCCGATGCGTCCGTCCATCATGTCGCTCGGCGCGACGATGTCGACGCCAGCCTCGGCCTGCACCAGCGCTTGCTTCGAGAGCACGGCCACCGTCGCGTCGTTGACGACGTAGCCGGTCGCGTCGAGCAGGCCGTCCTGGCCGTGCGTCGTGAACGGGTCGAGGGCGACGTCGGTCATGAGGCCGAGCTCGGGGAAGCGCTTCTTCAGCTCGCGAACGACGGTCGGCGTGAGTCCCCTGGCATTGAGCGCCTCGCGGCCGTCTTCCGTTTTCAGCGAAGGCTCGAGCACGGGAAAGAGCGCCATCACCGGGATGCCGAGCGACACGCATTCCTCGGCAATCGGCAGCAGCCGGTCGAGCGAGACGCGCTGCACGCCGGGCATCGAGGTCACCTCCTGCGTCTTGCCCTGGCCGTCGAGCACGAACACCGGATAGATGAAATCGCTCG
>ODAK010000768.1_pt1 | contig 36400 bp, 39 predicted proteins | sample 1539591 | NCBI WGS metagenome assembly ODAK01 (sample SAMEA3539303, study PRJEB22396) | soil metagenome | biome: tundra; feature: field; material: soil | place: USA | collected 2010-05 | depth 0.15 m | reverse complement strand
CTCGCCGGAGCAGATCGTCGGCCGGTTGTGCCGCCAATTCCCTGACGATCCGGAGCTGCGGGTGTCGCCCGAGACGATCTACCAATCCCTATACGTCCAGTCCCGCGGGGCGTTGCGGCGCGATCTGACCAAGTGCCTGCGAACCGGGCGGGCGCTCCGTCGACCCTGCCGCCAGGCCGGGAAACGCCGCAACCGGATCCCCGGCATGATCAACATCAGCGAGCGTCCCGCCGAGGCTGATGATCGCGCTGTTCCCGGCCACTGGGAGGGCGATCTGATCCTCGCCAAGAACAGCCACAGCGCGATCGGCACGCTCGTCGAGCGCACGACCGGGTACACGATGCTCGTGCACCTCCCCGACGGCCACAAAGCCGAGCAAGTCCGCGACGCGCTCACCACCAAGATCCAGACGATCCCCGAAATCCTCCGGGCGTCACTCACCTGGGACCAGGGCGCGGAGATGCGCGACTGCCAACAAGTCAGCGCAGCCGCCGACATCGACATCTACTTCTGTGACCCACACGCACCGTGGCAACGCGCCACCAGCGAAAACACCAACGGACTGCTGCGCCAGTACTTCCCCAAGGGCACCGACCTCTCCGTCCACAGCGCCCTCGACCTCGACTGGGTCGCCACCGAACTCAACGACCGACCACGCAAACGCTTACGCTTCGCGAAGCCGATCGAAGAGATCGGACCACTACTGTTGCGATGACCGCCTGAAACCGCCGCTCCGGTAGGTTGCGGCGATGAGCCCGGAACGAAACGTGCCGCCTGGGCCCGGACCCTTTGCTCCCATCGAGCGCGAGAAAGACATCCTGCGACTTGGCCTACGGGCGGCCGCGCAGTGCGGTGACCCAGAGCCGGAGTTGATCGAGCACACGATCGGTTTCTTGTTCGTTGCCCGTTCCCAGGTGGACGCCGTGCTCAGCTGAACACAGCGCCAGCTTGCCACCAGGACACCGCCTGCCTATCGGGCGGCGGTGAAGACCTGGAAGGCCAGCGGCGCGTTGTAGCGCCCGTCGTCTCGTCGAAGGTCGGCGAGGTGGTCGTTGACCGCTGTCCTTGCAGCGTCGAAATCGCGATCGGCAACGCCAAGGAACGTCAGCTGGCCGTCGTCGACGATGGCGTCTGGATCGACCGTGACGGTCCGCTCGTAGGCTGTTCTCTCGATCGCTGACCATCCGGCCGCCGCGAGGATGCTCGTCGTGTGGTCTGGGTCTGCGAGGCTGAACGGCCCGGTGGGGCTCTTGCCAACCGCAGGGGGTGGCGCTGGTGCGACAAACGGCGCCAGGCTCGGACCCACGAACCAGGGGTTCTTCGCTGGAGCCTGCCAGCAGACGAAGGCAAGCCGACCCCCCGGGGCGAGCTGGGCGCGAATGTTCGCGAAGGCTACGACGGGCTCGTCGAAGAACATCACCCCGAACTGGCTCACCGCTGCGGTAAACGGTGCGCCGTCGATGCCCTCTCGTTGGACGTCGGCCACGACGAAGCGGACGTTTGCAGCACCCCGGTCACGAGCTCGCTGCGTGGCGTAGCCGACCAGCGGAACGGAGATATCGCCACCCACCACCGACCCCGTCGCGCCGACCCGCTGGGCGGCTGCAAACGCGGCGGTGCCACCACCGCTCCCGATGTCAACAACCCGCTCGCCAGCGACGAGACGGACGGCGTCCAGGAGCAGCTCGGTCACGGCGCCGGTCAACTGCTCACGCCGAGGCCACACCGAGGCCCAGTACTCGTCGTTCCAACGTCGCCGTTCAGCCTCGTTGTCGCTGCTCTGCGCCACCGCGCACCTCCTGTACCTAGCTGGGCGACCACGTTCGCGATCTCGCGCGCAATCTACACACCATCGCAATGAGCGTTGCTTTTTGAGACGGACCGGCGAGACTCTGCGGGCGCTCAGCGAGACATCGCCGAAACCCCAACGTGGACAGGCCCTCCCCAAGGACGAGCCGTTCAACACGCGGCGTAGTATCACGTCCGATGGCGACCAAACCGCTCCCGGGATACGTAAGGCCCGGGCGGCTGGCCCGTCGCCCGCGGCAGTTCATGCTCCACCGAGTCGCGCGCTTTGGCCTGGTTGCGCTCGCGCTCGTCGGCGCGCTCGCGATCGCGTTGCTTGTCCTTGGGCTCGCAGGCGTACACGGAGTCACCGAACACTTCCGCATTCACTAGCGTCTTCCGCGCCCGGGCGGCGCGAGCGCGGGCGTCGGCAGTGACCGGCGGGCGAAGCGCGCAGGGTAGCCGCAGGCACGACATCGCTTCTTCAGGGTCGCTCTCAAGCAGGCATGGAGCGTTCGCTGAGCGTTCGTCCGTGAGACGATCGGCGATCGCCTCCAAGGGACTTCCGCTGTAGGGCGACGGCTCCGGTATCAGCCCAAAGGAGAAGCCCGAACCACCCCCGGCTGCCAGCCGTCAGTTCGGTTGGCCGCGCTCCAGGACGTCCTCGAGGCGGCGCTCGGTGACGACGAGTAGCTCCTCGGCGCACGTTCTCGATTTCCGATGTGGTTGTCGCGAGCATCCTCGGCACCTTCGTCGGCCACGACCTGGGCGACCCGGGCAGGACATTCCGCTCGTATGCGGAGTTCGCTCAGAAGCGTCCCGCCAACCCTCGCGCCGAGGCGGTCGGGCGGTAGAGTCCGTGTTGCCCGTGTTGGTCTGGATTCGAAGGCTGGTTCCCCTCGCGATCGCCGTAGGCGTTGGCGTATTGGCGCTCGTTGCCTTCGCGCAAACTTCCCACAAAGGGCGGCTCACCGGCACTTGGAGTGGCTATATCGCCGGCAACCCAGGCAGTGGGGTCAAGCGCGATCACATACGCGTCGTCGTCAACACCAGGGAGACCGGCGGGAGCTGGAGGATCAGCGCCACGTGCCACGGCCCGCTCACGCTTGAGAGCATCTCCAACGGCTACCACCACTACCTCCGGAAGTTGGCGCGCGGGGCGACCTGCGCTGGTGGTGACGTCGACTGCCTCAAGCGCGTGGGCGCCGACGTCTACGACGCGGTCACGTCCCATATGGGCGGCGAGTACGACAGCAGCGGGACGCTGCGCCGTGTCAGCACCTGACGGGCCAGAGTGCGGCCACTGAGATCGAGTGGTTCGTCGGTGGTCACGATGCGCCCCCACGATGAGATCCGCGCGGAGTTTCCCGGCCTGCTCGAGGGTTGGGCGGCCCTGGATGGCGCCGCGGGCACCCACGGAGGCGGTGGCCGGGGCGCTTAGGTCGGCAATGGCGAACGTCCATGGCCGGTTCGCCGCCAACCACGTGAGTACCGAGGTCGTCACGGCGGCGCGAGAGGCGGTCGCCGATCTCGTCGGTGGCGTGGCCGATGGGTCGTCTTTGGCCCGAACATGACCACGCTCACGTTCCACCTCGCTGACGCGCTCAGCGCACAGTGGAGCCCGGGCGACGAAATCGTGTTGACCTCCCTGGACCATGACGCCAATATCCGGCCGTGGGTCCGAGCCGCCGAGCGGGCCGGGACGAAGGCTCGCTGGGCGGAGTTCGACCGTCAGACCGGCGAGCTTGACCCAGCCGTGTTCGACCACCAGCAGCCAACGACTCGGCCCCACCCCACGACGATAGAACCGCGTCCGGCCCGGAAGCGCGTCCGGCTCGACGTGATCCGGATTCGCGACCGCCGAGATCACGTCAGCGAGATGGTCGGCGAGCTCCGGGTGGTCGCGGCTGATCTTCCCCCGCCAGATCCGAGCCGGCAAGACCACTTCGCGGCCGTCGGAGGCGATCGCAGTCGCTTCCGGTGGCTCCTGCGCTTCGCTCGTCACGACGATGGAGGGGATCCCGCGTCGTCCGAGGCCTGACGGCAGTGCTGCGAGCCCAGATCGCAATCCGTGCCGAAATGCCCGCCGTCGATCAGGGCAGCGCAACCCTGTTTGTGATGCCTGCCCGCCGGCTCAAGCAGGACCTCGGCCTGGCTGGCCTCCGGCAACTCGCTGATGTACGTCCAGCGGCAGCTCGGGCACGCCGACATCGGCACCACCGAGCGCTACTACGGTCATCTCGAACGTCATGTGCTCGCGGCCGGCGCCGACGCCACCCAACAAGCAATCCTCCGCGCTTCCGCCCGCCGCCCTACAGAAGCGACTGCTGCCCCTCAGGCGGCCTAGACGGTCGTTCGGTGGGCCGGCGCCCGCGGTCGGTGCTGCCCCTCGGGGCTGGGCGATCTGGACGGTCTGGATGATCTGTACGGTCGGTTCCGCCGGCTCGCCCGGTTCCGGGCGTCCACGCCGCCCGAGCCTCGTCCAGCCAGCGCGTAATGTCCTCGGGCACAAACCGCAGCGGGCCATCCTCGCCACCGATCCGCACCGACGGGATCCGCCCGCGCGTGGCCGCCTCGTAGACCCAGGCTCGCGACACCGCGAGTAGGGCGGTTGCGGTGCCGTAGCGTCGAGGGCAGATTCGCGCAGATCAGGACTGCGGCGGGCAAGCGACGCGGTGACGCGTAGGTGCCGTCTGACAGACATGTGAGGGTCCCCGCGGCGCAGGCCCGAGATTGGCGGGCGCATCAGCGGCGTTTTGCGTCGGGTCGGAGCGATCCCTTTCACCCGCCGCGCTGCTGCGTCTCGATTCCCTCATCCGCGATGGCAGGCCCGTACATGGAAGGGGCCACGCGGGTGTACGAACAGGGCGAGAGCTCTGGGGCCAGCTGGAGAAATCAGAATCCGGACAACGTGAGCTCCGGCCTTGGATCGCGGTTCTTTAACTACGACTCGGTCGATGTGCACGAGCGCGCGGACGAGTTCGCATTCCTGGCCAACCGGCCCCTGTCCGACTGGACGAAGATCCTTGACCACCTAAGAGGCCACGGTCCCGGTAACGGTGCTCAAGGTGGTCGGCGTGGACCTGCTGTCGATCGTCCGATTCGAGCCGCAGGACAGCGAGACGGTGATCATGCTCAACGACCCTAACGAGCACAGCTACCGCAAGCTCGTGATCAGCGACGGCAAGATCGCCGGAGCGATCGTGATAGCGCGCCCGCAGGACGCGCCACTTGTGACTGGCAGCCGCGAAGGACGGGCGAGACGTCTCAGCCCTGATCGATGACCTTGCTCGGGGCAACTGGGAGTGTCTGGCAGCCGAGGCTCCGCAGGCGGTGAGCGCGTGACCCACGCTCAGGCGGAACCCAGCAACATCTTCGGCGCTCGTTCCCTCGGTTGGAACGGTTCGCGTTAGGCTCTCGCGATGATCGTCTGTTCGAACTGCGGCGCCGAGAATCCTGTCGCGAAGAAGTTCTGTGGCGACTGCGGGACGGCGCTCGCTGGGGTTTGTGCTTCCTGCGGCGGCTCGAATGCGCCTGGCAAGAGATTCTGCGGCGACTGTGGTGCGTCCCTCGAGTTCAGCACGGTTTCGGTGGTGACCGCCTCCGCCCCCGCCGCAGCCGTCGCGGCGCTGGCGGAGCGTCGTTTGGTGTCGGTGTTGTTCGCGGATCTAGTCGGCTTCACCGCCGCGTCGGAGAGTCGAGACGCCGAGGACACGCGAGAGTTGCTGACGCGCTATTTCGACATCGCGCGCCTGACCATCGAGCGGTACGGGGGTACGGTGGAGAAGTTCATCGGCGACGCCGTGATGGCTGTCTGGGGGGCACCGGTCGCGCGGGAGGACGACGCCGAGCGTGCCGTCCGGGCCGCACTCGAGCTGGTCGCGGGCGTGCCAGCGCTCGACCCCGACCTGCGCGTCCGCGCGGGAGTCCTCACCGGCGAAGCAGCCGTGACGCTCGGCGCTCAAGACCAGGGCATGGTGGCGGGCGATCTCGTCAATACCGCCTCGCGCATCCAGGGCGCAGCGGAGCCGGGCACAGTGCTCGTCGGCGAGTCGACCAAGCGCGCCTCGGAGGCCGCGGTCGCGTACGACGACGCGGGCGAGCACCAGCTCAAGGGAAAGGCGGACCTCGTAGAACTCTGGCGTGCGGTTCGCGTGGTCGCTGGCACAAGGGGCGCGCTCCGGGCGAGCGGGCTTGAGGCGCCGTTCGTCGGCCGCAATAGAGAGTTCCGGCTAGTGAAGGAGCTGTTCCACGACGCGGCGGACGAGCAGCGCGCGCAGCTGGCCCTCGTCACCGGAATTGCCGGCATCGGCAAATCCCGCCTCGCCTGGGAGTTCGAGAAGTACATCGACGGCTTGGCGGCCGAGGTGTTCTGGCATCGCGGCCGGTGCCTCTCCTACGGCGAGGGTGTTGCGTACTGGGCGCTCGCCGAGATGGTGAGAATGCGATGCCGCATCCTGGAGGACGAAGAGCCGGACTCGGCGCGCGCAAAGCTGCGGCTCGCGCTCGAGGAATACGTCCTTGACGCCGAGGAGCGCGCCTGGGTCGAGCCCCGTCTGGCGCACCTTCTCGGCCTCGAGGAAGGCGCGTCCGGAGACCAGGAGAACCTCTTCTCGGCCTGGCGGATCCTGTTCGAGCGCCTGGCGGACCAGTCGCCGACGATTCTCGTGTTCGAAGATCTTCAGTGGGCGGACGCCGGTCTGCTCGACTTCCTTGAGTATCTGCTGGACTGGTCGCGGGGCCATCCGCTGTTCGTGCTGGCACTGGCCCGACCGGAGTTCTCCGACAAGCGGCCGGGCTGGGGCTCGGGTAAGCGGAGCGTCAGTTCGCTCTATCTCGAACCGCTCTCCGCCGTGGCGATGGGCGATCTCCTCGCCGGGCTCGTTCCCGGCCTTCCGGACGACTTGCAGGATCGGATTCTCGACCGCGCCGAGGGCGTTCCGCTCTACGCGGTCGAGACCGTCCGCATGCTGCTCGACCGTGGCCTGCTGACCCGCGACGGCACTGTGTACCGGGCGACCGGTGCGGTCGAGAACCTCGAGGTACCCGAGACCCTGCACGCGCTCGTGGCAGCGCGCCTCGACTCGCTCACACCCGAGGAGCGCCGCCTGGTCGAGTGCGCCGCGGTGCTGGGTAAGACGTTCACGAAACCGGGGGTCGCGGCGGTGAGCGGCGTCGGAGATGCGGAGCTCGAACCGCTGCTCGGAGGACTTCTGGCCAAGGAGATCATCTCGGTCCAGGCCGATCCCAGATCGCCCGAGCGCGGGCAGTACGCGTTCCTCCAAGACATCGTGAAGCGGGTGGCCTACGAGACGATCTCGCGACGGGAGCGCAAGGCCAAGCACATCGCCTGCGCGCAATTTCTCGGTTCGGTGTGGAGTGCCGAGGAGGACGAGATCGTCGACGTCGTCGCGGCTCACTACCTCGACGCCTATAACAGCGCCCCGGATGATCCCGACGCAATCGAGCTGCGGTCGAAAGCATTCGAGATGCTCGTCCGGGCGGCCGAGCGGGCGGCCTCCCTGGGGGCAAACGCGGAGGCGCAACGCGCCTTCGAGCGCGCCGGCGAGCTGACCGACGACGTGCTCGCGCGCGCGGAGCTCCACGAACGGGCGGGAGTGATGGCCACGTTCGGAGCTCGACACGATGACGCGGCCTCCAACTTCGAGCGGGCGAGCGAGTTTTTCGAGGCGGCGGGTGCCACCCATCCGGCGGCACGCGTCTCGGCGCGCGTCGCCGAGATCACGTGGGAGCGCGGACGCCTCGAGCAGGGGCTTGAGAGCATCGACTCTGCCTTCGCGCTGCTCTCACAAGAGGAACCGGATGCCGACCTGGCGGCTCTCGCTGCCCAGATCGGCCGGTTCATGCACTTCGCGGGCCAGGGTCACTTGGCGCTCGAGCGCTTGGAGCGGGCCCTCGAGATCGCGGAGCTCCTCTCGCTGCCTGAGACACTCGCGCAGGCACTGAACACGAAGGGCGTCGTCCTGTTCGCCCGAGGGCGCAAGACCGAAGGGCTCGCCCTCCTGCGCAAAGGCCTCGAGATCGCGCTCGAGCACGACAAGCCCTCGGCGGCCCTACGCGCCTACTACAACCTCGCCGACCTCACGGTGCAAATCGATCGAGCACCGGAGTCCGCACAGCTTGCCGAGGACGGGCTCGCCCTCGCGCGCCGGTTGGGCAACCGATACTGGGAGTGGTCTTTCCTCGGCTTTGCATATCCGCTCTGGGCGCTGGGCGACTGGGATCAGGTGGTGGCGCGAGAAGACAGCCTGCCCGAGGAGGACTGGACAGGAGCGAGGCTCGCCTTCGGCACGTTTCTGACGCCGGTCGTCCCGGTGCGGGTGAACCGCGGCCAGCTCCAGGAGGCCAAGCGAAGCACCCGGCTCTTTGCGGAGCTCGAGGCCTCGGCAGATCTGCAAGAACAAGCGCAGGTGCACTTCGCGGAGGCCACTCTGCTCTTGGCCGAAGGAAAGTACGCCGAGGCGCTGCGCAGCGCAGAGGCGTCGCTCGAGACGCGGCATGCGGTGGGCATCTCGTACGAGGCGGTGAAGGAGTCGTTCGTCGTCGCCGTGGAAGCCGCCTTCGCGCTTGACGACGTCTCGCGCGCAGAGGAGCTCCTCGCGCTCGTCGACACCCTTCCGCCGGGCGCCTCGCCCCAGTTCCTGCAGGCGCACTCCGCCCGCTTCAGAGCTCGACTGGCTGCGCGTCAAGCGGCTCGCGAGGAGGCTGACCGCCTGTTCAAGCGCGCGGGCGGCCTCTTCCGGAAGCTCGCCTTGCCCTTCTACCTTGCGGTGACACTGCTCGAGCACGGCGAGTGGCACCTAGCACAGGATCGGCGACAGGATTCGGAACCGCTGCTCGTCGAGGCTCGAGAGGTCTTCGAACGGCTCGATGCGAAGCCATGGCTTGAGCGGATGGGACAAATAGCTCTTGTTGAGCCGGAGCCGGAGCCCGAGGCCGCGACGGCCGGCTCCTGAGCCTCCGGCCGAACGCTCGACTGATGCTGTGACCCCAAACATGAGTGCGTCTGGCTCACGTCGAGCCGGATCGCCTTGCCGCAGTGAAGATGATCGTATCCGTCGCCTGAGCCGCTGGTAGGTTCTCTTCGTGGATTTGTCTCGGGACCCATTGGGGTCATCGAAGGAGACCATGCGGGAGATCGGCTACCGGACGATCGACCTGCTCGTCGATCAGCTGAGCGATCCAGCGATCCCGGCCATGAGAAGGGGCGTTGGCGAGGACCTGCGTCGTCGGCTGATGGTGGCCGCGCCCGAGGAACCGCGCGAGTGGGATGAGCTGCTTGGTCAGCTGGAGCGCGATGTCCTCACGCCGATGAGCAGACTCGCCCATCCTGGCTATTTCGCGTTCATTCCTGCCTCGAGCACCTTCGCCGGCGCCCTCGGTGATCTCATCGCCGCAGCGCTTGACATCGACGTTGGCTCGTGGATGTCGGCCGCGGGACCGAGCCAGCTGGAGCTGGTGGTGCTCGACTGGTTCAGGAGCTGGATCGGGTATCCCCCGGAGGCGGCCGGGATTCTGGTCAGTGGAGGGTCGGCGGCGAACATCACCGCGCTCGCGTGCGCGCGCGAGTCGCTGGTGGGGGCGGGCTCGGACGGCGTTGTCGCATACGTCGCGGACCAGACGCATTCCTCGGTGGCTCGCGCCGCCCGGCTGCTCGGGTTTCGTCCGGATCAGCTTCGGGTGCTGCCGACTGATGACGATCACCGCCTTCGCGTGGACGCCCTGGTGGGCGCGGTCGAGGCGGACGTGCAAGCTGGACTTCGACCGCTGATTGTCGCCTGTAACGCGGGGGCCACCAACACGGGTGCTATCGACCCTCTGATCGCCTTGGCGAATGTGTGTCGTGAGAAGGGTCTGTGGCTTCACGTCGATGCGGCCTACGGCGGCTTCGCTGCGTTGACCGAGCGAGGCCGTCGGGAGCTGGCCGGAATCGAGCTTGCGGACTCTGTGACGCTTGACCCGCACAAGTGGCTCTACCAGCCGATCGAGTGCGGTTCGCTGCTAGTGCGGGAAGGTCACCTGCTCCGGGAAGCGTTCGCGATCAACCCGGACTACCTCGCGGACTACAAGAGCGACGAGGTGAGCTTCTCCGACCTCGGCGTGCAGCTGACCCGTGGCGCACGGGCGCTGAAGATCTGGCTCTCGATCAACTACTTCGGCCTCGACGCCTTCCGTCGCGCGATCGACCGCGCGATCGACCTCGCGCACGCCGCGGAATTGCAGGTTCGTGAATCCCCTGCGCTCGAGCTGATCTCCCCAGCGTCGCTCGGCATCATCTGCTTCCGCCGAAGGTTCGATGGGGTCGACAACGAGGACATGATCGCGCACTTGAATGCCGAGTTGGTCAGAGAGTTCGAAGCGACGGGAAGAGGTCTTGTCTCCTCGACGAAACTGCACGGCTCCTACGCCATTCGGCTCTGCGTGATGAACCACACGAGCGGTCCCGAGGATGTCGAAGCCGCTCTCTCTTGGTTCGCCCAGGCCACTCAGCCATCGCAACACGCGACCGTCTCGCTGCACGCCCACGAGGATCCGGCGGCGGACATCAGCGGAGGTTGGGGCGACCTGAGCGTGTTCGACGCTGCGACCGTCCGGCGATTGCCCTTGTTCGCCGGGCTTGCAGACGGCGCGCTCGAGGTCGTGACGAAGTCAGCAGATGAGCTACGGGCCAAGCCCGGGGAAGCGATCATCAAGCGCTGGCAGGGCACGCGTCACTTCTACACGATCGTCAGCGGAGCCGCCGAGGTGCGCAACGACCACGAGGTCCTTCGCGAGCTCGGGCCCGGCGACTACTTCGGTGAGCTCGCGGCGCTCGACTGGGGCGCCGGCTTCGGCTACGCCAGGACAGCCCACGTCGTCGCCACGTCGGCGCTTCGCCTCCTGGTGTTGTCTCCCTCCGCCCTGACGGAGCTCCTCAAGCGAGCGCCCGATCTAGATCGCCAGCTGCGGGCGGCGGCTCGAGAGCGCGTGCGTTTGATGTGACCCGCGCGCGCGCGAGATTCGCGGCCGCCACAATTCTCCTGCTCGTCTGCGTCTGGTGCTAAGTTTCCACCTCCTCGTCGACTTGGATGCAAGTCACCGTAACTGGCGTGGGGGTGGGACCGCATCGTCGAAGCAGTCGACGCATACAAAAAGGGGTCTCGGGCGTACTCGGATCAGCCGAGCCGGTCGCCGTGGATCGCGCAACTCGCAGACGATGGACCGGCCCGGCCGCTCCAGGCCGATACAACAACCGACGTCGTGGTGGTGGGTGCGGGGATCGCAGGCGTTGCGACCGCGTTCTTCGTCTTGCGCACCACGACGAACAACGTGCTGTTGGTCGAGCGCGATCGCGTAGCTCATGGTGCGACGGGTCGCAACGCCGGTCAGCTGACGACGTACTTCGAGCGGGCCCTCTCGGACATTGCTAAGCAATTCGGACCCAAGCAGGCAGCCGAGGCCCAGCGGGGCTTCGATGATGCCCACGATCTGCTCGATCTGATGGTGGCAGAGGCTGGTGCGACGGTTCGGGTCGAGCGATTCACCGGCCACATGGGGATGTTCAATCTGCACCACTTGCAGGTGCACCTGCGCAACAACCTGATCCGCCGAGCGGGAGGCCTGCGCCTGGAGACATGCGTGGTTTCGCAGGAGGCCGAGTTCCTCCCCGAGATCCCTCGCGGGTTTGATGGGCTCTATGCGGTGGTTCCGCAGGCGCGGGTGCGAGACCTGCTCGAGATCAACGATGACCGCTACTTCGCAGTGTTGTCTGACCTCAAAGGATGCGCGAACAGCGGCGTGTTGGCACAACAGGTGCTCGCGTACTTGCAGCGGCGGTACGCGGGCCGATTCCGGTTCGTCGACCGCACCAACGTCGCGAGGATCGTCATTAGTGGCGATCAGGCGGTCCTCCACGCCGGCGGCCATCAAGTGACCGCCGCCCACGTAGTGCTCTGCACGAACGGCTTTGTCGACCACATCGTGCAAGATTCGGACGGCTCGCCGATCCGGCTGGCCGCCGACCAGCAGATCATCGGACGTGTCGCCTACATGACCGCGTTCGTCGAAGACGAGCCCCGCGCACCAGCCGCGATGAGCTACATCCGCAACACGATCATCGGCGGCGACACTGCGTACGTCTACGTCACCCGACGCACCTACGACAGGCCCGAGGACACGGTCACGCTCACATGCATGGGCGGCCCGGAATATCCCTTCCACGAGCCCGTCTATGACCCCAGCGCTCCCTTCCCGGGAGAGCTTCTCTCAGCGATGGACGAACAGGTGCGGCCGTTCGCTCAACCCAGCCGACCCGTCGGCCGTCCCTACGACTTCCACTGGCATGGGCTGATGGGCTACAACGACAGCGGGAGTCGCGTCGTCGGCGCTCATCCTCGGCACCAGAGACTGCTCTACAACCTCGGCTGCAACGGCGTCGGATTCCTGCCCTCGATATACGGCGGACACCGTCTCAGCCAGCTGCTCGCGGGAGAACAACTGCCGCCCAGCATCTTCGACCCACGGTGATGGCAATGGCAGCACAACGAGCACGTCTGCCCGGCAAGCGTTGAACCCTTCGTGAGTCAGCCGTCGACTCCGAGCAGGTCCCGGGCGACTGTCTCAGCAGCCGCCGAGACGCTGGGGTGCGCGCGCATCGCGGTGAGGAAGGCCTCGCGGTCGACGCGCAGGAGGGTCGTCTCGCTCGTCGCGGCGACCGTGGCGGTGCGCGTGACGGAGTAGAGCAGCGCGATCTCCCCAAAGCCCTGCCCGCTGTCCATCCGCCTGATCTCGCGCTCACCCATGGTGACAAGGACCGAGCCGTGCGTGATCGCGTAGTAGCTGTCCCCGGCGTCGCCCTCGCTGATGATCGCGATGCCGGGGCGGACCGTCTCGTAGCTCGCTTCGCGCGCGAGTGTTTCCAGCGATGCGGCGGGAAGAGCGGAGAAGATCTCCATGTTGCGCAAAACACCCATCTCGACGACCGGGATCGAGGCTTCCTCGTCGATGCGGCGGATCCGCCGCCCCGCCGCGAGCACCGCCAGCGGCGCGAAACAGGCCATCCCGACGAACGCGACCTTGGTGCCACCGAGCCCGATCAGCAGCGGCACCAATAATGCACCGAAGACCATCCCCAAGTCGCGCAGCGACTCGATCAGCGCGAACGCGCAGATGATCACATCCAGCGGCGTCGAGCGCTGCAGGAGCGTCTGGGCAGCGACGCTCTGCACGCTGCGGGTGGCTCCGACAATCACCAGCAGTATCACCGCGACCAGCACCGTGGACGCCAGGGCCAGAGCACCGAGCGCCACGGCGCCGATAAGCGCCGCAGCGACGAGCGGCAGGGCGAGCCGCCGACCCACAAGCAACACCGCAGCGCCGGCGCCGAGCAGGCCACCAGCACCGAAGGCAGCGCTCAGATAGCCGGCAGCGCCCGGTCCGATCGCGAGGATCTGCACGGCGAGCACGACCACGAGCAGATCGATCGCCCCCTCGATCGCGGCTACGCCCGCCGGGAACGCGATCAGCGCCCGGGTGTTCGGCCGCGACAGGATCACCCGCGCGGCGGCCAGCAGATCGCCGAGGACCCCCTCTTCCCCCTCCGCGTTCTCGGCACCGGCGCGCAGCGGCTGCACACGGGCCAGCAGCGCTGCCGAAAGGCACAGCCCGGCCAGCACGGCACACGCCAGGCCGGCGCCGTCCACGCTGATCAGCAGACCCGCGAGCGCGGGGCCCACGAGCGTTCCCACACCTTCGCCCCAGCTCGTCGCGACATTGGCCGCAGTCAGCTCGTCCGGATGGCGCACCACAAGGGGCATCAGGACGTGGTGCAGAGGCCTGCTCACACCGAGCGAGAGCGAGAAGGCCATTGCAGCGGCATACACGACGGCCACGGGTGCACCCGCGAGGATCGCGCCGCCGCAGCAAGCCAGGGTCGTCGTCGCGGCGACATAAGCGGTCACCAGCAACCGCCCAGCGCCGATCCGCGACAAGCGGGCGCTGATCAGCGGGGCCAGCAGCATCGCCGGAACCAGCTGCAAGATCGCGACCAGGCCCGCCGCAGAAGCGCCACCACGCGCAAAGGCATAGACGATCAGGGCGAGCCACTGGCCGAACTCGGCAACGATCATCACCGCGTAGGCGAGCACCAGCAGGGTAAGCGACCGGTTGCGCGCAACCACGCCGATCACCCGAGTGAATCTGTTCGCCGCGCCAGGCATCGCCTGCGGCACCGTACCCGCCCGATTGCCGTCCGGCCAATCCGGGTCGTGATTCGACTTGTGCCGGCAGGAGCCACTCGCCTAGGATGGGCGTGAGGGACCGGCATGGCAGACGTTTTCGTTTCCTACTCGCGGCGCGATTCCGACTTCGTGCGTCGGCTGGTCGCGTCGATCGAGGAACGAGGAAAGTCGGTCTGGTGGATACCGAGGGATCGCCGATGGGGCGGTGTTCCCGGAGGCCTTGCGGCGGGCAATCGAGGAGTCCGATGCGTTCTTGTTCGTGATCACGCCGGCGTCGGTCGAGTCGCCCTATTGCGAGCAGCAGATCGAGCACGCGCGGATGTTGGGGAAGCGGATCCTCCCGGTGCTGCGCACCAAGGTGCCCGACGACGCGCTGCACGAGGAGGTGCGGGACCGCAACTGGATCCCGTTCGAAGCCGACGACGGGTTCAACGGCTCGATAGGTCTCGTGCGCCCGAGATCGCCCACTACGCTCCCAGGTCGAGCGGACGGGCTGGAGGGATTGCCGCAGTTCTTATCAGGCCCTAGCCCGCTAATTCCTCCAGCGGATCCACACCGGGCCGGTCGCGAATGCGCTCGCCCAATCTCGCGAGATGGCAATTGACACGCCGGCGGAGCGGCAGAGTCGCTCGAGCGTTCTGGATCTAGATCGCAATCCAGCGGTCCGAGGTGGGCATCGGATTCGAGTTCCTTTGCTGGGACCGAGCCGTCAAGCTGTGCTACGTCGTACCCGGCGACGCGCCATGACGTGCCGCTAGGGTACGTCCAGAGCCGGATCCTGGTTGAAGAAGCCGTCGGGGCGGAGCGAGAACCCGATCGTCTCGCTGCTCATGACCGGATAGTTCTCAACCGAGGGCAGATGCGTGAAAGCTGCCGTGTACCAGATCACGACATCCTCTCCCTTGGTGTTCTGATGATCGGCCACGTACTTGATCAGCCCGTCCGACGCGGGTCCCTGGTTCGGATAGTCGCCGGAGGAGTAGAGCTCGCCGTCCCGGTAGCGAGTGACCCAGAACGGATGCTGGGCCAGTGCCGCGTGTTGCAGCGGGGGGAAATTGGCAGCGGTGTAGGGAATCGTCGTATCGAGCGGCTCAAGCTCGTACCCGGTCGGCGTCCCGAACGCGTTGACCCGCGTCGCGCTCTTGACTTTCCAGCGGCGGTAGGTCGCTGCGTTGAGATCTCGATGCTGCTCTTCGCCGAGCACGGTTTCTTCGTTCACGAATGCGTTGCCGAACTTGCTGGGCACGCTCTTCAGGTTCTCCTCGACCACGGTGTTGCGCGTGCCATCGACATCAAAGTCGATTCGGAAGTTGAAGAAATGCTGGTGTATCGGAGCTGCGATTTTCGGAGCGACCACCGTGCCGTACTGCTCTCCTTCGGCCGCCGACTTGATGCCCTGGTTCAGCGTCGTGCCGTTCGCAATCACGTGCACGTCGATGCCACCGTCCATCCGGAAGATGAACTCGTTCGCATACGTGTAGTTCCCGTTCACGTAAGCGGCGGTCACGACAAGCTCTCGGGCGAACCTCGCGTCACGCGCAAAACTGGTTGGGTCGGTTCGGTCCCACAGCACGCCGGCATCGCGCTCGTACAACGCGATCGCATTTGGCAGATCCACGGTGCCGCCGGCGGTTCCCGTATCGCTCGGTCCAACCGCGTCGATGAAGACCGCGTTGCCCGGGACGTCGACGTTGACCTGCTGAGGCTCGGCGTACTGCCCGAGGTTGTACTCCCCGATGTCGAACGCCGCGCGCCAAGCCCAAGTGGGATCGGGAATCGAGTACGGAACGAAGATCTCGTTCTGGGAGAGGCGATAGATGATCGGCCTGACCTTCCCGTTCTGCTCATAGCCGATCTGGTGCAGGATCAATCCGTCACGCCAGCTGAAGCCGATCCGGAAATGCCAGTTCTGCCACCTGACCGCATAGCCGTCCAGCTGAAAGCTCGGACCCTCCGGCTGAGTCACGATCAACGGCTTCAATCTCTTGCGCTTGGTGGCCGCGTCGCCGCTGATGGTCGTGTTCACCGGCCTGATTCCGGTGTCGAGCAGTTCAACGACAACGCCCTTGTTGATGTCAACAGTCGCGAGCACGCCCTCGATCGGGCGGTCATAGGGGTTGGGCAGCCGGCCGCGGAAGAAGGACAGAGCCCGCAGCAACCGTGTGCCCGGCTTTACGCCCCTGACCGGAAGGTCGCCACGCGCCCACCCGTCAAGATAGACATCGTTGGGGTCAAGCCCGCGGGCCCGCATCGCGCGCTGCCAGCGGGCATCCGCCCGGACAATGCGGTCCAACTCGTCATACTCGCTGGCGTAGACCGCCGGCTGGAGGCCCGGGCGCGCAACCCACGAGGCGATCCGGCCTCGGCGAAGATCCGCGACGACTTCGAACAGCAAGTTCCGATCAGGGTCGTAAACGTGGGCGAACGCCTCGCTCCGGAAAGAATGACCGGGCGACCACGAGAGCACCTCCTTCTTCGGTGGCTCCTTGAGCTGCACGATCGGGAAGACAGCCCCGGGGGGAAACCGCGAATCTGCCTCGATCAGCGCGAACGCCCGCTTGATCTCATCTGCGTTAAGCGGCGCGAGCGGGTGCGGACTCCCGGCCACAGTCGATACCCGCTGCCGGCCCGAACGCGCGACCGCCTCGCGCCTGCGCTCGGCCGGAGTGGCACGTCGCCCTCGGGCACCCGCATCAGCCGGCAGTGACGCCGAGGCGCCCACCAGGCCGGCGACCCCCGCAAGCGCAATCACCTCCCTCCGTGAGAATCCATCACCTGAATTGCCCGCGGGACGCTCCATCACACGCTCCTCGCTGGTAGTCGGACGCTCCTCGTGAACGCGGTCTCCCTGGTCCGCGAGTCTCCGCACCGGCGGCACATCCTGGCCTGCTTGGCGAGATGACCTTCATCGTGCCCGTAAGCCTCGCTGGACAGCCGCGGGAAAACCACCGCCACCTGGCCAGTCTTCTGACTCGCGGAGCGCTCCCGCTCAGGCTTCGCGGCTCAGGTGTCGAACGGGGCCGCCCCGCGGCTGGAGATCTCAGCGTTCATCGCGATCGTCCTGGCGAGCTCGGTTCGGTTCGCGATCCTGAGCTTCAGGTACACGTTCGAAAGGTGCATCTTGACCGTGCAAATGCGATCGCGTCGGCGAGCGCCATCGCCTCGCCTTCTCTCCGCGCGTCATCCCAGTGTGGCTCGGCCGTCGCGGTCGATGAACTTCGCCCGCGTCACCGCGACTCGATCGGTGCTCGATGGCCACGGCCTGCAGCCCAGCCGTGCCCGAGCGTCGGTGGCGGCCGCCGCGAGCGGATTCCGGGAGCGAGGAGTCGCTCGGAGGGGTGGCTTGCGAACGGCGGACAGGTCAGCCGCGTTCGCGCGTGGTTACACCGAGCCGGTGTCATCTTTGTTGGCTTGCGTGGTTTGGAAGAACGCCCTTCCGATCGCGAACACGCCGCGCTGCGGGATCCAGAAGTCTGCCATTCGTCCAGGTGTCCGTGAGGGGCCGATTGCTCCCAGGTCGACCCCGTCGAGCGTTGCCTCGCTGTTGGCGACGAGCCAGATCGAGAGGGGGTTGGCGATGAACCGTTGCCCGTTGGGCGCGCGTCCCGCCAGGCGTACCTTCCCGGCGCGCAACATCGGCCCGGCTACCGCTCCCATGCCGGCAAGGAACAATCGGTGCCGCCAGACAGCTTCGGGTAGGAGCGATCCGAGGGCGTTCATCGCCCTGGTGACCCCAGAGGAGGTCAAGTTGACGCTCCAGTCGAGGCGGCGCTTGCCGTCGATGACGATCACCGCGAACTGCGTTGGGCTACCCCAGTCGATATCGATCTTCGCAATCGCGACCTGCGCGACGGCGGCTCCGAAGTAGCGTGCGCATCCTGCGCGGACGGGACGTCTTGGAAGAAGGTCCAGCGCCGGTCCGGATCGCGATGCCACACCGACCGATAGCCCGGGCCAACCGACGACGCGGGAAACCGACGCAGCACGAGGAGGTGTCCTGAGCTGAAGGGCAGGCCCATCACGCCATACCCCGCGAAGCGCTCCTCAGATCCCTCAGGCAAGCTCGGATGGGCTTCGATCTCGGCAACGACCTCTCGTGGGTCCCTCATCGTTCGCACCCGTTCAATGCTAATCCGCCGACCGACAGCCCACGGTCGGAGAGGATCGCGCGCTCGGGTCGGTTGCACGGCGACGCGCGAGCGGGGATGCTTGAGCCGTGCTCGCGCGACAGACCGGGTAAACGGAGCTCAATGGGAGGTAGATCATGGCTCGGAAGGTGCTGATCAACTTGGCGACGGGGCTTGAGGACCCCGAGCGCGTTACGGTCGCGTTCTTGGTAGGCGGCGCGGCCCTCCAGCGAGGTGACGCGGTCGCGATGTGGCTGACCAAGGAGGCGATCCGGCTCGCGCTTCCCGGTCACGCGCAAGCGGTCGCGTGCGAGGGGTGCCCGCCGTTGGCAAAGCTGTTCGAGCAGTACGCAGACGGCGGGGGTGAGCTGCTCGTCTGTCCGATCTGCTTCACCGCGCGAAAGCTCGATCAGACCGCGTTAGTCCCCAACGCGCGGCTCGCGGGCGCGACCCCGATGCTCGAGTGGATCGGCGACGATCATGCCGCGATCTTCAGCTACTGACCACTCAGCCCTGATCGAGAGAACGATGAGCATCGGAAAGGAATCGACCCTCGGTCGCGCGTTCGCCGAAGCGTTAGCCCGTAAAGACTTCGACCAGGTGATGGGGTTGCTGCACCCTGAGATCGATTTTCGGGGGCTTACGCCAGGACGAAGCTGGGAGGCATCCGGCGCGCCAGCGGTGGTGGAGGACGTGCTGCACCAATGGTTCGAAGACTCAGACGAGCTCGAGCAGCTGATCTCGATCGAAACCGACTCGTTTGCGGATCGCGAGCGCGTCGCGTACCGCTTCCACGGCCGCAACCCGGACGGCCCGTTCGTCGTCGAGCAGCAGGCCTACTACTCCGAACGCGACGGTCGCATCGACTGGATGCGCGTGCTCTGCTCGGGGTTTCGCGCCCGGTAACACCTCGAGTACGAACGCGAAGGCGCCCGGGCGAGTGGCCTGGAGGCTGTCGGCCAGTTCAACCTCGGCGAGGGCGAACATGACTACCGCGTGCCCGACGGCGGACTGCACCGCATGCCGCCTCGCGGCACCTGGTTTGCAACCGCCGCGCTCACGGTCGAGATCGTCTCCCGCGGCGATGAGACGTTGGACAAGCTCCCGCTCTACGCCGCCCACCAGGTCGACGAACTGCTGATCGTCGACCCGGACAAGCGCACGGTCGACTGGCTCGCGGTCGACAACGACTAGCAGGCCTCTCGCCGCCTCCCGCGTCCAGCGGTACCACGAGCGGCGTCACGAGCCGGCAAGGTCCACGTTGACGGTGTCTCAGTGAGGTTCGTATTTGAGACGCCCCCGCACCCGCCGGGGGTCCGCTGAGAGGCGCGAGACCGCGCGGGCCGTCGTGATCTCCCGAAACGGCTCACCGTTCCACAGCGCGACCGTGCCGAGCAGGATGCCCCGTTCGGCCTCCACCTCCAGCCGATAGCGATCAGCGCCTCCGCCGAGCTCGTGCAACGCGAGCGTGCGCATCTGATCGCGCAGCTGAAGCGATGAAAACCACGTGCCCCCGGGCGCGCTCGAGCATCCCCGGGACGACACGGTGGGTCAGCAACAGCGGCGCGGTGAGGTTGAGGTCAACCATAGAGGTCAGCTCCTCGCGGGTGTACTCGGTGAACGCCGCCGCGGATTCCACGCCCGTGTTGTTGACCAGGCCGTCGAGCGGGCCGAGCGCCGCCTCGCTGCGGTCGATCAGCGAGTTAGTCTGACCCAGATCGAACAGGTCGGCCGGAACTGCCTCGGCGCGGACCCCGAGCCCGCGCAGCTCGGCCACGACCGCGGCCAGCTCGTCCAACAACTCCCGCATCAGGTCACTGCCCGGACGCGTCCGGCGGCGTCTACTCGTATCGAACCGCCGGCGGCGTCCTTTGGCACTGACCGCACACTTCCCCGGCCGCTAGCAGAGCTGCGCTGCGTTCGGTTCGCGAGACGGCCTTCGATTTCGTACCGCCGCCGTGGTAACGCCCGATGACGCTCAGCGTTCTGTGCTCGTCGGACTGTAGTCCGACGATTCGGAGAGCAGCCCGTAGGTGTGCCACCGCTCTATCTCGACTAGTGCGCTGACGCAGGGCTTGCGCTCCTGCCAGGGCTCGCCCACGTAGCGCATCGAGAGGCGGTCCATCACCTTGAGCTCAGGGTCATCCCATAGCTCAACTATCTGTCCCGCAAGGGAGACATGCTGATAGGGATCGTCGCCGACGACCGTCATCGCTATGTGGGGGTTCCCCCTGATGTTGGGAAGGCGGCGAGCGTCCGCGTACATCGTGACCAGAATCCTGCCGTCCTCTAGGTCATACCAGCACGCAGTCGTCGCCGGGCTGCCATCGCGACGCACCGTTGCAAGCACCGCGATACGTGGCTCGGCGAGAAACCGCTCAAGGTCAGATGAAAGCTTCACTGTGTTACCTCCGGTCCGTGGTGCTTTGCGTTCGGCGCGAGAACCATGGCCAACTCTCGCACGGCGACGGTACGGCCACCACCCAACCTGAAGGAACCTTCGATGAACAAGAACATGAACACCATCGACCGTCGAGTGCGAGCCGTCCTTGCTCGGGTCGCGGCTGCGATCGGGATCCTGGTGGGCCCTGGGTCGGCCGGCGCGATCGTGCTCTACGCAATCGCGGCCATCATGTTCGTGACCGGCGCCGCCGGCTACTGCCTGGTCTATTCCTTGTTCCACCTCGAGCGCCGCAGCCGCCGGAGTCTCCCGCACTGATCCCAATGCAAGTGAGCCAGCCGAGACCTGGTCAAGGCTGAGTAGCATGGCGGCAATGATCGACCGCGAGGGCTGGAACCGTCGCTACGCCGGCGACGATCTGGTCTGGACCGCGGAGCCGAACCGCTTTCTCGTCGCAGAGACCGAGGCGCTGACCGGCCGGACGAGCGATCGACCTCGCGTGCGGCGAGGGACGCAACGCGATCTGGCTGTCAGAGCGAGGCTGGGAGGCGATCGGGGTTGACTTCTCCGACGTCGGGCTCCAGAAGGCGCGCGAGCTCGCCGATACGCGCGGCGTATCCGTCGAATGGGTCGCCGCCGACCTGCTCGATTACCGCCCCGAACCGCGGGCGTTTGACCTCGTGCTGATCTTCTATCTTCAGGTGCCAACCGCTCAGCGGCAGCCGATCGTCCGAGCCGCCGCCGAGGCCGTCGCGCCGGGCGGCGCGTTCCTGCTCGTCGGTCACGACAGCAGCAACCTTCAGCAGGGGCACGGCGGTCCGCAGAGCCCGGCCGTGCTCTACACCGCGCACGACGTCGTCGATGACGTCGGTGGCGCCGGACTGCAGATCGAGCGCGCTGAGTGCGTGTCGAGGCCGGTGCAGACAACCGACGGAGAGCGCCTCGCCCTAGACGCGCTGGTGCGCGCGCGCCGGCCCGGCTGAGGGGGAATCGGGAGGCCGCATGCCAGAAATCCCCGAGTTCGCCTCCACGACGCGCTCGGGACCGCGGGGTGTGAGATCAACCATCGTCGCCGACCGAGAGCGTGACGGGCGGGAGGCGGCGGAGGCAGCGTTTCGCCGTGACCATCCGGATTTCGCTGGCACGAGCGTCCTATGAGCTTCACCGGAACTTTCGCGGTCAGCGCGATGGACCGGGGTGTAGCAACGCGTCGAGTTCGCCGAGTTGGCGCCGCACGCCGCCGCAGACTTGTTCGCAGAGTTCGAACACGCCTTCGTCGGCGATCGAGTATCGGGCGTGGTTGCCGTCCTTGGTGCGGTTGACCATGCCGGCGTTGTGGAGGATCCCGAGGTGCTTTGACACGTTCTGCTGGCTGGCGCCGAGCGCCTGCTGGAGGTCGGTGACGGTGGCTTCCCCGTCGCGAAGGTGATCGAGGAGCTTGATTCGCATCGGCTCGGCGAGCACCCGGAAGCGCGCGGCAATGACCTCGGCGAGTGGATCGGGGAGCGGATGCGGTATCGACGACACGGTGGTCATCGCTCTAGAGTAACACAAGCAAACAGTTGTGCAGCTGATGTAGCATTGGCTCAATGGACGTCAGGTTCTCGCGACTCCCGCATCGCTCTGAGCCCTCGCTCGTCCCCCGTGCGTTGAAGGAGCAGCCTGGGCTGTTCGTCGTCGATGCGACCTGGGGGGAAATTCAGCCGCTGCAGATCGCCTCGGGCGTCGAGACCGTGGGAGAGCTCGAGCTGATCGACTACCTTCGCGCGGGGCGGCGTGTTGTGGACTGCCGCACGTCGGAGCATCTTTCGGCGGGAACGATTCCCCGTGCTGTGAACTTGCCGCACGATCAGATCGTCGGGCGCATCGGCGAGCTTGACCCGGAGGCGCCCTCGGTGCTGTTCTGCAACGGCCCGCAGTGCACCCAGACAGGTCGGGCGATCGCGGGGCTGCTGGCTGCAGGATGGCCGGCCGAGCGGCTGCTGTATTACCGCGGAGGGATCCACGACTGGGTAACGCTCGGTCTGCCCCTGACAGCAGCGCACACTGAACCGTAGCCGGGCGACGAGGCTCAAACAATCTCTCAGTCCCCGGCGTCGCAAAGTGCGCGCCGCTTGACAACTGCACCGGCGTACAGTTGACACGCCACGCTGATCCGGCTATTCTCACGTCTACAAACATACCGTTGTGTAGTTTTCTATTCAGCCGGCTCGGGGCGGCCTCGCCGCCGGGCGCTAGGAGAGAGTGATGTCCAGTTCTGATCGCAAGCGTGTCGTGATCGTTGGTTCGAGCTTTGCTGGGTTGACGGCGGCGTTTGAGCTGAAGAAGAAGACGGGGGATCGCCACGAGATCGTGGTGCTCGATCCCCGCGCTGACTTCACGTTCATCCCGTCGCTGATCTGGCTGCCGTTCCGTGGTCGCGAGCCAAAGGACGTCACCTTCCCGCTAGCGCCGATCTACGCCCGCAAAGGCATCCGGTTCATCAACGAAGCGGCTGACAAGATCGACCCGGCCGCACACACCGTCACGACGACCTCCGGTGAGGTGCTCGCCTACGACCGCCTTTTCATCGGCACCGGGCCGCGGCTGGCATTCGAGAAGGTCCCGGGCCTGGGCCCACAAGACGGGCACACGCAATCGGTCTGCAACCTCGAGCACGCGCTCCTGGCCCGCGAGTCGTGGGACCGGTTCTTGGAGAACCCAGGGCCGGTCGTGATCGGCACCGCGCAGGGCGGATCCTGCTTCGGTGCCTCCTATGAGTTCATGTTCAACGTCCATCACCGGATCCGCAAGGCCGGGCTTCAGGACGTCGCCCCGGTTACCTTCATCACCGCCGAACCGTTCCTCGGCCACTTCGGCCTGGGTGGCGTCGGCAACTCCGAGCAGAAGATCAACCACTTCTTTGACCGCCTCGGGATCGAAGGGCTCCCCAACACCGTGATCAAAGAAGCCCGCGCCGGCGAGATCGAGCTCGACGGCGGCCGCGTTCTGCCGTTCGCCTACTCGATGATCGTGCCGCCCTTCACCGGCGTCGACGCCGTGCGCAAAACCGAAGGGCTCGGCAACCCGATGGGATTCATCCCCGTCGACGAGCAGTTCCGCCACACCGAGCACCCTGACATCTTCGCCGCCGGCGTCGCGATCGCGATCGCTCCACCGGCACCTACGCCGGTCCCGGCCGGGGTCCCCAAGACGGGGCAGATGACCGAGACGATGGCCAAAGTCGCCGTGCACAACATCGCCGCCGACATCGACGGCTCCGACCGACACCTGATGCCGATCGGCGAGCTTGACGCGATCTGCATCCTCGACGCCGGCAACAACGGCGTGATCTTCAAAGCCAGCCACGTCCTGTCCACCGACGGCCGCGGCAAGCACGCCCGGATGATGTCCGGCCCCCAGGCCCACTGGGCCAAGGTCGCCTTCGAACAGGTCTTCATCGGCGCCCGCAAACGCGGCGCGCTCGTCCTCTAACCAGCGAACGGCAAATCAACGCACATGACCGAGATCAACCAACTTCACCCAACCCACCCGCGCGGGCCGGCTGCGCTGGGCGATCCACCCCAACCCAGTCAGCGGGCATCTAGCGCGGGCGGTTCGCGCCCACCTCGGGGTGGCGACAGCCTGACCAGCCAGCTCGGTCCGGTCGGCCGCCTCGGCCGCTACACCGCGACCCATTTCCGGGCCGTGCTGATCGGATGGCTGCTGGTCGCGGTCGTGCTCGGGTTCTTCGCCCCACGGGTTGAGACGGCGCTATCGGGCGCCGGCTGGGAGACCTCCGCCTCCCAATCGGTGCAGGCCCGCAACCTGATCGACAAGAACTTCCACGGACTGTCCAGCTACGCGCTGATGACCGTCGTCTACTCGCCGACCCGCACGGTCAGCAATCCCGCCTTCCAGGCCACGATCGCAAAAGTCGAGCGGACGCTGGGCGCCGACGGCGCGGTCAGCACCGTGGTCGCGCCATCCGCGGGCGTGTCGATCTCCCGGGATAGGCACACCGCGATCGTGCAGGCCGGCGCTGCGCGGGACTCAAACGCGATGGTGCGTGCCGCCGACCGGTTGAAGGGCCCTCTATCGGCGCTCTCGACCGCCGGTGTCCAGGTCCATCTGACCGGTGCGTCGGGGATGTGGTCTGACTTCAACGCCGCCAACCGCTCGGCGATGCTCAAATCAGAGGTGATCTCGTGGCCGGTGACGCTCGTGATTCTGCTGCTCGCGTTCGGGTCGCTGGTCGCCGCCGGCCTGCCGCTGATGCTCACGATGGTCGGGCTGATGGCCGCCGCCGGATCGCTGTACCTCGCGACCAAGCTGATGCCGGTGTCGATCTGGGCGATGAACTTCGCGCTGATGTTCGCGCTGGCGCTCGGGATCGACTACGCCCTGTTCGTCGTGCACCGCTTCCGGGGGGCGCTCTTCGGCGCAGAACTCTCAGCCGAAGAGGCCGTCGGGCAGACGATGGACACCGCCGGCAAAGCGGTCCTGTTCTCCGGCGTGACCGTGCTGATCTCGCTCTCAGCGGTGATGCTGGTCCCCAGCCCCGCGTTTCGGTCGATGAGCCTGGGGATCATGCTCGCCGTGATCTTCGTGCTCGCCGCAACGCTGACCCTCCTCCCCGCCGTCCTGGCCAAGCTCGGCCCCCGTGTTGACAAGCTCGCGCTGCCGTGGGCGCACTCGGGCGAGCACCGCTCCGCCCGGTTCGCCGCCTGGGGCGAGCGACTGTGGAAGCGACCGCTCGCCTACGGGGCGATCGCGCTCGCCGTACTGGTCGCCCTCGCAATCCCGGTGACCCAGCTAAAGACGTCGATGCCGTCGATCAAGGTCGTCCCCACCTCGGACTCCTCACGCATCGGCTATCAGCAGGTACAGGCCGCATTCGGACCCGGCGCCACCGGGCCGCTGCAGATCATCATCCCCGCCAGCCAAGCCGGCCAGGCCACCCAGATCGCCCGCCACGACGCCGGGGTCGGCGCCCTGATGCCGACCCAGACCAGCCACGCCTACGCGCTCTTGACCGCGATCCCCAAGCAGGATCCCTCAAACCCGGCGGTTGGACAGACGATCGACCGTCTACGCGCCGCACTCCCGACCGGTTCGCTGATCGGCGGCGCGGTGGCTGAGAACCACGACCTGCAGAACGCGCTTGCCGCCAAGACGCCTCTCGTGATCGGCGTCGTGCTCGCGCTCGGATTCCTGCTGCTGCTGATCGCCCTACAAGCACCCCTGCTCGCCGCCGTCGGCGTGCTCACCAACCTGCTCGCCACCGGAGCCGCGTTCGGCGTCGCCAAATGGGTGTTCCAGGACGGCGACCTGCACTCGCTGCTGGGCTTCCAACCCCAGGGCTTCCTCGACGCCTGGGGACCCGTGTTCTTCTTCGCGATGATCTTCGCGATCTCGATGGACTACACCGTATTCCTGCTCTCCAGCGCCAAGGAGCACTGGGACCGCACCCACGACCCCAAGGAAGCGATGATCGGCGGGCTCGCGCACTCAGGCCGTGTGATCTTCGCCGCCGGCGCCGTGATGGTCGCCGTGTTCTTCACCTTCGCGCTCTCCGGACCGCTCCCGCCCAAGGAGATGGGAATCATCCTCGGCGTCGCCGTCCTGCTCGACGCCGCCCTGATCCGGCTCCTACTCCTCCCCGTTCTTCTGAGGCTAATGGGCAAACACGCCTGGTACCTCCCCCGCTGGGCTCGACGCATCCTTCCCAACGTCACCTTCGGACACGCATGACAGACCAACCTTTCGCACATTCCGCTCGCCCAGCTATCGGCCCAGACTGGGCGAGCTTGACCGCAGCCAGCCAGTGGCGTTCCTGTGTCGCTCAGGTAGCCGCAGCATGATGGCAACCCGGGCCGCCACCAAAGCCGGGCTCGACGCCGCGAACATCAAGGGCGGCATCACCGCATGGCAACGATCCGGCGCTTTCGGCGATCTCCCCGGCGAGCGCTGAGAGAGGCGGGCACGACCGTTCCAGCAGCGCCCTACGTGAAGATGATCTGGCCTCCAGCGGCGAGGCCGTAGAACTCGCCTACCGTGATGATCTCCTGCACCTGGGGAACGAAGTCATCCTTGGTCAGCCCGAACAGGTCGACCGATGCCTTGCAGGCGTACAGCCCTGCGCCGGAGTCGGCGATCATCTCGATGAATTCCGGTATGGGCGGGATGTCGAGCTTCTCCATCTCGCCGGCGAGCTTGTGGGTGACCAGCGAGGAGACTCCCGGAAAGCCGCCGGCCCAGGTGGCGAGGTGAAGTCCCGGGTTGCCTACCGTGGAGACCTTGACGTGGTCGTGCTTGGCCTTGTTGATCGCGTCCAGGCCGAAGAAGGTGAAGAACAGGTTGGCGTCGATGCCCTCCATGCGGGCGCCGTTGGCCATGATCAGGCCGGGGTAGATCCCCTCCAGGGAGCCCTTGGAGATGATGATCGAGACCTTCTCGATCATCTCCCGCCTGGGTTCGATCATCGGCATGCCGTGTTCGAGTAAGTCGCTCATCGTGATCTCGCTTTCTAGATGCAGCCGCGCGGCTTGGGAATGCCGGCGATCTTCGCCGCCAGCTTCGCCGGTCCCTTGGGAAACAGCTGATAGAGCTCTTTGATCGGGACGCCCGAAGCCTTGCCGAGGGTGCGAATCGACGGCGCCGATCGGGTGTCCAGATAGGTCTTGCGCATGAAGTTGATGACCTCCCAATGGCGGGCGGTCAGCGGGCCGACGTGGTTCTCGGCGGCGATCTCGTCCGCCATCTGCTCGGTCCACTGCTCCGGACGCTGCAGGAAGCCTTCGGCGTCGACTTCGACGGGCGCGTCGGCGTAGGTGGCGGTGCTCATTGGTGTTCTCCTGCTGCGGCTGCGGTCAGCTGCTTGCCGGCCGTTGACATCTGGGACCCGACACCGGGTATGTCGCGACCCGGCAGCAGCACATGCCAGTACAGGGGTTGGAAGGCGAGCTTGGCGAAGTGGTTCAGCCGCGATTCGCGCATCAGCGGCAGCGGGCCGACGTGGGGCTCGGGGTAGCGGCCGGGAAGTGGTTCGGTTTCGTAGTTGAAGTCGATCAGCAGCGCCTTGTGAAATCCGCTCTCGATGAAGCAGTTCACGTGACCGTCATAGCTGCCCTCAAGCTCTTCGTCGTTAAGGAAGTGCTCGATGTTTGCCACGAGCGTCTCCCCTTCGAAGTGCGTCGCCGACCCGGCTTTGGAGGTCGGCAGGTTGGTGGCGTCCCCGATCGCGAACACGTTCGGCGCGGCCTTGGCCTGGAGCGTGTGCGGGTCGGTCTGGACGAACCCGAGCTCGTCGCCGAGCCCCGGCGAGCGCGCGACGAGCTCCGCGCCGCCGTGCAGCGGCACCGCGACCAGGAGGTCGAACGGCACCTCGCGCTCATCCCAGCTCACCAGCCGACCGGCCTGCCCGTCGACCTCACCGGTCGCGAACTCCGCCTGCACCACGATCTCCTTGCGCTCAAGCATGCCCGCCAGGTACGCGGCCGCGACCGGCTTGGTGAACGCGGCATCCAGCGGCGTCACGTAGGTGATCTCGACGTCGTCGCGCACGCCCCGCTCACGCAGATACCAGTCCGCGAGGAAGCAGAACTCAAGCGGCGCCACCGGGCACTTGATCGGCATGTCGACAACGTTGACGACCAGGTGACCGCGGTCAAACGAGCTCAGCGCGTCGCGCAGAGCTACAGCCTCCGGCAGCGAGTAGAACGAGAAGGACTTCTCACCCCAGCCGGCTCCGGTCAGCCCCTCGGTCTCATCAGCAAGCAGCGACGCTCCGCTCGCGATCACCAGCACGTCATAGGCCAACGACGATCCGTCGCCGAGATACACGTTGCTCGCGTCCGCCTCCACCCGGTCGACCTCGGCCCGGCGGAACTCGATCCCGGCGTGAAGCTGCCCGCGTCGCGAACGGACGATGTCCTGCGGCTGCGCCAAACCGAACGGAACGAACAGCAACCCCGGCTGATAGACGTGCCGGTCGTCACGATCGACCACCACGATCTGCGCGGAATCGCCGTACGCCCTATGCAGACGATTCGCGGCCAACGTCCCCCCCGTCCCGCCTCCGAGAATGACGATCCGCGGACTCATGAACCTCATCATGCGCGCGACGCCCAATCTGTTCATCCGCTGAAACCCCGCAGCACGCCGGGGTGAGCTACGGGGCTCTTATGCGGACTCCGCAGGCGCGGGGTTTGGAACGTCGCTGAGGATCCGTTCGTCGGGGGGGAAACGCGGCTTCGATCCGGTGAGCGCTTGCCAACGACAGCCGACCCGGGGCGAGCATGGGAACTCGGCAGGGCGGCCTGGCTGGGCGCCTGGTGCCCTGTTGGGCTCGAGACCTGGGAGGTCGTCGGTGCCTTTCGCGAGCAGAGCGACGCCGGCCGCGGTGATGACACCGAGAACCGGCACCGCGCGGCGGGCAGCCTTGGGCGAGAGCGCCAGCTCGAACAGGGGCACCGGATCGCCCAAGCGTTCTTGCAGCCCGCCAAGCGGACAGTCACCGCGGTTCGCGATGACGAGCACGCCTTCCCCGATCAACGCCGTAACTGCGATGCGAAGCAGCGCTCCCCGGCGACAGCTCAGGGCACACCACCAGACATAGGCGATCGCAAGCAGGAACCCCGCCGTGATCGCGGCGTGGACGAGCCGGAAAGCCAGGGCGGCCCGAGACAAGCCATGTCGCGAGCTCATGCTGGGCCGGTGCACCGGATCAACCTATCGACAATGACGAACAGCAAGCTGGAGCGTCGCCGGGTTCCCCGCGCGTTGCCGGGCCGCCACCGGCCCAGCCGACGGTCAGACTCAGCAGCGTGCTCGACGTCCCCAGATCCCCGGCCTTCAGAGCTTCGTCGAACCGGACACCAGTTAGGCCACTTCCGCCATGTCTTCGTCGTCCGAGCCGTGGCGCACTGAGAAAGCCCCGCGTGAGCCGGGTTCTATGCTGGTGACAGCTTGATGCCCTGGCCGTACTTGCCACGCCAGTGCCCGCGCTGCCGGTACTTCGTGCCGATCGATCCGTCGCGCCGCGACGACAGCGGCTATGAGCTGCGGGGCGCGTGCGCGCATCCGCGGATCGGGATGGAGCTGTTCGTCACCCGCGAGGGGCTGGCCCGCAGGTTCGGTGACTGCGAGTTGTTCGTGGCGGCTCCGGGCGGTTGGGACAGCGAGCCGTGATCTCGGCTCTCGCCCAGGCGCGGTTATCCTGATCACGGGCGATGAAGCTCGCCTTCAAATGCGCCTCCTGGTGCTGATGGCTTCTAAGGTCCGTTACAGACGACCAGGCCGACACGACAGGAGCGATGCTCGCGGCGTTGACAGTCTTCATATGGCCCGATCGCAGGCGTCGTGACGAAGAGCCAGAGCACGAGCGACCGCCTCTGCAGGTGCATTGGGCGTGGAAGGTCGCGGCGATCTCGGCGCTGGACTCGACCCAGGATCCACGCAACGCGGTGATCGCCGCCTATGCCGCGATGGAGCGGACGTTCGCCGCGCACGACCTCGGTCGGTCGCGCTCACCGCGGCTGGCGCCCTAGAAACCGTGGTGGCGCTCGGGCCGATCGCCCTACTCGCCCGACGAGGCGACCGGGTCCCCGCCAACGCCGCCTCGACCGCCCGGGATCGTCGAGCCCCCGACGCGCGATGAGCGACGCGTCCCCTGTGCCGCGACCTCTGTGACGAGGTTCGTCAGCTGATCGGCCAGAGACTGGGCGCCCAGGCGCCGCCGGTCGCGTGGCCCGTGGCGCATGATCGTGACTGCGGAGGTCAGGGGGACGACGCCCATCGGAAGGACGTCCCGGCCGAGCAGAGCGTTGATCAGCGTGCTCTTGCCTCGCTTGAACTCGCCGAGCACGACGAGGTTGAACCGCGCCTGCGCCAGTCGAGCACGGCCCGCCTGCAATTCGTGCGCGAGCCTCGGTGCGAGGAAGTCACCAGCCGCGGCGACCAACTCGTCGACGGCTTGCACCACACGCCGGCCCGCGGCGATCGTGAGGCGGCTGTTCTCGGCTTGCACGCGAACCTGGAACCGTCGTTGGTTGGATGACCCTCTATAGAGGCCATCAGCCGCGCCGCGGCGGTTCTGGCGAGCCTCATCGCCGGTTCAGACGTTACCAGCATGCAGGGGCCCCGCCGAACGCAGTCCAGCGATGGGCGCCCAGAGCCTCGAAGGACTCTCGCTTCCCAGCGCCGCTTGAGATATCTTGAGCCGCCCGAAGGAGACGAGCGTGCGATGGAGCTGCAACGGCGCGCCCTGACGAGCGAGTTGCTTGATCCGAGGCGTGGGTTTGAGCTAGTGCAGGCCCAAGTCGAGGTGCGCTGGGACCCGCTCACGCGCCATTCTGCGCGGCTGGTGGTGTCTGGCGCGCTGATGCCACCCAACGACTTTGATCTCGAGGCGTTCGCACGCGAGGCGCAGATCACGTGTCCGTTCTGCGCTGATCGGCTGGAGGCGCAGACGCCCAGGCTTCCTGCGCGGATCTGTGAGCAGGGACGAATCCGACGGGGCGACGCGGTGTTGTTCCCCAACCTGCTCACCTACGCAAAGCACAGCTCGGTGTCCGTGTACTCGCCAGCGCTGCATTACCTCCCGCTGGAACGGATGACGCCGCGCCTCGTGGCAGACAACCTCGCCGCTCAGGTCGCGTTCGACCGCGCCGTGCTCGCCGCCGATCCGGACGCCCAGTGGGTCTCGATCAACGCCAACCATATGCTCCCGTCCGGCAGCTCGTTGTTTCACCCGCACCTGCAGGGAAGCGTCGACCCTGTGCCGACGACGATGCAGCAACAGCTGGTCGACGTGCCGACCGCGCAATTCGACGCGTACCTCGCCACGGAACGGGCTGCTGGCGAGCGCTATCTCGGCTCGAGCGGGCGGGTGGAGTGGCTGGCGAGCTTCGCGCCGCTGGCCCCATGCGAGCTGAGGGCATTCATCCCCGAGGTGGTCTCGCCCGCCGAACTCGACGACGAGCTCGTCGAGGAGCTCGGCGCCGGAATCGCCACTGCGCTGAACCTTTACGCCGAGATGGGCTTTCAGAGCTTCAACATGGCGATCTACGGCGCGCCGGCCGGCACCCTCGGATACCCGTTGAACCTCCGCCTGGCCTGCCGGTCCAACGTGCGCACCGTGTATCGCTCGGACTCCACCTACTACGAGCGGCTGCACTGGGAGGCCGCGGTCGACATCACGCCGGAGGAGCTCGCGGAGCGCGCCGGACAGCGCTTCCGCCGGTAGGACGCACTAAGTGAGTCTTCTGCGCTCCGTAGTGGCGTCTGCCTGTCGTCGGAAAATGCTGCCCGTGACTAGCGGCCCGCGCTGATCGACTACGCCTCGCCGCGTAGCTGAGCAGCGACGGCCTCGATCTCTTCGCCCGGCACCGGGGCTTCCAAACGTGGCGGAACCTCAGGATCATCGTTGGCGCCCGGGATGACGTGCACGTGGAAGTGCAGCACGACTTGCCCGGCCGCAGCGCCGCAGGAGTTCCACAGCGTCACGCGCTCGCAACCCAACCGCTCTCGCATCCGCGCCGCGAGGCGCCGAGCGGTCGCGAACACCATCGCAAGGTCCTGAGGTTCGATCTCGAGCAGGTCGCGCGCGTGTCGCCGCGGGATTACCAAAGCGTGCCCGCGTCGCCAAGGGCTGATGTCCATGAACGCAAGCGTGTATGCGTCCTCGTCGACGACCTGTGCCGGCATGCGCCGCTCAGCGATCGAGCAGAAGATGCACTCCTTGGACACCATGCGCAAGCCTAGCGCTCGCGCGCAAGAATGGACCGGTGCACTGGTGCTTTCACTGCTACGGCCTCAATCCCCATCCGTCCGGACCCTGCGTCCGCTGCGGCCGGACGGTAGCGCGCCCACCCGGACTCTCCTACGACCAGCAACTGATGTGGACGCTGGGCCATCCCGACGGCGACCGCGCGGTCATCGCGGCGCGGATCCTCGGGTCCCTGCGCAGCCGCGATGCCTCCCCTGCGCTGCGTCAAGCCGTCACCGCCCACCGCGACCCCTACCTCGCGGTCGAGGCGCTGCGCAGCCTGATTGCGATCGACGGGGTCGAGCGGTTGCGGCCTTGGCTTGAGGAGCTCGCCGCGCAGGCGCCGTTCATGGTGCGTGCCGTCGCGCGGCGGGCGCTCCATCCGGAGAGCTGATCCGACTTTATGTCGAACCCCCCAACCCACCGGCTTTTGCCGACTCATGCGAAGCGCGCTCGGGCAGGCTCGCCGACTCAGCCGGCGCGGGCCACCCTGCGCTCAGCCGGATCGCGCGACGCCAGGCGTCCTGCTCGGACCCTTTGAGCTCGTCGATAGCGCACGGCCGGGCAGCGAGCGCGGCGCTTGCCCGCTGATGGCATCTATCGGTGTTTCACGATGGAGGTCGAGATGGAGTCCGGAGCGAGCCTCATCGCTCGACAAGATCGTACTCGACCGTTGCACCCGCGCCTCGGGTGTCAACGATCACACAAGCCATCGGATCCGCTCAACGGGGCGTCAGGTGCGCCAGTGAACGAACAGGCGGCGGGCTTGGCCGACGTCGGCGGTCTCCAGGAGCGCGACTGCGATCGGACTGCCGAGCGCCATGGCTGCCCGCTGCAGCGGCCCTTTCCGGCCTGGCGGGCGTGCCGCCTGCGCGGCCGAGCTCCTCGAGACAAGCCGGCGGCTGGTCGCCACCGGCATCCCAAGCAGCGAGCGCGCGATCACGAGCTCGCGCAGATGGCGGCTCGCTCACACCGACGGCCTGCAGCCCGCCCAGCAGCGCGCCACCCGCGAACGGCACACGCAGCCCGACGCGGTCGATCCAGCGGCCGCCGCCGAGCGCGACGATCGCGCCGAGCAGGTTGTTAGCCGCGTACAGCATGATCGCGAGCGAGGTCGCAGTAACCAACGAGCGGCCTCCGTGGTGCAGCAAGCCTGTCGAGCGCAGGATCAGCAGCGTCGTAGCGCAGTTGCCGAACTCGAACAACGCGATCGCGACCAGCGGGCGGGCCAGTCCGCTGCCCAGGACCGCGCGAACCTCGAGCCGCCGGCGACCTGCCACCGCAACCTGGCCCGTGGCGCGCTGGGCGGCCTGCGCGGCCGCGGCCGTGATCGCGACGGCAGCGAACACGCCCGGAACAGCAGCCAGGTAAAGCGCCCGACGGATGCCCAGGTTGGCCACCAGCACCGCGGCGAGCAGCGGACCCGCAACGGCGCCGAGGTTGTCGCCCGCCCGCTCCAGCCCGAACGCCCGGCCGTACGCACCGGGGGCGACGAGCGACGCGAGCAGCGCGTCCCGGGCGGGTGATCGCGCGCCGCGCGCCACCCATGCACCGGCGCGGAGCAAGCCGGCCTGCCAGACGGTTGCGGCAAGCCCGATCGCGCCCGTGGCCGCGGCCGTAACGAGATAGCCGCCGCGAGCGATCTCGCGCCGACGGTGGGGGTCGTTGGCGAGAGGCCCCGCAGCGAGCTTTGCAACCCCGATCAGCGCATCGCTGATGCCCTCGATCACACCGAGCGCCCCCGCTGACGAGCGGAGGGTCGTGGTCACGAACGTCGGCAGGATCGAGGTCGTGATCTCGTGGCCAGCATCGCTGAAGAAGCTAGCCAGACCGACGCTCAGAACCCCCCTGGTCAACCACCTGGGACTCACGGCGCGGACTTTCACGTTGCGATGATTGCACGCGCCCTAGCAGCAGATCGAGCGCGTCGAGGATCGACCGGCAATACCCTGCTTTGCCCATCCCGGAGAAACGAGTGATCTTGCGCGGAGGCCCCGTGCATGGTGGTAGCGTTCGGCTTGGCGATGAGGCTCGCCAGAATCGCCGCTACGCGGCTGATGGCCTCTATAAGGTCAGCCATCCGACGACGGTTCCACGGAGGACTCGCGGTGAAGAGCAGCTTCGAGATCGCCCAGGACGCGGAGCTCGAGCCGATTCCATCACTCGCGCACCGGATCGGTCTGGAGCCTGACGAGTACGAGCCCTACGGTCGTTACAAGGCGAAGGTCGCGCTGTCGGTCATCGACCGCTTCCAGCACCGGCCCGATGGCAAGCTTGTCTGCGTCACTGGCATGACGCCGACAACGGCTGGCGAGGGCAACACGACCACGCTCGTGGGTCTTACGCAGGGCCTGGGCGTGATCGGGAAGCGGCCCGTCGCGTGCCTGCGAGAGCCGTCACTCGGTCCGGTGTTCGGCGTGAAGGGAGGTGCCGCGGGCGGCGGTTTGACCCAGGTGGTGCCGATGGAGGATCTCAACCTCCACTTCACGGGAGACATTCACGCGATCGGCGCGGCGAACAACCTCCTCGCGGCGATGATCGACGCATCAATCCTGCACGGGAATCCTCACAGGATCGACGCGCTCCGAGTCGATTGGCGGCGCGCGCTGGACATGAACGACCGCACACTGCGTCGAGTTGTCGTCGGTCTTGGCGGCCGCCCGAATGGTTACGCGCGCGAGACGGGCTTCGACATCACCGCCGCCTCGGAGGTGATGGCGGTGCTGGCAGTCGCGCGCGACATGAATGATCTTCGCCGCCGGTTGGGGGCGATCACCGTAGCGCACCGGTACAACGATGGTGGCCCGGTGACCGCCGAGAATCTCGGCGCCGCCGGGGCCATGACCGTGCTGCTTAAGGACGCGCTGAAACCGAACCTCATCCAGACGCTCGAGGGGCAACCATGCCTGATGCATTGCGGCCCGTTCGCCAACATCGACCACGGCAACAACTCTCTAATCGCGGACCTGATCGGGATGAAGCTCGGAGACTACGTGGTCACCGAATCGGGATTCGGCTCGGATATGGGTATGGAGAAGTTCTTCGACATAGTCTGCCGGTTGGGCGGCCTGACACCGAGCGCAGCGGTGCTCGTGACGACCGTCCGCGCGATTAAGCACCACGGCGGGTCCGCAGACGACGCGCCACAGCACCGCGGCGAAGGTTTGTGCGCGATCGAGATCGGCATGGCGAATGTCCGCCGTCACCTCGGAATCGTGCGCGAGTTCGGTGTCCCATGCGTGGTCGCCGTGAATCGGCGACCGGAGGACGCCGCCGAGGAAGTCGAGCTCGTCCGCGACCTTGCGCTCGACGCAGGCGCATTCTCGGCAGAGATCAACGAGGGCTTCGAGAAAGGGGGCCTCGGCGCGGCCGATCTCGCACGCGCCGTGGTCGACGCGTGCGAGCGGCCGAACGAGTTCCGTCAGCTCTACCCCGATGACGCTCCAATCCGCGACAAGATCGAGACCGTCGCAAAGCGGGTCTACGGCGCGCGAGACGTGTTCTTGTACCCCGAAGCGGAGCGAAGCATCGACCAGTTCGAGCGCGACGGGCTGGGGCACTTCCCGGTCTGCATGGCGAAGACCCAGCTTTCGCTGTCTGCCGATCCGGCGCTCGCCAACGCACCGCGGGACTTCACCGTAATCGTGCGCGACATCCGCGCCTACACCGGCGCCGGATGGCTGGTCCCGCTGTGCGGCGACATCCAGCAGATGCCCGGCCTCGGCAAGACGCCGGCGGCGCTCAACGTCGACATCGACGCCGAAGGCCGCACCGTCGGGTTGTTCTGAGCAAGGTTTCAAATGCGCCTCCTGGCGCTGATGGCGTCTAAGGTCCGTCAGGGGCGACCAGTCTCGGTCACGACCCCTGGCGCGATTTCGGCGTTGCCCCAGTGTCGGGCTCAAGCTTTCGCTCGCTCGTGCCGATGCTCTTGTGTTTCCTAGATGATCGCTCACGTTCTCACCGCGTGAAGCTGATTCAGGACCGGGGAAACCTCGGCCATCTCGGAGGCTCTTCGCTCGTTCGCGGCACGGTTGGCAATGCAGCCCGTGACTTCGGCAAGCACCCAAGCACGACCGATGGAGGCCCCTTTGATGGCGAA
>ODAK010000767.1_pt1 | contig 36447 bp, 44 predicted proteins | sample 1539591 | NCBI WGS metagenome assembly ODAK01 (sample SAMEA3539303, study PRJEB22396) | soil metagenome | biome: tundra; feature: field; material: soil | place: USA | collected 2010-05 | depth 0.15 m | reverse complement strand
TTCTCATAAAAAGGATGCGAATCATGCCATATTCCAAGTCCCACCAGACGCACCAAACTCCTGCCCAAGAAGAGGCTGCCGAAAATGAAGATGTAAAAAAACTTCTCAATGTCGTTGAGAAATCCTTAGAGCGGATAGCGAAGATCACTAGCCTCCCGTTGCAGGAAGTGATGCACATTATTGAAGAGGTCGATGTGGCGCAGCTTAAGGAGGCCACCCAGGAAGCTATCAAGAGTATTGCAGATTCAACTGACCTCGATAGGGCTCGTATTGTTGCCATCTTTAAGGAAGATAGAACCGCCACCATTGATAGCATCGTTCACCGGCTTCGTGAAGAGAGCCACGTCTACAGGGCCCGGTGGTAGGAAACGGAAAATTAGATATCGGCATCCTGGATTGTTGGCTTTCCCTACACCTTAATTGATGCCGGGTCGAAACTCGTCACGTCGCGCAGTCGGTGATCGCGGCTGCGCGATAGGAGATCCATCGACGCTGAGTTCGGGGCCCGCGCTGGCCTGCCCGACAGCGGCCGCTCGCGACAGGCCGGTAGGGGTCGAAACTGGAAGTCGGGCAAGAAGCAAGATCGCTGCCAGATCGTTGATCGTTGGCGGGTCTCGGCAACGGGTATGCGTAATGAGCAGATTACCCTTTACGTTAACAATGGAAAAACACCATAAGCTACTGATTATAAGAAATATTGTGTCTGGATATTGTTTGCCCTTGCTATACAGTATGCGATTGCATTCGCGTCCTACGATGTCCGGTTAGGCAAATTTGCATTGCGTCGATCATTCAGCTTCTGGATTCGCTGATTCCTTGGAGCTGTGTAGTTCGTGGCCCCAAAGTGCTCGCTCGGCAGGTCGCGTCGTTGCATCGGGGAGATACGTGAGCGTTCCCCAAGCGCGGCAAGCATCTTGCTGTGTGTGCGACGCAGAAAAGCGACATCAAAGTAAAGTTCGCTAGCGGACAGACAACGGCGCGCAAATTGGGGCATACTTGAATTACTTATGCAGGAACTTTTGCAACAGATTGACCCCGATTACTATCGCGCAGCGCGATTACTCGTTGTGCGCGAAGGCGTACCTCCTCGGCGTCAACGTGATCGCGATGATCCGGCGTATTCTTTGTGGCGCCTGTTAATACCACCGATGGAGACCCCATGAATAAATCCGGAATCTTGATTACATCTGCTCTATTGACTTTTGGAATCGCCGCTGCTGCGATGGCCGACACCCCACCGAAGGCCACTGCGACGATGCCTGCTGATACAATGGGTGCTGAAGATAAAAGAACCGTAGTGCCCCCTGGCCCGCCTACTGTCGGCCCAAAGGAGGATCAACGAGCTGTTAATACCTCTCCTCCGAAGAGCACCGGGAAGTCCACAACCCACAAGCACAAGAAAAGCCATAAGCCGGCGACCCCCGCCGCTACAACCACGGCGACCCCCGCCCCTACGACCACCAAGTAATTCTATTGGTGAAGCGCTCCGGCCACCTCCTGGTGGCCGGAGCGGTTTGATGCGCGGGATTGCCGCCGCTCTCGAGCGATCGGCACTGCGACTCCGCTCGCAGGTCACAAGGCTTTAGTGATCCGATATGCCGATTTTCTCTTGAGGTTTAAGTCTTTATATTTGCCGACGGTGCTCGCTATCAAGCGCGCATTTCCGCTGGTATGCGCGTTCGGGACTCCAGTCGCCTCAGCGAGTGGCCCGGCACGGTAGGCCATTTACCCAATCCAAATGTCCGTACATGGACGTCCCCACTTTGCCAAGCTTTCAGTTCATGAGGGCTTGCAGGATCAGATTGCACCCGCACATTCGCACCATTGCTGCGGACGGACAGGCGCACAATATAATCCGGAAAATTGGCCGCGGCATCACCCGAACCCTAATGCGACGCTCGACCTTGGCAATAAATGCCCAGTGAAATTTTCATATACATGAGGAGCATCTGCCAAAATGACATAGATGTTTAAGGGGGATCGACGCGGCTGAAAGCGGCGGTCAGGGCGATGCTCAAGGGTTGGGCCGAACAATTGAATCGCGAGTTGGACGCGGCGCGCGCCAAATGAATACGTCCGGAGGCCATCTTGGCCCGAACTGGCCATCAATTGTGCGTCGTTCTCGTTTACCTTATGGGTCCTCATGAAACCACTCATTCACCGCGCCCATACCCTGGCCGTGCTGCTGATCGCCCTCTGCGCCTCGGCATTGACCCTTACCCCCGCCAAGGCTCAAGCACCGGTCCAGAAGCCCTTCGTGTTGTTGCTGTCGATCGATGGCCTGAAGCCCGAAGCGGTACTCGAAGCGGACCGTCATGGTTTAAAGGTGCCGAATTTGCGCGCCTTTATGAAACACGGCGCTTACGCGAGTGCCGTGCGCGGCGTGCTGCCGACGCTGACCTACCCCAGCCATATGACGCTGCTGACCGGCGCCTCGCCCGCCCGGCACGGAATCCTCGCGAACACGACCTTCGATCCGCTGAACCGCAACGAGCGCGGCTGGTATTGGTATACCGAAGACGTTCGTGTAACGACCTTATGGGACGCGGCGGCGGCGGCGCATCTGAGAACCGCCAACGTCTACTGGCCGACCAGTGTCGGTGCGAACATCGACTTTAACTTGCCGCAAATCTGGCGCACCGGCACTCCGGACGACCTCAAGCTGCAGCGCGCCTTGAGCACGCGCGGCTTGGTGCAGGAGCTATCCGCGAGCTTGGGACCCTACCCCGGCGGCATGGACGAGACGGTTGCGGACGACGAGATCCGCGCCCGTTTCGCGATCCGACTGATCCAAACCAAGCATCCGGATTTCATCACCGTCTACATGACTGGACTCGATACCGAACAGCATGCCTCGGGCCCCTTCAGTGCGGCGACCAATGCGGTGCTGGAGCGGCTCGATGCGATCGTGGGCTCGCTGCGCGCGGCCGCGGAGCGCGAGGCCCCGGGGCGCGCAACGATGTGCATCGTATCGGATCACGGCTTCGCGCCGGTCGCCCACGACGTCAATCTGTACACGGCGTTTTTGAGCGCGGGTCTATTCAGCGTCGATGAATCGAACAAGATCTTGGCCTGGAGGGCGATCCCGTGGCCCGCCGGCGGCGCGGCGGCGGTGATGCTCGCTAACCCTAAGGACGACGCGTTGCGCGCCCAAGTGGGCACCTTGCTGCAGAAATTGGCGATCGATCCCGCGAACGGCATCGATCGCGTCTTGAACCACGAGGAAATCGTCGCGCAGCGCGGCTTCTCCGACGCGACGTTCCTCGTCTCGTTTCAGATTGGCTACGAGTTCGGCTATCAATACTCAGGACCGTTGATCACCAAACCCAGCAATTTAGGGATGCACGGCTACCTGCCCGAGCGGCCCGAGATGCGCTCCTCGTTCTTCATCGTCGGCCCGCAGCTTCCGGCGGGCCGTGCGCTCGGCGAGATCGACATGCGCCAAATCGCGCCGACAATCGCTCACGTGTTGCACGTGAATCTGAAAGATGCGGAACTGGGCCCGTTGCCGCTAGAATAAGCGTCGAAGCCGACGCAGCAGGCCCACTATCACCGTCTTCACGGGCCTTGATCACTTCCTCGCATCGGATCGGCCCATCGGCCGAGAGCCAATATCTAAACTCGCGCTTATTAGCCGAGTTGCGCGCTTATGACCCGCATCCGGCGGGATTGCAAGTGCAGTCCGTTTTCAAGTTCCTTGAGGCGAGACTGCAGGAGCGATCGCTCCCAGCGATCGGTCACCGCCCGCCGAGCCTCTTGTAACCACTGTTCGCGCAGCTGGGTCCAGGTAGTCACCGCCTGGCGAAAGGCTTCATATTCTTCCGTGATCCGCCTTCTCAAACGCTCAATGCGGGCCCCGCCGGCCTGACTGGCCAATTGGCGCTCGGCCCGACGAAATTGGTTGTCGAGCTTCGCCCGCTGGATCTTGAACCAAGGCACGCGTTTTAGATGGCTGGTGAGCCCAATCCAGTGCAAGGCGTAGATGCACCATTTGGACGGATCCCACTGCCACCAGCGCACACCGTTGCGGTAATCGTGCGCAAACATGTGATGGAAATTATGGTAACCCTCGCCGAAGGTCAGCAGCGCGACAACCCCGTTGTCGCGCGCGGTGTTTTCGTCCGTATAGGGCTGAATGCCCACGATGTGCGCCAGGGAATTGATACAGAACGTCAGGTGATGGCTGACGACGAGCCGTAATACCCCGCCCAGCAACAACACGCCGACTATGTCCCCGGTTGCCCAACCAATGAAAAGCGGAACGCCAAAGTTCATGATCAGCGCCAACGGCAGATAATGGCGATGCTGCCACATCACCAGGGGATCGCGCTGCAGGTCGCGCACGGTGCTCAGGTCCGGTTCGCCGCTTGGATAATTACGCAGCATCCAACCGATGTGCGAAAACCAGAAACCGCGGCGCGCGCAATACGGATCCCGCTCGGGATCATCAATATAGCGATGGTGCACACGGTGGCCGGCGCTCCACAAAAGCGCGCTGTTCTGAAGGGCCATGCCGCCGAAAAGCAAATAAAACAGCTTGAGCGCCGGACGCGCCTCGTAAGTGTCATGGGCGAACAGCCGGTGGTAGCCGCAGGTAATCGACAATTCGTTGAGGCTCAACAGCACCGCAAACCAGATCCAGGCGCCTGCGTGATAACCGTGGCTAAAGCCGTACCACGGCACGATGGTTACGGCCAGCGCCGCGGTGATCACAAACATCAGCAACGCCGGCCAATTATACCGGGCCGATTCCCATTCACTTGGTGTCATAATTTCAGGTCCTGCCATCGCCTTAACAAAAGCTTAGTCATTATATATCTGCGTGCTGTGCGGCATCGCACTCTTTATGCTCTCTAGGCAGGAAATTGCCCGTGGAAACTACGCATGGCGCCTAATTCCGCATTATGCTGGTATCAGATCCTTCGCCGGCCGCCAAGAATACGCCAAGCTTCGCACGGGTTCCGCCCTGCGACACCCGGCAAAGACACAGGTTCAACCTTTGTGGCCTCGCGACCTGGCCGCTACGCCGGCGACCTCGAAGTGCGCACCGCGGACCAAGCTGCTCACGCCGATGAAGGCGCGCGCCGGGAAGTGCCCGTGAAAGTAGCTTCGGTACACGGTGTTGAACGCATCGTACAACCCTAAATCCGTGCAATACACGGTAACCGAAACAAGATCGTCCATTTGCAGTCCCGCCGATTCGATCGTCTGCTTGACCGCATCCATGACCGCACGCGCTTCGGTGTCAATCTTGTCGGCGGCCTTCTGAGTTTTCGGATCGAGACCGATGTGCCCAGCCACATAAAGCGTGTCGCCGACCAGGACCGCTTCGCTGAAAGGCAGCGTGGCGCCTGCTGCGGTAACTGTCGTCCCGAAATACTGGCGGCCCGAGTCTTCGGCGATGGCGCTGGAGGTGCAGATGGCTCCGACGAAGGTTGCGGCAATGATCCGGGTCCACATATTGAGATCCCCTTGAGTTGAAAAACCCGCAATTTACACCGCTGCCATCAAAATATCGACTGGCTAGAGCGCCGCGGGCGCGAGGACGCGAACCTCGCACACCTCGATCACCGGCAGCTCCCACGGGTGGGACGCCGCGAGCGCGGCCACCAGCTCCGCCAGCCTGGTCTGGGACACCGCCTGAGCCACGTAGGTCGTGACCACGATCGAGGCGGTGGTCGAGATCTGCCCCGCCGTGCCCAAGGCCGGGCGGGCCTCCGAGCTCGGCGTGAAGCTCTCGTGGCCGCCGCTGACCTCGTAGACGTTCCGATACGGCCCCAGGGCACCGAATTCTGCGTGCGTGCGCAAGGTATTGAACAGGGGAGCGACGACCGGGTCCTGCTCCAGGCGAGCGGTGTCGCCGGCGAGCAGCGCCAGCCATGCGTCGCGGGAGGCCGGACAGTAAACGGTGATTCGCTGCGCGGCGCATAGGCGCAAACCGCCTTTCAAGGACTCGGCAGGACCCATTCGGTCTGACTTACCCATTGACCGAACGCATGCCGACCTCTACCCGTGGGCCGCTCGGGCCCAATCTGCGCATATTGATCGCCTCCAACCCGAGCACCCCGGGGCGGGCGTCCTTCAAGCAGGCATACAAGGGATCGGCATCCGCCCCATTGACCTTGATTTTCGCAAACATTCGGTGCCTGTCACAGCGTGAGTCGGCGCGGTTCGACCGTACCGGACAGCGACTCCTCGCCGAACGTCACGTACAGATTGCGCTCCGCGACCGCCAGATCAAACTCCATGCGCCGTTCAAGGCGCAACACCAGCGCCGCTATGAGCTCTCGGTCCATCGCATAGATCTCGACCGCCTCCGCACGGTGAATTCGCTCGCCTTCGAGGCGCGACAACCAGGGGTCGATATCTCGGTGCGCATATACGACCACGCGGCGCGCCGCCTTGCCGGCCTTGTGCAGACGAGCGCCTTCGGGCGCTCCGATATCGATCCACGTCTGAAGCGCACCGGTCAGATCACGCACGGCGATGGCGGGTTCTTCCGGATCCGACAGACCCTTGGAGAACGTGATGCCCTCCGTGTACTCGAGACAATAGCCAAGCAAACGGGTGAGCAGATACTCCGGGCTCTCCGAGGGGTGCCGCGCCACCCGCAGGCTGAGCGTTTCGTACACCCCGCGGTCCGCATCGGCCAGTCGCACCGTGAACACATAAACGGTAGCGTTCAGTGCCATGCCGGTTTCGAGAGATCATTTAACGTCACCGAGTCCCCATGCCTAATTTGCCGGCGTTCCCCTGACCATCCGCGCCTGACTATACCCTTCGCCCGCCTCCGGCCAAAACCCACGGCGCCTGGATTGTGTTCGAGTGGAACGCGATCCGCGGATTTCGAATGCTGCTACGCTAATGCTCGATTGGTTTTTGCCCCGGCGGGGCATTGCGGCGCCGGTCGCGATCATGGAGTTTTCGGCGATGTCAGCATTCCAACGCGAGATTCTCGTACGGTTCGGGCATTGCGACGCCGCGGGCTGGGTGTTCTACCCGCGTTATTTCGAAATGGTCAGCGTGATCGAGGCAAGCCGATCCCGCTTGGCTGAATCGTGGATTACGTGGACTTTAGTCCAATTAGTAAGCCGCGCCTGACCATGCCATGCTCCCTGCCCGTGTAATTCAACCAACCGAACTTCAGGAGCCCTAAGTGACCCAAATCTACCGCATTGCCGCTGCAGTGATGGCTGCCACCGTTGCGATGCCGCTCGCCGCACAGCAGTCCTCGCCCGCGATGCCGCCAGCGGCGCAAGCGCCGAAACTCATCGATGGCGTCGGCGCGGCCGACGTCACGACACTCACGGCCAAGATCGAAGCGGTCGATCATGAGAACCGCACGGTCACCTTGAAGGGTCCGATGGGCCGCTCCGAGACTCTCAAGGTTGATCCCAGTGTCAAGAATTTCGCGCAGGTCAAGGCCGGCGACGACATCGTCGTCAAATACTCCGAAGCCATTTCCGTCAAGCTCGAGAAAGGCGTGCACGGCCGCAACGCATCCGTTTCGACCACCGGGCCGATGAGCGCACCCGCCGGAGCAAAACCCGGCTTGGCGGCCGAGCGCCAGACGGTCATCGTCGCCAAAGTCGTAGATCTCGATCCGAAGCGCCAAGAGGTGCTGCTCGAAGGTCCCAACAACGGCTACGCCGAAGTCAAGGTCAAAGACCCCGCGGTGTTCAATGAGGTCAAAGTAGGCGACCATGTGCAGGTCACCTACACCGAAGCCGTGGTCATCGACGTCGTTACTCCGACGGCAGCGAAGAAGTAGCTAGGGCTTCGCGCAGCCGCGCCAACCCACTCGCGCAAGGTCGACACGATGCGAACCGCACGGGCGCATCGTGCCGGCCGGCACGCGCCCGAACCGCCCTAAGGCTCGTGCTGCTTGTCCGAATGATCACCTGTGCCGTGCGCCACCGCCTGCTTCGTCTTCTCGGCGATTTCTTTGGCAACGATCTTGACCTCGTGCGCGCCCTTCTTCGCCGCATCGGCCACTTCGTGTGAGACCTTTTTCGCTTCGATTTTGACTTTCTCAGCGCCTTCTTTTACGGCGGTTCCCACCGCCTTGGCATCGTGCTTGGCAGCCGCGCCGGTCGCCTTCATCTTGCTCGACATACTCGTATCGCCGGGCGCATGCTCATCGTCCGCGGCATACGCCGCCGACCATGCCGCGACCAAAGCCAAACAAACCATGAGGCCGTGCCGTTTCAAATCCTTCAATCCTTTTTCCACATTACGTCTTGGGCGGCACTGCCCGCCGCAGCGGGGGTGGCGATCCGGGCACTATCCAATCCATGGGCACATCGTGCGGCTGCGGATATATCGTGCGCAGCGCCGCGCTGGCATAGCCCACACCGATGGCGAGCGCCTTAGGACTCAGTGTCACCAGCGTCCGATCGAAGAAGCCGCCGCCGTAACCGAGCCTATAACAGCCGCCATCAAATCCCACCAACGGTGCGATCACGATGTCGGGGGTCACTTGGGCGCCGTCTGCCGGATAGGGAATCTTCCAAAGGCCGCGCGCAAGCCGCGCGTGCGGGTGCCATTCGCGAAACACCAGCGGTTGTCCGAGCGCCAAAGCGACCGGCAAGGCGACCCGCATTCCCGCCTGCGATAGCGCATGCATCCACGGCCGCAGATCCGGCTCGGCGCGAATGGGCCAATAGACGCTGACCGTGGTGCCCGGCACGGCCGCAAGAATCCGATCCAGTGCCTCGGCGATAACCAGCACTTGCTGGGTTCGATACTCGACCGTGAATGCGCTGCGCTCTGCGAGCAGACGCTCCCGTTCGACCTTGCGCCAGCGGGCCACGTCTCGCGCTTGCACGGGGTCCACCCGTGGCGTGCCGTCGGGCCCGAGCTCATGCAGCGAGCATGGCGGCGACGCCGGAACCCCGCAGTCAGTGCCTTTGTCGGTGGTGACGGTCATTTCGTCATGCCAACAGGGGGTCGCCTTTTGGCAACTGATGCGCATACCAAGTCGCGAGGCGATGACGAACCGTCTTCTCGCCGACCTGGTCTTCGGGCATCGGCGCAATGATCTTGTCGTGAACGAGTAATCGATAGACGTACAGCGCCTTGTCGCTCGCCGAATCGGTCGCCTCGAACTCGACCGCGCCGCGACCTTCCGCATATCGAACGCCGGCGAGCAGAGCCGCCTTGAACAACTCCGCTTCGTGTTTGAGTTTCTTCATTTGACCCCATAGTTTTGGGTCAGGTAATCCACGATCGGGGCCACTTCATTTTCGGAAACCGGGGCCCCCATGACCTTCATCATTTTTCGCACCTCCCCTTCCCATGCGGTGCGAGACAGGAATCTCGAATTCATGACAATGTAGTCAAGGCTATGGCAGACGGAGCAGCGCGATTGGACCAGCGCCGCCTGCTCGCCCGACGCGAGCTTGACGGGCACTTCGCCGCCATGCGCCGAGATCGCGATGCAAGTCCCGATCAACATCCATCCGAATCGTGCATTCGTATTCACGCTGCAGCCCTCAGACGATGTCGATCGCGATTCTTTGCACGACGTTGTTGTGATAACCCGGCGCATTGAAGATCAACTCGGATGGCTGCAAGGTTCCCCGCACGTTGCTCGCGCGCGCCATGAGGGTCATGCGACCGGCCGACTGCGGTGCGAAGCGATATTCCCAGGTGCGAAACGAATATCGCCCGTAATTCTCGCCAAGCACGGCACCTTGCCAGCTGCGCCCGTCGTCGATCGACACCTCGACGTCGCCGATGCCATACCCGCCGTCCCACGCGATCCCTTTGACCGACATAAGCTGGCCGGAGGGGAAACGTCCGCCGTCGGTGATATTCGTAATTAGAGAATTCACGAGAATCTCGGTTACCGGCGTCGTGGTGTCCGATTCCTGCGACGTGAACCGGTCGATGACGGGAAATTTGCCCTTAGGGATGCGATACGCGGTGTTCATCCAGAAGCCGGCGAGCGGTTGAGACAGCGCGCGAATACTGGTGACCTGCTTCATCCAATATGTGGCGGTCCAGCCCGGCACGACGATGCGCGCCGGGAATCCATTCCAGTGTGGAAGCGGCGCACCGTTCATTTCGTACGCCACCATCGTATTTTCATCGAGCGCCTTCCATGCCGGAATGCTCTTCGCGAACGCCGGGGTCGCATCGAGCGGCCCGCGATCGCCGCCGTTGAAGGCGATCTCGACCGCCTCCTTTTTCAAATCGGCCCGCGCCAGGATGTCCTTCAATCGCGCGCCCTTCCAGCGCGCATTGCCCATGGCTCCGTATCCCCATTGAACACCCGGAACATGCGGTTCCGACAAACCCCGGCGATTGCCGGCACATTGGCACACCGCCACGAGTTCCACCGGTTCGAAGTCGCGCTTCAACGCCTCCAGGGTCAGCTCGAATCCGCGCTCGGCGCCGTCCCCGCCCACGCCGAGCCGCCACGATCCGGCCTCGACGCGGGGGATATTTGACAGATGCCAGCGCACGAAGAATCGATCATTCGGCGTGATGACTTCGTCGAAAACCTCCACCGGGGATTCGTAGTTGGGCGGACGGAAGGCCCGCTTGATCAGCGGCTGCTTTCCCGGCAGCGAATCACGCATCGCGGAATCCAACGCTCCTTGCGGCAGATCCGCTCGCGCCCTCCCCATCAATCCCGTGGTGGCGAGGGCGATGCCGCCGGCCACCGTACGCAGAAATGAACGCCTATTCGGCATGGATATCGGCCCCGTCCGTCATTGGGAAGGCGGTCAATAAGATATACCGTCGTCGCAGACCTGCATAGGACCATGCCTGCCGTCCCGGCCATGAGCTAAGTGCGAGTGCTGTTGGTATCGCGGGGCAAAAATGGAAATGCGCGCCGCTCCAGCACTTCGCCCACCGCGCGATGCGCCTCCAGAATGGCCGCATCCGTGTGCGGACTCGCCGCCGCATCGGCATTGGCAATCGATATGAGTCCATACGGCTGCCGCGCGATGACGCACGGACGCGACGCAGTCTCGGTGAACACCCATTCCATCGGATCGTAGAGGCTGTTGTAAGTATAGGAGTAACCGTGCGGCCATCGATTGACGGCGATTCCCACGATGTCGCGCGCCGGATCGAACCCTCCGGGGGACAGAATGCGCGCGAGCTGGTCTCTGATCTTGTACTCGAACGTTTCAAAGCTGGTCGCCAGCAGCTCCGCCCGGCCGATGCGATGCTGCTCCTTGCGCGGGAGCCCCGGAGAGCCGGGCGTGCGCGTAAGACGCACCGCAATCGGTTCGCTCGGATTGCGTGCGTGATGAAGACCCCCGAGATCGGCGGCTTCGGCCAATTCGACGCTGTCGTGATACATCGTCGGACACTCGACACTGCTGATGCCGAGTTTTTCGAACGATTGCCAATTGCGCAGAAAGACATTGGTGTAGACGATCGGTCCTTTGACGTTAAAGGCCAGCGCCTCTCTCTGCGCGGCAGGAAGCTCGGGCGCCAAGTAGGGAATGAACATGTTCCAACAAGCCATTATGCAGGCCTGCCCGCGGATCTCATCCAACTGCCCGCCCTTGTTGTAGGTCACGATGACTTCTTTGGCGGACTCCGGATCGCCGTCGTGGCGAACGTTGACCACGGTACTGTTGAGCCTGATTCTCGCTGCATTGGAATCACGGTCGAGCCGCGCATAATTCACCCGGCCGGTGCCAAGATCCTCTTGCGTCTTGCCCGGCAGCGCATCGGGAATCAGTGAGCGTACGAGCAGGCGTGCAAGCGTCGCATTGCCATCCGGAAAGTGGATGCTTTCATCGCCCGGCTTTTGCCTGCCATGTTGGCCGCCCGGCAGATCCGCGAGCAAGCCGTCAGGGCTCGGATCGAGCTTGAGCCCGTCGAATCCCGCCTCGCCCATCTGCCACGCGAACAGCGCGGGCAATGCATCGCCGCCCACGCAAAAGACACTGCGCCCTGCCGCCATATGGAACCAATACGCCTGCTTGTCGACCTTCGCGACATTCAATAAATAGTCTTGATAGCTGATGCGCGCCAGGCGATCCTTTTTCTGCGCGGAGGACAGGCCCGCCATATAGTCCGGTTGCCCGGGATCCCCCAGCCGGACCAGATCCTTCTTCGCCTGATCCGATATCGGCATGTCGCGCACATGATCCGCGGTGAATCGGCCCGCCGTGGACGCACCGGCGGATCCGACCGGCGCCGTTATGAGCTGATCGACTCCGAAGGTCTCCCGGTCGAAATAATGCGCATTGCGTAATCCGAATGAGGCATACAGATGTTCGTTCGCCGCATTCGCCTTGAGGTAACGATCCAAGTCGACGCCGATATCGCGCAACAACCCCATCGCCCACTGGTTGTATCGGGAGGGCGACTCGATTTCCAAGGTTCCGCCGTTGATCGCCAGCAGTTTGCCTTGATAGGTGAGCTCGTTTCGCTTGGCATGACCGCCGAAGTCATCGTGGTTATCGAGCACCAGCACCCTCGCCTGCCGACCCGCATCCTTGAGAAAAAAGTGCGCCGCCGCGAGGCCGCTCAGTCCGCCGCCAACGACGATCAGATCATAGGTTTCCCCGCTGCGCCGCGCCGCCGAGACCTCCCCCGCGCCTCCTTGACGCATCGCGTGCGCCACTTCGAAGGAACCGGGATGAGAGCCGCGCATGCCCATTCGAGCTGGCGGATAGTCGCGGGCCGATGAATCCGACGCGCGCTCGGCTTCGGTTGCCAGAGCCGACAGCGGCAGAGCCAGCGAGCCCGCGACCATGGCGACCCCGTTCACGAAGTCGCGGCGCGAGATATCACGGTTCATTCCGAGGGTACGATCACGATTGTTCATGGTATTCAATTCCCGTCACCCTGCCACCACCCATCCGTCGTCCTACTGCTTACGGCGAGCGCTGGTCCGCCGGTTCCAGCCAGATGGCAATCGCGCGCCCAAACTTTTCCGACAGGAGAGCCGAGCCGCCCAATCCCAGCTCTACGGTCCCATGAACGCCTACGAACTCAGTGCTCGCCGCGGCGCCGATTGATTTGATCGGAGAATCGGCGATATCTTGCAACAAGATGCCGTTGGCACCCAACTTGGCGGCCGCCTCTTTAAGCCTCCTGATGACGACTTCGTTCTTTGCACCCGCTGAAAATGCCAATGCATATTTACTGGAAGCATCGATGATCGCGATCTCCTGATACGCGCTGCGCGGTGGCTCCAGGCAGAGTTGCACCTGGTCGGCTTGAATCGGCCCACGCGCCCTGCCTATCAGCACCTGCGAAGTAACGCAGGCGCCGACGGACAGCGTCGCAGCCATGACCCCGGCTCGAATTGATTTACCGCAACCATCGATGAACATGCCGGATGGCGAATCGCCAACTAGAGCGAAACACGTGGAGACAATTCCCATTGAATTACACGCCGGGCACGATGCGTAAGTCGCGGACCGCACCGTCCGCCAAAGCCGCAAGGGCCGCCTGATAACCGCGGCTGTCGTGCGCGGCGATCGCTTGCTCCACCGATTCGAATTCGATTAGGACCGTACGTTCCGCTTGACCCGCCTCGTACGTGTGAGCTGGGATTCCCCTCGCAAGAAATCGACCGCCACCGGCTTCGAGCGCGGGTCCCGCGAGCTTGGCATAGGCGGCGAGCTTGACCGGGTCCTTGATCTCACGATAGAAGGTAATCCAATACGCGTTGCTCATATCGATGCGTCCTTGAAATGCAGCCTTTATTTGGCGATGTCGGAGACTCGCTCCCAAACCTTGATACGCGTGGTTTCCTGCCCCTGCGTGCCGCTGTGCCCGGTAAAGATCAGGCGTCCGTGCTCGAGCGTGACTTTCTGAGCGTAAACCAATCCCGTCTCGGCCGGAATGAGCGACGATTTGAGATGATGGGTAACCACTGACTTGGCCTGGTCGAAATCCCAAGTACCGTAGTAGGCGTAATAGGTGTCAAATGCCGCGGCTTTTAATTCCGAGTCCTGCGCCGCCGCGTCGGACGGCAACCGCGATGCCGGAACTTCCCAAGCCTTGCGATGCGGTGCGGCGATATGCACGCTCATCCACCCGGAGGAGTCGTAGAGGATGATGCCGATCGAACCGGCTTGATAAAAGGGGTCGACGATCGGACCGCTGCGATCCGAGTACTCGATCCCCACCAGCCGCCAAGTGCCGATGAGTTGTTCCCTCGTCCGTAGCGGCACACCGGCGTGGTCGGGCGCCGCCGCCTGACACAGCGGGACGCACACGCACATCACCCACAGGAGCGAGAGGTTCGCGTAACCGGAAGCGCGCATCTTCAATACCTCGGTTAAGTTCAATGACCGGACTTTTTAGCACGCCAAGGTTTCCCCCGTCGTGGTTTCGACCATCAAGCAGCCCCCACAGTGATTACGCATGCCGGCAAAGACCCGAGCGCGATTGGCTTTCATGCATCGACATTGCGGAGCACGCCAATGCAACCAGATATGGTATCTATAATATTGATTAATCAATATCTTATATTAGTTATTACATGTTATTTATAGGTCTATATTGGGCGCTCCGATCGCTGCCCATGCAAGCCCAGCAGCGCTGCTGCCGTTGTCGCAGCGTCGCATAGCCTCCGGCTAACGGCGCATAAACCACGCCAAGATCGACAGGACCGCACTCACGATGAGCATCGTCGTGATCGGCAAGAATAACTTTAATCCGGGCCGATCGATGAGGATGTCCCCCGGAAGATGAAATAGCGGCAGCTTCCGCAGCCACGGCCAGACCAGCCCGGCCAAGATGAGAATGCATCCAAGCGCGATCAACAGGCGGTTCATTTACAACATCACCGCCCTATTACGGTCGCTATCCGCGAGTTGACGGGAATGTCTTTCGAATGCAGCCCCGGCGTCTGGCCGTGATGGTCGAACTCGAGATTAACGCCCGGCCGGAATATCAAACAATGGGTCGATCCTCCGAAGTGGAACATGCCGATTTGATCGCCTTTGCCCACATGCTGCCCTTCGTACACCGTCAATTGACAGGTGGAAACTTCCGCCATTCCAACCGGCATGACGCACATCAGGCTGATATCCAGATTATCCGCTTCGATGAAGATGAAAGCCCTGGTCGCCACGGCCGTGATGTAGCCTTGTGAATCATTCGGACCCGCCGGATCGAATCCCTCCGAGGGAGCCTCCGAATAGTATGTCCCGTCCCTCACATAGGCTTTCCTCACCGTGCCGCTCACCGGGCTGTGCCAGCGGTGATAACTCAGCGGGCTCAAGTAGGCTTGGTAAACCGTTCCACCGATAAACAGCGGTGCCAGGCTGTCGTTCGCAAGCATATGCGCAATCGAATACGGCTGGGACTTGATCCAAAACTTGTCGTGCCGCTTGACCTGTCGCGCCAATCTGTAGGGTGCGGATTCGCAGGCGTTGACGATGACCGCATCGTCAGCCGGACCTGCCACCGGGCGCACTCCGGGTCGGAATTCCCGGGTGAAGAAATCGTCCCACGACCTGAACCCATGATGGGGTTGATGCGGATCACACTGGTACTCATTGTGGAAGTTCGGCATGGCCCTTTGAGCGTCTGCGCCGAACCAACCCCTACGGGGATGGTCGTTCAGGACGTAGGTCGAATCGCTCGAGCTCAAGAATCGACCCCAGGCATTCAATATCTTTTTTAGCTGGGCATTTACCCGTTCATTCAAAAAGGCGGAAAATCCGGCTGCTGTTCCCATGGACCAGTCGAAAATCGTGTTGATCGGACAACCGACCAAGCCCGATTCGTTGAACTCGGGCGCGTGAGTCATGATCGTGTTCAACAGCTGCAGCATATGCTGATAGCTGCGCACCTGGGGTTTGCCGGTTGGATCCTTGTGGTAGAGCGGCTTTTTGGGAACTTGCTCAAACATCTGGTGAAACAGCATGCCGATCTCAGCATCGTTCTCGATGAGATTCTGAAACTCCGCAATTACGGGATGTAGAGCCTTCGCCTCCGCCTGGGTCTTTTGGATAATGGCTTCCAGCCAGTGTGCGAGAAAGGTCTCATCCGACGGCAGCCACTTACCCACCCGAAACGGATGGCCAATCCCGGCGGTCGCACTCATATTCACACTTCCTTGCCACGGTTATCGCCGTGTCTTCACCACCATGACGTCGCATTGCAGGCTGTCAAGCACGTGCTCCGCCGTGTTGCCGATGAAAATTCGCTTCAATCCGGAGCGGGACGTCGCTCCCATGACAACCAGGCCGGCCCGGATCGAGCGTGCGAGCACGGGAATTTCCGTTGCCGGGTCGCCACAAACCAAGTGCGTCTTGTTCTTGGCGATTCCATATCCATAGGTCGCTTCGAGAACTCGTCGCCGGACATTAGCCTCATAGGCTTTCTCCTGCGCCGGAATGGGGTTAATCACGACCGCGCCGATCGGTGCGCCAAGCAGCGCTGGCGCGAGCGGCCGGTAAATATGCCCCGCGTGTACCGACCCCCGAACCACCTCCGCAACCGCAAGCGCCGCATCAACGATGTCGCCGTCGAGCGCGCTCGATTTGTCGTTGCTATGAAACGGATCCAGAGCGGCCAAAACACGCGGACTACGCCACGCCGCACGTCCTTTTACGATTAACAGCGGAGCCGGACAACCGCGAATGAGCTCGAAGTCGGTTTGCGTCAGCAGCAACCGCGCAAAAATATTGTGCTTGCGAGCCTCTATGACCAGCAGATCCGCACTCGTGAGCCGCACTTGGCGCAGAATCGCTTGATGAACGGGAAGCCCCGTTTGCACGGTCACATTGACGATCAACTCTTCGCGCCGCAGCCGATTCGCTGTCCGCTCCAGCCGGCGTCGACTCTCATCCTCGGCCGAACGCGTATAATGCTCAGCCTCGGCGTGCGCCAGACCGGATGATACGATGGACGGTATCGCGTGGAACAATTCGAGGCTGGCACCGGTTTTATGCGCCAATGCGCCCGCCCGCCGCACCGCCTTGCTCAGCCCTGCCGACGGGTCGGCAACGGCAACCAGAATTCGATTGAATTTAAGATTCGACATCGACCGCACTCCGCCCAGGAGATTCGCTGCATCTACCAGATACTATTGTTGCCCGGGATCTCGCGCCTGCAACAGGGCTCTACGTACATTTGGCATTAACCGCGGGCTTTCCACTTGTCCGCCGATACCGAACGGCATCCGCGCCGCAGCATCTCTATTCGTTTGAATTGAGATCTGCCAAATATACACGGTATCGCTCCACAGCCGCGGCGGCGAACTCGCGGGCTTCTTGCTCATATTCATTGGCCCGATAACCGCGCCGTGCGGACTCGAGCAAATAGCGCCAACGCGTCAAACGCCCCGTACCCCACTGCCGCAGCACGTGAAAGTACTCGTGCAACAACAAATCCGGGTTCGCTATGAATTCGGTGCCGCTGATCGCGAGCAGAATGCGGTTCGGGCGCGTGGTTGCCGACATACCTAAGTGAACCCGCGCATAACGAGAATGCTCGATGACCGTTACCCCGCTCACCGGCTCCCCGAACACTTGTTCGAGCGCCGTCGCCACCGGTGCCGGCAGCAGGTAACGCCGGCCGAACAGCCGCCGGCCTCCGACCCGCATCTTATTCACGACGAGATCCTACACCCACGCCAGACCATTTCCACCGGGCCGGGCCGAAGCGCGCTGTATGCCGCCACCCGGCCACTCGAGTACAATTCCTACGCGGCAACGACCGAGAGTGCACGGCCCATGAAGACCTTATTTCTCGTTCGGCACGCAAAGTCGAGTTGGGAAGACGCCGCGTTGCCGGATAAAGAACGGCCGCTTAACGAGCGCGGCATACGCGACGCACCCAGGATGGGTAAGCGACTAGCGAAGCGCGATGCAAGAGCCGACTTGATCCTCTCGAGTCCGGCGCGCCGAGCGCTCACGACCGCCCAGATCATCGCCAAAGCCCTCGGTTACCAACGCAAGAATATTGTGGTGGATGATCGGCTGTATCCCGGCGCCGCGAACCGCATCTTCCAACTCATCCGCAGGCTCGACAAGGCGCTCGATCGCGTGATGATTGTTGGCCATGACCCCGCCTTGACAGAACTCGCGCATCGCCTGTCGAGCGAAATCACTCACTTGCCTACCGGCGCCGTCGCCGAGTTCACATTCGATGCGAAATCCTGGCCAATGGTCGGCAAATCCTCCCTCGCAGCAGTGCGTCTGGAGCGTCCGAAGAAATCATAGCGCCCTTTTTCCCCAGTGCACTCGTCTGGCGGACACGAATCAGAATCGGAAAACAATCCCCGCGAGCAACTCGCCCTCGAATAAGGCATTGCCATTGATCGCCACCGTGCAGCCGCGGGTGCCGCCGCAAAATATTGCGCCGTTGTTATTCAGTAAAATGGCGTACCCGCGTGCTTCGAATCGAAGTCCGATATTCTTCGCGAGCGGCACCATCCAGCCGATGCCCAGATTTCCGGAGAAGAAGGTCTCGGAATTCAGGCCGCTCTGATCGGGTTGCGCGGTCGTACCGCCGATGGCTCCCATGACATAGAGACCGCGACCCAACTCATCGATGTAATTGGTGCCGCCTATTTGGTAATTGTAGAGCGTGAGCCCGATATTATTCGCCTGCGAGGAGAACGCGCCGGACGTGAGCGCCGTATGCTGCCGGCTAATGAAGATCTCGATCTGACGGTTCGAGTCCAGCCCGAAATCGATCGACATGGCGACACTCGATCCGTCCGCAAGATCGATGGTCGAATTGGTGGTCGAATCGGTGACGCTGCCGCCGTACCGGTAGCCGCCGTACACGGTCACGCCGTTTTCGAATCTCCCCGTGTTGTCGGTCTGGGCGTGCGCGTGTTGCAACGGTGCAGCCAAAAGCACGAGCAGCAACCCCGGATGTTGGACCGCAATTCGCATGGTCTCCCCACACAGCAATACGCTGGAACTTGCTAAACCGACCAGATGCTACCGCTAGTGCGCCAAATAACCGGTGATCCATGCCCCAAAACCAGTCATACCCTCTTCGAGCTGAACGCGTAAACTCACCCCGGGGCATTAGTGGGAATACGGCAGACGGCGTGAATAAGCATCAAATCCGGACCAATGCGCCGCCCATGCGACTCACCAAGGCCTTGGTCCTGGCCTTTATATCCCTGGTTCCAGCGGCCTGCCTGGTGATCCCTGTTCGCAGTACGTACTACGAACCGAACGCGATGGATGGGACGCCCGAGCAGTCGATTGGTATCTCCAAACGCAAGGATACAGTGGGCCGCGCAGTCGATGGGCTCGCTGTTCATGTGCACGCCGAACCCACCCCTGAGCGGAATTTGATGGTCGGCATTCGCATCAGCTGGCACGCCGAATCCATTGAGGTGAACCCGAATCTAATCGAATTGCGGACTGTGGCCGATGGGAAGACGATTCCTGCGCAATCGGTGATGAACCGCAATTCGCATAGCGACCAATCCAGCAAGAGCAGCTATTGGGTCACACTCACTTTTCCAGATGCTGCGGCCGCGAACGACATCGCCATCGTCTTCGCTCCAGGCTCGGTAAAAAAAGACGGCACGGATTTATCGCTGCAGCCGTTCCGATTCTCCAGGGTCACAAAATGGAATGCGCACGTCTATTGAGCCCGGCGCGCCGGCGTTTGCGCGATCAGCCGACCGAAGCCGGTGCTCGCGCCCGTGATCACAATCACTTCGCCGCTATTCATCGCCGCTCCCTGCTTCCCGCGATCTCCGCCAGGCAGACTCTCCGTCCAAATCCAGCCGATTGACTTCTTTCACGCCGCCGGCGGCATCAATCCCGGAAGGACTTTCAGGACAAACACGAGCTGCCGCGCTGCCGCCGCCGAACGCTCGATTTCCTTGGACAGAACATTCATCACATGACCGAGTTCGCCCCAGATCTGCGTCGACAACGTATTCGTGCGCACTACCAGGTCCGGATAGGTATTCAGCCGGTCGATGAAGGCCTGAATCAATGGCAGGTAGTCGCCGCTCAGCGGGTACATGCTAATTTCGATGGCTGATCGCATTGAGGTAATTTTTCACTCCCGTCACGGATTCTACAATAGCGCTACGGCTAATCGCCATACGATCCATCATTTCGGCGAATCTTCCCCAATGAGTGCGCTTCGCGCTCTGCCGCCTCGCCCCTGCCGTCGATTCCGTCACGCATCGGTTGAAACCCTGCTTGAAGTTATCCCGGTTTGCGTCGACCATAGCCATGGCTCGACCGCTCGTCGATCCGCTATCGCAGGGCGAATCGCTCGCGCGGGAGAGCAGATGCCAAGGCCACCCCAATCCACCAACACGAAGTTCGGTGTGCATGTGGACGTATTGAAGCTCGGTCTTGTCAGCATGCTGACGGATCTAAGCTCCGAAATGATTTTTTCCGTCTTTGCGGTCTTTTTCACCACCATTGCCGGGGCATCGGTCGCTGTACTCGGTCTGGTTGAGGGCTGCGCCGACTTTTCGGCTTCCGCACTCGACTACCTCGCGGGTTGGTTGTCGGATCGGACAGGAAGACACAAGATACTCGCCGCCATGGGCTACGGCTTTTCCACGATGGCGAAGGGTATTCTGCTATTCACGAGTTCGATCATGGGCCTGGGTGTCTTTCGCATCGTCGAGCGGATTGGAAAGAGTTTTCGAGGGCCGCCGCGTGACGCCTGGCTTGCCGCGGTTGCCGACAAAGGCGTGCGGGGTTATTCGTTCGGCGTCCATAAGGCGCTCGACAAGTCCGGAGCGGTGATCGGGCCGCTCGTCGCCTATGGCTTGCTCTCGTGGCTTGGGGATGCCGCCTCGACGTATCGGATATTGTTCTGGATCGCGCTGGCGCCGGCGGTGCTCAGCGTCGTCGTGTTGTGTTTGATCAAGGATCAACCCGCGGCGGCGCATCGGCGTGAAAACATGTGGGAGACATGGAACGCCTTGAATGCCGATTTCAAGCGCTACCTGGTCACCGCCGGAATCTTCTCGCTGGCCTATTTTAGCTTTGGTTTCCTCTTGGTTCGCGCCCACGACGCAGGCTTCGCCACCAAGCAAGTCGTGCTGCTCTACGCCCTGTTCAACATCGCATTCGTAGTGTCGGCACCGCTGATCGGCCGGCTCAGTGACCGCTATGGCCGCGGACGCATCATCATGATCGGCTATCTGACCTATCTTCTGATGTGCCTCGGGTTCGTAGTTGCCGCCGCGAAATGGCAGTTCGTCGTCTTGTTCGTGATCTACGGCGTGTTCTATTCGATCGATGAAGCACAGAGCAAGGCGTTCATCGCAGACATCGAGGCGGAGCGCCGTGCATCCGCGATCGGCGTCTATAATTTTCTTACGGGGATCATCTATGTGCCTGCGTCGTTGGGCGCCGGGGCGCTATGGGTCATCAGTCCGGTCAGCGCCTTCCTGGTCGCTGCCGGCCTTACCGTTGCGGCAATGGCGGCATTTGTGCTCTTGCGTCCGGATGTTCGACACGAGTCCGCTTAGTGAGAACGAGTCGTGAATGCCCATTCGTGCAACGCAAGGCCGCCGACTCCGAGCGGATTAGCGAGATCCTGGCTGGGTCCTGCGCCGAAGCCATCGATGGAAATGGCGAAACAATGCACTCGCAGCTTGCTCATGAAGGACCCCTCCTCAGGATTTGTCCTTGCGCGCGCTCATGTACCTCAAGTAGGCGATCAGATCCGAGAGTTCGGCATCGGGAATCGCCGTCTCGGAGAATCCACGCATCGATCTGCGCGGCCAGGTCCGCACACCAGCCGGATCCCGAATGAGCGCGGCGAGCGCCTTCGCTTCAAAATACTCGGTTGGATTCATGGGAAGATTCAAGTCGGGCCCGATCGATCCTGCGCCATTACCGTTCATCCTGTGGCACGCGAAGCAATTTTTCTGAAACGACTTGAATCCGTTTTGAACATTCGCACCGGCATCGGCGGCAGGGTAAATTTTCGGGAACACGCTATGCGGGTCCGGCAAGATATGGAATGAGGCGATCTGGTAGGGCCATTCCTCCGATCCAATCGCGGATGCCTCCGGATCGGTCCACACCAGATAGAACGGTCCCGCGGAGCTTGTTTTTCCCACAAGGTGCGGCCAGGGGCTCCTGGGATCCTCTATCGCCAGGTAGGCCTTCGATGCCTTGGGGTCGGTGCTGAAGAGACGTGTTTTCTCCAGATTGGCCGAGAAGCCGTCCGTGGAATTGCATTGCACCACCGCGAGTTCCGGGATGACGAGCCCCTTGAAAAGATTTGCGATAGGAATCGCCTTGAACCGGGTGAATCCCTGTTTGTATTCGCTATCGATAATAGAGATCGTCTGCAGGTCGCTGCGGGACAGCAATTGAGACTGGGAGAAAATCAGCCGCTCTTTGTCGGCGACGATTTCCAGCGCGGCCTCCGCCGCGAACGCGTTCAGAGAAACAAGGGCGAAAGCCGCCAAGATCCATTTCATTTTAGCTCCATCGCATTGCAGGTTGTCGTGCCTATCCCATACCGCCACGTCACACCTTATACTGCAGCCCACCGCCACTGGATAACTCCGACCACCTCGCTATTACTGAAGGCAAAAGACAAAGTGAGCACGACAATAGACGCATCATGTCACTGTGGCGCCGTACACCTGGCAATCGATGCGCCCCCGGAAACTCTGACCGAGTGCAACTGCTCCATATGCCGCCGCTATGGCGCGCTATGGGCCTATTATTCACCAAAGCAGGTACGGATTCTCGCGGCCAAGGGCTCAACGGACATCTACATGTGGGGCGACCGCTCGATTGAATTTCATCGTTGCAAGAATTGCGGCTGCATCACGCATTGGGCAGCGGTCGATGAGCATTCCGACCGCATGGGCGTCAATGCACGGCTCATGGACCCGGCAATTTTAAGACCGCTGCGTATCCGCAAGCTCGATGGCGCGGATACCGGCAAATATCTCAGATGAGCCATGCACCTTTGCCTCTACTGCCCTAATAAATGCAGAGCCAGAGTACGCGATGGCTTTCCGTGCATTTGCGTTTTCCAAGATTAGAGCGACGACCTGGTTCGTGACACCAGCAGCGATCACAGATGACCCCCGTAGGTCTAGGATTGCCAAAATGCTGCTTCATCGCCGAACCTTCTTGGCGATTCTGCCGAGCCGCTCCGCGGCATCTGCCCGGTGACAATATCTTCCGCAGTGCCGCTCGGCCAGCGGTCTGATATGTCCGAGCGGTGAATTGCGCCTGCTGCGCTAAGCGACCTGCATCTGCTGAAATTGGGAGTCCACCACGGCTTCGGCGGCTACCCAATCCTCGAGTTCGTGGCCGCCCGAAAATCCGCGGCGCTCCGCGAGGAAATACGCCTCAGTCGCCACCAGCTGGCGTCGAACATCCGGGTCGATGCTCTTGGCGCCGGTCGTCATGGATTGTGCCGATTCGAGGACCCCCATCACGGCGCTGTCCGTCGGCGCAGGTGCCGCGGTCGCGGTCCGCCTCGTTGCCCTTTTGTCAGGGGATACGCGTTTCGTAACCATCGCTCTACCTCCGTGTCTACGTAGTGTTGGATTCGATCCGGCGGGATGTCTCGCTCACCCCACTTCAGCGCGACTATAAAACTGTCGCGCACATTTCTGCAATTAAAATCGGAACCGCCACCTGTCTGTACGTTCCAGCACCGACCGGCGCCGAAAACTCCGCTATCGATTAATCCACACGAACCCCAAAACCCATTAACTCTCACCCTTCAGTCCGTTATCCGCCGCGCGCGGCCGCGATGACACCGACGTCGCGCTCATACTGCATCACAAATTCCAGAATGAGCCGACTGGCATCAGGCCCCACGGCGTCGTTGAACTCATAGCGGGCGTCACCGCCGCTCCAAGCATGACCCAATCCTTCAACCAGAACCTTTCGTAGCACCAGCCGCCCCTGTTGCGTGTAGTCCTGCTGACGGTAGGTGCGACCCCCACTCTCGATGCGCCGCTCCCCCGACGCCAACAGCGCCCCGGCGCTTGGATCGATGAATTCTGCGCGTGTCTTCAATTGCTCGATGATTTGATCCGCGTTCACTGGATTGACCCTTGTGTCGCGGTCACCGTGGATCACGAGCGTCGGCACCGTGACCGCGGCTTCACCCGCCTTATGCACGAGTCGTCGGGCCTCCTCGATAACCGCAGCCGACGGACCGGACCGCATCGCCTCGAGCGCTTGCATGGGCGAATGTGCGGCTCCGTACATCAACCCGGAGTGGATGGCACAGGCAGCAAACAGGCGGCTGTGGCGGACAGCCAAGATGCATGCCATCGCACCGCCGGCCGACATTCCGACCACAGAGACACGTCGTGGATCAATCGGCCGGCGCACCCTGACCTGCTCGATCAGGCGCGCAATCAGGGCTGCCTCGCCCTGAGCCCCAAGTGAGGTCGGTTCGAACCAATTCCAACAAAGCTGCGGGTTTGAACGCCTGCTTTGTTCAGGATACAGCACCGCACACCGGCTTTCTTCGGCCAGCGCGTTCATGCGCGTACCCTCTGCGAAAATCAGCGGATTTTGCTTGCAACCATGCAGCATGACGAGAAGCGGCAAGCTGTCGCGGGGCGAGGAGCCGCTCGGTAGATAAAGCCGATAGCCAAGCTCGAGATGCCGACGTAGCAGTCCAAAATGAGCCGTGGCCTGCGCATCCACAAATCTTCCGTGAAGAAATCGACTGTGACCAGTCTTGCGCCAACGAAGAAACGCTGCTCCGGTACCGTTTTTTTGTTTGAACCAACGCCGCAACAAAGGCCACATGCACGCATTCTCCGAAAAGCACTCGCGACTGTATCAAACACTGCCGCCCCATCACCCCTCCCCCAATCCCTGGCCCTCGACTCAGCTCCGTCTAAGCAACGGATACTATCTTTGGGAGTGCCACCACTAGCCAGTTCTCAGGCACGATCATCGTGAAGGATCCGACCCCTCAGGCTGCGAGAGTCGGGTAATCGGTGTAGCCCTTTGGCCCCGAAGTATAGAACGTTGCGGGATCCGGCTCGTTGAGCGCGGCGTTTTGACGCAGACGCGCCACGAGATCCGGGTTGGCGAGCATCGGTGCCATCACGATGCGATTGGTAAGGGTGAGGGAGCGCGCAGAAAGGGCGTCGAAGAGCATGGTGATCCTTGAAAGAACAAATTCGTCGGACCCGCAGTATAGTTCACCTGTATGACCGCGTTATTTTCCGACGATCGATGTCTCACCGTTCTTCGTCCTCGTCGCGACATTCGCCAGCACGAACCGATCCGGAAATTGATATCTGAAGCATCTCCTTCTGACTACAGGCACCCAGCAAACCCAAGGTTAGGAACCACCCGAGCCGCCACCCACGTTTCCAGCGCGGAGCACCCATACTCTACTGGCAGGAAACGCAGCTACCGCTATTGCCTAGGCCCTCCGACCTGACACGTTATCTAGTCCGCATGTTGAGTATCAACGCACGTCGAGAGTTCATCGACCATGACGATGATACCTTCCAGAACAGCGCCACCCACCCTCATGTGGCAACCCTCGATATCCTGCCGGCTAAATGACCTACCTACAGTTCTTCCCTTGACGGCGACTTCGATTTTCGAACCGGTGGGTACCTGATCCGCAGCTTCCAAGTCGGCCTGCTTAACGCTTCCGTAAAACCCATGGGCGGCCAGTCGATCCTTTATTTCATGCTTGATCTTGCTCAGTCCCGTATCGAATTTCTCTCTCTTTTCCTTTTCGTCCATGCGGCACCTCGACACTTAACGATTACACGACATATGGTACGCGCTCGTGAGGGTTCGCGGTCACGCTAGTATCTTTAAATCCTCGCCGTGTAGACCACAATTGGTCGCTTGCCTGCGATTCTCCGACACTCCCCTGTGGACCGGTGTCCAAAAATGAACACCCGCACCTCAACGTCTTCACCGTCGACGGCCAGTTAGTCGTTCTACCGCCTGACAACGCAGGCAACCGCAACAAAAAGGCCTCGCGGCAACATCTTAGGGGTCCCCGCGGGCCCCTTTCTTGTGCTCGGCGCGGTTTTTTGTCGGCCTTAGGCGACTACTAGAACTAAAGGACAATCTGAGCCACGATGACGCCTCAATGATGCACAGCGAGACGGGTTCATTGTTTGGTCACATCGTCGCCGCATAATTGGCACCGTCCAACGTAATTCCGCGGTTGTCTCTGGTCACCATTAAAAAGACTGAGCACACGAACAATGGAAACGCTACCGTCAGACGCCGAAGCGCGAGCCTCGCCCGCATTGCCCGTATCGTCGCAAGAGCATCGGACACTTCAACCCCTTTTGATTTCCGCCTCGCTGACGTTGACGGAACTCCCCGAGGCCACCGACAGCGACGTTGAATTCATCGAGATGCGTTACCAACAAATGTTGGCGCTCATGAATCTTGAAGCCCTATTTGCCGAAGGTCAGCTCGACTGTATGTGACGCGTTGTGATGCCGCCCACCTCGGGCAAGTCACTGCCAAGACACACCGCCAAGCGCAGCGACCGGTACTCAGGTAGGTTGATTGCCTTGCATCCAGGATTTCTCGCACCAGCATCCCGCCTTCCCGGCTAGGGACCTCTGATGAGTAGTTGATATCGGCGCTGCGTGATACGCTCGCGCATTCGTAGTAAAGCGCGAGCATCAAGAGTGAGAGTCTTCCTACTGATGACATTGGCGTACCTATCCGCCTGCAGCTGGTTCAGTTCGCGGAAACCGCAGCCGTTGCCGGACCCCCCTGAGATCATCGTGACCGGAGCCCCTGTGGGTTCGATCGTGTTTATAGACGGCGTGCAAATCGGACAGGCAACGGCCAACAACGATCGATCGCGGGCTCTGGACGTCGCCGCCGGCCCCCACAAGGTGGAAATACGCATGGGTGACCGGGTCGTTTATCGAGAGGATACCTATGTCGGTCTCGGTGAACGCAGCATCGTCATCGTCAAATCGGGTTCAAGTCCCTGACACAACGTAGATAGCGAGCGACCAATGAGGTGCTTTCGACGCTAGTGGGCTGCCCGACGCCGCCTGCTCAACCGCCCGCGCGCGGGGCTCTAATCGATAGCGCATTCGCCTCCGGTGCGCGAACTACTTGCATTGGTCGGGCAAGAATTGTCCTTTGATGTCCGTGACGTTGGGCGCAGCGAAATCATCCGGATCCTCCCTGCCGATGGGAGATGCATAGCCGCATGTCGACACGAATCGTGTCTTCTCCTCTTCTCGAGCGGATGCGAAGCTAATGCCTTATGGACGCGTTCTTCTACTTCACTGGTCACGGTGTTCCTTAGCGCATTCTTCGTGATGCGCGCCCTGAATAGCACTCCACAGGTCGTGAGCCAGCCCGCGAACCGCATGCCACTTGTACGGCAACGAACTGCGCTCCGGTATCGACCGGCTCACCATGTTCGAGCACGCTGTAGCAAACGCCTCGACTGTATCGTGATTGACCGGCTGATCGCGCAGCACCGCCGCCACGCCCTCATCGACGAAGGCCGCCGGGGCGATGGACCCGAACGCGATCTTCGCCTCCGCGATGCTCCGCCGCGCCGCGTCCAACTTCACGATCATGGCGGCGCTTAGTTTGGCAACCGCCACGGACGAGCGCACTCCGATTTTGCCAAAGGCGCTGCGCTGACCCTCCGCCAGCGGCACGAACGAGAAATCGACGATGGCTTCGTCGGGCCCCAGAGTGGTCTTCCCAGCCTCCGCCAAGAGGTCTCGCAGGGGTCGCCGCTCCACGTTGCCGGCACGATTCAGGACCCCCACCTCGGCATCCAGAACGAGGAGCGCCGGGGTCGAGTCCGCACAAGGAGAGGCGTTGGCCACGTTCCCCCCGAGGGTGGCGATGTTGCGAATCTGCACCGAGCCCACGTGGGCAGCCGCACGCGAAAGAACGCCCGCATGGGCCGCGAGCAGCGCATCCCGCTGCAGCTCGGCAAACGTCGTTAGGGCGCCAATGCGAATGAGACCGCCCTCCTGGCGAATGAAGGAGAGCTCGCGCAGGCCCGAGAGGTCGATCAGCAGGTCCGGCCGGCCCAGTGCGAGCAGTCGCAGCATCAAATCCGTCCCCCCCGCGACCAGTCGGCTGTCGGGCGTTGCGCACCTTAACGCCGCCGCGAGATTCGCGAGGTTCCGGGGCGCAATGAACTCAGGCTCGTTCATGTCGGGCGGCCTTCATCGGCAGCCGCCGCCACCGCCTTGATGATGGCGGCGTAGCCGGTGCAGCGGCACAGATTTCCGGCGAGCGCCCGCCGGATCTCCTCCTGCGAGGGCTTCGGGTTGCGCGCCAGCAAGGCGGTCGCGGACATGAGGATGCCCGGCGTGCAGAAGCCGCATTGAACGGCGCCGTTTTCGATGAACTTCTTCTGCAGCGCGTTCAACTGACCCGCGCTCGATAGGCCTTCCACGGTCAGCACCGATTTGCCCTGGACTTGCACGGCGAACACGAGGCACGCGTTGACCGCCGCCCCGTCGATCACGACGGTGCAGGCGCCGCACTCGCCCTCCGCGCATCCCTCCTTGGTGCCGGTCAATCCCAAGGCGTTGCGCAGCACGTCGATGAGGCGCGCGTCGGGCACGACGTCGAGGCTGACCGCCGTTCCGTTCACGACGGTGTTCAGCAGCATGAGGCGTCCCGTCCGCGGGTCGCGGCGGCCTCGCCGAGCGCTGCCACGATCCGCTCGGGCGTCAAGGGAAGCGTGGTGATCGCCGTGCCGAGCACACGGTTGACGGCATTCACGATCGCCCCCGCCGTCGGGACCGTCGCGATCTCGCCGACGCTCTTCGCGCCATACGGTCCGTCATCACCCTCGTGTTCGACGAGTAGCACCGTCACCGGAGGCATGTCCGCAGCATTAACCAGGTGATAGTTCTTGAACCCTCCGGTCCCGGCCCGGCCGTCGGCATCCAAGGCGACCTCCTCGAGGAGTGCGCTGCCGATGCCGGCCTGAATGGCGCCGTGGCACTGACCTTCGACCATTGCTTTGTTGATCGCCCGCCCGATGTCGACCGCGGTCAGCATCTCGTTCACCCGGACAAGGCCCGTGAGCACGTCCACCTCGACTTCGGCGAACTGCACGCAGTAGGACCCAGGATTAGAGGTTCCCTGGTAGGTGTGCGTCACGATCAGGGCGCGCGCATGGCGCATGCGAGCGCCCTGCACGATCTCGGGATACGAGAGGCCCGTGCCCGCGGCCTCGACGCGTTGCACGCGGCCGTTCACGGCCTCGAGGGCCCCAGGGGAGATCTCCAGGAGTTCGGCGGCCGCCTCGATCAGCCGCCCGCGCAGCATCTGCGACAACGCGAGCGCGCCCGCTCCGCAGACATAGGTCATGCGGCTGCCGAAGCAGCCGAAGTCATAGGGCGAGGTTTCACTGTCGGCCTCGCGGGCGGAAATCATCTCCGGCGCCACATCGAGCTCTTCCGCGATGATGGTCTTCAGCATGACGAGGCTCCCCGCGCCGACCTCGTGAATGCTCGCGTTGAGATCGAGGCTCCCGTCCTCGTTCATCTTGAGCGTCATGGTGCTGATCTCAGGGAGATCGTTGCTCAAGATTCCGTTCTTGTGGGCACCGGACGCGAGCCCGACGGCCTTGCGGATCCGGCCGAGCCCCGGTGGCATGGCCGCTCGCTCGCGCCAGCCGAAGGCTTCAGCCCCTCGCTCCAGACACTGCCGCACCCTCGCCTCTCCCACCGAGCGGCGGGTGAGCGGATCGATATCGCCCGGGTGCACGAGGTTTCTGAGCCGCAAGTCGAGCGGGTCCAGCCCCAGCTGCCGCGCGATCTGGTCCATGTGGACCTCCATGCAGGTCGCGATGTCCGGTGCGCCCCAGCCGCGCATGCCGCCCGCGACCGGGGCGTTGGTGTACGCGACGCGGCCCCGATGCCGGTAGCGACCCACTCGGTAGAGGCGCGTCAGCTTCTGGGCCATGGCCTCCGCGTAGTCCGGGGAGCTGCCGGCGTAAGCACCGGCCGCCAGTAGGGTTTCAATGTCGAGCTCGATGAGTTCGCCATCGGCACGCACTGCACTGCGTACGACCGAGCATTGTTCCGGGCGAACCATGGTCGAGCGGATGCATTCCTCGCGATCGAGGGTCAGGGAAACCGGTCTCCCGGTCTGCAGGGCGAGAAACGCGGTCACGGGCTCGAGGATGAATTCCTGCTTGCCGCCGAAGGAGCCTCCCATCGGTACCTTGACGACCCGGACCCGGTTGTAGGGAAGTCCCAGGAGGTCGGCGACCACGGTGCGAGCTCCGTACACACTCTGGCACGGACTCCAGATCGTGAGCTTGTGGGCGGAGTCGAAATTCGCGAGACAGGTGTGCGGCTCGATCGCCGCGTGATGCAGCATCTGCGTATGCACGGTGGTTGAGGTTCTCATCGCGCCGGCCGGCAACTCCGCTGGCTCGCCGGCCGCATACTCAAACTCGTGCACCAGGTTGCCGCCGGGGTGCACGCGCGCTGCGGTGGGCTCGAGCGCCGCCTCGGCGCTCAGCACCGGCGCCAGCTCCGTGTAGTTGACTTCGATCAGCCGCGCCGCCTCGCGGGCCGCCTCCAGGCTCGAGGCAACGACGGCGGCAATGCGGTCTCCGACGAAGCGCGCGGTCGATGCAAACAGCGTCTCATCCTCGATGCAGCCGGCCTGTCCCGGCATGATCCGGTAGCGGCAGTACGCGGTGGATGGCGCGTTGTGGTGGCAGTAGACCCCTACGACGCCGGGCACCGCGAGTGCCGCCTTCTTGTCGATCGAGCCAACCTTCGCATGCGCGTGCGGGCTCAACACCAATTGCGCATACAGCATCCCCGGCAGCCGCAAGTCCGTGCCGTAGACCAAGGTACCGCTGACCTTGCTCGCCGCATCGGGCGCCGGGTAGCTCCGTCCGACGTACTTGAATGGGGTCGCCATGAAAGCCGCGTTCCCGAACTGATGATCCGACTGCCAGGCTATCATTCACATCCGAGTGTGCCCAGTCGCGGTTTCCTCGCATACTACCATTCCCTAAACGTGGTAACGTCATTGCGATGGGCGACGATCGCGCGGACGCACCGGGTGCTAAGTACGTGCTCTTTCTCTTGGGCTGCGTCTACGCGATCAACATTGCAGACCGGTACGTGACGTCGGTGCTGATCGAGCCGATCAAGGCCGATTTGCACCTCACCGACAGTGCGGTGGCGTTTCTGACCGGCTTCGCGCTCGCAGTCTTTTATATCACGGCCGGAATTCCGATTGCGACACTCGCCGATCGCACCAATCGGACCCGGTTGATTGCCGTCGCCCTCGGTGCTTGGTCGCTGCTGACGGCTCTTTGCGGCCTCACGCGCACGTTCTGGCAACTCGTGGCGGCGCGCGTGCTGGTCGGTGTGGGCGAGGCCGGTGGCACGCCCCCATCCTGCTCCCTGATCTCCGATTACTTCGGCTGGCGACGTCGCGCGCTGGCGTTGTCCATCTACTCGGTCGGCGCCTCGGTCGGCTCGATGGTGGGCGCCGGCGCGGGCTACGTCAGCGATCAGTGGGGCTGGCGCAGCGTGTTCTTCGTGCTCGCGATTCCAGGGATAATTCTGGCGGTGCTCATCTCGCTGACCGTGCGCGAACCGCCCCGGGGGCGACTGGACGCCATGGCGGCGCCGGCGCCGGCGGCGAGTTTCTGGGACGTGCTGCGCTACTGCGGACACACCCCCCCCATGCTGCACGCTCTCGCCGGGTCCTTCCTGTACTGCGTGTGGGCTTGGGGCCTGATGTGGTGGACACCGTCCTATCTCGTACGCTCCCTGCATATGACGCTGACCGGCGCCGGGCAGTCCCTCGCGCTGATGAACGGCATCGGTGGTACCATCGTCCTGTTCGCGACGAGCGCGATCATGAAGGCGCTCTCGGGCGGCGACGTCCGATCGGTGCCGCGATTCATCGCCGCCGCCTGCATCATCGGCACGCCGGCGTCGATCGTCGCTTTCACGGCGCACAGCCAGTTCGTGGCGCTCGCCGCGTTGTGGGTTTTCGTTCCCGTCACCTACGCGGTTTTCGGTCCGCCCTATTCGATGATGCAGAACCTGGTTCCGGCTCCCATGCGAGCGCAGGCGATGGCATTGCTGCTCATGGTCAGCAACATCGGCAACCTGATCGTGGCGCCGCAGCTGGTCGGCGCCCTCAGCGACGCGCTCGGTGCGCGCTTTGGCTCCGAATCGCTCAGGATGGCGTTGCTGCCATTGACACTGGTCGGTCTCTGGGCCGCTACGCACTGGTGGATGAGCGGGCGGCAGCTCGCCGAGGGGATGGCGCGCGCGGGGAACCTGCCCGCCGACGTACGCCTTTGATACCCCTCCAACCCCCACCGCAAAACCACTTCCCTGCGGCCGACCTACATCCACGCTGTGAACCGGCATCCAATGGTGACCAGAATTTCAGGCCGCCGCCCCTATAAGATCGATACGTTGTGGCGCCGATCGGCGTCCAATCGCGGCGCCTGGTTACACTGATTGGAGAAGGCCGTTAATATCACGCTGCCATTTATCCTTTGCGATACGGCTATCGCTCGACGAATGCCCGCTCGATGACATAGTCCCCGGGTTCGCCGATATGCGCCGAGATCTTAAAGCCGCGCGAATTCAGCAGCCGGCACGTATCCGCGAGCATGGCAGGACTTCCGCACACCATGAGGCGATCATTCTCTGGATTGAGCGCCGGCAGGTGGAGGTCCCGGAATAGTTTCCTTTCCGCAATCAGCGTCGTGAGACGCCCCCGGTTAGCATGCGGCTCTCGTGTAATTGTCGGGTAATAATGGAGTTTTCCGCGGGCTAGAGATCCTAAGATTTCATGTTGCTTCAATTCATCGATGAAATGTTCGACCACCACCGTCTCTCTCGCCCATCGCACTCCGTGAACGAGAATTACCTGCTCGAAGCGCTCATAGACCTCAGGGTCCTTGAGAATGCTCATGAACGGGGCAACGCCCGTTCCGGTGCTGAGGAGATACAAGTGCTGGCCGGGCTTAAGATCGTGGAGCAAGAGTGTCCCGGTGGGCTTTTGGCTCACCAGAATCGGGTCGCCCTCACTGATATGCTGAAGCCTCGAGGTTAATGGGCCGTCCGGAACCTTGATGCTGAGGAAATGCAGATGATCTTCGTGATTCGCACTAGCGATGCTGTACGCTCGAAGCAAGGACCGGTTAGCGACCTCGACGCCGACCATCACGAACTGGCCGTTCTCGAATCGCATCCCCGCGTGTCGAGTCGTGGAGACGGTAAATTGTGTGTCGCTCCAATGACGGACCTTGAGGACGCGCTCGGTAATGATGGAAGCCAAGAAGGAATCGCCCGTGTGATCTTAAGTACCAGTGGAATCTTACCGAAGCGCGAAGCCTCCGAGAGTCATATAGGGCATATCCTTATAATTTGCCGTTATAACTCAACTAGCTATTCGCCTGCCTGGATGCACTCACATCGCTGGGTCAATGTAGTTACGCCAGGCTAGAATTTAAGGACCTTGACGTACCGTACGTGGGGCAACGCACGTAGTTTTTGCTGAATAACCTCAGGCACGACCTGATCAACCCCCACAATCGCAATAGCGTCCTGATCCGCGGCGTGGCGGCCCAGGTGGAAGGTCGCAATATTGATATTGGCCTCCCCCAGCATGGTGCCCAACGCGCCGATGAAACCCGGCTTGTCCAGATTGTTGATGAGCAGCATCACCGGGTGGAAATCGGCTTCCAAGGCCATGCCCTTGACTTCGACGATCTTCGCGGTTCCCGCGTTGACCACACCGGCGAGCGTGCGCCAACGTCCGCCGGTGAGAACCTTGATCCGGATCAGCGATCCATAAATCGGAGAGGTATCGCGCCTGGACTCCTTCAACGGGATCCCTCTTTGTTTGAGGATCACGGGCGCGGATACCATGTTCACGTCCGGCATTAACGGTCGCATCAGTGACGCCAAGGCAGTCGCTGTCAGCGGCTGAGTGTTCAGTTGCGCCACTTCCCCTTCATATTCGATCTCGACCGCTTCGAGGCCGTCATCCGCAATCTGTCCGGCAAAGGCACCGAGCTTGTCGATGAGGCCGATGAAGGGTTTTAGACGAGAGGCCTCTTCGGCGCTGATCGAGGCCATGTTGAGCGCATTGGTGACGGCTCCGGCCTGTAAATAGTCCGACATCTGCTCGGCCACCTGCAGAGCGACGTTCTCCTGCGCCTCGTTGGTGCTGGCGCCGAGGTGGGGAGTGGCGACGAAATTCGGCGCACCGAACAGCACGCTCTCTTTGGCGGGCTCGGTGACAAACACATCGAAACCCGCTGCCGCGACCTGCCCGCTTTCGAGAGCCGCCCGCAACGCCGCTTCGTCGACGAGACCGCCGCGGGCCGCATTCACGATAATGACGCCTCTTTTCGTAGCGGCGATTGCCTGCGCCGATAAGATATTTTGGGTCTTGCCGGTCAATGGTGTGTGCAGCGAAACGGCGTCAGCGCGTGATAGCAATTCGTCCAGCTCGACTTTCTCGACCCCGAGCTTGATCGCGCGCTCCGGCGAGAGGAACGGATCGTAGGCGATCACTTTCATCTTGAGCGCGAGCGCCCGTTCGGCGACCAAGGCACCGATATTGCCGCAGCCGATGAGTCCCAGAGTCTTCGCATACAGCTCTACGCCCATGAAGCGGTTCTTTTCCCATTTCCCCGCCTGAGTGGAGGCGTCCGCCGCAGCGATCTGGCGGGCTGCGGCAAACAGGAGCGCAATGGCGTGCTCGGCAGTCGTGATCGAATTGCCGAACGGCGTGTTCATGACCACGATGCCGCGTGCAGTGGCTGCGGGAATATCGATGTTGTCGACGCCAATGCCGGCGCGACCGATCACCTTGAGCCTCTTGGCGGCCGCAATGACGTCCTTGTCCGCCTTCGTCGCGGAACGCACCGCCAAACCGTCGTAGCCCGCGATGATATCGACGAGCTCGGGCTTCTTGAGCCCAACCCGTACGTCCACCTCCACCCCGCGACTGCGAAAGAGCTCGAGAGCCTTGGGACTCAATTCGTCGGCAATCAGCACTGTCGGCATGGAGCATCCTTATCCATCGTTTTAAAGCTTCGTGAGACAGTCGGCAAACGCCCAATCGAGCCACGGCGTCAGATACTCTAGATCCCCTTGCTCGATCGTCGCGCCGCACCAAATGCGCAGGCCCGGAGGCGCGGACCGATAGGATGCCGTATCGAACGCCACCTGTTCTCTCTCGAGGACAGCCGCCAGATTCTTGGCAAATTCTGCCTGGCCCGCCTGTGGGAGCGAAGTCACACGTTCATCGACCACCTTGAGGCACACGCTCGTGTTGCTGCGAATCGCCGCATCGGACACGAGGAACTCAACCCAGGGCGTCCGCGCCACCCATTCCGCGAGCACGTTGGCGTTGGCATTTGCACGAGCTTGCAATGCCGCGAGGCCGCCGATGCGATCCCCCCATTTCAGCGCGTCAATATAATCCTCGGTGGCGAGCAACGAGGGGGTGTTGATGGTCGCGCCCTCGAACAAGTCCTGAACGAGTTTGCCTTTCTGGGTCAGTCGAAAAATCTTCGGCAATGGCCGAGGGGGCGTATAGCTCTCCAATCGGGCTACCGCACGGGGGGAGAGAATCAACATACCGTGAGCCGCTTCTCCGCCCAGCACCTTTTGCCAGGAGAAAGTCACCACGTCGCACTTGGACCACTCGATGGGTTGTGCGAATACGGCGCTGGTCGCGTCATTGAAGGTAATGCCCTCGCGATCCGCCGATATCCAGTCGAAATTCGGTATCTTCACGCCCGAAGTAGTGCCGTTTTGTGTGAAGACGATGTCGGCCGTTGCGCGCCCAAGGGCGAGATCCGGCAACTTTCCATACGGACGGCCGACATAAATGCGGCAATCCACGAGCTTCAACTGCTCGACCGCATCGGTCACCCATTCTTCGCCGAAGCTTTCCCAGGCGAATACATCCACCGGGCGCGCGCCCAGCATCGACCACAGCGCCATCTCCACGGCACCCGTGTCGGATGCGGGCACGATCGCAATCTTGTGGTCGGCAGGGACAGACAACAACGCGCGCGTGCGGTCGATCGCCTCTTTGAGCTTGGCTTTTCCAGGTCTTGAACGATGCGAGCGCCCAAGCAAGGCACCCTCAAGGGCTTGCAGATTCCAGCCTGGACGCTTTTTGGTCGGGCCCGAAGAGAATCGAGCATCAGCCGGACGAACGCCCGGCGGCAATATGCATGTCATCAAGTTGCACTCCCATCCTTACAGATGAGCGTCCGCCGTTGGGAGCAGATGTCCCGGGACGAAGGATAGAGATACTTTCCAATCTGTCAATCAATTTGTGACGCAGATTTTTCGAATCCGGTGGTGAGCCTTGAACGACCTCTACCAAGTTGGCTTCCGCAAGAAAATCTACGCAATGACCGAAGAGCCGCAGGCGGATCTTGACGTGCGGAGCGAGGAGGTCGCTCACAAGCGCGGCGTGGGGTCGCCCTCGCCGCGCGCCTGCGCGATCGCAGCGTCGCTGTGCTTCTGTGCTCCGTCCA
>ODAK010000766.1_pt1 | contig 36452 bp, 31 predicted proteins | sample 1539591 | NCBI WGS metagenome assembly ODAK01 (sample SAMEA3539303, study PRJEB22396) | soil metagenome | biome: tundra; feature: field; material: soil | place: USA | collected 2010-05 | depth 0.15 m | reverse complement strand
CAGCCTCTTGCAATTCCGCCTCGCTGACTTCGTGTGCGCGGCCTTCATAAATCCGCACCTCAACCTCTGCCCCGAAACTCCTCAAGGCTCTAGCTGTCGCATGAACGCGAGTTTCGGGTATCCATTCATCGATGTCGCTGCCAGTAATCATCACCCGGGTGCCTGACAGCATGCCCGGGGAACCTTTCCATTCGGTGCCGTCGGGGCCGAACAGGCCTCCGGTCAGTGCGATCAGGGTATGGCATTTTCCAGGATGACGCAGAGCGTATTCGGCGGTGAGGCACGCGCCCTGCGAGAACCCCATCACAACCAAACGATCGGGAGAAAGGCGTCCACCTTCGCTGGCTCTTTCGAGGGCGATGTCTATTTGCCGAATGGCCTGGGAGACAAAAGGTTCGTTCGAGGGGAGGGGATCCATGAAGAGGCCGGGGTACCAGCTTCGGTCGGGCCCGGCGGCAGGTGCAATCCAGCGGATGTTATCAACGTCCAGCCTGGAGGAGAGATAAACCATTTCTTCGGGAGTCCGATACCTGCCGTGGATCAGAACTCCGCCCAGCTCGGCGGCGCCTTTCGGCCGGCCCGACTCGATAAATCGGGCCGGTCGAAAGATTCCGCTGCTTTCGGTCAATGCTTGGGTACGTCTCCACCCACGAAGGTCGCTTCCGTACGGCGGGAAACGGGAACAGCATGCTCCACCTTCACGGGGCCATTCGATTCCGGAACGGTGATCGGCTCGAGCATCGCGATGATCTCCTGGCGGCGGCTTTCAAACCACGGCGGCAGCAGCAGGTGCGTGCCGAGTTCGGTGTAAGGCTCGTCGCGTGTGAAAGCGCCTTCAGCGGTAGCGGCGCATTCGGTCAGAATTCCGGCTGGAGAGCGGCAATAGATCGAGTGAAAGTAGTTCCGATCTTTGATCTCGCTGCAATCGGTGTAGCCGAGCTCTTCATAGATGCCCTTTTGTTCGGCGAGTTCCTCGTCGGAACCAACTTCGAGCGCCATGTGGTGACCTGTGCCAGCGCCGAAACCCCAGCTGCCCTGAGCTCTGTCGGGTTCGTGCAGCAGGATCACGGTCTTCGCCGCGCCGCCCTGGCCGATTTCAAAGCGATGCGCGTTACCGTCCACGCCGGTCTTCTTCATGCCCAGCGCGTCCGTGTAGAAGCGCTCCTGCTCGGAGACTTCGCGCACGGAAAGCACGGGACCGTAGAAGCCTCGCACGGTGACATCCCGGCTGATCTCCTCAGTGGTCCAGCCCTTGCGCTTGTCGTTCTGATCTTCGACTACTTCGAGTTCGAGGCCGGAGGGATGAACAAACCGTATGAAGGCCTGTCCGAAGCGCTCCTGCGCGCCACCGTGCGGTACCTTGTGCCGGTCGAGATGTTCCACCCAGAAGGGGATCGTGCCCTTCGGCACCGTGTACGCCGTAGCCTGAATCTGGCCGGAGCCTTTGCGGCCGGGGACGCGCTTGTAGGGGAACGTCGTCATCACGGAGCCGGGTTCGGCATTCGCGTTGGCGTAATACATGTGATAGTGCGCGTAGCGGCCGTCAAACAGGATGGTTTGTTTGATAAGGCGCTGTCCAACAACCTGTGTAAAAAAATCCACGTCTTCCTGGGCTCCACTGGCACAAACCGTGATGTGGTGGATACCCGTAACGGGGTAATTCATCGTTTAGCCTCCCAATAGAAATCAGCCAAAAAATCAGCAAAGAAATCGAGTTTCAAGCATACAGCGCGAATGCAGGGTCGAGCATCCGTAGATGATCAAATCGCGATCAAAGAACGCCAGTATATGTAGATCTACGTCAAGATTATATCCCCGGGTACGACGACCCGGGGGTTACGGCTCGTTCTGAATGAGGTAGTCCCGCGCGGCTCCGGGCTGGCTGTATTCGTAAGGTCCGCGTACGACGGGGCCTTCATATTCGGACCATTCGAGGCTGGTCGCCTGCCAGGGATTCTTCGAAGCAGTCGCGCCGAGCCAAATGCTGTGAAACAGGTTCCACAGAAAGATCAATTGGGACGCCGCGAGAAAGAAGGCGGCAAAGGTAATCCAGCGCTGCAGCGGCATCACCTGGGCGAGGAAATCGAAAGTCGTGAAGTCGGAATAGCGGCGTGGGTTGCCGGCGAAACCGGCGAAATGCATCGGCAGAAAAGCAGCATACGCGCCGACGAAAGTCAGGTAGAAATGGAGCTTGCCGAGCGGTTCGTCCAGCATGCGGCCGAACATCAGGGGGAACCAGTAGAAAGTCGCGGCGAAGATGCCGAAGAGCGCGGCGATTCCCATGATCAGGTGGAAGTGCGCAACGACGAAGTAGGTGTCATGGAAGTACGCGTCGATTTCGGGCTGACCCAGGAATAAACCCGAGAGGCCCCCGGTTACGAAGATGGAAACGAAGCCGAGCGAAAACAGCATAGCGGTGGTAAGGCGCAGCGATCCGTTCCAGGCCGTAGCGATCCAGTTGAACGTCTTGACGGCGGAGGGCGCGCCGATCGCCATCGTGAGCAGCGAGAAGGCGATGGCCGACCACGGGTTCAGGCCGCTGATAAACATGTGGTGTCCCCAGACCAGGAGGCCCAGAAACGCGATGGAAACGGAGGCCCACACCATCGCGCGATAGCCGAAGACCGGTTTGCGGGAGAAATTTGCGATCAGGTGGGACACGATCCCCATACCGGGCAGGATCGCGATGTAGACCTCTGGGTGTCCGAAGAACCAGAACAGGTGCTGCCAGAGCAGGGGCGAGCCGCCAGTGTGGTGAATCGTTTCGTCGGCAACGAGGAGCCCGGCAGGGACGAAGAAACTGGTGCCGCCCAGGCGGTCGAGCAGGATCAGAAGCAGCGCAGCGAGAAGGACGGAGAACGCAAGCAGGCTGAGAATCGCAGTCACGAACCAGTTCCAGCAAGTGAGCGGCATGCGCATCAAAGACATGCCTGGGCCGCGTTCGTCGATCACAGTCGCGATCATGTTGATTGCGGTTAGCAGGGAGGAGGTTCCGAAGAGCCCAATGCTGAAGAACCAGAGCGTCTGGCCCAGCCCCTGCCCTGGACCCGCGATGGCACCGATGGCGCTGAGGGGAGGGTAAGCAGTCCAGCCGGAAAGCGGGCCCCCGCCGCCGGCAAGAAAGGAAGCGATCAGGACTGCGAACGATAAGACGGTAATCCAGAACGACAGGCGATTAAGCCGCGGGAATGCCATTCCGGTCGCGCCGAGCTGCTCGGGCAGAACGAGATTGCCGAATGCGTTGAGCGGCGCGAGCGTAAGTACGAAGAACACCATGATTGTCCCGTGCAGTGTGAGCAGCGAGAGGTAATACTCGGGCGGCATTACCGTGCCTGCGATCGGGGTCAGCGGATAGATCAGATGGAACCGCATCAGCAGCGACAGCGCCGAACCGAGAATCACGGCGGCGAGCGAGAGGAAGAAATACTGGCGCGCGATGACGCGATGGTCCGTGCTGAAAATGCGTGCGGCAACCTGGGCCACGACGCCCGGCTTCAGTGCTGTCTTTTCCATCGGTCGTAATCTTCCGGCGGCATCACGATCAGAACGCTGCGCATCTGGCTGTGGCCGAGGCCGCAGAGTTCGGCGCAGGCGATTTCATAGGTGCCGGGTGTGTCGACATGCAGCTCGAGCGGGATCTCCATGCCGGGTACGATGTCCTGTTTGGTGCGCAATTCGCGGACGAAGAAATCGTGGATGACGTCGCGTGAGTGGAGGAGCAACAGGACGTTGCGCTGTGCCGGGATACGCAGGGTTGCAGTGACAATGTCGTCTTTGCCCGCAGGATCTTTCGGATCGATGCCGACAGGGTTGCCTCCGGCATCGCTGATGAATTCGAGAGCAGTATGGCCGAAGCGTCCATCGGTTCCGGGATAGCGGAAACTCCAGGCGAACTGATGGGCATGGACTTCAATGGTTTCTTCTCCGGCCGCACGCGTCGGGATTTTCGCCCAGCCGCGGGAACCGAGAATTGCCAAGCTGATGAATAAGGCAGCGGTAGTGCTGAGCCAGGTTATTTCAAGGCCGCGATGTCCGTTTGCCGAAGAGGCTTTGGCGCGCTTTCTGCCGCGCAGAATTGTATACGCCAGAAGGACCTGCGCCGCGACGAAGATGATGCCCGTGATCCAGAGTGTCCATGTGAACTGGCGGTCATAAGCGACGGCTTCGGCCGTGATGGCGATTGGAAACCAGACGGGTTTGAAAACAAAAAGAAGAAACGCTGCCAGCGTGATGATCAACAGGATGAAGCCAAGCAGCATAGTTGTAGGAAGGGCTACGCTCGATTTTTCAGTATAGGAGGTGGAGCGTACACTGAAATTGATGTGGGGCCGGGTCTTTATTTTCATTGCGTATGCAGCCGCGGCATACGGGCAAACCGTTTGTCCGCCGACGCCGGAGTTCACGCCGTGCGATCTGGTTTTCGATATTCCATCCGCCAAAGGCGATCAGCCGATCGATCTCCAGGCGGAGTTTCGTTCGCCCCATCAAAGCACGGGACTCGTCAAAGCCTTCTGGGATGGCGGAACACGGTGGGTAATTCGTTATACGCCTGCCGAATCCGGTGCGTATGCCTGGAGGATCACGAGCAGTCTTCCGGGCCTGGGTGGCAAAGAAGGCCAGTTCACTTCGACTCCCGTCGATAAACCGGGCTGGCTGCGAGCGGCGAACGTGCACCATTTTGCTTTTGTGGATGCGGCTAATCCGAATAATCTGACGCCTCATCTCTGGATGGGCGCCGTCGTTCCAGGATTTGCGGCGATGCCGGTGGCACAGTGGAAGTCTCTGGTCGACACACGCGCCGCGCAGCACTTCAACCACCTGGGCGTGACGCTGGTGGACGAAGTGAGTGGCACGAACTTTCGGTCGCCGGAGTTCTTTCGCGCGGCGGAAGAGAAACTGAGCTACGCGAATTCGAAGGGCATTCTTGTGGACGTAGCGTTCTTCGGGCCGAACGGGCTGATGGAAAAACTGCTGCCGACGCACAACGACAGGCAGCAATGGTTCACCTACGCGTTGTCGAGGCTCGGGGCTTACGACGTGACCTGGCAGGGAATCGAAGGCTGGGAGAGCTACGACAATGGCCGGCAGTTGTTGAAAGAAATCGCCGATCATCTCAGCAATCTGGATCCTTATAAACACACGCGTTCCACGCGGACGAACCTCTCGTCGGGGCCGCTGGTGGATGATGGCTGGCTGCGTTATCGCTCTTATCAAAACGGTAACGACGATTCGGTTGCTGCGATCGATCAGCAGATCTATCAGTACCCGGCGGTGAATAATTTCGCGAACGACAGCGTGGATGCAGACACGTTCCGGCATCGTTTGTGGAATGCGGCCATGAGCGGTCAGTATCCTTCGGCGGTCATTCCGAACGAACAGGCTGCGAGCGAGATGAAGGTCTGGTACGAGTTCATGGAAAACACGCGGCACTGGGAACTCGAACCTTTCTTCGATGTCGACAACGGCCGGGGGCTCGCGCTGGAAGACGTCGAGTACATCATCTATGTCGAGAAACCGGGGCCGGTGACGGTGCACCTGGAGAAGCACAGCTATGACGGGCGCTGGATCAATCCGGCGAATGGGCAATCGGTCAAGCTGAAGGAGATCAAGACGGAAGTGTTCACTGGCGAGCCTCCGGATCGAACGCATGACTGGGTGCTGCAGATTTCACGCGAAGGGCATAAGGCGTCGATGCTGAAGAGCTACAAGTTCGATTCGCGCGAACCAGGCATCGCACTGCAGGAGGTCGAAGGCAATCCGGAGAAGGTTCCTTTTGAGGTTGTCGAGCCGGCGGGGGAGAATATTTCGCTCAGCGGCCCCGCATCTTACGCGGTGAAGCTGAAGCGCGAAACGAAAGCGCTGCAGCATATGACATATGAATGGACCGGCGAAGTGACGGCGGATAACCGGAGTTACCGGGTGATCGGCACGGGCGCGAGCGGGACGTTCCGGATTCCAGTGAATATTGCGCGCGAATATCCGGCGGCTCTGCATGTAAAGATCACCGGGATGAACGGGCTCGGTAAGGTTTACGTGCTCGATCGGAACTACACACTGACGAAATGACCCGGACTCATTGATGTTGACGCTGGCCGTGGACACCACGGCGGATTACGGCAGTATCGCGATCGCGGACGAAAATGGCGTTCGCGAAGAGTCGGTGTTGCATGCTCCGCAGGGCTTCAGTCATGTGCTGTTCGGGGAAATCGAAGCGCTGCTGAAACGGCTGGGGCTTCAGCTGTCCGATATCGAGCTGTTTGCGGGTGCTTCAGGTCCCGGCTCGTTTACAGGCGTGCGCGTCGGTTTGTCGGCAATGAAGGGGCTGGCTGAGGTTCTCGGTAAGAAGGTTGTGGCTGTGTCGAACCTGGAGGCGGTGGCGGAGTACGGGACGTCGGCGGCGCGGGCTGTCGTGATCGATGCGCGGCGGGGCGAAGTCTACGCGGCGGTCTACGGTGGCGCAGGGAATCAGATCGTGCAGGAAGTTGTTACGTCGTTTTCCCGGTTTGTAGCGGTGTTGCCGGATACGCCACTCGAGTGGGTGTCGCCAGATGACGCTGTGCTGACGCGATTGCTGGCGGAGGCCGGGTTGGAGTCCTGCGTGGTTACGCGGGCTCCTCGGGCGGTTGCGGGCGTCATTGCGCGGATTGCGATGTTTCGGAAGAATGCGCTGGACCCAGCCGGGATTGAAGCGAATTACGTGCGGCGCTCTGATGCGGAGCTGCTTTACTTAGCTAAGTAGACTAAGTAAAATAACAACTGATATGCAGGTAAATGTGCACGAGGCCAAAACGCAGTTGTCACGGCTTCTCGGATTGGTGGAACAGGGAGAGGTCGTCACTATCGCTCGGCACGGAAAACCGGTTGCTGAACTGGTAAGTGTTCGTCCTAAGGGCTTGCCGTTGGGAATAGCCAGCCACGAGCCTCTTATGGCGCCCGGTGACGATTGGTGGCGACCAATGACGGATGAGGAAGCTGAAGCCTGGCTTGAAGGGAAGTGAAAGTCCTTACAGACACGCATTCGCTCGTCTGGGCTTTATCCAATCCAAAATTACTCAGTAAAGCAGCGCGCAAGGTGCTGGCCGAGGCTAACGTGTCGGCCAGCGTCGCAAACCTATGGGAGTTATGCCTGAAGGCCCACAGAAAAGAGGCGATGCTCCTGGCCCCGCTGCCATGGTGGGAGCGGTATGTTGTGACTTCCGGAATCGAGGCAATTCCAATCCGTGCCGCTCACGTCATGGCGCTCGGATCTCTCGCGGACATTCATAAAGACCCGTTTGACCGCATTCTGGTCGCGCAGTCACTTGTGGAACGAATGCCTTTAGTAACCAAGGATTCGCATCTCGCAAAATACGGAATCGAAATTATCTGGTAGGTTGCCGCGATGATAGGCTAGCGGGCAGGGAAACACAGATGGGCAATTTTGTCGTATTGCAGCCGGTGTCGCAATAAACGATGGCACGCGCGGCGCGACAGCTCGAACTGGCCGGCGTGTTTGCCTCCGCCATCACGCCGCGGCGGGCCGGTTCGCAGGATCCGGACTTCTCCGGCATGCTCGATCTGCTGGATTTTCTGGCCGAAGGCGGAGTCAAAGGTGTTTGCATGTTTGGCGCGGCAGGGGAGTTGATCGATTACACCTTTGCCGAACGTCAGCGGATGCTGTACCTGGGCGTGAAGCGCAGCCGGGTTCCTTTGCTGGCTGGAGTTTCGCATTCCACGTTAACGGGTGCGTTGCAACTTGCCGATGAAGCCATCGCGGCAGGCGCCGATGCGTTAATGATTATGCCGCCATGGTTTTTTGACTACCGGCAACGGGAAATCGAAGAGTTCTACATGCAGTTCGCACGTGAGACCGGCGATGCCGTGCCAATCCTGATTCACAACGAACCCAGGCACACTTCTAAACTCGAAATTGACCTCATGTGCAAATTGTTGGACAGCGGCCTGTTCGCGGGTATCAGCGACTCCAGTGGCGACTGGACGGTTTTTCAGCAACTGATAGAAATGAAGCACGAGCGGTCGTTCGCGCTCTTCAATGGAGACGACCGCACGGCCGCTCAGTCGCTTGGAGCGGGCGCGGACGGTGTGATCTCGAGCGCGGCGTGCGCGTTGCCCGAACTGGTGACCAGCCTGGGGCGTGCTATCTCTGCCGGAAATCCGGCGCTGAGAGAAACCTTAAATGCGCGTTTGCTTGAATTCGTGGCATGGGCAGACAAGTTTCCCGTGCCGGTTGCTGTGAAGCGCGCGGTGGAATTGCGCGGGCAGAAGTCCTCACCTCCGTTAACGCCGTTGGCGCCCGAGACAGCGCAGGTCCTGGCGGAGTTTTCCGCCTGGTTCACCGGCTGGCTGCCGGAAATGAAGAAGGCGGCACATGTCTGATTTCCGCGAGTTCGGGCACAAACTGATCGACTGGGTGGCGGATTACCTGGAATCGTCGGAGCGCTTTCCTGTACTGTCGACGCTCCAGCCGAACGACATTATCGACGGGCTTCCCGCTCACGGGCCGGAGCAGGGCGAGAGCCTCGACAGGATTTTTGACGACTTCGAGCGCGTGATTCTGCCAGGCATTACACACTGGAACCACCCGCGCTTCCTGGCTTTCTTCGCCAACACTTCCTCGCCGCCGGCAGTTCTCGCCGAGTTGCTTGCCGCGGCGCTCAATGCCAACGGCATTCTGTGGAAGACGTCGCCTGCCGTGACCGAGCTGGAAGTGGTGACGCTGCGCTGGTTGCTGCACTGGCTGGGATTGCCGCAGGACTGGTTCGGGATGATTCTCGATACGGCGTCGACGAGCACGCTGCATGCGATCGCGGCGGCAAGGGTTGCCATGGCGCCCGAAACACGCGAACTGGGGGCTCCGAACGATCTGGTGCTCTATACCTCCGACCAGGCGCATTCTTCGGTCGAGAAGGGCGCGATGGCGTTGGGTTTCGGGCGGGCTAACGTACGGTCGATCGGCTCGGATGCAGAATTTCGCATGCGTCCGGATTTACTCGAAGAGGCGATCCTCCGTGATCGCGAAGCTGGCCTGCGGCCCTGCTGTGTCGTGGCAACGGTGGGTACCACTTCGACGACGAGCATTGACCCAGTGCCGGCCATCGCCGACATTGCACAACGCGAGGGACTCTGGCTGCACGTGGACGCGGCATACGCTGGATCGGCTGCGGTCGTCCCGGAATTCGGCTGGATACTGGGTGGCTGCGAGCGCGCCGACTCGCTGGTGTTCAATCCTCACAAGTGGCTGATGGTTCCGGTCGATTGCAGCGTCCTGTATTGCCGCCATCCGGATGTTTTGCGGCAGGCTTTCTCGCTGGTGCCGGATATTCTCCGGACCACCGACGGCGGTCTCAACATGATGGATTACGGGATTCCGCTGGGCCGGCGCTTCCGTGCACTGAAGCTCTGGTTCGTTTTGCGATATTACGGGCACGAGGGGTTGGCCGCGATCATCCGCGAGCAAGTCGCGATGACAAAGCGACTGAAAGAGAGGATTGCGGCGGACCCTCGGTTTGAAATTTGCGCGCCGTCGGAACTTTCGGTGATTTGTTTCCGCCAGCGAGGTTCCGATGAAATGAACCGGTTGCTGCTCGACGGAGTCAACGGCTCCGGGCGATTCTTTATTTCTTCTACAGTTGTCCACGGACGATATATTCTGCGGATCGCAGTTGGCAATATCCAGACCAGCCGAGCTACGCTCGATGAGTTGTGGTCTTTGATGGACGCTCTGGCCGTTGTGGCATAATTTGAGTCCCAGGCTGTCAACACCTTTAATGTTCCGTGTTGTCAGTCACTTAGCATTAAAACGTTAGCACTCGCCCACTGAGTGTGCTAATAATGTGCTTGGGAGCCGGTACATCAACCATCTGGCTCCATGGGTTAATTCAATCCCAACATTCCATTGGAGGTAATTTAGATGAACATTCGTCCGCTATACGACCGCATTGTTGTGAGGCGCGTAGAAACCGAAGCCGAGAAGACACACGGTGGTTTGTACATCCCCGACAGCGCAAAAGAAAAGCCGCAGGAAGGTGAAGTTGTTTCCGTAGGCAAAGGCAAGCGTCTGGAAGACGGAAAGATCGTACCGCTTGACGTTCAGCCCGGCGATCGCATCCTTTTCGGCAAGTACTCCGGCAGCGAAATCAAGCTGGACGGGGAAGAACTGATGATCATGCGTGAAGACGAAGTGCTCGGCATCCTTGACGCACAGCCTGTGGCGGCGTCGAAGAAAGCCAGCTAGTCCGCAATCCAACCGCGATACAAACAACGAGAGAACAAAAATTTATGGCAAAACAGATTGTTTACGCTGAAAATTCCCGCCAGGCGATCCTGCGCGGTGTGAATCAGTTGGCCGATGCGGTGAAAGTCACCCTCGGACCCAAGGGCCGCAACGTGGTCCTCGAGAAAAAGTTTGGCGGTCCGACCATTACGAAGGACGGTGTCACGGTCGCGAAGGAAATCGAACTCAAAGACCCGCTTGAGAACATGGGCGCGCAGATGGTTCGCGAAGTTGCTTCGAAGACTTCCGACATCGCCGGCGACGGTACCACGACAGCGACCATCCTCGCGCAGGCGATTTTCCGCGAAGGCGCGAAGTCGGTAGCCGCTGGCGCGAATCCGATGGCTCTGAAGCGCGGTATCGACAAGGCCGTGGAAATGGCGGTCGCGGAAGTGAAGAAGATGTCCAAGCCGGTTTCGGGCGACATGATCGCGCAGGTCGGCACGATCTCGGCCAACAGCGATCACACCATCGGCGACAAGATTGCGGACGCGATGAAAAAGGTGGGCAAGGACGGCGTCATCACGGTCGAGGAATCGAAGACGATGGAGACCGTTTTGGAAACCGTGGAAGGCATGCAGTTCGACCGCGGGTACCTCTCACCCTATTTCGTAACGGACCCGGAGCGCATGGAGGTGACGCTCGAGGATCCTTACATTCTGATCCACGAGAAAAAGATCAGCAATATGAAGGACCTGCTGCCGCTGCTCGAGCAGATTGCGCGCGCCGGCCGTCCATTGCTGATCATCGCGGAAGAAGTGGAAGGTGAAGCGCTGGCAACGCTGGTGGTCAACAAGCTCCGCGGCACTTTGAACGCTTGCGCGGTGAAGGCTCCGGGCTTCGGCGATCGCCGCAAGGCCATGCTGGAAGATATCGCGATCCTGACCGGCGGCAAAGCGATCTTCGAAGAAACCGGCATCAAGCTGGAAGGCGTGAAGCTCGACGATCTCGGCAAGGCGAAGCGCGTGACTGTCGACAAAGACAACACGACCCTCATTGATGGAGCGGGTGCGACCAAAGCCATCGAAGGCCGGATCAAGCAGCTGCGCACGCAGATCGACGAAACCACGTCGGACTATGACCGCGAGAAGCTGCAGGAACGTCTGGCGAAGCTTGCCGGCGGCGTTGCGGTAATCAAAGTCGGTGCGGCAACCGAAACCGAAATGAAGGAAAAGAAGGCCCGTGTCGAGGATGCGCTCCATGCAACTCGCGCGGCCGTCGAAGAAGGCATCGTTCCGGGCGGCGGCGTAGCACTGCTCCGCGCGGCGATCGCGCTGAAAGAACTCAAGCTGCCCGGCGACGAGCAGATTGGCGTCGACATCATCCGTCGTGCCTGCGAAGAGCCGATTCGTCAGATCGTCCAGAACTCGGGCGAAGAAGGCGCAATCGTTATGGGCAAGATCCGCGAGAACAACAACGCCCACTTCGGCTACAACGCTCAGACCGATAAGTACGAAGATCTGGTTGAGTCCGGTGTGATCGATCCGGCGAAAGTGACGCGCTCTGCTTTGCAGAATGCTGCCTCGATTGCCGGCCTGATGCTCACAACCGAAGCAATGGTCTGCGAGATTCCGGAGAAGAAGTCTGCTCCGTCTGGTGGCGGCCACGGTGGACCGGAAGGCATGGACTACTAAGTCCGGCTCTCCAACCTAACTGAAGTCAAAAAGCCGCGGCGTCCGGAAGGGCGCCGTGGCTTTTGTGCGTTCGCAACAGCGGTTGAAACGCATCTGCCGTGGTCTTCGTCTGAGTTACAATCAAAGATACTGGCGCGAACTACAAACGTTATGGAGTACAGGTCGTGTGGTTGGGATTGTTCCTGCCGGGGGCACAAAAAAATATGACTGCAAAAGTTCTTTGGGTCTCGTCGATCGGCGCGGCTCTCCTTCTGGTGATCCCTGCGATCTCGCAGGATGTTACCCAGACGAAGAAAGACCCCCCGAAGCGCGAAACCGTAGCCAAGCCGTTGACGGAGAAGCAGCTTAAGAAAAAAGAAGCGGCTCTCAAAAAAGAACTCGAAACCCCCTGGAAGAAGTGGCTGAACGAGGACGTTACCTACATCATCACGGATGAGGAACGTAAAGCCTTCAAGCAGCTGAATACCGACGAGGAACGAGAGCAGTTCGTCGAGCAGTTCTGGCTGCGCCGCGATCCCACCCCCGACACGGTCGAGAACGAATACAAGGAAGAGCACTATCGGCGTATCGCCTACGCCAACGAGCATTTTGCGTCCGGCGCTCCTGGCTGGAAGCTGGATCGCGGCCGTATCTATATCACGTTCGGACCGCCTGACGAGATCGACTCGCATCCTTCCGGCGGAACCTATGAGCGTCCCACTGCTGAAGGCGGTGGTGAAACCACGACATTCCCGTTCGAAGACTGGCGCTACCGGTATCTCGAAAACATCGGCAACGACATCATGATCGAATTCGTCGACACCTCGATGACCGGCGAGTATCACATGACGATGGATCCGTCGGAAAAAGACGCGTTGACGTATGTCCCAGGCGCCGGCTTGACCATGGCCGAACAGTTGGGGCTCAGCGATAAGAGCGCTCGCTTCAACCGCACTGACGGCACCCACATGGGCACTCCGCTCAGCGGCAACAACAGCGACGCGCCGGCAAGTTACAACCAGTTCGACCGCCTGAATCAGTTTGCCAAGTTGCAACAAGCCCCGCCCGTCAAGTTCAAGGATCTGGAAGCGGCCATCAGTACTCGGATCACCTATAACGTCCTTCCGATGCAGGTTCGCATCGATTACGTACGAGTAACGGAGTCATCGGTGCTGGCGAACATCACGATTCAGTTCGAGAATCGGGATCTGCAGTTCCAGGCCAAGGACGGCGTGCAGCGCTCCGTGGTGAACCTGCTGGGCCGTGTGAGCACGATGACCAGGCGCCCGGTGACGACTTTCGAAAAACCACTGGAGATCGATGCTCCGCCCGACATGCTGCAGAAGTACGCACAGCAGCGTTCGATCTATCAGGAGTCGGTGCCGCTGCAGCCTGGACGTTACCGCCTCAACATCGTCGCGAAAGACACCGTCGCCGGCAATCTCAACAACTACGAAGTCGCGCTCGATGTTCCGCACTTCGAAGAAGAGAAGCTTGCTTCGAGCAGTCTGATCCTGGCCGACACGATTCAAAAGCTGCCGACGAAGAGTATTGGCGGTGGCATGTTCTCCATCGGTGACACCAAGGTGCGCCCACGCCTCGGCAACAAGTTCACCAAAGATGAGAAACTCGGCATCTACCTGCAGGTTTACAATTTCGGCGCCGACGAGAAAACGCAGAAGCCGTCGGGTGCGATTGAGTACGAAGTGGATAAGGCCGGGACCAACGAGAAAATCATGGATTTCACGGAGGAAGTGAGCACGATTCCAAACGCCTCCGCCAACCAGGTCACGATCGAGAAGCTTCTTCCGCTGAATTCCCTGGCGCCGGGGAACTACACGCTCAAGATCAAGGCGACCGATCGGAACCGGAATCAGACCGTCATGCAGCAGGGTAATTTTACGGTAAGCTGAAGTGGTAGTTAACAGGACTTGAGTTAACAGGACTTGAACAGAGTCAGAGGTAAATGAAGAGCACCCAGGCAATTCGCCAATCGTGGTTGTTCTCGCGGAGGTTCTTGCTTCGTGTGAACCATGCCGCAGGGCTTACTGTCTTCGCGTCTCTCTGTTGCTCTCTTACGAGTCTTGTTCCCACGGCAGAGGCAGCCTCGACGATTCGATTCTCGGGCGAACTCACTGGTATGGTGACCGACGTCGGGGGTAAACCCCAGCCCGGGGCAGTCGTTCTTCTGTTCAACAGACAGGACCGGCTCCTGCAGCAATCGGCTACCGACCCCTTCGGCGGTTTCGCCTTCGGCGACCTGCTGCCCGATCTTTACTCAGTACACGTTTCCCTTTCCAATTTTGTTCCGGCGATCAAAGAGCGTATTCAGATCAAGCCCGGAATGCGCAGCCTGCTGGAAGTCAATCTTTCGCGCGTGTTCAGTTCGGTACAGCTGGTTTCGATGACGCCGGTGCCTGGCGGTCTGATGAGCGATGGCTGGAAATGGGCGCTGCGTGCCGACAGCGCCACCAGGCCTGTTCTGCGTTTCCTTCCAGTTGAACCAGTCGCTGGCGAATCATCATCTTCGCCGGAATCGACCTCTCGCCCGGCTTTCTTCACGGGTTCACGTGGTTTGGTAAAGATTTCCGCGAGCGACGGCCCCACGATGTCGAGCGACGGCGAGGCAGATCTCGGAACGCAGTTCGCTTTTGCCACATCGGTCTATGGCGGAAATCATCTGCAGGTGGCGGGTGATGTCGGCTATGTGGCTGGCTCAGCCGCCCCATCGGCTGCCATCCGGACCACATACAGCCGCGAACTCGCGGATGGCATCAAGCCGGAAATCTCTGTCACGATGCGGCAGTTTTATGTGCCGCTGCGGTTCGGTCAGGGTGCCAGTGGAACCAGCGATGGATCTTTGCCAGCGCTCCGAACCATCGGAGTCAGCTTTGACGACAAAGCGCAGATCAGCGATTCGCTCCAGATGGCGTATGGCTTTGCTTTTGACAATGTCTCTTTCCTGGACAGCCTCCACTATTTCAGCCCTTACGGGAAGCTGACCTATTCTCTGCCGCGCGGCAAGGTGGATTTAACGTGGACCTCCGGTAACGCGCGTCCGGAACTGGGCGCAGCGACAGATATGGCGGCCGCTGAGCCCGCTGCGGATCTGCAACGCGATCTGGCTTCGGTTTCGGTGCTTCCCCGCGTGACGTTACTGAGTGGCCACGCCAAGGTGCAGCGCGGCGATGATTTCGAAATAGGCTTTTCTCAGCGCTTCGGCTCGCGCGAATACCGCGTGTCTGGCTATCAGGAGCACGTTTCGAATACGACGCTGACCATTGCTTCCCGTGATGGCGCTCTCTTTCCCGGCGATCTGATCCCGGATCTTTTCTCCAACAGCGCACTGTTTAACCTGGGCCGGTTCGATACGTTCGGCTACACGGCTTCGGTGACGCAGGACCTGGGCGACAACTATAAGGTGACTCTGGTTTACGGGTCGCTCGGCGTAGTTTCTCCGCGGGCGGGTGAGACGTCGCTCAACAGTGCAGAGGACCTTCGCAGGATCATGGAAGTCGGGCATCGGCCTGCCCTCACTCTGCGCGTTTCCGGAACCGTGAAAGCTACCGGCACACGCCTGATGGGCAGCTACGAATGGACCGATTATCAGGCCGCGACTCCGGGCCCGAATTTTTCCACTGAATCGCCCCGGCCCGAGCCCGGTCTCAACTTTGTCGTACGACAACCGATGCCGAATATCCCCCGTGTGCCATGGAGAATGGAAGCTTCCGCCGAGTTGCGCAATCTGCTGGCGCAGGGCTATCTTCCGCTGAGCACCACGGGCGGCGATCAATTTCTGCTGATCAACACCCCGCGTACTTTGCGCGGCGGAATCGCCTTCGTATTTTGAAAAAACTATCTTCCATGCTCCCGCTCGCCAGTCTGACGCTGGCTTGCATCAGTGTGTCGGGCCAGACGGTCACGTTCAACAAACAGATCGCCCCGATCATTTACAACAATTGTTCCTCCTGTCACCGGCCGGGTGAAGCGGCGCCATTTTCGCTGCTCTCTTATGCTGGCGTGTCGAAAAAGGGCAAAATCATAGCCTCTGTCACGGCGGCGCATTTTATGCCTCCCTGGAAAGCTGAAGCAGGCTCATACGCTTTCAAAGACGAGCGACGGCTCACGGACAGCCAGATTGCTCTGATCGGTGACTGGGTCAAGGAGGGTATGCCGGAAGGCAAACCCAATGACGCGCCGGCGCCTCCCAAATTCGCTTCGGGCTGGATGTTGGGAGAGCCTGATCTGGTGGTCGAAATGCCAACCGCGTATCATGTGCCCGCCGATGGTCCGGATATTTACCGCAATATCGCGGTGCCGCTGGGCCTGACCGACGACAAGTGGATCACGGCGATCGATATGAAGCCCTCGGCGCGTTCTGTAGTCCACCACGTTCTCTACTTCGCAGATCCCAGTGGCAAGGCTCATGCCCGGCCCGCGCAGGGTCAGGAACCGGGCTTCAGCGGGATGCGGCCGAGTGGCGAAGCCGAACCGCTGGGAGGCTGGGCTGTCGGGGCACAACCGCATTTCCAGCCCGAAGGACTGGCGCTGCCGCTGCAAAAGGGCTCCGATCTCGTCATTCAGTATCACTTCCATCCGATTGGAAAGCCCGAAGTCGAAAAGTCGCTGGTGGGTCTTTATTTCGCGAAGAAAGCTCCCGAGCGGACGCTGGTCGCGGTCCAGGTGCCTCCCACCTATTCTCTGTTTTCCGGACTCGACATACCGGCTGGCGAGAAAGACTATGTGATTCGCGATTCTTATACGCTGCCGGTGGCGCTCGATGCGGTGTCGATCGGCGCGCACGCGCACTACATCGCGAAGCAATTGAAAATGACCGCGACTCTGCCAAATGGCGAAGTCAAAACACTGCTGTGGATCAAGGACTGGGACTTCGCATGGCAGGACCGCTATTTCTTTCAGCAAACCGTAGCCCTGCCGAAGGGGACGCGCCTTGATGCAGAAATCCATTGGGATAATAGCGCGGATAATCCGCGAAATGCTTCGGTGCCGCCCATTCGAGTACAGTGGGGCGAGCAGTCCAAAGATGAGATGGGCAGTCTGACGCTGGTCGGGGTGCCGCATGATGAGGCTGATCTTCCTGTATTGCGCAAAGACCTGCTGCAGCACCGGAACGAGATGGCGCGGACCCGCATGATGGCCGACCCGCAACTGCGCCAGAAGGTCATGCAGTTGCTCGCGCAGTAGGGTTCTTATGAAGTGGCTATTCCTATTTGCATTGAGCAGCGTCTTACACCCGCCTGTATCGGTGCGCGACATCGACGGTGTGCCGCGGGAACCGCTCAAGGTTGAAAAAGGGCACGCGGAAGCGCTGTTTTTTGTCACCAACGATTGCCCGGTGTCGAACTACTATTCGCACGAGATTCGCCGCATCTGTGAAGACTATGCGACGCGGGGCGTGGGATGCGCGCTGGTCTACACGGATCCCACGATGACCGACGAGCAGGCGCGCCGGTATTCGCAGGATTATGGCCATGGGGCGTATCCGAAGATCGTGGACCGCACGCACGCGCTGGTGAAAGCTACCAGCGCCGCGATTAACCCGACTGCCGTTGTAGTTCGCTCCGACGAATCGATCGCGTATCGCGGGCGCATCGACAATTCCTTTGCCGCGATCGGCAAGCAGCGCCGTGTGGTGACGGAGCATGATCTGCGCGATGCGCTCGATGCAGTTATCGCGGGCAAGCCGGTGGTGAAGCCGGAAGCTCCGCCCATCGGCTGTTACATCCAGTAGCGTTCAGGCTGGTGGAATCGTAAACGGACGCGAGGCAGACTTCTTACCCGGATCTTCCGCACGCAGATCCACGTGCCTCAGATCGACGTCGAATGCCCGGTTCAGGCGATTCCCCGCGATGTCCTCCAGTGTAGGGTCAGCCAGTAACAAATAGTCTCCGGCGCGCCATGGAAGAGCGGGCGTAAAGCGCCACTGGGTTTCATTCGACGCAATGGCAGTTTCACCAGCGAGACCGCTTACCGTCACCAAACTCTGCAGCAGCGCATAGTCCATTGGTTCAGGGAAGCCAACAACGAGAGCATCGCGCGTTCCGGCTTTGGGCAGTTCGAGGCGCCATGTCGTGGGACCGGGAGGTATTCGATCCGCCGGCCCGCCGGTGAAGTCTTTCCGGAAGCCTTCCGCCATGGGCATACCGCGCGCGTCCCGCCAATCGCGGTCGATCGATAGGGTGTAGTGGCGGCCTTCCACGATCGGGGAGCCAGCCTCTCGGTTGGGCGCAAGGCCTCGCTTGATCCGGCCTGGGTCGAGCAGAACGGTTAACCGCCGATGTTCTCCGTCCCATAATTCCTGATCCAGGAATGCATCAGGCAGCGGATTCCCGCCTTCGTCGAGAAGCCGGAAATGCTTCGAGCCATCCCCGAAACTCATGGGCGCGGAGAAACAGATATAGAGTTTCAGCGTGTTGGCGGGCAGAACGTCCGCCGACGGATAAACGTGCTCAACGTGCGTGGGAGCAGCGCGCTCCTGCGGTACCTCGATCGCGAAAAGGGCGCCCTGAAAGGTTCCCTGATAACGCATGCCAGGGGCGACGGGGAAACGCGGATGGAAGAACAAAGTCCGGCCATCCGCGGAGTAGGTGCCAAGCATCGGGGTGCTCGCGTTGCCGGCGAAGACAGGCGGTTTTGCCTCGCCGTTCCAGGCTTCAAAGCGGAAAGTTCCATCGATGAGTTCTACGTAGGAAGCCTGTGCCGGCAGGCACACGGCGATGAGCGCGAAGGCGCTAAGGCAGCGGAATCGATTCCAGATCCATCCCATTCTGTCCATCCTTGAGGATCAGCGCCGTCGAATCGTCCAGGCCAGTCAGGCGGCGAACACCTTTCAGTCCGGCGATGCGTTTGTACGGCACGCCTTCCAACTGCGCCGGCTCGGTGATCGCTTCGTACCGGTCGAGATTTTCAGCCGATAGCTTCATGACTCCCCGATAGCTGTTGGCGAGCAGGATGAAGTCGTGGTTGTCCTTCCGGTACGGGATCATGTCGAGCGGCCGGTTGCCCATGCCCAACTCGGCGATGGTGGTGCCGGTTACCTTTGCCCCGGGCTTCAGATCGCTGACAGGAATCAAGACCAGCGGCGTGCAGGTGTAGGCTGCGACGATGTAGCGTTTGCTCCCAATCATCCAGGGAAAGAATGTGCGCACCGGGGCCTGCGTTTCATAATCACCGTGAGAACCATGGTAAATTTCCACGCTGGAGCCCTGATCCACGCTGCGGAAGGGGAAGGGAATCACGCGCAGGTTGGACGAAAATTCCTCGTTCGAGAGACCGGCGACCAGAACTTTACCGTCGGCGAAGCCCAGTTGGGTGATCGTCTCAAGCCGCGGATTCCGGTTCTCGGCGCGCGGGTTCGAAACCGGCGGATTGGGTAGCAAGGCGGCCGTGTAAGAACTCCGATCCAGGACGAATTCAGTCAGACGGCCGGAGGAATCGGTGCGCAGGATGACGGGTATGGAATCCAGACCCCTGCCGCGCGAGACCGAAATATAAACCCGCCTCGAGACTGGGTTTACTTTGATGTCGTTGATCAGAATCTGGTCGGCACCGATGCCGAGCATGCCCGCAATCAGCCGGTCGATTTCTTTGAACTGAATCCCCGAAGCTGGGGCGGCGCCCTTGACGGTGTCGTGGGTATTGATCGCGAAAACCGCGGCTCCAATGGAGTCGCCGACGAACAGGATTCCGTTCGGTCCGAAAGCCATCGGGCCAGCGGATTTTATTTCCGGCGGTGGCGATGTTGCGCTGAACGCGAGTGTGCCGGCGAGAAGCAGAACCGCTGTGGCTCGAAACATAGCTGCTCTATATGTACCACCGAATTGCGTTTTATTCGAAAGCCTTTGACTGGCGGAGCGTCTGGACCATGGTGAGAGCGATGCTGAACCGCGTCGGGCTCTGGCCCGTGACAACAAAACCGCAAGCGCGATAAAAACCTTCCGCGAGGGGATTGGCGATGACGTGAAGAAGTTTCGCTCCGCGCTCAAGTGCAACGCGGGCGCATTCGCCGACCAGCGCCCTGCCGATTCCCGTCTTCCAGGCAGAGGGTTCTACAAACAGACCGTCCAGTTCGGCATCGCCGTCGTCACGCGGTAAAACCACGGCGAAACCGATGATGCCAGCATCGCGTGCGGCCACCAGCGTATGTCCCTCGGCGATGTGGGAAGCCGGCAACTCGATTGCGTCGGGATATGCGAGCAGCGCGTCGCGATATTCGTCCCAAACCAGCGACGCTCGCCACTGGAGCGCCTCAAGCGCCATGCGCTCGTCAACCCTCGCCAGTCTGGTCGTTAATCCGGCGGTCACTGAATGTTCAGCGTGGCGGCGTTGGATGCTCTTCCGTTGGTCGTGATGATCGCGGGAACCGCAGCTCCTGTAACACCTGCCGGAATCTGGCACTGAACCAGATCCCCCCCTTGATATTGGGAAGTGTGCCCGGCGAAGAAGTAGGCGCCGGTGCAACTCTGGCCGCCGATCGTCACGGTCGTCGTGGACGGCGTCAGGCCGATACCAGTGAGGTACAGCGCAACGTAGTCTCCGGCATGGAGAGGCGCGTTCGGTCCGACGATAGCGCCGGTGACCGCGTTCTCGGCTGCAGCCGGTCCGTTGGCGGCTCCGGTGAACGTAAAGATACTCGGCACGGCTGGCACCAGCATGACGTTGGCGGTTTGCTGGCCCGTCGAGTTTTTCACGGTCAGCTTTGCGATGCCTGGCGGAAGGTTTGGATATATGAAGTTGATCTGCGTTGGATTGGCATAGGCGACTGGCGCCGCGGTTCCGTTTACCAGCACGCTGACGTCACCTAACTGTGTTGGATAAGGCTGGCCCGATTGCAGGACCGAGCCCGACAGATTGGAACCGTAGACCGTCACGAAGGCACCCGGCGCCACGTCGCGGGGAAACTGCGCGATCCCCGCCGGCACGATTCCGCTGATGGATGGCCCCGGCTTGGCAACAACGGGGGCGGACGTCGTGGCGGGCAGGGTCGCTGTGGTGGAGACGGAAGTCGAGCTCAGCAGAGTGGCAACCAACTGCAGGCTCTTGTTTGCAGGGAGGGCTTCCTTGTAGCCCACCGCAGTGTTGCCGAGTGACGTGCCGCTCGCGGTGGCGCTGGTAATGGTTTGCGGCACGCCGTTGAGATCCTGCGCCGCAAGAAGCAAACCGCCGTTCGCGGCGGCCAGTGCGTTTGCTTCGATGGCCTGCCCGAGAGTGGTCCACGCGCTTGTGCCCGTAAGGAATGAAGTAATGATCTGGCCGACCACGTTACTGCCGTCCGAAATATTGTTGATGGCCGGAGTGGACGCGGAGCACACGCCGAATGCGATGACCAGCGGATCGGTTGCATGGCAGGTAGGAACTACCCTGGTACGGCCGGACAGCGCGAAGCCGATCGAAGCGCTGGTGAGTTGCACAACGCCATCGTCGAAGCCCGGAGAGGGACTCCCGCTCAACGACGACTCGAGTCCGGTCCCCCCGTTTCCGGCGACCGCAAGCGCGTTGACTCCGCGCAAATCGTCGGTGCCCTGGTTCCAGGTGTTGAGGTCGAAAAGAAACTGGCTGCCAGGAGACATTTCCTTCGTTTGCGTATCGGTGCCCAGTTCGCCGGCTACGGCAGTTCCAAAATGCGGCGTCGCGAGGAAGATGGCATTGCGAATCCCAGCCGTCGCCGGTGGATTGAAAGTTGCCGCCCCGCCCGACGCCACGGGTTGCTTGCCCGAAAGGTAAGACCGCACGATCAGGCCGCCCATGCTGTGACTGACCACATCCACCACGGGAACCGTCGTTCCATTTACGTAACGCAGGGAAGCGAGGAAGTTTCCGAAGGCGACGCCAAGAGTTTCTATCGAGGGCCCGCCCGTCACGCTGCAGTTATCAAAGTAAACGGAAACCAGACCGCTCGCCTGCAGAACTTTGTCGGCATTTCCAAAGTTAGAACTGAAACCAGTGTCGCCGATGCAGCCTAACTGGTAACCGTTCAAAAACACGACGGGAATGGTTCCGTTCGGAATGGTGGTGGGCGTGACGAGTTGCGCAGTGGCAATGAAGGGGAGCAGAAACAAGACCGCGAAACGCATATCCGTCTATGGTAACGGAGGTACGGCTAGCTGAATTTTGCCGCGAGTTCACGTGCACCGCGGCTCAGCAGAGTAACGTCGGCGCCGACAGCGACGAAGAGACATCCCAGTGTCAGGTATTGCCGGATCAGCTTCTCGTCGGTCGCGAGAATTCCCGCGGCTTTGCCTGTTTTGCCAATGCGCTCGATCGCGCTGTCTATCGCGGCCAGCACGTCCGGGTGATCAGGGTTACCGCGATGGCCGAGAGAGGCGGAGAGGTCCGCCGGACCGATGAACAAGCCGTCCACGCCTTCGACAGCCGCGATAGCTTCAATGTTCTCAAGCCCGCGACGCGTTTCGATTTGTACCAGAAGACAGATCTGATCGTCGGCGGTGTCGAGATAGTCTTTGATGCCGTTCCAGTGCGAAGCCCTCGCGAGTGCGCTGCCGACGCCGCGAATGCCGCGAGGCGGGTAGCGGATCGCGGCAACAAGCAGGCGCGCCTGCTCTGCGCTTTCGACCATCGGAATCAACAGCGATTGCGCGCCGATGTCGAGCAGTTGTTTGATCAAGGCGACGTCGCCGGCGGGGGGCCGGACCACAGCGTGAACAGGATACGCCGCGACGGCCTGCAACTGCGCCAGGATCGAGCGCACATCGTTGGGCGCATGTTCGCCGTCAATCAGGAGCCAGTCGAACCCAGCGCCGGCGCAGATCTCCGCGCAATATGCATCGCCGATCGCAACCCACAAACCGAGCTGCCGCGTTTGTTTTGCGAGAGCGGTTTTGAAAGTATTTTCCGGCAGCATCATCTTTTCATGCAACATCATCGGGCCGTAACCCAAGGCACCCATCCATTATGCTGAACAGGCAGTGATCGACAAGAGTTTCGCAAGTGCTGACGAAGCCGTGGCCGACGTGTTCGAGGGTGCAACGATTATGCTCGGCGGTTTCGGCATTTGCGGCATACCCGAAAACCTGATTGCGGCGCTTGTCCGCAAGGGTGTCAAAGGCCTGCACACCATCAGCAACAACATGGGAATTGACGGCGTTGGACTCGGCCTCATGCTCGAAGCCGGTATGATCGCGTCGCACACCGGAAGTTACGTCGGCGAGAACCGTCTGCTCGAAGCGCGCATGGCCGAGGGCAGCCTCGACGTGACGCTGATTCCGCAGGGTACGCTGGCGGAGAGAATCCGCGCGGGGGGCGCCGGGATACCCGCGTTTTATACACCTGCTGGTGTCGGCACGCTGGTGGCGCAGGGGAAAGAGACTCGCGACTTCGGCGGCATCAAGTATCTGCTCGAAAGTGCCATGACGGCCGATTTCGCGCTGATCAAGGCATGGCGCGGCGACCGCACTGGCAACCTTACTTACCGCAAGACCGCACGCAATTTCAATCCGGTGATGGCGACGGCGGCGAGGATAACAATCGCCGAGGTGGAGGAATTCGTGGAGCCTGGCGACCTCGATCCCGACGTAATCGTTACTCCAGGCATCTACGTGAAGCGGATTGTGCGCGGCGAAGCTTACGGAAAGCGCATTGAAAGGCGCACGGTGCGAAGTGCCTGAGCCAGTCCGTGAACGAATCGCGCGACGAGCCGCGCTCGAACTGCGCAACGGTTTTTATGTCAATCTCGGGATCGGCATGCCTACGCTGGTCGCGAATTACGTGCCGCCCGGCATCGACGTGGTGCTGCAGTCCGAGAACGGGATGCTCGGGGTCGGCGAATTTCCGCTTCCAGGCCATGAAGATGCGGACCTCATCAACGCCGGCAAAGAAACCGTGACGGAACTGCCGGGCGCGGCCTATTTCTCCAGTGCGGATTCGTTCGCGATGATTCGAGGCGGCCACATCGACCTGAGCATTCTCGGTGCGATGGAAGTCGATGAGCATGGCAACCTCGCGAACTGGACGGTGCCGGGCAAGCTGGTCAAAGGCATGGGCGGCGCGATGGATCTGGTAGCCGGTGCGCGCCGCGTGATCGTTACGATGGAACACACCAGCAAAAACGGCGCATCAAAAATTCTGAAGCTCTGTCAATTGCCGCTGACCGGGCTCGCCGTTGTCGACACGATTATTACCGAGATGGCGGTGCTGAAAGTTTCGCGGGCCGGCCTCGTACTGCAGGAAATCGCGGAAGGCTTAAGCGTGGATGAACTGCGGCGACTGACCGAAGCCGCTCTGATCATCCCGCAATCCGGTCCGGTTCCAATCATGCGAAGCTGAGACATGACCTGTTCTCACGTCAACCAGATTAAAGATGTGAAGCCTCACACACATGGCTGCGAGGAATGCCTGAAGATGCATGACGAGTGGGTGCACTTGCGTTTGTGCATGATCTGCGGCCATGTGGGCTGCTGTGACTCGTCGAAGAACAAACACGCCACGAAGCATTTCCACGCGACGAAGCATCCAATCATCAAATCGATCGAGCCCGGGGAGAGTTGGGGCTGGTGCTACGTAGATGACACAGAACTCGAATTCAGCTGAGTGGCCTCCGCTTCCGCTCGCCGATTGGCCGGCGACCCACGATACGCTCCACATGTGGACGCAGATTGTGGGTAAGACTCGGATGGTCCTGAGCGCTCCGCAGAACCACTGGTGGCACGTGACGCTCTATGTGACGGCGCGCGGGCTGACCACCTCGGCGATTCCCTTCGACGGGCAGACATTCGAGGTAGAGTTCGATTTCCTTGAGCACCAGCTTGCAATCCGGACGAGCCGCGGTGAGAACAAGAGCATATCCCTGTATCCTCGCTCCGTTGCGGATTTCTACGCCGAGTACATGGTCTGCATCAAATCTCTCGGCATCGAATTACGAATTAACAGGAAGCCGCAGGAGGTCGAAGACACGACGCCCTTCGACCAGGACCATCACCACGCGTCTTACGACAGACAAGCCGTTGAACGCCTCCACCGGATACACCAGAACGCCGACCGCGTATTGAAGAAGTTTCGTTCCGGGTTTCTGGGCAAGTGCAGCCCCGTCCATTTCTTCTGGGGCTCGTTCGACATGGCAGTCACTCGCTTCAGCGGGCGTCCGGCTCATCAGCCCGACACGGTGGACCCGGTCATACGCGAAGCTTACTCCCACGAAGCCAGCAGCTGTGGCTTCTGGCCGGGCGATGCGCGTTTTCCTCAACCGGCCTTCTATGCTTACTTCGCCCCCACTCCGGAGGGTTTCGATAAGGGAGCAGTGCAGCCGGGCGGCTGGAATTCTAAACTCGGTGAATTCATTCTCGAATACAACGCTGTGCGCGAACTGGAGGCGCCAGACAGCGCGATCCTGAACTTCTGCCAGAGTTCTTACGAAGCAGGGGCGAAGCTCGCGAACTGGGATCGGGGCGCCCTGGAATGGCACAAATAGACACGAAAAAAATGAGTCCACACCTGCCCGCGCTCTTTCTGGGACATGGGACGCCCATGAATGCGCTTCTCACCAATCGCTACACGGAGGCGTGGACCGCTATCGCAGCTGATCTGCCGAAACCCCGGGCAGTACTTTGCGTTTCCGCGCACTGGTATACGCGCGGCTCCGCCCTGACAATCAACACGTCTCCCCGCACGATTCACGACTTCGGCGGATTTCCACCTGAGCTGTATCAGGTTGCCTATCCGGCACCGGGAGACCCTGCGCTTGCACGTCGTGTGCAGGAACTCATCGCGCCGATCCCGAGCGAATTATCAGAGAAGTGGGGGCTCGATCACGGCACATGGTCTGTGCTGCGGCATATGTACCCAGCTGCCGACGTTCCGGTGGTGCAACTCAGCATCGATGCGACCCGCGCAGCCAGTTGGCATTTCGACATCGGCCGCAGGCTGGCGCCGCTGCGCGAGGATGGCGTGCTGATTCTGGGCAGCGGCAACATAGTCCACAACCTGTATGTGTACGACCGCGAAGGCTCTGCTGAGCCCCTGGCGTGGGCACAGAACTTCGAGAAGGTCACACGCGAATTGATGCTGGCCGAGGACTACTCGCCGCTGATCGACTACCCGAAGCTGGGCCGTGACGCGATGCTCTCCATCCCCACGCCGGAACACTACCTGCCGCTGCTTTACGTGCTCGGCGCTGGCTCCGGGACCAGTGGCAAGCCGATCAGTTTTCCGATCGATGGAATTGACGGCGGGTCGGTTTCGATGCTTGCCGCGCAGCTTGGATAAACGCCCGACTGCTACGATATTCTTTCATTCCACAAATCATGAAATCCCGCGTTCTGTCGGGCGTACAGCCGTCCGGCAATCTGCATATCGGCAACTATCTCGGCGCTCTGGCTAACTGGGTCCGGATTCAGTACGACTACGAAAGCATCTTCTGCATCGTGGATCTGCACGCCATCACGGTGTACCAGAATCCGGCGGAACTGCGTTCGAAAATCCGGGAACTTGCCGCACTGTTCATCGCGGCCGGCATCGACCCGAAACACTCGCGCATCGTTGTTCAGTCCAACGTTCCCGCGCATTCGGAACTGGCCTGGATGCTGACCTGTGTCACGCCGATGGGCTGGCTGGAGCGCATGACGCAGTTCAAAGCCAAAGCCGCCGCGCAGGAATCCGTTGGTGACGGCTTGTTTCAATATCCCGTGTTGATGGCCGCCGACATTCTGCTTTATCAGGCCGCGATCGTCCCCGTCGGCGAAGACCAGATGCAGCATCTGGAATTGACGCGCGACATCGCGCAGCGGTTCAATTCGCAGTACGGCGAAACCTTCACCATGCCCGCGACGAAGCTCCCTGCCGTGGGTGCCCGCGTGATGGGCCTGGATGATCCGACAACGAAGATGAGCAAGTCGGCCCAGGGTTCCGGCCACGCCGTGGCGCTGCTCGATCCGCCTGAGCGCATACGCAAAACCATCATGCGTGCGACAACCGACTCCAATCCCGCGGTCGATTTCGACACGATGGGACCGGGTATCGCGAACCTTCTGAGTATCTTCCAGGCGTTCTCTGAATGGACCAATGACCAGATGCGCGCCCATTTTGCCGGTCTGCGCTACGGAGATCTGAAGAAGCAGGTCGCGGAAATGGCGATATCGAAGCTGGAGCCGATGCAGCAGCGCTACCACGAAATCACCGCTGATCCTACGTATCTGGACGGCATCCTGCGGGAAGGCGCCGAAGCAGTAACGCCGATCGCGGATTCTACCGTCGAGCTGGTGAAAGAGCGTATGGGGCTTTACACCGCGGCCCGCCGCTGACGCCCGCTTCTATTTAACGGCGCGTCGGAGCTTTGATCGCCTTCGGATCCGGCAGCGAAACCTTATCCGGACCGTGGGCCTGTACCGTTGCCACGACATCGCGCAGGATCTCCTCGCTGTCCTCGGGCATCTGCAGTTCTCGCCTCAGCCTGTGCAGCGCAACACTGACGACATCGCGATGCCGCAATTCGTCGCCTGCGCCTTTATCGATCAGTTCCAGCCACAACCTATGCGTCAGATCCACATCTTCCGGCCACAGACGCGGCGGATGGGGACCGAGGTTGAAGTACATCGATTGATTTGGATCCGGCATCACCACTTCAAGCGAGAGTGATGGACGAGGTTGCGGGAGCTCTTCCCACGCCACTCCAACGCGGCGGCCCTGCTCAGCAGGCGTGAGGCTGGGAGAAAGACCGGTGACCAGTCGCGCAGATTTCAGAACCGATGCAGTCTGCACCACCGCGAGCCACGGATCGGTGCCAGGCACGGTGAGCAGTTCGACGTGTTTGCCGGCCTTTTCAGCCAGACCCACGACGCGGGAGAACACCAGATTTTCCTGGTCCGCGAAAACCTGATCGGGTTCGAGGCCATGTTCGCCTGATCCGGATTGAGTAACTACTTTGACAGTGAGGACAACGATATCCTGCCGCCGTGTGTCTGTCTTTTCAAGCGTCTTCTGCAGATGTTCCAGATGATGTGGATTGCGCACAGCAACAAGAATGTTGCCTGGCCGGATGTGCAGCGCTTCCGCCGAAATCTCGTCTGTGGAGTGCAGGCGGAACTGTTCATTTTCCTGACCCATCACATGCGCGGCGAGTTTATTCCGCTTGTGGTTATAACGTTCCGAAAATTCGAAAACCAGGAAGAACGCCACGGTAAAGGCGATACCGGAAATCGTCGCGACTTTCTTCGTCAGAACGTTGATTCCCGCCAGCGCGAACAGCGACGCGGTGATCAGAGCGAGGCCGAGGGGAATTTCCTTGCCGGCGATGCGGAAGTTCAGCGGCACTTTCCATTCCCGCGCGTGCGGCATCTTGTAGCGCAGCACCAGAACGGAGAGCGCGTTCATCGCAAAGCTCCATGCCACGCCGAACGCATAAGCTTCGCCGAGCATTTCGATGTTGCCGCGGCTCACCACGATGGTCGTCAACTGGAGGGTGGCAATGATGTTTATGATCCGGCTGGTTGTACCGAAACGATGATGCGGCTTGCGGAACCATTCTGTCAGCACACCATCTTCGGCGACGCGATTGACTACACCGTTCGAACCGATCAACGCGGTATTCACAGCGCCGGACAGGATCAACACACCGACCAGCACCACGAACGCATGAAACGCCAGCCGCAACCCATACGGGCCGGCCAGAAACATGGAGAGACCGCCGATAAGGTTGTCGAGGTACTTCTGCCGTTCGACATCCGGGATCAGCATGACCGCGAAGAACGACACCAGCGAAGTAAACAACAGGCTGTAAACGAAGATGACGAACCCGGCCTTCTCAAGGTTTTTCAACTTCGGTGACGCGATTTCGCGATTCACCTGCGCCAGACTTTCTTCACCGCTCATCGCCAGCAGCGAATGGCCCATCCCGACGAGGATCGCGATGGTCGGGATTGTCGTCAGGCCAGTGCCTTTCAGCCACCCCAGCGCTTCACTCGAGATATGGATGTTGCTCATCGCCGGGAAGGGAACCGGCTGGTATCCGTGGGTGATGATCGTGTAGATACACCACCCGATCAGTATTACGACCATTACGGTCGTGATCTGCATGATTCGCAGCGCTTTCTCGCTTGATTCGTGGATACCGATTATGTTCTTGCGCCAGAAGTAAAGGGTTACGACGACTCCAAAACCCGCTGCGAAATATTCGGGTTTCACGTGCGCATAGCGAAGGTGAAAATAATCGATCGATTCGTTGAGCAGCACCGCAAGATAGAGGCCCGCGCTGACAGCGCTGATCGGACCCGTCAGCACGTAATCGAACAGCAGCGCCGAGACCGAAAACTTCGCATACGTTGCGCCCATGGCCTCACGCACGACGCGGTAAACGCCGCCGCGCACGAACATGCTGCAACTCTCGATGTACACGGCGCGGACCGCGTACGAGAAAAGCATGATGCCGAGGATGAACCAGGGAGCCGACTTGCCAATCGCCGTTTCCGCGATGCCGCCGACATAGTAGGCCGACGACGCCAAATCGCTCAATACAATGGCAGCCGCGCGCCAGAACGAAATGAACGACAACATAACTGTCGTTGCGACGACAACTTTAGTGGTGTTCGTCGATCTGGACGGCCGACTATCGGAATTGGTCAAACGATACTCCTGGAGATGAACTTTCGATCGGATCTGAGCCCTGTGTGCAACTCTGTCCGGCTTAGGACAACCCGCCATGGAAAACGGCTCATCCTGCTGTCTCTATAGGAGTTCGACGGAGAACTCAGCCCCATCAGATTAGCATGGAGGAGTGAACGATTACGCGCTTGCGCTTTCGATAGTCCGGCGTTTAAGGCAAGCAGGCTTTGTAGCTTTTCTAACAGGCGGATGTGTGCGCGATCTCCTCATGGGCCGCACGCCGATCGATTTCGATGTAGCTACTTCCGCCCGGCCCGACGATTTACTGGGTTTGTTCCCGCGCGCCGGCCAGGTAGGTGCTCACTTTGGGGTGGTGTTGGTTCACGAAGAGGACGCTCACGTAGAAGTCGCCACCTTCCGCAGCGACCACGAATATCATGACGGCCGGCATCCCGAGGGCGTTCATTTCGAGACCGATCCAGAACAGGACGTCCTGCGCCGCGATTTCACGATAAACGCTCTGCTGCTCGATCCGGAAACCGGCGAAATCCTCGATTTTGCAGGTGGCCGAGCCGATCTGGACGCGAAACTCATACGCGCTATCGGCGATCCTGAGCGCCGCTTCCGCGAGGATCACCTTCGGCTCCTGCGGGCGGTTCGCTTCGCTGCCCGCTTCGGATTCGAGATCGAAAGCAAGACTTTTGAGGCTATCGAAAATTTGACGCCGTCGATCAAAAGCGTCTCGTCGGAACGCGTTCGCGATGAAATCTCCCGCATTCTCACCGAAGGCGGTGCCCGGCGCGGCTTCGAACTGCTCGATGCGACCGGCCTGCTGGAACAGGTTCTGCCTGAGGTCGCGAAAATGAAAGGCGTTCAGCAACCGCCGGAGTTTCATCCCGAGGGCGATGTCTGGACCCATACGCTCCTGATGCTCGACGGCCTCCGCGATCCTTCTCTGACGCTCGCGCTGGGCGTGCTGCTGCACGACGTCGGTAAACCCGACACCTTCCGGATCGCCGAACGGATCCGTTTCGACGGCCATGTCGAAAAGGGTATTGAAATCGCTCATGCCCTGCTCACGCGCCTGCGCTTCCCGAATCACGTCATCGAAGGCGCCGAAGCTCTGATTGCGAACCACATGAAGTTCATGGAAGTCCCCCGCATGCGCGAAAGCACTCTCAAGCGCTTTATGCGGCTCCCGGATTTCGAAGAGCACATGCAGTTGCACCGGCTCGATTGCCTGTCGAGCCACGGCGGTCTGGATAACTACGACTTCGTGCGGCGCAAACAGCTCGAAGTCCCACCGGAGCAGTTAAAGCCGCCACCACTTCTTACGGGCAGGGAACTCATCGCGGCGGGGTATCGACCAGGTCCCATGTTTGGAATTGTGCTGAGTGAAATCGAAGACGCTCAACTGGAAGGGCGAATCACTTCCACCGAGGAAGCGCTGGAACTGGCGAAGTCCAGGTTGGATTAAACAAAGCCGGATTGATCAGCGCTTCAACTCGCCCGAGACGACCTTGCCCATCCACTGTGAAAGCGTCCTGGTGTACCGCGCGTCGCCGCTGGTGTCTACCATCGCCAGCACGGAATAATGCTGCGCCAGCATCTCCGTCAGAGGTCGGTTCTTCCCATCGTCGAGGAAGATCAGCTTGTTCAGCGACAGCAGAATCTCGCGTTTCTGTCCCTTTGGGATCTCGAGGACAATCGGCTTAGCCTCGTGTTGTATGCCCGGCGGCCCGTTGAAATTGAAAAGCGGCGAGTCCTTACCGGACGGCGAGGTCACCCTGAATTCAATGTCGTAGACCGAGCCCTTGGCAGACATGCTGCCGAGCGGAATCAGGCACTCGGGTCGGTCGACATTCTGGAACACGACACGAAGCTGGGGCTCGGGAGAGGTGGGGCCGAAAGCGAGCCCCATGCGGAGTCCGTGATCCGCTGCTCCCCAGGCAACATCGTCCGCGGGAGGCTTGGCCCCCAGAGCCACCAAGCCAAGAACAAAAATCGCTGCAACTGACTGCAAACCCATCGACAACCAGAATACGCGGCTAGTCGCCATCGTTGACAGCGATGAGATGCAGCATTGGGACCTCTTCTTCCTCTTCCGACGTCTCCACGTTTCGCAGCCGCTTCTCAATCGCGCGTGTTCGGATCGCCGCGTCGTCCACCGTCTGCGTCGCCTGATCGAGCCGCTTGCGGATCGTCGCGAGCACCTGCGAATACTTGCCGAACTGTGCCTTCACATCGCCCAGCAATTTCCAGACTTCGCTCGAACGCTGCTGGATAGCCAGCGTCCGGAAGCCCATCTGCAGACTGTTCAGGAGCGCCGCGAACGTGGTCGGCCCGGCAAGCACCACGCGGAACTCGCTCTGCAGCATTTCGGCAAGACCCGGGCGGCGGAGCGCTTCCGCATACAGACTTTCGGTGGCAAGGAACAGAATCCCGAAGTCGGTTGTTCGCGGCGGTGCCAGATACTTCCCACTGAAGGTTTTGGCGCACGTGCGCACCACTGTTTCCAGTTCACGCGCGCTGGCTTCGACCGCCTCAGCGTCGCCCCGCTCGGCAGCCGCTGCCAGCCGTTGGTACGTCTCCATGGGAAACTTCGCGTCTATCGGCAGCCAGACCGTATCGACGTCATTGCCCGGCAGTTTGATCGCGAACTCTACGCGCTCATTTGTTCCGGTCGTAGCGACATCGCGCTCGTATTGTTCTGGAGCCAGAATCTGCTTCAGCAGATTTTCCAGCTGCACTTCGCCCCACGCGCCGCGTGTCGTAACATTGCTAAGGACGCGCTTCAGATCACCCACGCCGGACGCCAGAGTCTGCATCTCGCCCAGACCCTTGTGCACCTGCTCCAGCCGCTCGCTGACAAGCCGGAACGATTCGCCCAGACGCTTCTCCAGCGTTGTCTGCAGCTTTTCATCCACCGTCTGACGCATCTGCTCCAGCTTCGCCGCGTTGTCCGTCTGCAGCGACTGCAGCCGCTGATCCACCACGCCTCGGATTGCTTCGAGCTGCTTTTGTTGCTCGCGCTGCATCTCGGTCGTGGCTGTCAGAAAGCGCGTGAGCAACTCGTTCGCTTCCTCGCGCGATCCCGAAAGCTGGTGCGTGACCGCTGTGCGCAGCGATTCAGTCCGCTGCTCCGTCTGGCTGGCAAAACGCTGGATACTGGCGGCAACTTCTTCCCGCAGCGCTCGGCTCTCATCGCTCTGCCGTTGCTGCGCCCGAGCCATGTCGTCGCGCAGTCGTGATTCCAGAGCCGCTTCGAAGGCGCCGTGAGATCGCATCCGAGTGAGCAGCAGCAGATTTAAAACGAGGATTACAGCGAGGACTGCGAGCACAGCGGCATAAAACATTTCATTAACGCTCTGTTTTATTCTACCGCCTCTTCACCGGGCTACAACTTCCGCACAGCCTCTTCAATTTGCTTCGCCAGCGCAGCATAATCGTCGCCGGTCAATTGAATGGGCGCGCCGAACTTCACCCGCGCTCTACCCGGTGTCGCGAACTTAGCCGTCTTGTGCAGCACCTTCTCCAGCCCCTCCAGCCGTACCGGCACAACCGGAATGTGCAATCGCGAGGCCAGCATTCCCGCGCCTGGCTGAAACGCCCCAATTTCTCCCGCGTCGGTCCTTTTCCCCTCCGGAAAAATCAAAATGCATCGGCCGTCCGATACCAGATCGCCCGCGTATCGCATTGCATCCCGCGCCCCTGACTCGCGTTGCGGCAGCGGAAACGCCTGAAACACCAATGCGGACAGATAGTAATTGAGGCTGTTCGTGAACCGGTCTGCCTTCGAATGCCGCGCGGGATGAAAATGGGCGTCGAAAAACTCCTTCGCCATCGCCGGCGCCACCCGATAGCGCCACTTTGCAGGCAGCGCCGCCAGAATAGTCGGAACATCGAAGTGGCTCTGATGATTCGACGCGAAGATAACCGGCGGCTCGATCCCGCGCAGATGCTCCAGCCCTTCCACCCGGAGCCATGCGAACGCTCGCGCAAGCGGCAGTATCAAACCGGGCAGAGCCACTCGTCGAAGAGCGCGTGCTGCCGCTCCCCGGTTCCATTCCGGGAAGTCGATTGGTTCATCCGGGACAGCGGCCGGCTTCGCCCGCACCAGATCGCCCACGCTCTTCGCACCCGCAAACTGCGATTCGCTGACCGCGTTTCCCGTCTTCTGTTCCAGTTCCATCAGAAGCTGAATGCGATCGAGCGAACTCAGCGCCAGATCATCCAGCGGCGTATTCAGATCCACCGCGCGCCCTCCCGCGAACTTGCGAATAACATCTGAAATGCCGCCCTCGCTCCCGGATGATGCCGGCACCGCCTTCTCCCCCGAAGCCACCCAGTTCGCAATCTCGACGCGCTTCAGCTTATTGGTGCCGGACGTCCGCGGCAGCGGCGGATTCGGCCACACCGAGAAGCCGCGAATTCGCTGGGCCGTTTCCAGTTGGCTGTTTGCCTGATTCACAACGGCTTCCGGCTGCACTCCGGGATCGAGCACCAGCACCGCGTGCACCTGTTCACGCGAACCCTCTTTCTCGGCTACTACGGCGGACTCGCGCACTCCCTCCAGCCTATTCAGGACGCGCTCCACGTCTGCCGGATACACTTTCAAGCCATCCGGCGAAACAATCATTTCCTTCTTGCGGCCCAGAATCTTCAGCCGCTTCTCCGCATCTAGTTCCCCGATGTCGCCGGTATGCAGCCAGCCATTCGGATCGCGAATGCCGCCCTCGCCGTAATAACCAGGCGTGATGTTCTCGCCCCGCAACAGGACCTCGCCGTCGGGAGCGATCCGTATCTCGACGCCTTCAATCGCCTTACCGACCGTGCCCCTGCGCGAATCGAACGGATGGTTCAGCGTCGCAACCGGGGCCGTCTCCGTGAGCCCGTAGCCCTGGATCACGACATAGCCCAATTTGCCCCAGAATTCCTCCAGCGCGGGATCGAGCGGCGCAGCGCCCACCACGAAGCTCCAGAACTTCCAGCCCAGACGCCGGTGTACGCGCCGGTATTGCCACCACTTCCGGTACCACTTCCCGCTGCGTGCGGGCGCACCGGCCTCGGGCACGGTCTGCAGGATGTAATCCCGCAGCAGTTCCAGCATCTGCGGCACGCACACCAGCACCGAGATCCGCCGTCTACGAATCAACTGTGTGGCATCGCGCGGGCTGTAGCCGGACATGAAGTACACTTCGCCCGCAATAATCGGCGGAATAAAAGCCGCCATCGTTTGCCCGAACAGGTGACTGAGCGGCAGCAGGTTCAGAAAACGAATGGGTGCGAAAGGCCCCATGTACTTCCGGTATTTCTCGATGCCAGCGTCGATCGGCTTCAGATTCGCCAGAATGTTGCGGTGGGTGATGGTAACGCCCTTCGGATCGCCGGTGGCTCCGGATGTGAACAGAATCTCCGCCACGTCATCGGGCGCGGCGGGCTGGAAGCTGGCGGCACCTGCGCTCTCACGGCTTACCAGACCAGCCAGCGGCCAAACAGCGCACGCCAGCCCCGCCGGCGCATCCAGCCCTTCCCCGATCAACAGAGCCCGCGCGTTCACAATTCCCGCGATGCGCGCCACCACGTTCGCCGACGACCGGAAGTCAATCGGCACCGCGATGACGCCTTGGAGGATCGCCCCCCACAAAGCGACCACCCATTCCGGCCTGTTTTCGGCCCAGAACAGGATTCGCTCGCCTTTCCCGATACCCTCGCTTCGGAGTCGCCCCGCGAACGCAATGGCCGCATTCGCCGCTCCCTGGTAACTCAATTGGCTGGCTGCAAAGTCGCCTTCATACCGCAGAAATCCGCCGGGATTTCGCCGCCAGATTTCAAAGAACGCCGCGAGTGAAGGAGGATCGCCGAGCACCTGTTAAATTCAAGCATACGGATATCGTTGTAACGCAGTGGAAATCCTGCTGCGATAAACTCCACGAAAGAGGAAACGAAATTATGTCAACACCAGTTGAAAGCGCGAATTTAATTCTGAAGCTGTACGAACTGCGCCGCGAGCCCGTAATGCGCGAAGCACGCAATACAATCATGGGCTTCAACCCCGGCACGGTGGACGAATACATGGCCGCTATGATGGGGCCGCACAGCGCTCACATCCGCATGGTTACGTCTTACTGGGAAATGGCGGCCTCGTTGGTGACGAGCGGCGCGATTGATGCGGCCATGTTCGAATCGTCTGCCGGCGAGCACACACTCGTGTTCGGCAAGATCGAAGGTATTCTGCCTCAGTTGCGCGAAGCGATGGGCAGCCCCAACATGTTCAAAAATCTGGAACAGGTTTGCCTTGCCGCTCCTGGTGGCCTTGAACGCGTAAGAGCCATGACGGCGCGCATCCGCGCCATGATGTCGCAGCGTTCGTCCGCGTCCGCAGATTAAAATCGTCAGCCGTTCGCACTTTGCAGAGCAGGTTCACCCTGCTCTGCAAAGTCAGCCCGCCTCTACCAAAGAACCCGCCATCTTCGCGCTTGTGCGCCTCATGTGAACCATGGTGAACAGCGCGGCAAACCCCGCCAACAGTCCTGCCGAAGCCCCCAGACCAAGCATTGCAGGGTTCGCCAGTTGTCCTTCGGCCCGGAGCACCGACGTAACAATCACGTTAATCGTGATCGGAATGAAGGCCGCCATCAAAGGCAGTTTCGGCCGGTTCAAAGCAAAGAAGCACCGCGCTATCAGCTCCAGCATTGCCCAGCCAATCAGGCTCGGTGCAAAGCCGAGAAACACCGCTGAAACCAGCCGCGTCGATTCCGGCGTAAAATTCCCTCTCTCGAACAACAGCGCGATCACAGGTGTCCTCAACATCACGCCCGTTGCGCACGAAATCGTCGCTGCTATTGCCATGACTACAAGGCTTCGATCGATCAGCGCGTACGCTTTGGGCGTCTCGTTCCTTCCACGCAGCCGCGCAATTTCCGGCACCAGCGTCGCGGCCACGGGATAAACCAGATACGCCATGACGACGTTTACGCAACGAATGCAGTAATCGA
>ODAK010000765.1_pt1 | contig 36516 bp, 28 predicted proteins | sample 1539591 | NCBI WGS metagenome assembly ODAK01 (sample SAMEA3539303, study PRJEB22396) | soil metagenome | biome: tundra; feature: field; material: soil | place: USA | collected 2010-05 | depth 0.15 m | reverse complement strand
TTGCGCTGTATTGGTATTCATAACTGGAAATCGGATCTTGCGTGTAGGCGGCGTTGTATCCATCGTAATATATGGGAATGAAGCTCACATGGCCATCTACAAATCCAACGACACTTTTGGCATCGCAATAAAACGGCGAATTCTTGCGCGCCGTCTTGGTTTTGTGCCACGAGAGCGGCGCGTGCGCGGTCCATTCCATCACCAGCAAGGTTCGTTTGGGATGGTTGACGTCCGGAAGCTGAAGTCCAGCGATGTTTGGCATGCCGGGCAGAGTCACACCGTTGAAAACGTAGCTGTTGAAATCAAAACGCGAATTTTGATGGAAGGGAATCGGATCAGAATAACCCCGGTCATCCGGACAGGCGAACACGGTGTCGCCGGCGGAAGATTCTCCGTGTAACCCAGCGTAGGATTTGACCTGCTCCTTGTAGAACCACCAGATGTTTTGTTTGTCACCAGCGACGGGCGACGGCAGGCGCTGATGATTGTCGGCGGCATAAGCCAGCACGGCTTGATTCACTTTCGCGAGGTTGGCGGTGCAAGTGGTCAATCCGGCCTTTGCCTTCCCCGCCGCCAGAGAAGGCAACAAGATCGCCCCCAGCAAACTCACACAAGCCGCGACGACCAGCAGATCCGTCAGCGTAAAGCCGCGACAGCGCTGTGGTCGGACAGTGCGGCTTGGTTGAGGACTCGTTCCTGAAGTTCCCAAGATTAGTTTCATTAGGATTTTCATGGCGTGTGCTTTTCCAAAGCGGCGAGCTGGTCGCCCACGTTCGCGGCGGTAACCAACATGAAATTCTGATCGAACCACGCCTGCATGTTATGCGGTTTGGTCGCCGACGAAGGTTGATTCCGCCGGCTCACGATTGCGGCATCCAGCAAATCTTGCTCGAAGAGTGACCGCAGGCTGATTCTATCCGGCCAACTGCCCGGACAGAAAGCCACGATCGCTGTTTTGATTTCACCCAGTTGTTTTCGTTGCGGCGCGCTCAACACCGGCGGCCCCATGAACGAAACGATGACACTTCCTTCCGGCGAGTTGTGGATCCAGTTCATGAAATCTCCCGAAGGCACTTCCATCGGACGAAGCGCGTCGGTTTGCAGCGCCTGCACCGCACTGAGGCTCACCTTCGCCCGCCGCATTTCCTTCTTGAAGCTGGCCAGTTGGATATCCGTGGCCGGGTTTTTGAATTCGGTGGTATCGCGCGTGATCACCAGGACCTGACCACCCGGCTTCAAAAGGGACAAAGTCTGTCTGGCCATGGACCATCCGGCGGCCTGATGCGGTTGCGATTCGATGCCTGGAGAAAATCCTCCGCGCAAGGTGATCACCATGGCAATCACCGAACCCAACGTGACGAGGCTCGCGAGCGCCTGAATGACTTTGCGGTTGCGCATCTAAAAAATTCCACGCGGTTTGGAGAACACCACCGGATCAACCCCAGTGGCAATTGAGTCGGCGATGGCGTCCCGCAGATTTCGCGTGAGGATGACGCGCGCGCTGCCATCCACCGTGCAGATGTTGCCTTTGAACGAATGCAGGGTCTTGTCCCAGGCCGCGTCAATTGAGGTTCCCAGGTAGCTGCTCCACATGGCATCAAATCCGCCGCCGCCGCCGGTGACGTTGTAGTCGCCGAGCAGGATGATTTTGTCCCTTACATGGCCGGTCGTGTTCGTGCCCACGAAATAGCTGACGTTCAGATCGCCCCGCAATCTTTTCCAAGTGTTGGTCATGCGGCTAAGCTTTTCCGTGTCCGCCGGACACGTTAGGATTTTGGGATTGTTCAGTTCGTTGGCGGCCACGCGGAAGTGATCCGTCCAATCAGCCGAATCGCGGCTGCCGCCGTCACTCACATCAAAGTTCCACGGATACTTGTCGCCATGGTCGCCGGACCACATGCGGAGACCGAGATCCTGCTGTTTGAGATTGTTGACGCAGGCAATTTCCTTCGCTTTGGCCTTCGCCTTGGCCAGCGACGGCAGCAGCATGGCGGCCAGGATGGCAATGATGGCGATCACGACCAGCAACTCAATGAGTGTGAATGCTCGCAAACAGTTTTCTTTTTTCATAAATCGTCAATTCGCAGAACGCGCAGCGAATTCAAATCAAACCACGCCTCTCCGGCGCGGGCGCGCAGTTCGCAAATCAGTTCCACTTCCTGCGTAGGTTGCACAATTTCGAATCCGGTCGCCAGCGTTTGCCACGAGGCATCGCCCGCAAATGAAACGGTTTCCCGCACCCGACCGCCGATGCGCAGTCCAGCGCCTTGATGTTCCCCGAAAGGCAGCGGTTCCACGCCCGCAATCCGCACCCGGCCTTCAAAGCGATAATGCCCGCGCGGAATCAGCACTTTTGCGTGCCAGGACGCCGAGGACGCCGAACGGGTCAAGATATGGAGCGCAGCCAGTCCGGCAATTTTGGCCTGATCCATTTTACCTTCCGGCGGCATTTCTGCAATTTCCCAATCCACCGGATGCGCGGCACCTGAAGTGAATTCGATGGGTCTCGAGACTGGCTGGTTCAGTTGCGCAGTCAAACTCAACTTCCGTTTCACGATTTGATCTTTGACCAAGATAGCTGCCTCGTTGACTTCTGTCCATTCGCGACGGCTTAACGCCGGGCGAAGCTCCTGCACCAGTTGATCCACCCGGTTGGTGAGCACCTCGACTTTGAAAATATTGGTGAGCAGCAAACCAAACGTGGCGGCGTAGTTTTGTTTCCCTTCCGGCGTGTCCATGACCGCGCGGGCAACCAAACCTGCCAGATTCGGCTGCCACGGCAGATCGGCGATGCCAAACAATTGATCCATGCCGTGCGGAAAAAAAACCACCTTGTCGCTGTCCAAGTCGTGATAGACGCGGAAATTATTTCGGGCCAGGCAGTAACCATCGCGATGCGCGAGCATGATTTCCATGGCCATGAAAGTCAGAAACTTTTTGGTATCGAGCGTGGCCTCCAACTTCCGCCAGCGTTGCGCCGGGTCAACTTCGAGCGCGGCGGCAGCCAGGTGCTTCAACGCCCCGCGCTCCCTGTCAAATGGGGCCGCAACCGAATTCCGCTCCAGCGGCTCGTTCACATCATGGCTGTCACCCGGCTCGTAAAGTTCACCGCTCAGGCGCTGGAAATGAAGGGCGAGAAAATCTTCGGTGAATCCTTCCTTGAGCACGTAAAGCCCCAGAGGACGGCCATTCAGTTCGACCAGCGCGCGGGTGACCCGCGGCGCCGGCAGGCCTGCGGCGGCAAACAGTTCGCTGCCGAGTTTTTCGTTGGTGTAGCTGGGATCTTCCACCGAGTTGTTCAGATGAATCCGCCGCAAGCCGTGAAATTTCTGTCCGGCTTGAAACCGGCTGAAGTCGAGCGTCAATGCCGGCTTGTCTTCGAGTGGCCGGAAGCTTCCGGTTTTGCCTTTCAAATGGATCGCGACCTGCGGATAAACGGATGTGCCGTCGGACACCGTCCCGGATACAAACCCCCGCGCGTTTTTATGCAGACTGGCCACGGCGTCTGGCTTGAGCTCAATCTTGAGCCGGGGCAGCGAACCGTTGGTGAACAGATCCGCGCCCGGCACGACCGCCGATTCAGTCGCCCGACTCGATGCAACGGTGCCGCCTGCCATCACCAGGGCGCACGCGACAACGCACCATTTCGCCGGGCCCGTCAAGTTGACGCGCGGCGCATCGGCACACTGCCCCGGAGCGCGGCTGTGTCGAAGACCAGCCGCAGCAACTTCGCAACGAGTGGCCGTTGGCATAGACCTGATGCCGCCGCGCATTTCAACATGCTGCGGCTGGTCGAGGACGACACAGCCGCGCTCCGATTCGGTTCCGTTCCGTTCCGGGGGCAGTGTCAAGATGCCACTGTTGACGCGTGACGGGTTCATTTTGTGGCGCGCTCCGGATTTTTTTTGACGACCACCAAAGCGTTCGGAGCTGGCCGTTCCTCTCCCTCACTTGGACTGTTTCGCACGGTGCCGAATGCCCAGAGGGTGGATGATCCGCCACCGTCCAAGTTCATTGCCTCTTCGCAGCCGAGTTTGACCATGTAATCAGCCAGCTCGGCAAAAGTCATTCCCACGGACAGGTCCGACTGCCGTCCGTCCACCTGCACCAGGAAGAAGTGACTTTTGCTCCAGCCCAGCGCCGTGCGGGGATGCCGGAGGTGGATCCAGCCTTTCCACGTCATGACCTTGCCGTTTTTCACCAGCGCCGGCCCGCCACCAATCGCAAAATCCGCGCCGGCCAGATCGGGAAATGTTTCCGTGATGACCTGCAAAGTCGCATCTTCGCGCAGGGCCGGCAAAGTCGCTGCCAGCTTCGGCCCGATGGATAGCACCATTGTTTCACGATCCACCGGACTGTCTCCCGCAGTTTGCACGGAACGAATTCGCGCCGTGTAAGTTTTGCCAATGCGCAGCGGCAGCCAGTTGCCAGCGATGGATTTTTCCAAAACATATTCAATGCCGCCTTTGGTGCGGGTTGATTTTCCGATCGGCGAAGTGAACAGGACGACCGCGTCGTTTGACCGCGCCATGTTCAGCCCAAATGGGGTCGTCTTTCCATCCGGCCACACGACGCGGAACCGCGAGCAGACGTTCGTGATCTGCGGTTGTCCGTCCGCACCGACCCAAAACGAACTGTGCCCCGCCGGGTGGGTCAACACTTCGCCCTGCCGGATTTGCACGTCGTGCGGACGCACCGGATAGTCTTCGGCGGCGTCATAAAAATCGCCGTTGATGGCGGCCAGTGGTTTCCCAAATTCACGCGGCACGCTCTTGACCTGTGCGGAGACGACGTCCGTGCCCATGACTTCGCCGCCGCCCAGCGTGGTGCAAAACCGCAGGTCGGAACGGGCGCGATCAATTTTGACGATGTGAATGGACCAAGGCACTTCCGCATTCACTTCGTTGGTGTAGGTAATATACCGCTCGGGTTTGGCCGGACGGTTCGTGTCCTCGCCGCTTGCGGCGAGGATCGAAGCCAGCGTCAGCAGCCACGCTGCGGGAACCTCCAGGCGGCGAAGCAACCCGCGCCTTGTGAACGGCGGACTGGAAACAGTGGTGCAACTTGCCGCGTTCATTCCTGTAAACTCCGTTCCTTGCCAGCCTCCGCTCGCGGCGGCGTTCGTGTCGCTGGCTTCGCTGGCTTCTGCACCACCACGAGCGAGTTGGCGATGGGGCGCTCGTAACCGTCGCATGGGCTGTTGCGAACACTACCGGCAAACCACAATGTAGATGAGCCGCCGCCGTCGAGGTTCAGCGCCTCGGTGCAGCCCAGCTTCACGAGAAAGCTGGCGAGTTCGTCCAAGGTCATGCCGTCCGACAGATCCCGCTGGCGACCGTCCACTTCGACTAGAAAAAACCAGTCCGCATTCCAGCCAACGGCAGTGCGCGGATGTCGCTCCAGCATCGAACTTGATTCGTAGGCATCCTCGACCGAAGCGTGAATCTTCTGCCTTTTTCCTTGGTGAACCAAAACCGGCCCGCCGCTCAAGGCATTCCAGGCCACGGATAAATTTGGCGCCGCCGCCGTGGAGATTTGCACGACCGCGCCCGCCGCAATGGTTTGAAATCGCTGCAAGATTTTTGGGCCGACCGAAAGGACCATGACATCCGGCGTCAACGGCGTGTCGCCGTTTTTGTGAATGGCCCGCACTCTGGCCGAGAGACTGCGGCTGAGTCGCAACGGCAACCATCGGCTTCCCTCCGATCGTTCCAGGACGAATTCCAGTCCGCCGACGGTATGCGTCGAAACTCCAACCGCCGGGGTGTAGAGCATGACGCCATCATCTGGCCGCTCGTCGTTCAAAGTGAACGGAGTGTTGCTTCCGTCGGGCCAACTGGCTTGGAATTGCGAAGAAATGTTTTCGAGGTGTGGGTCGCCGCCAATGTCAACCCAGAAACACGGACCGTCGTTCGGCGCGCTGAGAACTTCACCCTCGGCAATTTGCAGGCCGCGTGCGGCACCTGCAAAAGCCTTTTCGCGGCGGTAAAAACCCCCGTTGATGGCGGCGACAGGCTTCCCCGACGTTGGTGCCAAAGCGGAAATTTGCTGGCTCAAAGGGATCATCCCGATCGCGCCTCCACCGGCGTGCCTTAATTGAATCCCGTAACGACCCTTGCTTCGCTCGACTTTGACGACATGCAGCGACCACGGCACTTCGGCAACCACAACATTGGTATAGAAAACCCCCGAAGGCACTACGCGAGCATCTAGCACGCTCTCGGCGGCGGATGCCGTGCCGAGAGCCACAATCGCTATTAAAGTGAACAGTCGTTGATTCGCGCTCATCGTTCGTCAGAACTCGCGCCCAAGTTATCTTGTCGAATCCGGCGAGGGTTTCAGCATACCGGCTTGGGATTGAGTAGTCAATAAGCTCAACAATAAGCAGCTAAGATTAAGATAGGATTAAGATTATTTCATCACCAACCATGAACCAAAGAATGCTAGCCAAAGCTGCCTTGCCAAATGAAGAAACCGTCCCCACTCCATCGCCGCCATCCTCAATGGCTGGAACGGTCACCTGCGGCAGGCTAGGCTTGCGTTGACGGAGCCCTGCAAGGATCATCGCTTCGGCTTGTTTGTGAGGAAGTTTCTATTGATGTGGCTGGCCAGTGGATGTCTGGCGTGGATCGGCTTGTTTGGCGCCGGATGCAAATCTTCGGCCCCGATGACCGGCCCCAATTTTCGCCTGGAGAAACTGGCCGCGATGGATGCCGTAATCCAAGCGGCCATTGCCTTGCAGCAGTGTCCCGGCGGAGTGTTATGGCTGGAACATGGCGGGGCAAATTACCACAAGGCTTACGGCTGCCGGGCGCTGGTGCCGTGGACCGAACGGATGACGGAAGACACGATTTTTGACGCGGCGTCGCTCACGAAGGTCATCGCCACCACGCCCGCGATCATGCTGCTGGTGGAGCGCGAACAGGTGAAACTGGATGCACCAGTTCAAACTTACGTCCCGGAATTCACTGGTGGCGGCAAGGAGGCGGTCACCGTCCGCCAATTGCTCACGCATACATCGGGCCTGCAATCAGGAATCAACACCCGCTCAAACTGGCAAGGTCAGGCCGCAACGATTCAAAAAATCTGCGAAAACCAGTTGCTAAATCCACCCGGCGAGATTTTCCGATATAGCGATCTTAACTTTATTCTTCTCGGCGAATTGGTGCAGCGTGTTACGCGAAAGCCGTTGCAGGATTTTGTTGCGATGGAGATTTACCTGCCGCTGAAGATGAAAGACACCGGCTACCTGCCGCCGAAATCAAAGCTTGTCCGCATCGCGCTCACGGAAGTCGTAGCTGGCAAACCTTTGCGTGGGACGGTCCACGACCCGACCGCGCGTTGCATGGGCGGCGTGGCGGGCAACGCCGGAGTGTTCACCACGGCAGCGGATCTGGCGCGGTATGCGCGGATGTTGCTGAACCAAGGGGAACTCGATGGTGTGCGGCTGTTCAAGCCCGAAACCGTCCACCAGATGACCACCGTTCAGACGCCCGAAAACATTGAGGCCCGGCGTGGTCTGGGGTGGGACATTGATTCGGAATACAGCGGGCCGCGTGGCGATCTGTTTCCCGTCGGTTCTTACGGTCACACCGGCTGGACCGGCACGTCGGTCTGGATTGACCCGTCATCGCGAACGTTTGTGATTTTCCTCTCCAATCGCAATCATCCGACTGCACAGGGCAGCGTGGTAGAATTGCGCCGTCAGTTGGGCACACTGGCGGCGGAAGCCGTTAAAGCGGAAAATCCAAGCAAGTAAAACCGTCACGGCGCGGATTTCAAATTCCAAATCACGTTGCCGCGCGAATCCATGCCGCCAACTCCGCTCACCCGGGCACGCAGCGTGTAGTGTGCGCCCAGCTTTGGCGCGGGCACATCGAGTGTGTAAATGGCGTCACGGGGTTTTCCACTCGCCAAACCGGTATGCGCGTCGCGGCTGATTTCCCGGCCGTCTTCCAATAGCGCAGCCCACGCAATTTCAACGCCGTCCGCGCCCTCCACGTGGCTGAAGGCGATGCGCTGCGACCGGCCGCCGGCCATATTATTAGTGACGTCCCATTCCAGTGTTGCGCCCTTGGAGGTGAGTATTTCCGGCGTCCAACCGCCAATCTTCACCCACATTTCGCGACGATAATTGACGCCCAACCAGTCAAACCGACGGTTCTGCTGCTGAAGTCGGCGCGAGAAATCGTCGAAATTGCGCGCGGCTTTGGGAGACCATGCGACTTCCGCCAGTGCGCTCAGGCGCGGAAAGGTCATGTATTCCACCTGCTTGAAATTGGGAATGTATTCAGTCCAGACATTGCCCTGCGTGCCGAGGATGTGTTGGTGAAATTGCGGCGCGAGATCCGCCGGGATCGGCTCGAAAGCATAGACTTGATCCAGCGGTAAAAAACCTCCGATGGCGCGCGGTTCGGTGACGCGGTCCTCGGACTGGTAAAAGTCGAAATAGCAGCTCTCCTTCGGCGACATCACCACGTCATGCCCTTCGCTGGCCGCCTCGGTCGCACCACCAATCCAATCCATTACCGCCGCGTTTTGCGCTAGTCCGCCGGTGCGGATTTCGCTCCAGCCGATCAGACGGCGGCCTTTGCTGTTGATGAATTTTTCGATACGCCGGACGAAATAACTTTGCAGTTCATGAACATTCTTCAATCCTTCGGTCTTGATCCGCGCCTGGCAGCGCTCACACTTCCGCCAGTTGTCCAGCGGCACTTCATCGCCGCCGACGTGGAGATATTTTCCGGGAAACAACTCCATGATCTCCAACAACACGTTTTGCAAAAATTCGAACGTTTCCTCTTTGCCAGCGCAGTAAATCCCGGCTTTCAACCCGGCTGGCGCATTGGTGCTGCCGGCCTCGCCGATGCAACACAACTCTGGATACGCCGCCAAGGCCGCGACCGAGTGGCCCGGCATTTCAATCTCTGGAACAATGGTGATGTGCCGTGCCTGCGCGTAAGCGACCACCTCGCGGATATCCGACTGCGTGTAAAAACCGCCGTAACGCCCGTCCGCTCCGTAGGCCGTGGCTGCTTTCGGATCGAGACCAAAACCGATACCCGACCGCCACGCACCCACCTGCGTGAGCTTGGGATATTTTTTGATCTCCACCCGCCAACCTTGGTCATCCACCAGGTGCCAGTGAAACGTGTTCAGCTTGAGCAACGCCATTTCGTCGAGCAGTTGCTTGACTTCTGCCTTGGTGAAAAAATGCCGACTAACGTCGAGCATCAACCCACGCCATGCAAACCGCGGCTGGTCCTCGATTTGAATCCCAGGCAGCGTCCATGACATATTGCGAACGCGGTTGGTCGCAAAAATCTCGACGGGCAAAAGCTGAAGCAACGTCTGCACACCGTAAAACAAACCCGCCGGCGTTTGCGCGCGGAGGACGACGGAGGTTGACGACACGGCAAGTTCATAACCCTCAAGGCCAAGATTTATATTCGCTCCGTTGGTGGTCAGCAAAATCCTGTTCGGCAACGCCATTCCCTTCGATCGCTCGACGCGCAGCGGCAACGCCGTGGCCGCTCGTAGCTTGGCGGCCAGGTATTCTGCGACTTCGCGTGCGGACTCGTCCGCATAGAGACGCGTGGCGCGCGTGAGTTGGAAATTCTCCCCGCGCAGTTCCACATTTTTGGGCATGGGGATGAGCGACAGCTTCGGCGCATCGTCTGCCAGCGCAGCAACCGTCACCACAGACAACCAGATTAAGACTGCCAGCGTTTTCATCTGGGTTCGTGCCCGGCTTTGTCCCCAAGACGATTGATGACGTAAAGCAGCACATTGAAAAAAACGGGAGAAGAACCGGAGTGCAGTGCCTGCGGATTCAAAATAAATACGCGCGCGGCGTTTTGAAAATCAATATAAATATCTTCACGGCGCAGCCGAGATCCTGGAAGATTACTAGCCATGTTTTGAAGTTCAAGTGTTGACGCGTAAGCAGAAAAATGAAAGACCAATCATTGTGTCACTTGTCCCATGGGGGCACTCTGCCTTTTCCAAATTTTGGCAGTTTCAGGCGCAAGACACTTTCAAAGGCAGAATTCAGCGGATCCTTGAGCCAAATTAGCACCTCGCTGAAGCGGTCACGAACATGTTAGCGGTCCAAGAAAAAATTAAACCGCCTTCTTTCAAAAACCAAACCCAATGCGGAATGGGAGGCCATGTCCCGCAATCACTTTCTCCTCCAATAAGGCGAGCTAAAAGCCACCGAACAGTGTGCAACTGTCTCACCGTCAAAAAATCAAACCCGCCAAATCTTCCCCAGCCCGACCAATTCAATGCAATCTCAAGCTCCGTCTTGGCAAGGCGACGATATTGCGCAACCAACAGCACATGGACGGGGCAATACCGCCACTCCTTTGGCCTCAATCCAGTAACGATCAGATTCGCTTCCATCGGCGACGACCATCGCGCGCAGGCCGGGTCGCAATGCGCTGATAAGATTCATGCCCGCCGGACCGAGCGTGAGCAGCGCGGTCGAGAGCGCATCGGTTTCCGTGGCGCATTTCGTGGCGACGACAGCGAGCAATGCGTTGTTCGCAGGTTCGGCCGTGCGCGGGTCGAGGACGTGGCCGTAGTGGCGGCCGTTTGCTTGAAAAGATTTTCCCCAGCCAGCGGACATCGAAAGCGCTTCATCGCGCAATTCAATTTCGGCAAGCAAAGGCGCGGAAAGTTCAGTCGAGGCGTGCGGATACTTCACCGCAATTCTCCATGAATCGGCGTCGGGTGGGCGGCCAATCGCGCAGGCCGTGCTCGTGCCGCCGTGAATCAGCGCCGAGGTGATGCCCAAGTCGCGCAACAATTCCGCCGCGCGACCAACCGCGTAACCTTTGCCAATCGCACCGAGATCGAGCATTACGCCGGGGCGGGCAAAACGAACGGTGTATGTGCCGGTGTCGAGTCGGACCAAGTTCATGCCGACGCAGGCACGGGCAGCGGCGAGTTGGTCTGGATCAGGCAGATGGCCGCTGCCGTTCATAAAGCCCCAAGCGCGCATGAGTGGTGCGATGGTGATGTCGAAAGCGCCGCCAGTTTCCTCGCTCAATCGCGCGGCGTGTTGCAGCAGGCGGAATGTTTCCGGCGAAACACGAACCGGCTCGTGAGCTGCACGGGAATTGACGTTGGCGATTTCGCTGGTCGGAGGAAAGAGACTTAACTGCGCTTCAAGCCGCTCGATTTCGCTGAAGGTTTCTTCGGCGGCGGCACGCAACCGTGCCGGGTCGTCGCCGTTTAAAACAATTTCAAAACGCGTCGCCATGGCATTACGCGCGAAGGCGAGCGAACCTTTTTTTCCCAACGGCAATAAGTCGGATTTCACTGCGGACTGGCAGTTTTCGGCTGCGCCACCAGCCACTCAATTGAAATGGTTATGTCGTCGCCGGTCTTGATCAGGCCAAGGCCGATGTCGGGCGCGGGCGGCTTGACTTGGTAGTCGGTCATCTTGAGTGGAATTTTTCCGACGACCTTGAGCCGGGTCTTGTCCACACTCTCAATGCTCACCGCCCAGACAATCAAATTGGTCACGCCATTGATGACCAGTTCGCCTTTGGTGTCGAACTCGAACGGCTTGGCGGCGGCGTGCGGTTCCTTGGGTTTCATTTCCGTCAGCCGGTATTGAATCTTAGGATGTTCTTTTTCGTTCATCGCCTGTTGCATCACTTCGTCCATGCCGGCGTGCCTGCTTTTGAGCGAGCGGACCGGAATGGAGGCTTCAACACGCGCGTTGAGCTGGCCGCCCGTGATGCCAGTCAGCGTCGTCTTGCTCTGATCAAATTCGACGCCCGCCGGAAACTCCATGAAGCCGCCGATGATCTGGCCATCCATCGTCCAATCGTGAATCGTCGAAGTCCCGGCGATGCTGACCTTGCTGCCGGGCTTGGCGTTATAGCGCACACCATCTTCCGCCGTTGCCCCCTCAGCCAGCATTGCAATCGCACCGATCACTGCCAGGACTGTATTGATGCCGCTGTTTTTCATTCTGCGTCGTGTCGATTTCATTTTCAAATTTCAAACAGTTGTTTCTCGATCAAAATGCGGTGCCCCTGCCCTTTGCTGATCGCCTCGTTTGCTTTCAGCGCGAGCACGGTTGCTTCGAATCCTTCCTGCCAGCCAGCAGCCGGTCTGCGCGCCTTGGTAATAGTCGGTCCAGTGATATATTCCCGCATCGCCTCCGCGTCCTCGCCGAAATTAGACGTAAAGTCTTCGACTCCTTTCGCGACGACGACGGAGTTGGTGATGAAGGCGGCGAGCACGTGCTGTAACGACGTCACCGCCGGCGGCGGCGGCGCGCCCTGCTGTTGCGCCTTTTGCAACTTGCTCGCATCGGCCACCAGCGCGATACCAGTCTCCCGATAAAACTGTTCCTTACGCGCGTAAACTTCCCAGCCAAGCAATGGCGAATCCACTTCTTTAAACAACCACGCCTTGGCGCCCTCCTCACTGGTGGCGCGCAGCATCATAGTCGAATCGGTGCCGTAGAGAATTTCATAACTGGAGTCGAACGAAGTCGTGAGCGCGGCATCGGCGCAATAATTCACGCCGTCGGGAAATTCAAACAGCGCCTGAACCGTGTCGGCCACATCGCGCCCGTCTTTCCAAAGCAAAGTGGAACCCCAGCCCGACACGGCCATGGGTCGCGTGTTAAGCAGCCAGCGAATCATGTCGAGCTGGTGAATGACCAGTTCGCCCATCAAGCCAGGCGAAGTCACGGCGCTGATCTGCCAATTGATCGCCTTCTCACGTTCGGGGTTCGCCGCAGCGCGACGCAAGCTTTGCTTCTTGTGCCATTGCGAACGCGCCATGACATTTTTGCCCGTCGCCCCGCTGCGAATGAAGGGCAGAAGAAAATGTCGCTGCGGATTGGAACGCATTTGCAGCCCGGATTGAAAATTAACTTTCACCGCCGCTTTGGCTGCCCTGGCAATCGCCTGCGCATCCTCGACGTTCGCGGCCAGCGGGGCTTCGCAATAAACGTGTTTCCCCGCTGCCAGCGCGGCTTCCACGATCTCGCGATGCAAATGAGAAGGCGTCGCCACCATCACCGCCTGCACTTCTTTTTTCTCCAACAGCTTTCGGAAATCGGTAAACGTCTCGGCGTTGGGCGCAGATTCTTTGGCCCGGCGAAAGGCCGCTTCGTAATTGTCGCACACCGCCACGACCGGCGCGTTCGGCAGGCGCGAAAGGGTCTGCAAAATTTCCCGGCCCCAGACACCGCAACCGACAACCGCGCAGTCCACCGGCGCGCTCACGGTGCTGTATTTGGTAGCAGCCGTCATCGAGTTCGTCTCCTCGGCATAGAGCGGCACGCCTCCCATCAACGCCATCATCGCGCTAAACGACGCGGTGTTCTGGATAAATTCCCGGCGGTTTAAATCGCTTGAACCGGAGGCTTGTTTACTTTTTTTCATGATCAGTCAGTTCAATAAAAGTTTTGTCAGTCTGATTTGATTTCAAGGTTCGCGCCAATCATCCGTCCGGAAAGACGAAGCAGGAAGTCCTTCGGCATTGTAGAGATTGCAGACTGGGAAACTAGCCCAGCCGTATCGAACGGCCACGGGGTTCCTTACTTGCAAGCTGGAAACGACAACTCTATCTCGTTCTATGAACGCATCCGCCCAAACCCAGTTTCGGTCCGCACCGGCGATGGCAAATCCAGTCAGGCGCGTTGGTGTTGGCGGCAACTTACCGCTGGGCGTCCACGGCGGCAAACCGACTTTTAATCCGCCGCCAACGTGCCGAAATGAAATCCGGATTTTGTCGCCTTGGATTTTCATCGAGTCATAGATTGGTCCCGAATAAACCAATTCCTGTCCGTAGGCAACATGTTTCGCAGCCAGAGCCAAACGATGTCCCACGTCGAGCTTGTCGCGCGGGTGAACATCAAACGGCGCGCCCAAATCCATCGCGCTGGCCATGCCAGTTTTGCGAAGTGACAGCGACTTCATCTGCTGTTCCCGCAGCAAAGCCCAACCACCTTCAGAGGCATTCGTTTGTGGTGCGTGATAACCAGCTATCTGCACGAACAAAAACGGAAAGTCGCCCAAGCCCCAACGCCTGCGCCAGTCGGTGACCATGCACTTGAACGCGTTCGCATAGCCATCGGGCGCGGCGGCATTCTGTTCGCCCTGATACCAGATCACCCCTTTCAATGCGTAAGGAACCAACGGCTGGATCATCGCATTGAACAACACGCTCGGAATATTTTTCTGCTCCTCGTTTGAACGAGAGCCATCAGACTTGAATCGTGCCATCGCCGATTCGTATTCGGAAATTCTGTGGGTGAACTCCGGATTCTTCTTGAGCGCATCCAGGCTCATCCAAGACGAAACCAAGGTTCCGCCAAAATAACTGCCAATCAAACCAACCGGCTGGCCGGTCGTGCCTTGAAGCTCGCGGCCAAAAAAATATGCCACCGCCGAAAAGCCAGGATAAGCCGGCCATGTGCCATCTTTTAGAATTGTTTCCGGCGTGCAGATCTGCCAATGCCCGTGAAGATCGTTCGATGGATTGGGCGTCACCGCATCTTGCGGAACGAATGCGGTGGACTGGCTCACCACGAACAGGCGCAGGTTCGGATAAGTAGCCTTGGGCAATTCTTCCTTTGCATTATGCGCCGCGCCCAGTCCCACCTCCATGTTCGACTGGCCCGAACACAACCACACTTCGCCCACAAGAACATTGGTGAAGGTCAGACTGTCGCCACCGGCAATAATCAGATCGAACGGCCCGCCCGGCTTGAGTCTTCTCAGGTGAACCATCCATTTGCCGTCCTTGGCGGTGACGGATTTTTTTCGCCCCTGAAACTCCACGGTCACCACTTCACCTTGCCTGGCGGTGCCCCAAACCGGAACGTCCACGCCTGCCTGCAACACCGCGTTGTCGCCGAACAAGGCGCTTGGTTTCACGGCGCCGCGCAACGGCAGGGCCACGGCATATAGGAGAACACAAACCGAAGCGCACTTCACAAATGGCTTCAAAAATATGTTCATGATCGAATCCGCACGCTGCGCGACAATTTCACGCCCGCTTCCATCAGGACAGAATCACAGTTCTTTCGTCCCCCGATCAGTGGTCCTCCGCTTTGGAAATTCCAACTGCGTGCAAACCGGCAACCCAGTTGCGCGAGAATTTCATGCGGCCAATTCTTTCCGATGCGCCCAGACTTTTTTGAACGCTTTTGCGTATTGCTGGTTCAACTCGGAACATTCGCCGTAGAACAACGGAAGCATGATGTGATTCGCATTCACGTAATCGGTGCCGTTCATGGATTCCGGAATGGTTGGCGCGTGATGCCACCACCTGGCTTCGGAATAAATTTTCAATTTGTGCTGTTCGGGATAATCCCAGAAATGCACCGACACGCCCTCGGCGGTCAGCGCCTTGATCAACTTGTCGCGCGTGATGCCCAGCTTCTTGAAGTCCATGAACAAAATGTTGGAACCGTAATAGCACCTATGCTGATCGGGCCGTTCGAACGGTTCGACGATCCCGTCAAGCTGCGTGAGTTCCTGGTTCAACTCCTTCACGCTTTTTCGCGCAATCGCCCCCAGCGAATCGAGCTGCTTGAGTTGCTGCCGCGCGAGCGCCGCCGCGAACGGATGCATGCGATATTTTGCGCCGAAACCAGTGCCGTCGTAAGCTCTCATCGGACTGTCCGGCGCGAATTTGCCCGGCAGTTCGTAATGGCCAAACGTCGTGGCGCGCTCGAAATATTCCTTCGTCGAATACATGCCCATGCCGCCCTCGATGGCCGGCATGACCTTGCTCGCCTGAAAACTGTAGATGCCCATCGCTCCCCACGTGCCCATCTTTTTGCCCTGCATCGAAGCGCCATGCGCGTGCGCCGCATCTTCGAGCAGAATCAAACCTTTCTCTTTCGCCCAATCGGAAATTTTATCCATCTCGCACGGCATGCCCCACGAGTGCATCACGGTGATGGCCTTCGTGCGCGGTGTTAGTTTGCGTTTCGCGTCTTCGAGATCGAAGCACGCCGTCTTGGGATCAATGTCCACGAAGATCGGGACGTAGCCAAAGAACCGCATCGCCAAACACGTCGCAAAAAACGTGTAGGACGGAACAAGAATCTCGCTGCCCGCCGGCAGATCCAGCGCGAAATACATGCTCGTCAGCGCGCTCGTGCCGTTGATGTGATTACGAACAAATTTTGCGCCGGTGTAATCCTGCCATTCTTTTTCAAACGCCGGCAGCTCGGCGTAAAACGCATTGTTGTCAAGCAACGTGCTGATGGCTTGCTTCTCCGCGTCGCCGTAGCGCGGCCAGCGAATCAAGGCCTCGATCTGCTTGCCTGGGAAATTGACCGTCTTCGCGCCGCCGGCCACCGCGAGCGTTTCAGCGGGTGCATCGGCATAGCTGTAACCCGCCACCGACAAGCCGGCGGCCGCGACCGCGCCCGTCTTCAAAAACGTGCGGCGTGAATATGGACTGGAATTTTTCTCGTTGGTGTTTTGCATAATTTTCGATGGTTAAGTTGCTGCCGGTTTCAATTTAGTTCGATGACAATTTTTTTTGCGCCCGCCTCGGAATCGCCCGCCAAAAGTCTTTGGATCGCCTCACGCAGCGCCTGCTCCGAGCCACGCCCAACATTTGACGACGCCGGTTCGTAACCGCCTTCGCCAATCGCCTGCTCGGTGCAGATGTAGGATGGCCCGCAATCGGCGTAACCCGCTACCGCAACAAAGTTTTTCGCGCGCAAACCCTGCGTGAAGCGCTGGAATGACAGCATCGGTTCGCCGGGCAGGTTCACAATCCACACTCCCCCAAGTTGCAAGGCGCTGACCTCAACCGGTCGCTCCGCCCGTTCAACAAAAGCGAGCCGCATTGCACCTTTGAATACCCGCAGCGTGTCCGGCTGCTTCATGTCATTGAGCCAGGCCCGGCTTTCCGCGACGATTTTGGCTTTCTCATCGCGCAGCGGAAAACTTACGGCATCATCGCGCCACAGAATATTCGTCGCCGGTTCAAATCGCGTTGCGGCAATGGAAGCTTTCAAACCGTCGCCGAAGCGATGTTTCAGTCCGACATAAGCTTCCAGTGAACCGTCGTTGTATTTGCCGACGGTCACATCGCCCGCGCAGCCGGTGAAATAAATCTGCGGCACATGCTCGGCCTTTTCCAAATCCTCGCGCGCTTCGCCGATGAAATCTGCCGACGCACGTCCATCGCAGCAAAAGGTCTGTGGATGCGTGGCATAAAAATGCAATCGCACCAAAGTCTTGTCACCATGCGCGAACGTGATGGTCTTGAGCATCGGATCAATGTCGCCTTCCGGCGCGTCAGCCATCACTCTGTCCAGCGCGCCGGTGCTGAAGCGAATCAACAGCCTGCCATTCGCATCGTGGATGCGCCGCGCCGAAGCCACGCGTTCCACTTTGCCCTGGCCTGTGCCAATACGATCAAACACTTCCAGTCGCTTGACCGCTTCGCTGGCGGCGCTGGCGAGTCGTGCGCGAAATTCCTTCAGAAAATTTGCGCTCAAATGTGACGGCGAATTTGACGCGGCGTCCAGCAGCCGGTGCGCGCCTTCATCCGCATACGGCGCGGCGTGCTGGTGAACACTATGAACCGATACCGGCGACGGCAAAGTGCTGGCCGCACGCGTCAGCGTCTCGCAAAAGTTTTGCTCCGATTCATTGCAAATCAGACACCAGTCAAAGGAACACAGCACAAAGCGATTTGTGCCGTCCGCCAACACCACGCCCTTCGCCAGCAAAGGCGTGACAACTTTTTCCAGTTTCGTCGCCCAGATCATCGGCTCGCCCAGCGGCGGCGTGGCATCGCAACTGAATGCCGCCACGCGCAGTGACGCTGCTTGAAGCAAGCTTGTTTCAAACAGCAACGCCAAGATCAAGCTGGGCAAAGCGAATTTCATTTTAAGGTTTAACGCTGATCAAATCGGATCGTGTGTGGCCATTCTCAGTGATGCGCCCGAGAAAATACGCGGTGCCATCAAGGCCGATAGCGAGCGAATTCACATAGAGTGGACGCTGCCCGTTCGGATAAAAAATCGCGCCGTGGTCGCGATACTCGCGCTTTGGAATGTCGTAGGTGATCAGGTGAAGATTCTCTAAACCCTTCGCCTCGCCCATCGCCGTGCTGGTCTTGCCCGCGACGCGACGACCGTTCTCATAGATCGGGCCGCCGGTCAGATAATACACCGTCTTGCCGTCATGCGCGACACAGAAGCCAAGGTAACCATAGCTGAATTGATCGAACATCCCGCTCGCCTTCGACGGTTCTGACGTGATGCGGTCCAGCACTTCGATTCGCTCCTGCTTCGGATCGAAGCGGAACAAATAGCCGGAGTTTCCATGCACGCCGTAAATCATCTGGTCGGCGGCGCGGAAAAATGTCTGCCGCCAGTTGTAGCCCATGTGACCGGGCGACGTCGGATCGTAGATGCCGAAATAATCCTTCTTCAAATTGTCGCCTTTGACCTGCTCCACGGAATCTGTGTCGGCGCGGTAATGGAAAATATTCCCCTCCGAAGTTGAATACCACGCCGAGCCGTCTTCGGGATTCACCGCGATGGAACGGCAGACCGTGCGATAGTCCGCGCCTTTGCCGGCTTCGCCGAGCGCGCAGGTTTTGCCGAAACTTCTCATCTCGCGCTTCGCGTAATTGAACCGGAAGAAAATCCCGCTCGGCCAGGTGAGTCCGAAAGCGCGACCATGCTTGGTGTCCATGTTGAAAACGAGAATGCCTTCGCGATCAGGCGCGATGCCATAGTCCTCAAACTTCCCGCTCTTCAGATCATACGACAACAGATGGCCGCCCGGATATTCCGTCCGACCCGCCGGCGGGATTCCCATCTTTTCCTTGCCATCAATGCTGCTGTAAAAACCAAGGTGCGTGGCGAAGAAAAGTTTCCCGCCTGACTCGACGAAGTTCACATGGCTCTTGCCCTGGACGATGGATTTCTTGCCCTTCTCGCCGCACGCCTCGGTGAGATCGCCGACGAACTTGGTTTCGTTCTTCTTCGGATCAAAGCAGAACATCCGCGCGCCGACGTCGTATTTGTCCGCGCTCAAAACGTAATAGATCTTGCCATCACTCGCGCAGCCCATGCTGTTGTAAGGATCATGGCCATCGGGAAAGCCGGAGTCGTGCGGGATGCCAACGAGTTTGTGCGCGGGTTGAAAAGAATCGGCGGCGGCAAGAGCCGTGGTCGCGGCGCTCGAAGCCAAAGCGGCGGCGGCGAGACAGGCCGCGAGGTTGAATTGAGTTTTCCAGTTCGGGATGATGTTCATGGTTGTTTTGAATTTGCAGAAGATTGCCGGGCGAGTTTCACACCCTCGGTGGTGACAAAATACTTGGCCAGCATGTTGGGCTTTTCCCAGGCGGGCACGGACTTTGGATTATGGACGTAATCCAGAAAGCGCCGCGTCAGCAAAGCGAAGTGCGCCTCATGCCCGACACGCAGTTGACCGGGAATCACAATTTGAAACCGATCACCAAGATCTTGCGCGGCGAGGCCAGGCAAATTTTTCTGCAAAGAGGCAAGCTTCGCTTTCAACGCGGCCTCAACTTCGCCTTTCAAATCCGGGCCGTTTGGAATCACGTAAACCTCGGCCACAAAATTCTCTTCGCGGCCCTGACGGACTTCGATGCGTGATTTCGTGCCGCGAAAGATGGCGTGTTCGGAATCTTTGCTGCCAGCGGGTGCTTCAAAACCCCACTGAATTTTCAAGCGGATGAACTCATCACGCAGGCGATACGTCACCGAGTTGTTGGCAAAACATTCGAGGTTGCGGTCGCGAACTGAATCACGAACGGAAGCAGGAAATTCTTTTTCTCCAGTCACACGTTGAAACTCCGCGAGAGTCAACACCGTCGGCCAGCGCGAGGCGCTCAAGACGGCAATGTCTTTGCGATAGTCAATGACCTGCTCGGGAAACAAAGTCCACTGAACCAGATCAACGAGGTGCGTCCCGACATCGGCCAGCGCTTCGCCCTGCTCGTGAATGTCGAAGAACCACGCCGGACGCAGCATCGGTGCGCCCGCGACTTCCTTGAGAAAATAATGAACGCTCTCCATTTCGACAGCCGGTTGCTCCGCCGAGCCGTGCTTAAGTTTTCCGAACACATCGGCGGTGTTGACCAGCTCGCGCGGCAGGATGCAGGTAATCTCGAACCGCTGCGTCATCGCGTCGTAAGCCACGACGCCTTTCTCGTCCGCTGCGTCAAGCGTCGCGGACAGGAGCGGAAATTCCCCCGCTTCGATGATCCACGGTTTGTCCGCCAGCACATTGAGGCCGCTGTTCACAATCGCCTGGAGACGATTGACCTTGCCGCGATTGTTGCCGGACACCACGACAACATTTCCCGGCCGCTCGGCCAACATTCGTTCCAGAGAATTTTCATTCGTGTGAACCAACACATGCCAGTGCGTCGGATTTTCCTTTCGCGAATTGAACTGCGCAATGCGACCGAGATGCGCCGTCAGATCCGAACCGGGCGGCGCATATACATCCACCTGCTCCGCCACGTCGGACTGCATTTCTTTTTGCATCAGCGCTGCGTGAAAATGCGCCGGCTCCAGCGTCATCAACCGGATCGGCGCGCTGCTCTCGGCGGCTTTGGTTGGCGACAAAACTCCGATGCTCATGACGAGAATGGCAGCAAGGCCGGCAGCGAGGGAGAAGCGCATTCGTGGTTGTCGGGATTCAAGCTTTGGCCAGTTCAGCCGCGTAAGTCTTGATTTTCCGAACCGCCGCCGCGATGTCATCCATGTCCGACCGCGTGCCGAGCAGCATGGTTTGCGTGAACCAGACCGCCTCCTCACACAGCTTGTCATTGGCCGGACAACGCGTGCGCCCGGCCCAGTTTGCCAGCAGGTCCGCCGGGTAAACTCGTTGATAAGCGCGTGTCTTGAAGGCGTCCTTGATAAACGACTCGGTGTTCAGCGGCGAGTAGCCGCCCGAGGCCGGAATGCCTTCCGCACCGAGGGCACTGATAAATTTCGCGCGTGGCAGGCCGGCGAATTCCTCTTTCCGATAGCGGAACATGAAGAGGTGATGTGCGTTTCGCGTGCAGCCGTCGTAATTCCTGGCAACCACGACACCCGGAATCTCGCCAAGTAATTTAGTCAGGTATTGTGCGTTGTCATCGCGAGTTTTTGCCTGATGTTCGAGTCGCGTCATCTGCGCCAGCAATAAAGCGCCCTGAAATTCCGTGAGCCGCAGGTTTGCGCCGCGCGTGCCGCGATAAGTGAAATTGTAGCTCGCGGTTTTGCGGGCGCGGCAATTGTTGTGAAAGGAATAAACCCGCTCGGCCAGATCATCGTCATTGGTCAACACAGCCCCGCCCTCGCCAGAATTTAGATTTTTGCTTGTTTGAAAACTGAAACAACCCGCCTCGCCATAGGTGCCAACTTTTTTGCCACGCCACTCAGCCAGATGCGCCTGGCACGCATCTTCAACGACTGAAATTTTCCGACGGTTTGAAATTTCCATGATCGCGTCCAAATCAGAAACTCCGCCGCCAAGGTGAACCGGCACGATGGCGATGGTGCGATCTGAAATCGCCGCCTCGATCTTCTTCGCGTCAATCTGAAACGTCTCCGGATCGGAATCCACGAACACCGGCAAAGCGTGGTGCATCAGGACGGCGTTGACCGTCGCCACAAAAGTGTAGGGCGGCACAATGACTTCATCGCCCGGCCCCACATCGAGCGCGCCAAGCGCAGCGATCACCGCGCTCGTGCCGTTGGCGGTGGCGACGCAGTGCTTGGCCCCGGTCAACTGCGCGTAAGCCGTTTCAAATTGATTCACCACCTGCCCGTCGCCGCGAAACCATTTCTTGCTGTGCAGCACTTCAAGCAGAGCCTTGTCTTCCGTTTCATCAATGATGGGCCACGCCGGAAACGCCGCCGTCCGCACCGGCTTGCCGCCAAGTTTCACCGGCTTGTCCGTTTCGGCGGCAAGAAGATTGGGAACGCCTCCCGCGCCAAACATGCCGGCAACCGTGGCGTAGCGGAGGGCAACCCCGCCAACCCCGGCGGTGGTGGCGGCTTTGAGAAATTTCCGGCGGGTGAATTCGTGGCTCATATCGGTTTTATTTTATGCGTTCGACGTCAATCCGCTGCCTGGTTCAATTCGATTCGGCACCAACCTTTAGCGGTTCCCTGATCAATCGGCAGCAGCCATGTGTCCGCCACCGAACCATTTCTAAACAAAGTTACCCGGTGCAAATCCGACCGTCTTGGTATTTCAAGCGGTAGCTGTTGGTTATTCAGGAAATTAGCCCAACTCGCATTTGACGAAGCGCGGTTCATCACGGCATTGTTTGCGGATGCGTGCCACGATTTTGAGTTTCGACCTGATACGAACGATTGCATTTTTTATGACTCTGGCTTGTCTCGCTCGTCCCGTCGCCCGGTTGAAAGCAGCCGAAGCCGATCACTGGGTTTATTTCGGAACTTACACCGGCGGCAAAAGCAAAGGCATTTACGTCTCACGCCTGGATGCTGCCGGCAAGCTGACCGAACCGCAGCTCGCCGCCACCGCCGCCAACCCGTCCTTCCTCGCCGCTGATCCCACGCAGCGCTTTCTTTACGCGATCAGTGAAGTGAACAACACCTCTGGCAAAAAGCAAGGCGATGTCACGGCGTATGCGATCAACGCCAGGACCGGGCAACTCACCGAACTCAATCAACAGCTTTCCGGCGGCGAGGCGCTTTGCCACATTCAATTGGACGCGAAGGGAAAAACTGTTTTGGTGGCGAGCTACGGCGGCGGCAGCCTCACGGCCTTTCCAGTGAATGCCAACGGCAGCCTCGGTAAATCTTCGAGTTTTATCCAACATCACGGATCCAGCGTGAATCCACTGAACCAAAAAGGACCGCATGCGCACTGCATTGTCGCCGACCCGGCCAACCGATTTGCGCTGGCCTGTGATCTGGGATTGGACAAGGTGTTGGTTTACAAACTCGACGCAAACACAGCCAGTTTGACGACCAATAATCCCGCCTTCGCCGCGCTCACGCCCGGCATCGGTCCACGCCATCTTGTCTTTCATGCCAGCGGAAAATTCCTTTACGTCATCAATGAAATGGGCTGCAACATCACTGCCTTTCGCTACGACGCCGAACACGGCGCGCTTTCGGAAATTCAAACCATCAGCACGCTGGGAAAAGGCCAGAACCTTGATCCTAGTTTCAGCGGCGCAGAGGTCGTGGTGCATCCTTCCGGAAAATTTCTTTATGGCTCCACGCGGGGCCTTGATGTCATCAACGTTTTTTCAATTGATGAAAAGACCGGCAAACTTGCGCCCATTGAGAATGTGCCCAGCGGCGGGAAAACTCCCCGCAATTTCAATCTTGATCCGACCGGCCGCTTTTTACTGGCCGCCAATCAGAACTCGGACAATGTCGTCGTTTTCCGTATTGATCCCGCGACCGGACAGCTCACACCAACCGGTCAAAGCGTGGAAGTTGGCAGTCCGGCTTGTGTTGTGTTCGCGCCAGTCAGATAATCCGCCAACTCAAAAGCATGAAAAATTCAAACACCGGCCAGCTTGGATTCGTCATCTTCGCCACCGCCGTCACGGCCATCGGCGGCTTTCTGTTCGGCTACGACACCGCCGTCATCAACGGTGCGAACTCTTACCTCAAGGCGCACATGAACCTAACCCCCACGCAGGAAGGGTTGGCTGGAGCGAGTGCGATCTTGGGCTGCATTCCGGGAGCGATGTTCTCGGGCTTCTTGAGCGACAAGTTTGGACGCAAGAAACTGCTCTTCATCTGCGCCCTGCTCTATGCTGTGTCCGGCCTGCTCTCTGCCATCCCGAACACCTTCAATCAGTTCCTCGCGGCGCGCATCATCAGCGGTCTCGGCATCGGCGCGTCCTCGATGATCTGCCCGGTCTATATCGCAGAAATTTCACCGGAGAAATGGCGCGGACGCCTCGGCACGCTGTTTCAACTCGGCATCGTCACCGGCATTTTCCTCACCCTCTTCGTCAACAAAGTCATTCAAGGCATGGGCGACGACGTTTGGAACACCGCTTACGGCTGGCGCTGGATGCTGGGCATGGAAGTCGTGCCGGCGGCGGCTTTCATCGCGTTACTATTCGCCGTTCCCGAAAGCCCGCGTTGGCTCGCGCAAAAAGGTCGTGAATCCGAGGCGCGCGATGTGCTGCAAAAAGTCGGCGGTGCCGAACATGCGCAGACAGAACTCTCCGCCATCCGCGAAGCCACCAGCCACGAGGAAGGCCGCTTCTCTGAACTATTTTCCGGGCCGTTTCGCAAGCCGCTCGTCATCGCCGTAGTGCTCATGGCTTGCTCGCAGTTCTGCGGTATTAACGCGATCATGTATTATTCCACCAAGATTTTTGAATCGGCGGGCGCGGGAAAAAACGTGGCGTTCACTTCCTCCGTCTGGGTTGGACTTATCAACCTCGCTTTCACCTTTGTTGCCATTGGATTTGTGGATCGCGCCGGACGCCGGCCGCTGCTGCTGATCGGCACGGCGGTTCAAGTCGTGGCGCTCGCGCTGGTGGGCTGGATGTTTCACGCGCAGATTCACGGCACGGGACTGCTGATTTGCGTGGTGCTCTTCATCGCCGCGTTCGCGATGGCGCTTGGCCCAGTCGGTTGGCTGTTTTGCTCTGAAGTATTTCCGAACAAAGTGCGCGGACGCGCCATGTCGCTCGCCGCGCTCACGGTTTGGGTTTCCTGTTACATCGTCGCGCAAACTTTCCCGATGTTGAATGACAGCCCAACCATCGGTCCGGCGAAAACATTCTGGGCGTATGCCATCGTGAGTTTGTTCGCGTTCATATTTGTATTCGCATTCGTCCCGGAAACCAAAGGCCGCACGCTCGAAGAGATTGAAACCTCCTGGTCCAAGTCTTGATTTTCTGATTACTCTAAAATTATGAAACTGATGCTTCCCAAATCCGGTCTGGCCGTGCTGGCGCTGTTTTTTTCGCTCGGCAATCTATCAGCGGCGGATTCCCGCATTCTCTGGCAGATCGGCAAGGCCGATACTAACAACACCGAGTTCGCGCTTGCGCCGAATGGTTGGGCCAAGTTCAAGGCGGACGCCTTCTTTGTAGTCGGCGCGTCTGAGCCGATCCGCGACTGGCCCTATGTGCAGCCCGGTCCCGATGACCGGTGGGCCGGTGGACGTCCACACACCTTTACCATCGCGTTCGGCATGAAGAGTGCGACCAAGGACGGCGAGTGCAAGTTGCGCGTTGATTTTTTGGATACGCAGCAGCCCTTCCCACCGAAATTGCAAATCGAAATTAATGGCAGCCGCTTTGAGCAGCAACTGCCGCCCGGAGCGGGCGATGCCTCGTTGCAAGGTGAACCCACCAAAGGCAAGCCTTATCAATTTACGATTAGCTTTCCCGCCTCGCTGTTGAAGCCTGGCAACAACCGTATTGACATCTCCACAGTGGCTGGTAGTTGGGCGCTCTATGATTGTGTGACGCTGGAGACTCCGGCGGTGACGGTCGGCATGGCAGTAAATGACTTTGCCGAAGTAAGAACAGTGCGCGCCATGCCGGCGCTGACTGAACGAAGCGGCAAATTATATCAGCCCGTGAAGCTGTCCGTGAGCTATTTCGGCGCGGCGCAACCTGCCGCAGTTTGCCTCAATGGGAAAGAACTGAATCAAGTGAAACTCAACCAAGGTAATCAGGAGTTGGAGACCTTCGTTCCGGCAGTGGAACAGGAGACTGAGGCCACACTTACGCTGGTTGCGGGCGGCAAGACCTTGGCTAGTCATACTGTAATGTTGAAGCCCGTGCGCAAGTGGGAGGTCTATGTGCTGATGCACTCGCATACCGACATTGGTTATACCGACCTCCAACCGAACATAGAAAAGAAACAGGCCCAGAATGTCATTCACGCGCTCGAACTCATCCGCGAGACCAAGGACTATCCTCTTGGTGCGCGGTTCAAATGGAATCTGGAAGTGATGTGGACCGCGGACCAGTTTGCCCGCGTCGCCACGCCGGATCAAATGCGCGATTTCAACCAGGCCATTCGTGATGGCAACATTGGCGTGGACTCGATGTATGGCAATCTGCTGACGGGACTGTGTCGCTATGAAGAGATGGTGCGACAAATCAGTTACGGCACAACTTTGGGCGAGCGCAACGGCGTGAAGGTAGATTCCATGATGATCAGCGACGTGCCCGGCTTGACCTGGGGCATAGTGCCGGCGCTCGCAAGTCATGGCGTGAAATATATTTCCAACGGCCCGAATGCCTCGCGGACAATGGATGGTGATCGTATTGGCTATGTGCGTGTGCAATGGGAGAACACGCCGTTCTACTGGCTCTCGCCGTCGGGCGAGGAGAAGGTCTTGTATTGGGGCGCACAGGGCGGCTATTCGTTCGGGCACCATTTTCCCTCAATCACCGAGGGCCTGCCTTTTCTATTGCAGCGACTTGAGGAACAGAATTATCTCTATGACATCGTGCAACTGCGCTGGACCAAAGGTGACAACGGGCCGCCCGATGAAGGTGTGATGACCGCCGTGCGCGAATGGAACTCCAAGTATGTTTATCCCAAGCTTACCATCGCCATAACGAGTGAAGCCTTCCACGCATTTGAAAAGCGCTACGGGGCCAAGCTGCCGACGTTCCGTGGCGACCTGACGCCATATTGGGAAGATGGCGCAGGTTCTTCCGCCCGCGAGACGGCGCTGAACCGCCACTCCGTTGACCGCTTGCTGCAGGCTGAGACATTGTGGGCCATGAACAATCCCGGAATATTTCCATTGGCTGATTTTGCCGTGGCCTGGAAGAACGCCGCGATGTATAGCGAACATACCTGGGGCGCGCACAACAGCATCAGCCAGCCCGACCTGCCATTTGTGACGAACCAGTGGAACTACAAACAAGGCTATGCGCTTACGGCTGACAAGATCTCACGCGAGCTGCTTGAACAAGCGCTGGGAAAGAAGTCTGCCAGCGCTTCCTTGGTGGATGTTATTAATACCTGTTCCTGGCCGCGCACCGATCTTGTAACCTTGGCAAAAGCGACTCTTGGAGATTCTGTGAAGGACGAAAGTGGCAGGTTAGTTCCTTCGCAACGACTTTCCACCGGCGAGCTTGATTTCCTGGCAGGTGACGTTCCTCCTTTTGGCGCGAAGCGATTCGTGATTGGAAGTGGTTCGCCCCCGGCCGGCAAAGCGGAAGCTACCGGCAACTCACTGGCCACTCCTTTGCTTCAAGTAAAGCTGGATGAAGTCACAGGTGACATAGTCAGCCTTCGGAGAAATGGGATGGACGCCGAGTTAGCCAATGGTAAGATCAATAATTATCTCTATCTTCCTGGTGGCGACATCAAGAACGTCAAGCCCAGCGGAGCGGCTAAAATAACTATCAAGGAAAAAGGCCCGCTGGTCGTTTCGCTGTTGGTCGAATCCGACGCGCCCGGTTGCAACAAACTTGTCCGTGAGGTGCGCTTGATTGACGGACTGGATCGTGTTGAGATCATCAACTTGGTGGACAAGCAAGCGGTGCGGACGGTAGAAGGGGTTCACTTTGGTTTCGGTTTCAACGTTCCGGATCCGAAAGTGCATATCAATAGTCCGGGCGCGATTGGCCAGCCGGAAATAGATCAATTGCCCGGCGCCTGCAAGAACTGGTTCTCGGTCGAGCGCTGGGTGGACATCTCGAATGCAAAGCAGGGTGTGACTTGGTCCACCGCCGACGCTCCGTTGATGGAACTGGGCGGACTCACGGCCAACCTGCCGCGCAGTCAGCCGAACCCGAATGCTTATCTGAAAGTCATCGCGCCTTCGGCTACTCTCTATTCCTGGGTGATGAACAATCATTGGCATACGAATTATCGCGCTGACCAGGAAGGACCGACTTGGTTCCATTACGGTCTTTGGCCGCATGGCGCTTATGATGCCGTCGCCGCGACGCATTTCGGGGTGGAGAGCACACAACCACTAATCGTCGCGCCTGCTTCTAACAAGCCATCGGTTGCGGGGCTTCTAAGTCTGGACTCAGATCAAGTCATCGTTTCGTCATTGAAACCCAGTGACGACAGCAAAGGATTGATGGTGCGTCTGTATAACCCTACTGAACAGCCGCAGACTACCCGCTTGCATTGGAGTCAACCCGTCAGTCAAACCTGGCTTTCCAGTTCATTGGAAGAGCAGGGGCATAAGGCTCCTGAAGCGATCACGGTTCCAAAATTGGGAACAGTCACATTGCGCGTGGCATTGTAAAACAAACACCTGACGCGAATGGCTTCTAGTTGCTGTCACACAATGATAGTTCCGAAACTCCTGAAAGCGGGTTGTCTGGGTTTATTGCTCTGGTGTGCCGCGACGCTTCCGGTGTTCGCCCACGTATTGACCCTGCCGGTGGGAACAGCAACCATCCAGCCGGACGGACGTTACACGATGGACCTGACGTTTGATGTCATCGCCTTCGCGCTGGATCAACTGTCAGAAAACGCTGCCGACTCCGCGATGAACGAGCTGCTCGACGGGCCGCCCGAGATATTGAGTGCGCGGCTGAACGAAGCCCGAACGCGGTTCAAAAATGAATTCGCCATACTAGAGAATGGGACTGCGGGCACAGTTGAGACGCTCGTTTTTCCAAGTTTGGAAGACTTGCAGAGATATAAGGAATCCGCGCCTGCCGTTCGGCTCCCTGTTATGCTGGTGCTTTCCCTGGAAGGAAGACTGCCGGCGGGGTCGCGTTCGGCTTCCTTTCGCCTGCCTGCCAAGCTGGGCAGGGTTGCGCTCACCGTCGTTCGACCGGATCAGCCCATTGGAGTATTGATGGTGGTTCCGGGCGAAGCCACGACACCGCTGCCAGTTAAGCTACAGGACGTGGCTTCAACTTCGACAGATGCGGCGGCGATCGCGGAACCCAGCCGATGGGAATGGGCCAGACGATATGTCGTGCTGGGGTTTGTCCATATCCTCCCGAGAGGAACTGATCACATTCTCTTTGTAGTTGGCCTGTTTTTACTCGGCAACAATCTTCGCCCGCTGCTGATGCAGATCACGGCCTTCACGGTGGCGCATTCCATCACACTAGCCTTGTCCATGTATGGCGTGTGTCGTTTGCCGCCGCAGGTGGTTGAGCCGTTGATCGCCTTATCCATTGCGTTCGTCGCGCTGGAAAACATCTTTACAGCCAAACTACATAGATGGCGGTTGTTCGTGGTGTTCGGGTTCGGGTTGATCCACGGACTGGGTTTCGCGAGCGTGCTGACCTCAATCGGTTTGCCGCGAAAAGAGTTCGTGACGGCATTGGTCACGTTCAATGCCGGCGTGGAACTCGGCCAGCTTTCGGTCATCGCACTTGCCTTCCTGGTGGTCGGATGGTGGAGAGGGCGTTCGTGGTATCGTCAGCGCACCGTTGTGCCGGCCTCCGGGTTAATTGCCACCGTCGGTATTTTCTGGACGATCCAAAGACTGAATCTCTATGCAAGGTAAAAGGGCCATCTAAAACTGAATCGAGACTATCAATGAACAATTTCAGCAATAACGTGCAACGAGGAGGACAAGACCAATGACCATATTAGCCTGCGATCTCGGCGGCACGCGGATGAAGATCGGCGTGGTGCGCGACGGAAAAGTGTTGGTGCAAACCACCGCCCCGTCGAATTCCAAGGCTGGCCTCGCGCCTTGTCTGCCGGTGCTTAAAGCTGCCTGGCTGCGTTTGCTCAATGAATTGAAACTGGCTGTTGCCGACTGTGCCGGAATCTCCGTGGCGTTTCCTAGTCTAATAGAAACTAAGTCGGGTCTTGTGCTCGCAGAATACGGCAAGTTCGCCGACGCGATGAGCATTGATCTCCGCGCCTGGGCGGAGAAGGAATTTCAACTGCCGCTCGCAATTGAGAACGACGCGCGGATGGCGCTCGTTGGCGAATGGAAACGCGGTGCGGGCCGCAGTTCGGACAACGTGGTGATGATGACGCTCGGAACCGGCCTCGGCACAGCGGCGATCATTGAAGGCCGGCTCTTGCGCGGCAAACATGGCCAGGCCGGCGTGCTCGGCGGCCATAGCACGGTCCGTTACGGTGGACGCGATTGCAGTTGCGGCAACATTGGCTGTGCTGAAGCCGAAGCGTCCACGGCTTTTCTTTGCGATGTCGCGGTGAATTTGCGGGAGTGGGACACGAGTTCGTTGCGCAAGCTGGCAACACTGAACTACGCCGCAGTTTTCAAGCACGCTGCGACGGGCGATCCCTGCGCGGTGAAGCTCCGCGACCACAGTCTGCGCGTCTGGTCCTCGCTCGCGGTGAATCTCATTCATGCTTACGATCCGGAGATTGTCATCCTCGGCGGCGGCATTATGGCCAGCGCTGACGTGATTCTTCCCGCCGTGAACGATTACGTTCGTCGCCACGCCCACACACCGTGGGGCAAAGTCCGCGTGGTCGCGAGTGAACTTGGCGACCAAGCCGCGCTCGTCGCCGGCGAATGGCTGTTGCGCGAACAATTTCCAAAGCGATGAACGCGATACCCGGACAAGCGCAAGAATGGTATAACGCTCGCCCTCACCCCGGCCCTCTCCCCCGGGGAGAGGGAGAATTGTTCGCCGTCTTTCTGAAAAACACACGACTGGATTCGCCGAACAACCATTCGCAAAACCCGAATCAGCCTGCGGTTGCTCCCTCTCCTGGGGGAGTGGGCCGGGGTGAGGGCGGTCGTTCCACCAATTTCGCCCAGCAAGTTCTGCCATGAGAAAACCCAACTACGACAAATTTCCGTTCATCGCCGTGCCGGACGCAGCCAACGCCTGCGTGACGGGCTGGGCGGAAATTGCGCGGCAATTGCAGCGAGCCATAGCCAAGCGGAGGACCGATAAACCCATTCTCATTGTCGAGTGTTATCCCGGTGTAGACGAGGTGGCGGTCCTGAATGAATTGAAGTCGCGACTCTGTCCTGCTCTTACCATTCACGCCGCCGATGCGATGCACTCACCGGCGAAAATTGACGCACTCGTAGCGCCGTTTCTCGGCGGCGATGATCCGGTGTTCGGTTATCTTTCCGGTCTGTCGCTTGTTCAATTTTTCAATGCAGAACCGCTTTGGCGTTTTCGCAAAGCAATTGATGATCTCAAAGAAGGTTTGGTTCTGGTCGTAGGCTGTGGCGCGTCTTTGATTGCATGGGGACATCTTTTGGTTTACGCCGACCTCGCCCGCTGGGAGGCGCAACTGCGCTTTCGTCGCAACGAAACGAGCAATCTCGGTGTCGAAAACCGCACGCTCGCGGCGAGCTGGCAATACAAACGCGCGTTCTTCGTGGATTGGCGCGTGGCCGACCGCTGGAAACGTCCGCTCATCGCCCGATGGGATTTCGTCCTCGACACCAACAATCCGCGTGAGCCAAAACTCGCCGATGGCGAAGCCGTGCGAGAAGGTCTTCGCGAAGCAGCGAAACGCCCGTTCCGTGTCGTGCCGTTCTTCGATCCCGCGCCGTGGGGCGGCCAGTGGCTGAAGGAGTTCTGCGACCTTGATCGCAGCGTGAAGAATTACGGCTGGTGTTTCGATTGCGTGCCGGAGGAAAATAGTTTACTGCTCGGCTTCGGCGATACGCGGTTTGAACTTCCCGCGATTGACCTTGTGTTCGACCAACCGGTCGCGCTGCTCGGCGACGCGGTTCACGCGCGGTTTGGCGACGAGTTCCCGATTCGCTTCGATTTTCTCGACACGATGGGCGGCGGCAATTTGTCGTTCCAGGTTCACCCGCTGACTGAATACATCCAGCAGCATTTCGGCATGCACTACACGCAGGACGAGAGTTATTACCTGCTGGACGCCGGGCCGGACGCAAAGGTTTATCTCGGCCTGCGCGATGGTGTTGATCCGGCCGCAATGGCGCGCGATTTGGAAGCGGCGCAATCCGGCGGCGCACCTTTTCCGGCGGAGAAATATGCGAACCAATTTCCGGCGAAGAAGCACGATCACTTTTTGATTCCCGCCGGCACGGTGCATTGCAGCGGCGCGGAATCCATGGTGCTCGAAATCAGCGCCACGCCTTACATTTTCACTTTCAAAATGTGGGACTGGGGAAGGCTTGGACTCGACGGCGAGCCTCGCCCGATTCATCTCCAGCACGGCTTGGCGAACATCCAGTGGGAGAGAACCACGGACTGGACAAAGCGCAATCTCGTCAACTGTTTTGAACCGCTCGGCAGCGGTGACGGCTGGCGCGAGGAACGCACCGGACTGCACGAGCGCAAATTCATCGAGACGCGACGACATTGGTTCACCAAGACCGTTCCGCACGACACAAACGGCGGCGTGAATGTGCTGAATCTCGTCGAAGGCGAGGAAGCGATTGTCGAAAGTCCGACTGGCGCATTTGCATCGTTCATTGTCCACTACGCCGAGACATTCATCGTGCCCGCTGCGGTTGGCGAATATACGATTCGTCCGCACGGAGCATCAGTCGGTAAAGAGTGCGCCACGATAAAGGCGTTTGTCAGGACATGACCATGCTCGACTGCGATTCAAACTTTGACACACTGTTTCGCGTTTCATTAACGCCCGGCTTCAGCCGGGTGTGTGCGGCGCGCGAGGGCGGAAATCGTTTCAACGGTTTTCGCGGCGGGCGTTTCGTAGTTGACGGCTTCCCGTCCGTGAAGCCGTTGAAACGGCTTCGCTCCGCCCCTTCACTCCACACCGGGTTGAAGCCCGGTGCTAATGAGAGACTTTCCCAACCCGTCCATTTGCACCTATGATGAACATTGAAAAACTTCTCTCCTGCTACAATCCCGCGACCGGAGAAATTCCCGGTGCGCCGGTTTTGAAGCGCCATCTTAGCGACCTGAAAGGATGCTTCGCTGTTGTCGAGGCTTACGACCAGGTTCTCACGCAATCGAATCCCCTGCTCTACTCCGTATCCGCCGTCGAACCTGCCGGTGGCGAAGGCGATCTGCACTACGGGGTCGGAATGATTATGCCGGGAAAAATCGGCGACGAGTATTTCATGACCAAGGGACATCTGCACTCGTGGCGTCCGGCGGCGGAATTTTATTTCGGCCTCACGGGCGATGGCGTGATGCTGCTCGAAGACGAGGCGACGGGCGAGAGCCGCATGGTGGAGTTGCGACCGAACGGCGCTGTCTATGTGCCGGGCCGCACCGCGCATCGCACGATGAACGTAGGTCGCACGCCGCTGACTTACTTCGGCGTGTATCCGGCGAAAGCGGGCCATGACTACGCTGCAATTGCCAAAAATAATTTCCGCTGCGTGATCATCGAGCGCCACGGCAAACCGGAATTAGTTGAACGGAAGACGCTCACCCCTGCCGCCAGACACCCATGAACTCCAGACAACGCTATCTCGCCGCAGTCAACCGCCAGCCCACCGACCGGCCACCGTTCGATCTGATGGGCACCGCCTGCGGCCTGACGGATGGCACGTTCGCCCGGCTGAAGTCCCTGAAGGGTGTGACCAGTCCAGATCGCTGCTTCCGAAAGGGTCAGAACGTCGGGCTTTACAACCCTGAGTTGCTGGCCGCGCTGGAGGTTGACGCGCGCCGGGTGTGGCTTCGGCAATTGCCGGAGACGGAGCCGCCCGCGACCGGCGGCCGTTTTGCCGACGACTGGGGAATCGAACACGAGAAATGCGGCAATCACTTCCAGCAGGTGAGCTGGCCTCTGCGCGATGCGGGTCTGCGCGAAATTGAACGATACACTGTCACGCACATCAGCGACCCGCGACGAACCGATGGTCTGCGTGAAGAAGCGACCCGGCTTCGGCAGCAGGGAACCAACGCCATTGTTGGACGCTCCGCAACCATGGGTTTCTTCGAGGTTGGCTGCGCCTTGCGCGGCATGGAACTCTACCTGACGGATTTGATTGAGTGTCCGGAGATCATCGAGGCGTTGAATGAAAAGATTCTAAATTTACAGATGGACCTTTACGGGCTTTACCTGGACGCCTGCGGTGAATTCCTTGACGTGATCGAGACGGGCGATGATTACGGTGGCGGCACCGGGCCGCTCGTTTCACCCGCCTGTTTCCACCGCCTGCTCAAACCGTATCGCGCCCGGCTGAACGAATTCATCCGCAAGAAAGCGCCGCACATCCGCATCTTTCACCACACCTGCGGGAACGTTCGCCTGCTGATTCCCGACCTGGTCGAGATCGGTGTGGACGTGTTGAACCCGGTCCAACCGGTGCCGGGCATGGAGCCAGGGCGGCTGGCGCGGGAATTCGGCCGGGACGTTTGTTTTCACGGGGCGGTGGACACCATTGGCACGCTGCGTGGCAGTATGGCGGAGGTGCGGCAGGCGGCGCGCCAGCTTTGCGAGGATTTTACCGGCGCTTCGTGGATTGTCGCGCCGGCCAACCATTTGCAAGACGACATTCCCGTCGCGAACATTGTTGCGCTGTTTGAAACCGTGAAGGATTTTTACCGAAGGTAAGTTGCATGAATAACAAAATGAACTATATCACCAAACCCATTCCCGCCGGGAAACCCGCCGTCGCATTCGTCGAACGCCCGTGAGGATCGTTCAAGCAATTTGCCAACAACCGCGATTGCACCGTGAGCTTGATGACCGTGCTGCCCGGCCAGCGGCTAAGTCTCCAATCGCACACCGGTCGTGCGGAGTTGTGGATCGTGATTGATGATGGCGCGGTGGTCCACGTCGGCGAAGATGAGCGCGTTTACAAGGCCGGCGAGGAAATTTGGATTCCGGTCAACGAGAAACATCGTTTGAGTTGCAAAGGCGACAAGCCTGTGCGCGTTCTCGAAGTCGCCTTCGGCAACTGGCAGCAGGACGACATCCAGCGTTACGCGGATGATTATCAGCGCTGACAAACTCGCGCTTGCGCTGCCGGTTCATGCCAGGCATTCCAGCACGAAGTAACGGCTGACCATGGCGGAATCCACGATCCAATTATTTTCTCCGCCGGATATTCCAGCACGCGCCGCGTTCAGATCTGGACTGTGCAGCCGCACTTGCGAAAACGAGATCGGCGACTTCAAAACCAAATCCTGGTTTAACGGCTGGAACTTAATTTTTTCAACGATGCTCTCGCCGCTTAGGTGATTTTTTAAACTGGCGTGCAAGACTGTTTCCACCTTGCCCGGCAGCGCGTGAACCAGCCGGCGATTGCCATCGCGATATTGGCGCAAACGCCATTCCAGTGGCAGCCCTTCGAGGCGCACAAGGAGGCGATCACGGGCGTGGAGTAAATTGACGACAGTGTCGGCGATGCCTTTTTCCGAAATGCGTTCGGGCCGCCAAAGAAGCTGTCCCTTGCCGACCGAAACCTTGAGCCAGCCGTCGCGCATTTTTTGCTGGAGCGATTCAGGAACGCGGCACTGCGCGAGCACGACCGGTTCCTTGAAGTTTTTATACGGCGGAAACCCGCCCGGCCGCGCGAGATCGTCCAGTTCCACGTTCGCGCCAAAATCTTCCAGCCAGGTTTTATCAATCGGATTCGAGCGCTCGTTGTAATGGCCGGCCGGCCCGGTGGCGATGATCGTGCCACCATCGTTCAAGAATTTTTCCAACGCCAATTTTTCCTGGGCCGATAAACAGACTGCGCTGCTCAACACCAGGCAGTGTAGCTTGCCGAATTCAGGAATGTCCGTCACGACATCACACGAAATGCCGGCGCGCATCAGATTCAAACAGCTTGCGGAATAGTCGTTCGAGTAATCGCCTGCGACCTGGCCGAAATAATCGCGCGTGGCCCGTGAGAATAGCAATGCCACGTCCGTATCCACCTTGCCGGTGAAGAGTTGCGGGTGCGCCTGCTCCCAGCGATAACCTTCGCCGACAATTTCCGAATCATCCGCCAGCGGCGCAAGTTCGGCGGCGGTCGCGTTGAGCCGGCCTTTCAGCATGCTCAACCAGGAGTCGGAACCGAGAAACTTATTTACGGCCCACACAAAAAAGGCGGTGTCCTGGAAAAATCCGTAGCCAAGGCCGAAGCACGGCGCATGATGATCGCGGGCGATGCCGAGATGCAGCAACTGGCTTGGGATGCGATCGTCCCATGTGCCCGCGCGCGAGGGAGTCGAGCCTACCATTTCCAGCAGGACATGATTGCAGTTCTCAATGAAGTCCTGGTAACTCATCCCGTAGGCCGGCAGATAATAACTGTCGCTGCTGGAACAGCAGGTCAGCAACGGGAATCCCTCCGGAAAAACGCGTTTAACATCCACCAGAAAATCGCCGGAACTTTTGAAGCGCATCGCGATCCAGTCGCGGAACGCTTCGCTGCGACGGTTGCCCCAGAAAGTCGCATCGCTCGTCGGCGGCAGAGCGTGACCATATTCGTTTTTGAAGCGCCCGCGACAGTGTTCACACGAACACGCGCGCCAGTCGGCGTAATAAATATTGTCATCGCTCATCAAACCGTCAATGCCGGTCTCTGATTTAAGTTTCGTCAGATACTTGGAGTAAGCCGCACGAAACGCCGGATTATTCATGCAGTATTGTTCGGCGTTGTAGGTTGGCAGATAAACTGGCTCGCTATACAGAAGCGCATAAATAACGCTACATAACGGCGATCAAAAAAACGGCGAGAG
>ODAK010000764.1_pt1 | contig 36533 bp, 41 predicted proteins | sample 1539591 | NCBI WGS metagenome assembly ODAK01 (sample SAMEA3539303, study PRJEB22396) | soil metagenome | biome: tundra; feature: field; material: soil | place: USA | collected 2010-05 | depth 0.15 m | reverse complement strand
ACGACGTGCCGCGCAGCCTGACCGAAGCCGAGTTCGAGGAGATCAGGAAGTTCGGCGGCGAGTAGCCGGCAGGCGGGAACGGCAACCGCGCCGCCCCCGCGCGGGTGTCCGTTACCAGAGGATCGGCAGCAGGAGGTAGCGCCGCGGCTCTGACCAGCAGAGTTGCTCTCCCAGCCGTCCCGCCGTGATGATCACCGATCATGTGCCTACGGTTGGTCTTCCTCCTGATCACGCGGGTGATCACATGGCTGCGGCTGTCCCGGCGCGAGGAGATCTGGAAGACCGCCGAGATTTTGCTTCTGCGCCACCAGGTCACCGTCCTGAAGCGCCATCAGGCACGCCGCCCGAAGCTGAACTGGGCGGACCGGGCACTGCGCACGACGCTGTTCGGCGTCATACCGAAGCGCGCCGCCAGGGGCTGCGACTGCTGGTCCCCGGCCTCTCCCCCGCCGAAGGGGCCGGCAGCCGTCGCGGAAGGGCGGCGGCAATCTCGCGGACCGACAGAATCCCCAGCTCACCGCACTGCGACGAGTTCTGGGTCGGTACAGGCCTGGCCGGACAAGCCGTCGCCGTCGGCGCCGCGATCATGAATGGGACGTGACTCCGGCTGAAAGGCCCGCCCGCGCATGAGGCGTGAGCAGGTAACGCGAGGTCGGCTATGGATAGTTATGCCTGGTGGGCTGCCTTGGCCGCTACCATCAGGTCGCATGGCGACACCCACCAGTGGCGGTGTGAAGTTCGAGATCGAGGTCTGGTACGACCACGCCAGCCGCACGATCACCTTCTCCAGCGATGACCGTGACCTCGGGCCCAAGACAATGATCGGCAGCTTCAGGCCAGGCTCGGCTGCCGAGAACCGGGCGAGAGAGCTCTTGGCGAAGTACGGCAAGCTCCCCGATGGTGCCGTCTGACAGCGCCGTCAGAAGGTTCCTGGGCGCGCCCGCACCATCCAGCGGCCGCACGGCGTCCTCCCGCCACTGGTGCCGTGCGCATTCGGCGCCCGCCGCCACATGTCAGTCGTGAGGGTGAACGCCAGTCAGTCACGCCGTGCAATGAGCAGAGCTTTCCGGGGGTAGGCGGGGTCATGGATCGTCAGCCAGAAAGACGTGTGAGCCATGACCCCAGGCGGGACGACGACCTGATTCCTTCCGCCGGTAGCGTGGCCCGCTAGGCTGCGGTGAGGTCTACCGTGACGTCGACGACGCCCAGGTGACCCAGGCCCGACGACATGCGCCCGGCCCGGGCGAGCAGCGCCAGTGAGGCGCGGTTGCCTTCCTCGACCACCGTGCGCAGCCGGGTGACGGCCGCCGGGCGTCGCTGCATCAACGCCGAGCCCAGCGCGAAGCCGACGCCGCGTCCCTGCCAATCATCGGCAACGGTGATGGCGATGTCGGCGGTGGCGGGATCGGCCGGGACCTGCAGGAGATGGCCGACCCCGACCGGCTTCTCCTCGCCCTCTGGCGGCACAACGATAAGCAAGAGGGCGATGTGATGCACCCCGTCTACGCTGTCGACGAGCCGCCGGATCATCGCGTCATCGAGCTCACCGAGCGCCGTGAAGAACCGGAGCCGGCGCGACTCCGGCGACAGGAGGCGGAACCCCTCGCGCAGCATCTCGGCATCAGTAGGCAGCAGCGGCCAGATCAGCGCAGGCGTACCGTCCCGCAGCAGGAACTCCCCGGGCAGCAACTCACTAGCAGGGCTGAGCGGCTCCGCACTGCCAGATGCCGTAGCGCACCTCGCCGGGTTCGTCTCCACGACCGCTATAACACCGGTGGCCCGTCGGCTAATCCGAGGAGGCGCGGCAGTCCTAGTTACCGTGACGGCGTGTCAGCAGCGAGTCCTGCAATGGTGGCCGCGCGTCCGCACGACGCTTGTCGTAGACCGGCACCGCCGCGCATGCCGACCGCCACGGGCACGGCCTGGCCGGACTGCGCGAGCGCGTCGCGCTCTACGCCTGCGAAGCCGGCATCGTTCAGCTCGGTGACGCATAGTTACCTGGTCAGAGCGGGGAGCAGCCGCGGCCGCTGGCCCTCGCGCTGCCGTGGGCCGCAGGCTTAGACTCGCGCGGAGAGGTGATTCCATGGATGACGTCGCCGACCAGTTCCTCGAACTGATTCACAGCCTCGAGGAGGTCAGGGATGCCATCACACCCGAGCGCGCTCACGCCGAGTTCGATGAGACCACCCTCCAGGTCTTCTGGAAGAAATGGCCCGCCCTGTCCGCCTGGGCCGGCTCGCTGTGGAAGATGCTCTCCGAGGAGCTAGCCGGCCCGGGCGCACCGCACCACGACGGCGAACTGCACGAGGTGGGCGGCAGTGACTGACAGCCGGCCAAGCCCAGGGGCGACGGCCGTGCGGGTCCTTCGGGACCTGATGACTACGAGCGTCGCGGTGACAACGCTCGAGGCAACCGTAGCGGCAGCGGCGGCGGAGATGGTCCGGGCGAGCGTGGGGTCCGCCATCGTCATGCAGGGATCATTCCTGGCCGGAATCCTCACCGAGCGCGACGTGCTCCGGGCCGCCGCGTCCGGCGAGGACCTTTCCGCGGCCACCGTGTCCGCGTGGATGACGCGCGACCCGCACTCGGCCAGCCCGGAAACGACCGTCGAGGATGCGGCCCAGATCATGCTACTGAACGGATTCCGCCACCTTCCGGTCGTGGAAGGCCGCACTGTCTGCGGGGTGGTAAGCCTGCGTGATCTGTTCGCGGCCAGGATCCGCCGCCCCCTCGCCCGCTGACACCCGCCTCGCTGAGCGTCCCGCCAGCCTCCTGCGGAGTGGCAGGCCGCCTCCCGGAACCGCAATGCGGTATTTTCCCGTGGTCCGGCGGATACCTGGCCGCGGCGGCGCAGGGGCCGCGGCGGTTGCCGGGCCCGGCGAGGAGGCGACCAGTGCGGAGCAGGCAATACGGCCCGGACGTGCTCGCGGAGGTACGTCGGCGGCCAGGTCAGCGGCAGCTGCCGCGGGTACCGGCGGACCGAGGGCTGGTCGTTGAAGATGTCACCGGCGAGTTCTGCGGGGCCGTGGTCTGGTGCGAGAAGGACGCCGTCACGCTGGAGGACAGGCACGGCAGGCAGCGAGTGTTCCCGCTCAGCCCAGCGCCTTTCCTGCTGGACGGCAAGCCGGTCATGCTGCTGCGGCCGGGTCCGTTGCCTGGCACGGCCCGCGCGGCCGCCAGGACCGCCTCAGGATCCATCGCGGCTCCGCAGAGCGGGGCCAAGGTCGCCCGGGCCAGCCGGATCTATGTCGAAGGCCGCCATGACGCCGAGCTCGTCGAGAAGATCTGGGGTGATGACCTGCGCGATGTCGGCGTCGTCGTCGAGTACCTCGGCGGCATCGACGACCTTCCCGCGATAGTCGCCGACTTCTCCCCCGGGCCGGTGCGCAGGCTCGGAGTCCTCGTCGATCACCTCGTCGCCGGGTCGAAGGAGACCAGGATCGCGGCGCGGGTGCGATCACCGCACGTGCTGATCGTCGGGCATCCCTTCATCGACGTCTGGGCCGCGGTCAAGCCGGCCGCGGCCGGCATCCGCGGCTGGCCGGCGATTCCGCCAGGCTCACCGTGGAAGGACGGCGTGCTGCAGGCCATCGGCTGGCCGCAGGACACCGCGGCAGCCTGGCAGCGTATCTTGCGCTCGGTAACGTGTTTCGCGGACCTCGAGCCTGAGTTCCTCGGCCGGGTCGAGGAACTGATCGACTTCGTTACCGCACCCGGCAGTGAGTCCGGCAGTGAGTAAGGCCGTGCTCCCTGAATCGCTGCTTACGCGATGGCCGGGACAATGGCCTCGATCAGATGCGGGCCGGGGGTGGCGTGGGCTTCGCGCAGCGCATCCTGCAGCTCGTCAGCGGTGGTCACCCGGGTGGCGGGCACGCCCAGGCCGCGGCTGATGCTGGTGAAGTCCGGCGTGGGGCTCGCCAGGGAGAGCATGCTGGCCGCGCGGTCCCCGGCCGGGCCGGCGCCGACCCGGGAAAGCTCGATCCGCAAGATGGCGTAGCTGCTGTTGTTGAGCAGCACTGTGGTGACGTCGAGCTGCTCGCGAGCCTGGGTCCACAGCGCCTGGATGGTGTACATGGCGCTCCCGTCGGCCTCGATGCACACGACACGGCGGTCCGGGGCGGCGACAGCCGCGCCAGTCGCGACGGGCAGTCCTTGGCCGATCGAGCCGCCGGTCAGCGTCAGCAGGCTGTGCCGGGCCGCTCCGGCCAGGGCAGCGGGCAGCGCGATGCCCGAGGTGTTGGCCTCATCGACGACGATGGCACGCGCGGGCAGCGTCGCGGCGATGGCGGTGGCGAGGTTCTGCACCGTCAGCGGGCCCGGCGCGGCCTGCCCGGCGGCGGCGGGCGCAAGGACCGGCTCGGCGCTCGGGCCGGCCTGCGCCGCGAGCTGCTCCAGCGCAGCCTCGATGTCCTGCGCCTGGTCAGCCAGTTGCGTGACCGAGCAGCCGTCCGGCACCAGATCGCCACTGCGGCCCGGATAGGCGAAGAACGACACTGGCGAGCGGGCGCCGGCCAGGATCAGCTGGTCGACGCCGGCGAGCTGCGCATCGGCCTGCTCTGCCATGTATGCCAGGCGCCGGACAGCCGGGACTCCGGCACCGCACTCCATCCGCGCGGGAAAGGTCTCGGCCAGCAGCTCCGCGCCGGTGGCCTCGGCGACGCGGCTGGCAGCCCGCAGGCCCCGCTCGGTCAGCGCCCGGCCGCCGAGCAGCAGCATCGGCCGGGATGCGCTTCGCACGCTATCGGCCACCGCGCTGACGGCGGATGCAGGCACTGGATCCGGCGGCTGCGCGAGCCGGGGCCCGGCGAGCACCCCGCCCGGGCTCCACGACACGTCGGCTGGCAGTACCAGGGTCACGACCTGGCCGCCGTCCTGGGCGCTCGCCGCTACCGCGCGCATGGCGTCGCGGGCGACCTCGCGGGTCGTGCCCGAGGTGCGGACCCAGCCCGACACCGTCCGCGCCATGGCCTCGATGTCGGACTGCAGCGGCGCGTCGTACCGGACGTGCCCGGTGGCGTGCGCACCCACGATGCATACCACCGGGCTGTGCGCGCGGCGGGCGTTATGCAAGTTGGCCAGGCCGTTTCCCAGGCCGGGGCCGAGGTGCAGGAGCACGGCGGCCGGGCGCCCGGCGATACGCGCGTAGCCGTCTGCGGCGCCGGTCGCCACTCCCTCGAACAGGCCGAGCACGCCGCGCATCCCCGGTACCGCGTCCAGGGAGTGCACGAAGTGCATCTCCGAGGTGCCGGGATTCATGAAGCACACGTCCACTCCGGCGCCGACCAGGCTGGCGATCAGCGCCTGCGCTCCGATCATCTGAGCACCGCCCGCGGCGGCTGCCGGCTCCTCAGCCATGGTGAGACCCTTCTCGTCGGTATAGTGCGGAGCCGGCCATTGCAATGACGGCCCCGGCGCCAGCGTAGATCGCGCAGCCGGGAAAGCCCGATTCTGTGCAGCTGGAGTAGACCTCGTCCATGTGCCCGCGCCATAGTCCCATCAGCCACGCGCTTGCCCGGTACCGTCCGCAGGACGATACTGAGGCCGCCGACATCGAGCGCGCGCGCGCGATCGTGGCGGCAGCCGGCGATCCGTGGCTGCGCTCGATCCCGTTGCACCTCACCGCCTCCGCGCTGATCGTGCACCCGGACAGCGGCCGGGTACTGCTGCGCTGGCACCAGCGCCAGCAGGCCTGGCTTCAGGTCGGCGGCCACGGCGATCCGGGTGAGAGCGACCCGCTCGCCATCGCGCTGAGGGAAGCCACCGAGGAGACCGGACTGACCGACCTGGAGCCATGGCCGGACCCGCAGATCCGGCATGTGGTGATCGTTTCCGTACCGGCCAGCAGCACAGAGCCCACGCACCAGCACGCTGACGTGCGATTCGTCCTGGCCACCCGGACCCCGGGCGCCGCGCGGCCAGAGAACCCGGTGGCGCCGCTGCGCTGGCTGTCACCACGGGAGGCGCACGAGGCCACCACCGAGGCCAATCTCAGGGAGACTCTGCGCCGGACGGAGCGGCTGCTCGCGGGCTGACCGTGCCCGCCCCGGGGGCCCCGCGCGAGGGTAGCGTGGCCCAACGTGGCTGAAATCACTCACAGGTTCAATGTCCCGATCCCGATGCGGATGGCATCACCCTCTCCGCTGACCTGACCCTGACCGGGTCGCTGCCGGCGCCGGCGGTGGTCATGCGCACGCCGTATGGCAAGGGCGGCGAGATCCAGTCACGGCGGGCCACCGGCCTGGTGAAGGCTGGCTACGCGGCTGTCGCGGTCGAGCGGGCGCGGCGACTCCGAGGGGTCGTTCGAGCCCTACTGCAATGACGGCCCCGACGGTTTCGACGTCATCGGCTGGGCCGCCGGGCAGGATTGGTGTACCGGCGACGTCGCCACCTATGGCGGCAGCTACGGCGGCCAGATCCAGTGGCTGGCGGCGCTCGAGCAGCCGCCGGCACTGCGCGCGATGGTATGCCTGGTCACGCCGGGCGATCCGTTCGTGGAACTGCCCACCGGCGTGCCGGCCCCGATGCACATCAACTGGTTCCGCCTGGTGGATGGCCGGGTGCCGCAATACCTGGATGACGTCGACTGGGCCGAGGTCTACCGGCACCGGCCGCTGCTGACAATGGACGAGGCCGCCGGGTTCTGCTCGCCGAACTGGCGGGCCATGCTCGAGCACCGGGTGCTGGACGAGTGGTGGGAACCGCATCGCTACCAGCACCGGATTGGCGAGATCGACCTGCCGGTGCTGCACATTTCGGGCTGGTACGACGACGAGGAGATCGGCACGCCGGCCAATTTTGCCGCCATGATGGGGCCGGACGTAGCGGGCAGCGGCTGCTGATGGGGCCATGGGGCCATGCCGTCAACACCACCCGCACGCTCGGCGGGGTGGACTTCGGCCCGCAGGCCATTATCGATCTCGACGATGCGATCCACCGGTTCCTCGACGAGCACATCACGGGGATACGACCCGAGCAGCCGGCCGCGCCAGCGCGGATATTCGTGATGGGCGCCAATGAATGGCGCGACGAACCAGCCTGGCCGCCGCCCGATGTGGCCGGGGCCGAGTTCTTCCTGTCCAGCGGCGGCCGGGCCAATAGCAGCTACGGCGACGGCCGGCTCGTCAGCGCGGCGCCGTCCGCCGAGGAGCCGCCGGATACCTGGGTGCATGACCCGGACCGTCCGGTGCCGTTCATTACCGAGACCAGCAGTGCCCAGATCGGCGGACCCGATGACTACCACGGCGTGGAGTCGCGCGGCGACGTGCTCGTCTACACCAGCGAGCCGCTGGCCGCCCCGCTGGAAGTGATCGGCCCGGTCCGGCTCGTGGCGCACGTCGCGACCTCGGCGGCCGACACCGACATCACCGCCAAGCTCCTCGACGTCCACCCGAACGGGTTCGCGCAGCGGCTCTGCGACGGCATGGTCCGGCTGCGCTACCGCGGCGGCTTCGACCGCGAGCAGCCGGTGATCCCCGGTGAGATCTACCCGGTCGATATCCCGATGTGGGACACCTGCCAGCAGTTCGCCGCCGGGCACCGGGTACGGCTCGAGGTCGCCTCCTCAGCCTTTCCGAAGGCAGACGTCAACCTCGGCACCGGCGGCGACATGGTGACCGAGACCGAAGGCGTGCTCGCACGCAACCGGCTGTGGCACACGCCCCTGCGACCGTCCCGGCTCGTGGTGCAGGCCGGGCCAGCCGCCGGGCAACCGGGAGCCTGACGAAGATCAGCATTATTGGCGGCGTAAGTTGACAATATGGACTATCGCACTCTGGGACGTAGCGGCTGCTCGGTGTCGAGCCTTTGCCTGGGGACCATGACCTTTGGCTCCGAGACGGACGAGGAAGGCGCCCACCAGCAGCTCGACCGGTTCGTCGAAGCGGGCGGCACGCTGGTGGACACGGCCGACGTGTACAGCGCCGGCGTGTCGGAGGAGATCATCGGCCGCTGGTTCGCCGGCCGGCCCGCAGGTATCACCGAGCCAGTGGTGCTGGCCACGAAGGGCCGGTTCCCGCTGGACGACTCCCCGAACGGCGCCGGCCTGTCGGCCCGGCACCTGACCCGCGCGCTTGACGCGTCGTTGCGCCGGCTGGGCCTCGACGCGGTTGACCTGTATCAGGTGCATGCGTTTGATCCCTGGACGCCGCTGGAAGAAACGCTGCGCACGCTCGACGGGTTCGCGCGGGCCGGCAAGATCCGTTACTACGGCCTCTCGAACTTCACCGGCTGGCAGCTGACGAAAGCGGTCCACCTCGCCCGGGCGCTGAACGTCGCCGGGCCGGTCACCCTCCAGCCGCAGTACAGCCTGCTGGTGCGCGAGATCGAATGGGAGATCGTGCCCGCCGCGGTGGACGCGGGCCTCGGCCTGTTGCCATGGAGCCCGCTCGGCGGCGGCTGGCTGTCGGGCAAGTACCGGCGTGACGAGCGCCCGGCCGGAGCCACCCGCCTGGGCGAGGACCCGAACCGCGGCATGGAGGCCTACGACCGGCGCGGCATGCAGCGCACCTGGGAGGTCATCGACGCGGTACAGAAGGTCGCTGACGAACGCGGCGTCTCGATGGCCGAGGTCGCGCTGGCCTGGGTGACTGACCGGCCAGCAGTGACCTCGACAATCCTGGGCGCCCGGACGGTCGAACAGCTCGAGGCCAACCTGCGCGCGGCCGGCCTGCACCTGAGCGAGGAGGAAACCGCGGCGCTCGACGCCGCCAGTGACCCGCGAGCGGTCGACTACCCGTACGGCGAGATGGGCCTGGACCAGCGCGACCGCCGTCTCGCCGGCGGCGCTTAGCCCGGGCACCGCGCACACGCAGGCCCGCGCCGGCGCAGGTAAGCGCGGTTGCCGGCGGAGGAGGGCGGCGAAAACGGCCGCGGTTCAGTCCTCGAGCGTGCCAGGATGCGCGGGAACGTCGACGGCGTGTTCCCTGAGCGCAGCGAGCGGCACGATGTCGAGAGCCCGTTCATGGGTCGACGCCAGCACTACGTGCGCGGCGGCGCCGTCGCGGTGAGCGCGCAGCCAGTTCGCCGCGGTCACGCACCAGCGGTCCCCTGGCACGAGCCCGGGGAACCGGAACTGCGGCCTCGGCGAGCTGAGATCGTTGCCGATACGGCGCTGATGCTCGAGGAACTGAGCGGTCACCACCGCGCAGATCGTGTGGCTGCCCTGATCCTCGGGCCCGGTGTTGCAGCACCCATCTCGATAGAACCCGGTGACCGGATCGGTACCACACGGCTCCAGCTCACCACCCAGCACATTGCGCTCGACCATCCAAGCAGTATCGCGCACCGCTTATTGCGACGCGCAGCCCTCGGTGATCGCCGCGATGACGTCGTACGGGAGGTGCCGGGGATGCACCAGCAGCGCCCTGGCCACCTGGCGGATCGTCATCCGCAATGGCGTCAGTATCTGTTCGCTATACCGCCAGGCAGCAACTTCATCAGTGCCAGAACGGCCGCCGAGCATCCGGCGGAAATGCCTGGCGTCCCCGCCGTCACGCCGCCAAGTCGGCAGCCAAGCGCGCAGTTCATCATCGCGCTCGAGCATGGTCCAGTTCATCAGCCGCTGCGCGATCTGGCCCGCCGCATCGACGACGAACGCCAGATCGCTCGCTCCCCTGATGCCATGGACCCGGCCCTCGTTATCGCGGCTGTGGTGGATGCTGGCCGAGCTGAACCGTGCCCCTACCGCCAGCGCGGCCACCGCGTGACCAGCCTCGTGCCAGGCCGTCAGGACGGTTGCCTGCCGGGCCGGCGCGAAGCTGGCAAAGCAGCCGCAGTCGTAACGCTGCCTGACCCATTTGTCGTGCACGATCGACTCGTCGTCGTACCGGACGACGCGGCCCAGCTCCGCCCGGATCCCGGCCAGGACACGCTCTTCCGCGGGCTTCACGATGAACAGCTTCCCGGGACGGCGGTCCCGCCGGCAAGCGGATCACCGCCAGGGCCCGGGATTACGTCATGCTATGGGTATGAGTGATGGGTTTCCTGGCCTGCGCCAGCGACGGCACGGTACGGCGGCGCGCCGCCGTACCGACCGGCTGACCTCGGCACTCGTCGATCAGTGGTCCGACCATCCCGAAGCTCAGGAGTACATGCGCTTCCAGTGGGGCGAGCGCGTGCTGATGGCCCTCATTGCGAGCCGGCGGGCACAAAAGGCGTTCTACGCTGCCCGCTGGCTCGTCGTAATCGGCGCCACGGTCGTCCCCACGCTGGTGGCCGTGGGGGCAAGGACCCATGGCACTGTCGCGACAGTCACCCAGATCGCTGCCGTGGTGCTCAGTCTTCTAGTTGCGGTCGCAGCTAGCGCGCTCACGGCGCAGATGAGCCAGCGCTGGCGCCTGTTCAGCCAGCTGGAGGCCGAGCTTGAACATGCCGGCTGGCAGCTCTTCGCCCGTCGCGGCGAATACGCTGACGGAGATCTCAAGCAGCGGTTTGCCGCATTCGTCGACCGCGTCGAGAGCATCGTGCTGGCCTATCAGGCTGGATATCCGGCCCAGATGACACGGCTGGACCGGGATGCAGTAACCCAGGACGGACCCGGGCTGCCGGGCCGGGCGCCGAACCCGCAGGTTCCTGACTGGCACTGGCCCTGATCTTCACCCGCGCCGCGCAGAATCGGGCAGCGCGGCGGCGGCGCGCGCCACGGCAGCCGCGCCGGGGTCCCGGTCCATCCGGGCGGCCAGCATCGCCCGCAGCCCCGGGCGCCAGGCCGTGCCAGGGCTGATGTGCCGACGACGGCCTGGCGGGCAGCCGACGCTACGATGAGTGAGCGATGAGCACCGTCAAAACGCCAGCCACCGAGGCCGGATTCCCTGAAGGCCGCCGGAACGCGGTCATCCACACCGAGGACCTCACCAAGGTCTATCCGGACACGGACTTCGCTGCCGTGGACCGGCTCAACCTGGATGTCACAGCGGGTGAGATCTTCGGCCTGCTGGGGCCTAATGGCGCCGGAAAGACGACGACCGCGGGGATGCTGACCACCCGGGTGGTGCCGACATCCGGGCGGGCGTTCCTCGCCGGGATCGATGTTGCCGACCATCCGGCGCTCGCGAAGCAGCTGAGCGGCATCGTTTCGCAGCAAAATACCCTCGACCGCCAGCTCACCGTCTGGGAGAACCTGTACTTTCACGGCCGGCTGTTCGGCATCGGCGCCAAGGCATCCCGGAAGACCGCCGACGAGCTGCTCGAGCAGTTCCAGCTGTCCAAGTGGGCCAAGGCATCGGTGTACGCCCTGTCGGGCGGGATGGCGCAGCGGCTCATGGTGGCGCGGGCCATCTTCCACCGCCCTTCGGTGCTCTTCCTCGATGAGCCGACCGCAGGGCTCGATCCGCAGAGCAGGCTCGCCCTCTGGGATCTCCTCGGCGAGCTGCACGGCGAAGGCCAGACCATCCTGCTGACGACCCACTACATGGAGGAAGCCGACCGGCTCTGCGAGCGGGTCGCCATCATGGACCACGGGCGGATCCTGGCCCTCGACACCCCGGCCACGCTCAAGCAGAGCATCGGCGCCGACACCGTGGTCACCGTCAAGACCCCTGGCGACACCGCCCGGCTCGCTGACCTGCTCACCAGCGACGTCGAGGGCGTTACCCGGACCCGCCAGGTGGACGGCGGCCTCCAGCTGCACATGCAGGGTAACGACCGGCTGGTGCCGCGCATCGTCTTGTCGGCCGAGCGCGGCGGGTTCGATCTGGTCGACGTGTCCATCTCCGAGCCCAGCCTGGAGACCGTGTTCATCAACCTCACCGGCAAGGAGCTGCGGGACTGATGGCCACCTCCCTGACTGCCCCGCAGGCGCCGGCCCGGCACATCGGCGGTGGCCCCACCCGCTCGGTGGCCGCCGCCAGCTGGACCGCGCTGGGCGCGCTCATGCTCCGCGATCTCGTCGTGCTGCGCAAGCACCTCTGGGAGTTCGTGCTGCGCACGATCATCCAGCCGTTCCTGCTCTGCTTCGTCTTCCTCTTCGTGTTCCCGAAGATCGGGCAGGGCATCGGCGGGCACGGCACGGCAGCCGAGTCCGCCTTCGCGACCGTCCTGGTGCCCGGGGTGGTCGGGATCTCGGTCATGTTCCAGGGCGTGCAGTCGATCGCCCTCTCGATGGCCCAGGAGTTCGGCTTCACCCGCGAGATCGAGGACCGGGTGCAGGCGCCGTGCCCCATCTGGCTGGTGGCGATCGCGAAGGTGCTCTCCGGCGCGGCCCAGGGCGTGCTGTCGGCCATCATCGTGCTGCCCATGGCGTCGGTCGTGCATGCGCCCGGAGTCCACGCCCACCTGTCGCTGCACTGGTGGATCATCCTGACGTTCGTGCCGCTCGCGTGCGTCGCGATGGCCGGTCTCGGGCTCGTCCTCGGGACCAGCTTCGAGCCCCGGAATATCGGGCTGATGTTCGGCTTCATCATTCTGCCGATCACTTTCCTCGGCGGCACCTATTACTCGTGGACCAGGCTCGCGCCGGTGACGGTCGGCGGCTGGCACTGGCTGCAGACGGTCGTGCTCATCAACCCGCTGATCTACGTCAACGAAGGGATGCGGGCCGCGTTCACCGAGGCGCCGCATATGCACCTGTACGTCATCTATCCCGTGGTGGTCGCGTTTGGCGTGGCGTTCCTGGCCATCGGGCTGCGCAACTTCCGGCGGCGAGTGCTGTCCTGAGCACGGCGGCGCGTGCCCTCCCGAGCCGCGACGGCGCCGGGCCCGCTGCGATAGCCCGCGGGCCCGGCGATCAAGCGGGCGTCCTAGTAGCTGTTGCGCCAGGTGGTGGTGAAGCTGTTGCCGCCTGTAAGACCCGAGGGTGCGGACAGCTTGTAGTTGTTCGTGGCATCCACCATCTCCACCTCGTCATTGCCGGCGAAGCTGGAGATCGTGCCGGACTTGCCGCTGGCGGTCTGGCTGCCGCTGGAGAGCTTCCAGCTCGCGTAGTCGGCCAGCGGTGCGATACCGATCGAGAAGGCAGGCCGCTCAGCGATCCACTCCGCGCTGGTGTCCTGGCACGTGGCGGCCGCGCAGGTCGCTGTCTTTGAGAAGCTGCTGGCAGTGTGCGTGGCATCGGTCAGTGACAGTTTGTACGACGTTCCGGTGCGCGACACAGCCGCGGTGATCTTGTCGCCGGGCCGCAGCGACCTACCCACCTCGATCGTGGCCGCCGGGTACATCTCGTACCACGTGAAGTAGGTGGCCTTACTCTCGAAGCACCAGTCGAGCGTGCCGTCCTGCTCGACGGTCCCGTCGTTCCAGCCATCGATGCCGACCCATTCCGAGGTGATCGTGTCCTCGCTGCCGCAGGTCACCGCTGGTGTCGTCCACGCCCCGCTGACCTTGGTGAAGGTACCCTTCGTGGCGGTTACGTCGGCGTAGCCGGACCAGTTGAAGCTCCCCGCGAGTGACGTGCCCCGGGGGGCGGAACCCGCCAGGCCCGGGTGGACGAGCTCGACCGGCGGGTGGTCGTGGCGCAGGTAGCGAACGAGGGCGCTGCGCGCCTCGGTCAGGAACCGCGCCGACGGCTGGTGCGACGCCACCACAGCCCCCCGCCCGGAGGCAGGAGCCGTCGTCACTGCCGAGCCGACGGTGAGCATTGCGGCCCCGACCCCCAGGACCAGGGCCGAGCCTAAGACGAGCGAACTGCGCAGCACACGCATGCGTTGCCTCCATACCCTTCAGAAAAGACATTGGCTGCCGGTCGAAAAGAACTTGGCTGTGGAAACGTACCGGCAGCATTAACGGCCCGCAACGCGCTTGCCGATATCTTGCCGAGCGCCGCCGGATGGGAAATCAGTCCTGTTCGCCGCATTGGGCGCAGTTCATGCAGACAGCCAATGGATGCCCGTTTAGGCACCTGGTTGCGGCTATTGCGGGCCGGCCGCCGTCGCGCGCGGGCCGGCCAGGAGGATGTCGATGCTCAGGGCCAGGATCCACGCCGGGAACAGCAGTTCCACCCACGCCGAAATACCAGAGCCGACGAGCAGCACTAGCGCGCTGACGAGCCCGGCCGGGCCGAGCCATCCGGAGGCGATCCTGGTGCGGCGCGCGATCGTCACCGTGGTGAGGGTGAATACCGCCGCCATCCGCATGGCGTAGACGTTCAGCAGGATCGAGGTCGCGTCGCGGCCGAGCGTCAGGGTGTCCGCCCCGGGCGGGCCGGACGCTCGGGATGACTCGGCGATCAGCCCGCCAGCGAATGCGGCGGCCACGAAGAGCATGCCGACGAACAACAGCCCGCTGCCCAGGAAGACAGTCGCGAAGAAGCGGTCCTCGTGCCGTCCGATCCGGTCGCGGACCACCCCCATGAACCATAGGAAGGCGATGCCGGCGAACGGGACAAGGTTCAGCGCGACCCCCACCGCCCTCCGCCGCGCCGGGTCGGTCAGCCAGTCGCCGGCGCGATCCGTATTACCGGGGGTAGCGATTCTGAGCAGCACCAGGGACGAGAGCAGGAGCAGCGAGAAGACGATCCCGGCGACCGCCGCCGCCCTGGGCGTTCGCAGCGGGCTCGCTTGCAGCTCGTCGTGGCGTATCGGCTCCGCGCTCATAGCTCCCCTCGCCGGCGACTGGCGCACCGGCGATGCCCCCTGTCTCCGGCCATCTGCCCCCGCCACGATCGCGCCAGCTAGCCTGCGGCACATCGCCCTGCGCGGGTGATGGCGCCGGGCCGCCTACCCGGCATGGTGGCTTGCGCGCCACCCGGCTGGTGCGCGCGTCGCGGTGCCGGAGGAGGCGCACATGGTCCTTGATCTTGTGCTGATCGGGCTCGGGATCACCCTCGAGCCGTTCCCGCTCACGGCCTTCATCCTGATCCTGAGCGCCGAGAAGGGCACTACCAAGGGCCTGGTCTTCATCCTTGCGTGGCTCGCCTGCCTGGTCGCGGTGATCGCCGTCGTCATCCTGGTCACCGGCGGCGATCCGCTCAAGCCGGCCACTGCCCCATCGACCGCCGCCCTGGCCGTCAAGCTGGCCATCGGCGTCGCGCTGATCCTGTATGCCGCCCGGCGGTGGCGCCAGCTGGGCCGTCCCCGCAAGTCGCAGGCCTGGATGGCGCGGCTGGACCGGCTCTCCCTGTGGGCCGTCGCCGGCCTGGCCGTGTTCCTGCAGCCCTGGACGCTGGTGGCGGCTGGCGCGGCGACCGTCACCCAGGCCAGGCTGGATACGCCGAGCGACTACCTGGCGCTGATGTTCTTCTGCCTGATCGCCACCGGCAGCTTCCTGTGCCTGGAGCTGTACGCGGCCTTCTCCCCCGCCGGATCGGGTGAACGGCTCGACCGGCTGCGCACCTGGCTCAACTCGCACCGGGATCAGGTCATCATCGTGGTCCTGCTGCTGCTGGGCTTCTGGCTGGCCGGCAAGAGCATTTACTACCTGGCGACCGGCTGACCCGTGCCAGCACCTATCCCGCCGGCGCAGCCCGGGCCCGATCAGGGCCCGCCGCCGCCCAGGAAAGGGGAACGGCGCCTGCCGATGGCGCTGGCCGTGCTGGCCGCCGGGGGCCTGCGAGCGGTCCTGCCCGATCAGCTCAGGGCCGGCGACGCGCGCTGGATGTTGCCGCTGGTGATGGTCGTGCTGCTCACCGTGCTCATCATCGGCGACCCCGGGCGCATCGACCGGGACTCCCCCGCGCTGCGGGCCCTGACCGGGACGCTGTTCGGGGTGATCACGGTCATCAATGTGGTCGCCGGGGTGCGACTGGTGGCCGGGATCATCGGCACTGTCCCGTTCACCACCAACGCCGAGATCCTGCTCACCAGCGGCGCCGCCATCTGGCTCACCAACGTGATCGCCTTCGGCCTGTGGTACTGGGACCTCGACCGCGGCGGCCCGGCGGCCCGCGCCCGCGGACTGGACCGCCGCGCCCGCCTTCGTCTTTCCTGAGATGACCAGCCCGCAGTTCGTGGGGCCGGGCTGGTATCCCAAGTTCGTTGACTACATGCACCTCTCGTTCACGACCGCCGCCGCGTTCAGCCCGACGGACGTCTCGGCGATCAGGACCTGGGCGAAGCTCCTGATGATGGCCGAGCAGGCCATGTCGATGGTGGTCGCGCTGCTGGTCGTCGCCCGCGCCGTCAACATCCTCAGGTAGCGTCGCCCCGGCGCGCGGGCGGGCTGCGCCCCGCGGGAGGGCAGGCTCAGGCGAGGACCTTTGCCTTCTCCCTGTCGAACTCCTCCGCCGAGATGACTCCCCTGTCCCTGAGGTCCGCGAGCTTGGACAGCTGATCGGCGGAGCTAGCCGACGAGCCAGCCCCGGCATGCTGCTGCGCATACTCGCGGGCGGCTTGGTCCCGCGCCATCGCCTGCCGCGCGGCCCGCTCGTGCATCTCGCCGCCGCGGACGATCAGGTAGACGATCACGCCGACCAGCGGGATGAACAGCACGAACAGGAACCAGAGGGCCTTGGCCCAGCCGGACAGGTCATGACTACGGAAGATGTCGATGAACACCATGATCAGGATCCAGATCCAGACCACCCAGAGGAAGAACTCGAGCAGCGTCCAGAAGATGTCGAACAGCGGATAAGAGGTCGTCGCGACCGCGAATGCCATTTTGTCTCCTTAGTTCCAGGCAGGCCGCTGTAGCGGCCCGCGGGACCGTGATCGGAGGACACAGTCAGCATTCGCCGGCGGCAGGTCAGCGGCATCACCCATCCCGGGTGACACAGCAGGACCCGCTGTCAGACCATGCGCCCCGGCTTCCCGCCTGAACGGTTCCCGAGCGTCTTGCGGGCCCGTTATGCGCCGTCCGCAACCGTCAGCGCGAGCTGACCCCATCAGGGCGGGTCGCGCCGCAGGAACCAGGTCCGCGGCCCGCCACCCGGCACGCTGTCTTCGTCGACCACCCGGAACCCGAGCGACTGGTAGAAACCCGCGTTGCGCTCCGTCGCTGGCTGCAGGAAGGCGGGCAATCCGGCTTGCTCGGCCTGGCCGGGCCGACTGCATGAGCGCCCTGCGCATGCCCGCACTCTGACTCCCACAGCCGCCCGAGGCGCGCACCGTCGTCGTCCGATAGCGCATGGATCGCGCGGGCACGCCGGACAACGCCCCGAGCTGGCTCGCCGTCGCGCGCCAGACTCGCCACGACCGCGAAGCCGCGACTGGGTTGCTGGCCGGCGGTCACGGGAATCCCGGCATGCACGGTAACGGCATCACTGGGCTCGTCGGGGTCTTCGTAGTAGGCGATGGCCGGGCCGGCGGCCGGCGTCACGCCAGCCGCCTTGAGCCGGCGCAACAACTCCGGGTAGAGCTGCCGGATGGCAGAGCCTCTTTGATCACGACTTCCCGGGTAACCATGGAGCTCTCCCCGGAAATCACGCGGCCGACAGGGCGTCGGCTGCATCGCGGACCCTGGCGCGCAAGTCGTCGGTGCTGGCCCGGTGATAGACAGGCCCGCTCGCGTCGGCGAGCAGGACTCTGGCCCGGGCCACGCCCCGCGCGGAGACAGGCCCGGCAGCGACCAGGCGACGGATCAGCTCAGCGAATTCCTCCGAGCAGTCTTTGACGCGGTCCTGGCAGACGGGAACCGGTAGCGGACCAGCACCAGGCGCGTGCATCGCCGTCGCCAGAACGCGCTGCGCGGCCCGGGCGGTATCGCGCCGGGCCGGCCCTCGAACCAGCATCTGGGCGCGTAGCGCCAGCGTGACGGTGGCGTCAGGCGAAGCGCCTCCGGCCAGGTCATCGTCAAGGCGGGACGCATGCAAGCGCACCAGGAGCCGGTCTCGCGGCCGGACAGTACTCGCCACAGGACAGCCATTGCCTTCGTCCAGCAACACATACATCGGGCACCTCCCGGTCAGCCAGCTCCGCCGTGTTCGACTTCGTGACCTCTTAGCAAGCTATACCGGTCACGCATGACTAGTCAATTCGATTTACTGGTCATGGTCTGAGCTAGACTGACGGGATGACGCTGCCCACCTGGGTCCCGCCTGACGAGCACAAGCCGGCGCCGGCGCCGCTGCTGCTGCTTGTGCAGTCGTTCGTCAACACCAGGGACCTCGACGCGGGAACGGATCTGCTGGCTGACACCGACGCGGCCAACGAGTGGCTGCACCAATCCGGGCTGCTGGTATCAGACACCACGGCCGGTGCCCAGGAACTGCGCACCGCCCGCGATGCCAGGGAGGGCATCAGGGTACTGCTTGCCCAAAACAGCGGCGCACCTGCTCCCGCGGCCAGCGACCTGCAGCCACTTGAGGCGGTGACACGCATATCCAGGCTGCAGCTGACCATCAGCTCCGCTGGCCTGATCCAGCTCAATCCCGGGTGCGACGGCCAGCTTGCGGACGGCCTGCTCAGGCTCCTGCTCATCATCCGCGACGCACAGCGCGACGGGACCTGGCAGCGGCTGAAAATCTGCGGCAACCACGATTGCCGCTGGGCCTTCTACGACCGCTCGCACAGCCGCCGGGGGGCCTGGTGCGATATGGCCTCATGCGGCAACCTCATCAAGAACCGGAACCTGAGAGCCCGGCGCGGCAGCCGCACGCATGCGGCAGGCTAGGCGTGAATGCGGGCTGCTGCACAGCTGAGCCGCAGCCGGCAATGCTGCCGCAGCTTGTCTGGATCGATCATGGTCAGCCGATCGCCGGAGGTGATGAACGCCCCCACGATCCCGCCCAGTGCTCGTCTGGCCGCCCGACCGCCACCGCCACCTGCGCGATGCCGGGATGGTTGCTACCCTTCGCGGAACTGGACGCCGAACCCGCCGCGGGGGTAGTGCCATTTCAATGCGCCAGGGGCAGCGACAGCGAGGCAGGTGCCGCACTCGAGGCAGGCGGCATACTCCACGGAGATGGTCCCGTCGGGTTCCTCGGTGAAAACGTGAGCCGGGCAGCAGGCGACTATTGCCTTCCCGCTTCCGGTGGCCTTGGCGATCTCCTGGTTGACCTCGATGTGGCACTCCTGATCGTCGAGATTGAAGCGGTTCTTCGCCAGGCGTTCGGGGACCGACAGTGGTTTCATAGCGCGCGCGCTCCTGCGATCCCGTCGCTGACCAGCTGCCTCATCTTCAGCGGTGACTGAACCAGCGCCCTGCGTGCGACTCTCAGGAGATGCCGGCGGGGCTGGGTGTCGAGGTCGAACGCGCCGTGCAGGACATTGGCGAACAGCTCGCCGTAGTGTTGATACATGCGCTCGAGCTCGAGGAAGGCGGGTGCCCTGGCGTAGGTCTTCATGTCCTTGCCGGCATAGGAGGCAAAGAACCTCTCCCTGTACTCTGCCAGGCCTGCCTTGGAGGTGTCGCTCCGCTCCAGAGCGGACAGGATGCCCTCGGCGGCCGCGGCCGCCGAGGCGACCGCCAGGTCCATGCCGCGCACGGTCAGGCCGGTGTTGAGAGTGAGCCCGGCCGCGTCACCGACGACGACCATGCCGTCCATGGCCATCTCCCCGATCATGTCCATGCCGCCCTCGGCGACCAGGTGGCAACCGTACTCAGCCAGTTCGCCACCCTCGAGGTAGGGGGCAATGAATCGGTGTTCCAGGAAATGGTCGAAGATGTCGGTGACGACCTTCTTCTTGGCGGTCAGGTCGTCGAGGCGCACGACCACGCCGACGGAAATGGAGTCGGTGTTGGTGTAGAGGAAACCGCCGCCCCCCACTCCCTCGGTGCAGTCACCGACGGCAGCGACAGCTGCGCCCTCATCGCCGGTCAGGTTAAATCGTGCCTCGATTGTCTCTCTGGGCAAGGAAACCACGGATTTCACGCCGACAGCCAGGTGGTTCAGCGGATCCTTCTTGCGAAGTCCGACATCCTTGGCGATAAAAGAGTTGACCCCGTCGGCGGCGACGACGACGCGGGCACGCAGCTCGTCCGCGTCGGCCCGGACCCCGATAACCCGTTTACCGGCGGCGCCGTCCTCGGTGAGCACGCTGTCCACGCGTACCCCGGGCATGATGAGGACCCCTGCCTCCTCGCACTTCTCGGCCAACCACGGATCCAGCTTGGCGCGCAGCACCGTGACGGCATTGACCGGGTCGGCCAGGCGCGTGTCCTTATAGTCGATCGCGACTGAGCTCTCAGCATTGAGAAAGCTAATGTAGTTGCGGGTAATCCGGCGCTCGACCGGAGCCTCGTCGAGGAACTCGGGAAAGACCTTCTGTATGCCGCGGGAGTACAGCACGCCACCAGAGAGGTTTTTCGAGCCCGGGGACTCGCCCCGCTCGATCAGGAGGACTGAGCGTCCTTGCCGGGCAAGCTGGTAGGCCGTGACGCAGCCGGCAATACCGGCGCCGACAACGATGACCTCGAAGTCGGGTTCAGCCGTTTCTGGCATTTAGCACCGTCATTTCAAGGCGCCGGTGATCGCCGGCACGATCTTGTACAGGTCCCCGACGAGGCAGTAATCGGCCTCTTTGAACACCGGGGCGTTCGGATCAGAGTTGATCGCCACGATCGTCTCCGCCCCGTGCACGCCGACCATGTGCTGCAGCTGGCCGGATATCCCGACGGCGAAGTAGAGCTGGGGGGCGATGCGCTGGCCGGAGCTGCCGATATAGCGCTCCTTTCCCAGCCAGTTCAGGCCCTCGGCCACGGGTCGGGAGCATGCGATCTCGGCCCTGGCGGCCTTGGCGAGAGCCTCGATCATGACGAGGTCCTCCTGGGCCTTGAGGCCCCGGCCGATGCCGACCACGCGGGCAGCCGAGCCGAGGTCCACCTGATCGATGGCGGACGTCTTGGTCTCGACCACCGTCATGCCCATCGGGACGGCGGCGACCTCCTCGACGGGCACCGCGCCGCTGGCCGGCGGGATGGGGCCGCCTTCGAGCACCAGCGCTACCGGGCCTGAGATGGAGACCGTCTCCTCGGCGATACCGCCGAAGATGGCGTTAACCACGATGACATCGTCCCCCTCGGCTGAGACCGAGCGGGCGCCGGTCAGGACCGCCGCGTGCAGCCGGGCCGCGGCGGCACCAAGCAGCACCCGATCGCCCGGCTGGCGGCCGCTGAGCACGACGCCGGGGGGATCTGCCGCGATGGCGTCCGCAACCGCCGTGGCGTTGGCCTCCACGGGTGCCTCGCCCGGTGCGCCGCACCAGATGACCTTGTCCACACCGCTCGTCGCCACCGTCTCGGCGACAGACCGCGGTCCGGCGACGACCGCCGTGACTTGCCCGCCCAATGAGCGCGCGACCGTGATCAGGTTGCCTATCGCCGGCTGATCCCCGACGACGATCCAGGCGTTCACGCTCACTGCCGGGTCCTCTCTCTCGTCCTGCGGCTTGTCATAGCGCTCCGGTGCCGCGCAGGGCCGTGATGAGCTCGGCCGCAGCAGCAGCCGGGTCAGTAGCGTCGAGGATCTGGCCCTTGCGGGCCTTGCGGTCCGGGCGCGCTGTGCCCTTGATCGTCACGGTCGCGCTACGTGCGGGCACGTCCAGGGCGGAAATCTCGAGGTGCTCCACCGGCTTCTTGCCCGCCGCGAGGAGGTCTTTCATGCCTGGCACGCGCGCCACCGCGGCATCCGCGGACGCAGCCAGCACGGCGGGACCGGAGATCTGGAGGGTTTGCGTGCCACCAGGGACCGCGCGGACGACGCGCAGCGTGCCAGCCTGAGCCGACACAGCGGTGACCTCAGCGACAGCCGCCCAGCCGAGCTGGCCCGCCAGGACCGTCGGCACCATCTTCGCGGCCACGTCCACTGACGAGTCGCCCGTGATCACCAGGTCCACGTCGCCGATGTGACGCACTGCCCCAGCGAGCACGGCGGCCAGCTCGGACGTCCCGGCTCCCCTGAGGGAGTCGTCCTCGACGACCACCACTCGATCGAGGCCACGCGAGAGGGCGGCCTTGCAGGCGATGGACGCACCTACGCCCTTCGCCCCTGCCGTCAGGCCGATCAATTCGCTGCTCGTGGCCTCAGCTAGGCGGCGCGCCACCTCTATCGCCACGGGGTCGTAATCGCTGATGCCGGGTTTCGCCCGGCTCCAGTCCACGCTGCCGTCTGCGCCCACCGACGCCTCCTGCGGGTCGCAGGCCCACTTATAGGCGACGACAATCCTCATCACGATCCTCCTTGGCCACGGTCACCTCGGTACACGAAAGCGACGGCGCCCGATAAGACTCGACAGGCTCTCTCGCGTCCGGCCTACAGGCCAACTTTCTTGACCACCGCACTACCGTCGACGACCACCTCGCCGCGTTGATTCGACACCGTGGTCTTAAGCGTTATAATCCGCTTGTCATCGCGCTTGCCCGTCACGGTCACCACTGCTGTCACGGTGTCGCCGATCTTGACAGGAGCCGTGAACTTCAGCTCCTGCCCCAGGTAAATGGAGTTCGGGCCGGGAAGCTGAGTCCCCAGCACCGCTGAGATCAGCCCCGATACGAGCATGCCATGCGCGACCCGCTCCTTGAACATCGACTGCCGCGCATATTCGGCATCAATGTGAATGGGGTTGAAATCCCCGGTGATGCCAGCATATTGCACGACATCCCCTTCGGTGATCGTCTTGGCGAAGGATGCCTCAGCACCGATCTTGATGTCAGAATATGCTAGCTCAATCACGATCTGCGCTCCTCAATACGCGGCGTGCTCTTTAGCATTCCCTGGGAGACAGTACTTGTCACCGCAGAGAGTTTCTCGCGATAACCATACGTTGCACCTCGGAGGTTCCTTCGTAAATCTCGGTGATCTTGGCGTCACGATAAGCCCTCTCCACTGGATAGGCCTCCGTGAAACCATACCCCCCGTGAATCTGGATCGCCTTGCCTGCCACCCGGGTGGCAGTCTCCGAGGCGAACAGCTTCGCCATCGCCGCCTCCGCGGCGTAGGGGCGGCCGTTGTCCTTGCACCATGCAGCGCGATACACCAGGAGCCGAGAGGCGTCAATCTCAGTGGCCATATCAGCAATCATAAACTGAATAGCTTCCAGACTCGCAATCGGCTTGCCGAACTGGACACGCTCCTTCGCGTAGGCGATCGACGCATCAAGCGCTCCCTGGGCTATGCCCACCGCCTGCGCGCCGATTCCGATCCGGCCGCCATCGAGTGTCTGCATGGCGATCTTGAACCCGTCGCCCTCCCCGCCGAGAAGCGCATCCTTGGGAATGCGGCAGTCAGCAAAGTAGAGCGGCGGCGTCCTGGACGCGCGGATCCCCATCTTCCGCTCCCCCTCGCCGACGGTGAACCCTGGGGCGTCCTTTTCGACGATGAAGGCGCTGATCCCTCTTGTCCCATGCGTCATGTCAGTCTTTGCCGTGACGATATACACATCGGCGAACCCGCCGTTGGTAATGAAGATCTTCGAGCCATTGAGGATGTACTCATCGCCGCTCAGCACGGCCGTGGTGGTGCCCGCCGCTGCATCTGTTCCCGCGGCGGGCTCGGTAAGAGCAAAGGCCGCCAGGCTGACGCCGGACGCCAGGTCATGGAGGTAGCGGTCCTTCTGAGCCTGGGTTCCGAACGCGAAGATCGGGTAGGTGCCGAGGGAGGTGTGGCCGGACACTATGACGGAGGTAGTCGCGCAGACCCTCGATAGCTCCTCGATCACGATTGCGTAGCTCAGGTAGTCCGCTCCCGCACCTCCTACCTCCTCCGGGTAGGGGATGCCCAAGAGGCCCAGGGCCGCCATCTTCGGTAGAAGTTCCTCCGGGAAGCGGTGGTCACGGTCGATCTCCGCCGCGATCGGCGCCACGTCGGCTGCGGCGAACTCCCTCACCGAGTCCCGGATCAGCTCTTGCTCGTCAGTAAGATCGAAGTTCATTGGTACGCGCACCGTTCTATTGTCGGCCATCAGGGTCTGGGTAAATATCTGGTGGTCCATCATGGCCGGGCCGTCGGGGCACCCGCCGAATGTAAAGAGTACCCATTCCGGCGGGCGCCCTCCTGCCGGAAAGCAAGACCCGGTCGCTTACGCAACTACTCCCGTATGAACCGGGCCATCGAGTCCAGCTGCGCTGACAAGGACGCAGGTCGAAGATCGGCCGCGCCGGCTCAGGCGCAAGTAGCACGCTGGCTCTAATCATATGTTATCATTCTCATTCGTTGCGCTTCCTCTATCCGGACAGAAGATAACTGGATGAGGAAGTCCCTCACCTGAATAGGCGAGACCCCGATCCGTCGCCTGGCTTGGGATTCCTGGAAATGCCAATTCGCCAAGAGCGTAGAGCGAGCCGTGCCGACCGGTAAGGGTCTAAGGTCCCGAATCTGCCGCCTACATGTAGCTCGATCCGCGCTGCAGATTCAGGTGATCGTTTGCGCCGTGATAGCTGGCCGGCCTCTATTGCTGACTCGATGATCATGCTTCGCTGTAATCCTCGCGGCGATGGCCGGCAGCGCCGCTGCGGGCAGCGCCGCTTGGCGATATGCCGGCCAGGCTGCGGAGTTGCCGGCCCGCTCGGCCAGGGCCGCCGCTGCGACTGTCCGCAGGACTCAGGCCGTCATAACCAGGGCGCCTGCGCAATGCCCAGCGGCGCGAATCCTGGTGCGGTCTTCGCCGAGGACGCTGAGCTCTTCGGGCTGGCCAGGCGGCAAGGCTCGCTGGCCGGCGCGCCCAGCCTCGATCTGACGGCCGAGGTCACCGGACGTGCCCTGGCCGAGCGGCACCTCGCAGTGAACGGGCCGGTGATCGCCGGGTGCGAGCCGGTCCCGGGCGACATCTCCAAGGAGGTAGTCGCAGCTCAAGCCACCAGTGTCCGTCGCGGCGGCAGGCCGTCAGGTGCCGTTACGCTAGCCTGCTGCGAGTTCGCCGCTGAATTTCCCGCCGACCTGCGCCGCATCGGCGCCCAGATGCGCGACGCCAAGAAGAGGCTTGCGGTGGCGGCCAGGGTCGGGCACCCCGGCCACCGGGGTATTCGGCGCTGGACCGGTCGTCGCCGCCATCGTGATCGGCTGCGTCGCCGATGTTTCTGCTTCGCGAGCCCGGACCGCGTTGGCGGCGTGACAGCAAGAGCCGGAGCGCGGGGTCGGCCCGGCAGGCGCTGCGTCTATGTGTAGATGCCGCCGCATCGTCACTCCGCGCGGGTCGCTACTTATGCCTTCCCAGAGCGCCCGAGCCGGCGCAGGCTTAGGTGAGGGGCACGGGCCGGGCTTTGAGAGGGGTATCGGCTGGGCCTTGCACCGGCCCGGCGCCACGGCAGGAGCCAACCCGGACGTCCCTGTGTCCGACAACGTCTTCGGCTCGGCTACCTTTTCGGAGACACCGGCGGTCGCGGCACTTCACGTGAACACAAGGACACGGCCAGGGAACGGAGGTACCGGTTCGTGGAGACATCAGCAGTCCTCGCCAGCGCCGAGGATCAAATAGTCGACGAGGCGGTGGCCGCGCTCGACCGGCGCGATCAGACACACCACCATGCATCCAGCCCGGAGGAGCGCCGTCGCAACGCACGGCACCTGTTCGAGTTCGTCGTACGGTGCGTGCATGAGGGCCGCGCCGAGCCGATCATCGCGTGGTCCCGGCAGATCGCGGCGGACCGTTTCGTCGCCGGACTCGACATTGCCGAGCTTCAGGGAGCATTCAACGTCCTGGAGGAGGTGCTCTGGCGCCACGTGGCCGACACCCTCGCCGGCGACCAGCAGATCGAGGCGCTCGGGCTCGTGAGCGCCATTCTCGGGGCGGGGAAGGATGCGCTGGCCCGAACCTACTTGGCCGTGGCCAGCCGGGGAGGCAATCCCCTGGGTGAGCAGCCCGCGCCGCCAGGGGGAGGTGGCGAGGCCCCCACCGGGGGCGCCCTGGCCGGGACCGATAGCCCCGCGGGCGCCGTTCGGACGGGTGTGCTCGGACAAGTTGGCGTCATCACCCTTGACGACCGGCGTAAGCGCAACGCCATCGGTGCCCAGATGGCCGACGGCGTCGTCGCCGCGCTCGGGAGCCTGCGAGCCCAGGACGTGCGCGTCGTTGTGCTCCGCGCCGCGGCGGGAATGGACGTCTGGTCCGCCGGCCATGACATGGACGAGCTCCCCCGGGGCCGGCGCGACCCGCTGGGCTACAACGATCCTCTCGAAGGACTGCTCCGCGCCATCCGCATCTGCCCCGCGCCGGTTGTCGCCATGGTGCACGGCACGGTGTGGGGCGGAGCGCTGGACCTGGTGCTCAGCTGCGACCTGGTCATCGCCGACGAGACGGCATCGTTCGCCATCACTCCGGCAAACCTGGGACTGCCGTACAACACCACCGGGCTGCTCCACTTCCTCGGGCGGCTGCCCATCAATCTCATCAAGGAGATGTTCTTCACCGCCGCGCCCCTCGACGCCCAGAAGGCCAAGGAATGGCTGGTAGTGAACCACCTGGTGGGTTCGGGCGAACTCGAGGCGTTCACCCTCGAGCTGGCCGCGACGATGGCGACGAAGTCCCCCATGGCGATCGCGGTCATCAAGGAACAGCTCCGTGTCCTGACGGACTACCAGCCGATCGCGGCGCAGGTGTACGAACGCATCCAGGGGCTGCGACGAGAGGCTTACGACAGCAGCGACTATCTCGAGGGTCTCAACGCGTTCGCCGAGAAACGCCGGCCCATCTTCCGGGGCACCTGACGCCACCGAACCCGGGCCCTCGCTGGGCCGGCCATCGGTGGACACCCCGCCAGGCCACCACTTCCGTCACCCAGCACCCGGTTCTTCGCTAACACCGCCTGGTCGCCAGCACGCGAGCCTATCCGCACCGCACGGGCCGACCGTCCGTCAGCGCCGAGACCGCGGCGATCGAGCGGCTCGCCTTCGAGAACGCCTCGCGAGGGTACCTGCGGCGGCCCCGTGCCCGGCGGCCTCCGCAGCGAATAAGATCGTGCCGCACGAAAACACAGGTCAAGGGCAGTGACACAGTTTTGAACCCCCGCAGGCCGCCCGCCGACAGCCCCGCACATCACACGCAGGTCACCAGCCCGATCAAATTTCGAGCGGGACAGCCCCATCACCAGCCCGGAATGCCCCGTTCGACATTCTCGAGTGAGCGGCCGCTGGTCTTCGGGCCGCCCAGGGCGATCAGGCCGGCTAGCAGCCCGGTGATCCCGAGGACGGCGAACCCGGTGAAGAACGTGGTGTCGGACACCAGCGTGGGCAGCAGGAGGGCGCCCACCGCCCCGCCCAGGTGCCCGCCACCGTCAGCCAGGGCGAACCCCCGGGCCCGCAGCCGGGTCGGGAAATTCTCGGCGGTGAAGGTGTAGGCCACCTGGAGGTAGGACCCCAGGGCCAGCGCCGCCAGGAACGAGCCGGCGGTCACGACCGCGGCGTCGGCCAGGGTCCCGATCAGCAGCATCCCGATCAGCCAGACAACCGTGGCGCCGAAGATCAGGTACTTGCGCTCGATCTTGTCGGCCGTGACGATCATGATCGCCGCCCCCGCCGGGTACCCGATCGCTCCGACCGCCAGGTACAGGATCGAGCTGCCGATCCCCAGGCCGTGCGCGGAGAGCAGGGTCGCGGCGTCCCCCAGGAACCCGTAGTTGCCGATGTACCACAGGAACCACATGGCGGTCATGGCCAGGACCGCCAGGCCGTACCGTCCGTGCAGCAGCTCGTGCAGGGTGCTGCCCGGCTCCTCGTCGTCGGCGGCCGGCGGCGCGGCCTTGCGCTCACTGGAGAGGGCCGCCGCGGACGCCGCCAGGTCTGCCGGGTCGAAGCGCTGCTCCATCGACCCGACCAGTGCCTCGGCCTCCTTGAGGTGGCCGTGCTGGATCAGCCATCGCGGTGACTCTGGCAGCCGCAACGCGAACAGCACGCCTGCCAGCCCGATGAACGCGCCGATGGCGAACAGAATCCGCCAGCCGATATAGAAGTGCGGTACCAGGCCGTAAGCCACGAACGGCGTGACGGCCTGGCCAGTGATTCCGATGATGAACATCGTCACCGAGATACGGCCTCGCTGCGCGGGAGGAGCGAACTCCCCGACATAAGTCGACGCCAGGTTGAGGGCCGCGCCGACGCCCATACCGGTCAGGAAACGCCAGATCGACAGCGAGACGACCCCGGTCGCGAACGCGGTGCCGAGGGATCCCAGGCCGGACACCAGGAGCGAGGCAAGGAACGCGAGCCGGCGGCCCCGCCAGTCTGCGAGCGCCCCGATGAGGTTCGACCCCACGATGTAGCCGACCAGCCCGATGGCTATCGCCACGAACTTCACGTCGTTGGTGCTCAGGTGGAACTGCTGGACGATGCGCGGCAGCCCGAAGCCGATGTCGGTGATGTCGTAGAAGACGAAGAAGTACGCCAGCCCCAGCACGAAAAGGTCGAAGCGGGGCAGCGGCCACCCCGGCAGCCGGTTCATACGGTCCAGCAGCGCCTGGCCCGGGGACGCTCCGCCCGCCTGATCTTCCGGCCCGGCGGCTGTCTCGCTCATCGCGCCGCCCGGCCGATTGCTCGCGGCCGGATGACCCCGACAGCGACGGTCAAGCGGCGCGCACGCACCGGCATAGCCCCTGCTAGTTGCAGCAACAGAGCCGCCGGCTCCGAGCACCTGTTCATCATCGGGATATCGACCTCCCCGAACTCTGCACCTGCACTGCCGGGAATGCTTGTGCGAATTTTGGGCCGCAGCGCCGGGCGCTGAAAGGGCCTTTGGTCCCCTACCAGGAGGGTCCTCGGCCCTTTTTGTCAGTAATGTACGGCGGCGGCTGAGCCGCCAATGGATGTCGTCGGCCGGACGGCACACCGGCCTGGCCTTGCGGCTGGACGGCTGCAAGCCTCGGTGAACGGCGGTGTCATGAGAGCGGGCCGGTGGCATCCTCGGCTAACGGCATCATGTGAATCCCGGTGGGGCATTCGGTGCGGCGGCGCTACGAGGGCAATTCGACCACCCGCCCACCGGGCTGGCGGGCGACGTCATCCGTGGCACAGCGGCCCGCCAAACGCGAGGTTTCCCCGACCGGGCTGGGGGATGGGGCTGCGGGGTGAGTCATTTCGCCTGGGGGGTCAGCGTGGCGGTGAGCCCGGTGACGAGGATGTCGAGGCCGCGTTCGAGCTCGGCGGCGCCGTCGTAGCAGGCCAGGACGGGGCGAGGCTGCGGAGCAGGGGGAATTCGCCGATGGGCAGCCGGTGCAGTCACAGCCGCAGCAGGTCGTCGGTCTCCTCGGGCTTTTCGACGAGTTCTTGCAGCTCGTTGACGACGTGGCCGTGCAGGAACCCGAACAGGGCGCGGTAGATGTGCAGGGCGTCGGGTCCGCTGAAGCCAGCGCGGGTGAGCAGCGTGAGGACGTCTTCGAGCGGCCGCAGGGTGCCTTGGGGGCGGAGCGCGAGCGGGGTGGCCGGGGGCCGGGTGACCAGCAGCGGGACCACGTCCGGGCGGGCCAGCGCCAGAGCGCGGTAGTCGCGCCGACGGCACGCAGCTGGCTGGCCCAGTCGGGGTCGGCCGAGTCGGCCGTGAGCTGGGCGAGGACGGTCGAAGTGACGCCGTCGAGCAGGGCCGCCTTGTTGGCGCGTGCCGGTAGAGGATCGTCGGGTCCCGGTCCAGGGCGGCCGCGAGGCGGCGCATGGACAGCGCGGCGGCTCCGTCGCGGTCGATGATCTCCAGCACGGCGGCGAGCACCACCTCCCGGGTGATCTTGCCGTTGCCGTTGGCGGCGCCACCATCGGCGAGGCGGCCGGCGGTCGGTCGGGTCATCGCAGGGTCACCTTTCTCTCCTGTCGCCTGGGACCGGCAGTCACCTGTCCTGCCGTAGGTAGGTCTACGGTGTTGACACCATTCTGCGTGCTGTGTTTCACTGTAGGCCTACAGTGTAAATGACTCGGAGCGCGTCATGATCATCATCCTCGGCCTTATCATCGTGGTCGCCGCGGTCGTCGTCGGCGCGGCCGGGGTTCTCGGCAACAACGGCGGCGGCACGCACGGGCTCGCCCACGGGTTCTCGGTGCTCGGCTACCACGTCACCGGCTCCGGCACGGTATTCCTGTACGGCATCGCGGTCGGGGCAGTCGCCCTGTTCGGGCTGTGGCTGCTGCTGGCCGGCGCGCGGCGCACCTCCCGCCGCGGCAGCGCGGCGCGGCGCGGGCTCAGGCAGTCCCGCCAGGAAACCGCCCAGTCCCGCCAGGAGACCGCCGCTGCCAGCAAGGCCCGCGACGACCTCATCGACCAGCGTGACACCGCCCGGGCCTATACCGCCAGCGCGCTGGCAAGCCCCGCGCCAGGCGCCAGCCCCGACCTCAGCCCGGATGACGGACGCCAGCTCAGCCCAGAGGACCGCCGCAGCAGCCGGCCGCGCCTGTTCGGGCGGCGGACCGCCCTTGCGAAGCCCGCCGCAACAGCCCCAGAACCGCTGCCCGACCAGCGTGCCCCCGACGTCCCTGCCGTCGCGCCCGCCCCCGAGGTCTCTGCCGGCACACCCGCTCCAAAGGATGATTCACGAAAGGCAGTCACCTCATGAGTATCGCCAAGAAGGCCGCGCACAAGGCCGAAGCGGTCAAAGGCAGCGTCAAGCAGACCGCCGGCCGGCTGACCGGCAACCGGCGCCTGCGCGCCGAGGGCCGCGGTGACCAGGTCAAGGGCAACATGAAGCAGGCCGGTGCCAAGGTCAAGGACGCCGCCAAGCACTGACCACCCAGGACCGGCCGACCCGGCACCCGGGTCGGCGGCGAGTCATAGTCCTGGGCGGTGTGCGGAGGTCCGCCGATGTCCGGAGACGTTGCGGTACTTCGCAGCTGTACTATCCGAGGCCGCTCCCTGCCAGCAGCGAACTGAGCGACCGAATGCCGGAAACGGAGTCGCAGCGCCGGCGGGGCGTGTCTCCCAGGGGTCTGAGATTCGCCTGCCGCGCAAAAGGGCCTTACCCCCATCGGCCGATGAGCGCATGTAGTCGCTTTCAAGCAACCGGCGGTACGGTTCCAGCGTGCCGCCCTTGACGACTCCGTGCCGCCCTTGACGACTCGCCGTTGGGCGGCTGGAGTTATCGCGACATTGATCACATGCGGCGCATGCGCAGGAAGCGACACATGTCACCCTTGCCCGCGAGCAGGACCACGCAGAGGGCGATAGCCACAGCCGCGACCGCCCACATCAACCACCTCATCAGTAATCCCCTAGCACTCATTCCGCTCGATCGAGAATCTGGTCAAGATCTCATACCCACAAAAGCGTTTCCTGGCCGAGTCGTCCAGATGGCCCGGCGAACTCAGCGGTTCAGGGACGCTGACGACCGCTCCTACGGCGCATCCAGTCCAGGGTCAGGAGAACCGCCAGCCCGCCTGGCACCGCAGTTAACAGGCGCCGCCCCCGACACGACAGCGGGGGCTATCCGGCGTAGTGTCCATGGTGAAGTCGGCGAACCAGCCGCTGGGTCAAGACCCCGCCTTGCTGCTCAAGCAGGAAGGTGAGCCCATGTTCAAGTTGCAGCTGAGTACCCGCGAATGCGACGGTCATATTGTCGTCGCACTGCGCGGGGAGCCCGACCTGCCAGACACCGCGGTTGCCGCAGCCGCGCTCGCGGCCGTCGCGACTGGCGAGCCCGAGATTATCGTTGATCTAGCGCACCTGGAGTTCATCGACTGCTCTGGCATGAACGCGCTGCTGCGCGTGCTGAACCAGGCCCGTCATGCCGGAGGTGACCCGCTACTGGCCGCGCCGCGGCAGCAGGCGCTGCGGGTCCTTACCCTGACCGGCCTCATCAGCGTGTTCTCCGTCCATGCCAGCGCGGAAGAGGCGGCCGGCAGCGCCGAGCGCTCCCGGCGGGCTGCGGTGCCAGTGCTTGCGGTGCCAGTGCTGTAGCGATGGCTCAGCAATATACGGTGGCCGCGCCCGCCGCCGCGTGGTCAGGCACGCGAACCCGGGGAGGGGAGCACCGTCACCCCGAAGGCAAGCCGAAGGCGCGGGAGCATTACCACTCCCGCGCCACAAGGCCAGCGGTCATCCTCCATGGCGCGGCTTTGTCTGTCCGCTGCGTCCGACGCGGCCCGGCTGAACCATGCCAGCCGGATCGGCTTCGACGGATGCGCGGATGACAGGTAGCCGGGCCGGCAGGATCTGGGGCCTGGTCGCCGGCCAGGCTGCCCGCCGCGGCGGGCGCGTATCAGCGGCGGATGTGTGCGCGGCGGCCGTGGCTGCGGTTAACGTCACCGGCGCTTGGCTGACCGCGGCGGGCAGCGGCGAGGCGGTCCATCTCATGCGGGTGACTGATGAGGTCAGTGAGCACCTCGCCGAGCTTCAGCTGACGTTGGGAGAAGGACCATCGCTGGATGTGTCTGCTTCCGGCGGCCCTGTGCTGGCCTCGGACCTAGGCACCGGGGAAGCCGCAGGCCGATGGCCGGCTTTCGCGCCCGCGGCACGTCAGGCCGGAGCCGGGGCGATCTTCGCGTTCCCGCTGCGGATCGGGGCGATCCGGGCCGGCATTCTGGGCCTGTACAGGGAGCGGCCCGGCCCGCTCAGCGCATTCCAGCTGGGTGATGCGCTGATCCTCGCCGATACCGCGACACTGCTGCTGCTCGAGTCCCAGTACCAGGCCGCGGACGGCTCTACGGCAGAGACCGGCCCCGGCGGCCAGCCCGGGGACCTGGCACTGCACAGGGCTGAGATCGACCAGGCCACCGGGATGCTCACTGAGCAACTGGGCACCGGCATCGCGGAGGCATTCGTGCGGTTGCGGGCCTATGCTTATGCCCATGACCGGCGGCTGACCGATGTTGCCGGCGACATCGTCGCCCGGCAGCTGCGGCTGAGCCCTGATCCTGACCTTTCCCGGGACGGTGAGGCGTGAGGTGCTCGCCGATCGCCAGCGCGAACGGGGCCTGCACCGGGCTCCCGCAAGAGATCCTGCTGTCTTTCGTGAGAGGGTGAGCGGGATGGACGGACAATTGCTGTCGGATACGTTCGTCGAGCTGACCGACACCATGGTCGCCGGCTTCGACGTCATCGACTTCCTGCACGTGCTGACGGACCGCACCGTGCAGCTGCTGGATGTCTCCGCCGCCGGGCTGCTGCTGGCTGATCCCCGTGGTGAGCTGCGCGTGGTGGCTGCCTCCAGCGAAGCCGCCCGGCTGCTGGAGCTGTTTCAGCTACAGAACGATCAGGGTCCCTGCCTGGATTGCTTCCGGGCTGGCCAGCCGGTCGCCGCAGCCGACCTGAACGCCGAGGCGAAGCGCTGGCCCCGGTTCGCAAGCGCCGCCCAGGAGGCCGGGTTCGCCGCTGTGCAGGCACTGCCGATGCGGCTGCGCGATCAGGTCATCGGCGCGCTGAACCTCTTCCGGGCCACTCCGGGAACCTTCGACCGCGCCGACGTACGCGTCGGGCAGGCCCTAGCCGACGTGGCCACCATCAGCCTGCTGCACGAACGCAGCATGCGCCATAGCGATGCCCTCAACGAGCAGCTGCAGACCGCGCTGCACAGCCGGGTCGTCATCGAGCAGGCCAAGGGCAAGCTCGCCGAGCGCCTCGGCCTGGACATGGCCCAGGCATTCAGCCTCATGCGAGACCACGCCCGGGCCCGCAACCTCCGCCTGGCCGACGTGGCCCAGTCCGTCATCTATGGCTCAGAGACCGTCACCGGCCTGACCGCGATCAGCTCGCCGCAGCGGCTACGCCGCGCCGAGCAGACACGCCAGCAGCCCCGGCCGGGCCCGCAACCCGGGCCATAGACCACGCCGGGCCTGGTCCTGGCCAGTGTTGCGGGCTGAGATCATCGCTGAGTGATCTTCTCGGCTCTCTACCTGCTCGCTCGGTGCCCGCTCAGCTGTCTGATGGTGACGGCCGGGCTCGAAGCGGCCAAGGATGCCGAACTCCTGGTGGTCCGGCACGAGACTCGTGATCCGCATAGCGACGGACAATCCGACGTGGAGGCACCGGCGCGCGCCAGGCGAATTCGTCAGGCTGGGCCATCAGGTTGCTGCTTCCACGGTATGGCAGATCCTGCATGATGCCGGGATCGAAGACGGTGCGCATTCCTGCGGCTGTCCCTTCCGCCTGGGCATCCTGGGCGGGATGCTGCCCACGATGGCCGCGCATGGCGGGACCCTTTCGCGGCCGTGCGTGGTGCCGCGCGCTGGCCGATTGTGCCAGGCGACCTCGCCAGCCTTCCGGCCAGGGATGCCGGAGTGTTCTTGCATGCACCCGGTGGTCAAGTGGACGTCCGGCGCGCCCGCCGGGCGCAGGCCCGCTGTTGCTGTCCCGTCGGCCAGCATGCAGGGCCAGCGGGCCTGCGCCCTCGCGGGCGTCGATGGACGAGGCGCGGACAAGCGTCCCCGCATCTCCAGCCACCGAGCATGAGGAAGCGTCGGCCTTCGAAAACAGACGCAGCCGCAGTTGGTGGCGAGGCAGCTGCAAGGCAGCGGGAAGGAGCTGCCTGAGGAGGTTCTCCATGTCCACGTTCTCATTGTTGGCGAGAATGACGATGCTTGCCGCGTGCTCGGGGAGCCAGGCGCTGAACGATTTGTAGCCGGGGACGTCGCCCGGCTGAAGGTAGGCGGCGTGTCCGCAGATCTTGCCGATGAAGAGGCCATAGCCGTAGCCGGTCAGCCAGTCGTCGCCTGAGCCTTGGTCACCGCTGAGCGGGGTGTGCACGGCGCGAAGTGCCCGCCGGGAGCTGCCAGTGAGCAGCGATCCGGAGTGCACCGCGGCGCTGAAGCGGGCCACGTCACCGACTGTTGAGCAGATATCGCCAGTGCCTGGCATTTCACTGAGATCCCATGGCGGTACCAGAGCGCGGTCTCGGTAGCCGCGCGCGATGGCCGCGCTGGAGCGGACGCTGCCGGCAGTAGTCGACGTCAGCTCCAGCGGGTCCAGGATCCGCTCCGTGACGAAGTCTGCGTACGGCCGGCCGCTGCCCCGCGCCACGATCTGCCCGGCGAGCAGGTAACCGGGACTGCTGTAGTGCCACCGCGTGCCCGGCTCAGTGCGCAGCGGCGCCTGCTCGATGAGAGCGAGGCGGTCGTCAGGGTACATCGGCTGGGCCGGATCGAAACCCGGGGCATCGCCCCAATGACCAATCCCGGAAGTGTGGGTCAGCAGGTGGTGGAGCGTGACCCGCCGCCACTGCGAGCCAGGAAGCCACCGGTCCACCGGCTCGCCCAGCGCGACCATCCCCGACTCGGCTAGCAGCATCACCGCGGCAGCAACGAACTGCTTGCTGACCGACGCGACCTGGAATCGGGTCTGCGGCGTGCACATGGCGCCGGCCTCCGCGTCGGCAAGACCGGCGGCCAGTTCCAGCGCAACCGATCCGGCCCTGGCAACGATCGCAGCACCGCACAGGCCATCAACCGAGCGCATGCAGCGATCGTAGCCCTGGAATATCACCAGCATCTGCCGCCGATCGCGAGCACCGCGCCGAGGTTCGGCCCCGGTCCTTGCGCGGGCTTTAGGATCTTGTGGCGCATCCGTGCCACCATGACAGCCATGTCCTTCAGCACGGCCGCGCCATGCTCCCAGAGGGTGACCTCCGCGACTGGGCCGAGATCGAGGCATAGGCCAGCGGCATCGCCCACGACCCCTGCAAGGCCGCTACGCCCGCGCGGAAGACGAGGCCTACGCCCTGATCCGCGAAGCCCTCACCATCTCCGGCGACATCACGCCAGGCCCGGCACACTCCACGTCCGGCTCGACCCGCCGACCGGGCGCCGCCGCACCCAGGCCCTGTCCCGCCGGCGCGAACAGCTCAATACCGCCCGCACCCGCTACCCCGCAACCCATCTCCTCCTTCACTACGAGGTCAAACTCAACCCCCGCGCTGTACGATCTTTTCCTCTATGTCAGGAGACTCGGGGGTAAGCGCAGGCCACGGCCATGCGGCCCGGCGTGATCTTCTTCTGCGCGGCGTGCCGCTGACATCTGTTTCTGCTCGATTCGCCTAGCCGTTGTGCACGGCGAAGACCTCCTGCAGGCTCGCCGGAGCGTCCGACAGGGCCGTGTCGCCGAACTGCGTGCCCCACGAGTATGCGTAGTCAAACACCGGATCGGGGACCAGCCCCGCCCATGTGGCCAGGATCTGCTGCTCCTCAGCCGCAGTCGGCACGATCCAGTACCCGCCGCCGTCATCGGACTCCGTCCCGCCGCCGAACGCCTGGAACACCGGCACGATGTCAGGCTGCGGGATGCCAGCCTGCTCGGCCGCCGCGACCGCCAGCGTGATGTAGCTGTAGGCGCAGCCGTCGAGCGCGACCGGGTGGGTGTCGTCCCGGCACGGGTACGGGTCCAGCCCGAAATAGTCGATGTCGCTGTTCACCAGCGTGTACCCGCCCGCATAGCTGGGATGGTAGGAGGCCGACTGGTTCTCCTCGATGATGAAGGTCTTGGCGCCCCGGTCGTTGGCGTGAATCCAGTCAGACTCGGCCTTGAGGTCAGCCGCCGGGCACGAGCTGGGGTCGGGCTCATCCATCAGGTAGAAGCCCCACACCTGCGAGCTGCCGATATACGGCTGCACCTGACCCTGGAATGAGGCGCTCGCGCCGCCGCAGTCACCGAGCCACACCAGGGCTTTCACGCCTGCGGGCAGGTAGGCCAGCTCCCAGGTGGCGCCAACATCAGCGAGGTTGAAGCCGAGCACCCCGGGCTCGTAGGCACCAGAGCTAGACCAGTTTCCGTTCGGCGCGTAGTGCAGCCCCGTGCCAGGTCCGGGCGTAGCCGTCGGGCTCGGGGTCGGCGTTGGTGTCGGGGTTGGTGTCGGGGTTGGTGTCGGGGTGACCGTAGGCGTACGCGTTGGCTGGGGGC
>ODAK010000763.1_pt1 | contig 36584 bp, 77 predicted proteins | sample 1539591 | NCBI WGS metagenome assembly ODAK01 (sample SAMEA3539303, study PRJEB22396) | soil metagenome | biome: tundra; feature: field; material: soil | place: USA | collected 2010-05 | depth 0.15 m | reverse complement strand
ACCACTTGGCTGGTAGAAAATGATGGCCACTCATTTCTTCTCGATCTGGTTCGATCCTCTGCTTCCTCCATTGAAAAGGACAATCCATTTGCCCTTCTCGATGCGGATGTTAATTCCTTATACCAAGATAAAGATGGCAATATCCTTGCAGCACCTTCCTTTAACAAACAAGAAGTCATCAAGAACATCAAGGCGAAGAAATTCGTCTCCGTCCCAAATGCTGCGCCCGAACGTCTTAACAAGCTAATCAAGAAAGGATACGCTCAAATAAAAGAGGCCATCCCTCTCATTGAGCCTAAAACGACAATGACAATCGAAGCAAAAAAGAAGGACTATCAGGCAGGAGATCAATTCGATATTGAGATCTCTTGGGAGGCTGGAGATAAGACCACGCTTCGCCGAGCGACATGTATTGATCCCAAATTCAAGATGGAGGGCTCTGATGAATCCACCATGCTTGTCATGTTGGACAAAGCCTTTGCTTCTACTGAAGCGTGTAGCCAGGAGATTTTCTCTCAGTATGTTGATACTGCAACTTCCTTGGGTATTGATTACTCTGGGAAGACAATGTGGTTTATTGACGAGAGGACAAAGATTATTCCATCTAACAAGAAGGTAAAAGATACCGCTAAGATGGTTGATCCTGATGATCTCGAAGAAGGAGATGTCGTCGAGCTTGAAATCATGGACAATGAAGGCAGCGAGCCTATCAAAGTCAAAGCAACCGTTCTCAACATCGACTATGATGATAACGGCGATGTCATGTGTTTCTTGGAGTCTCTTTATGAGTCTGACGAGGGAGATGTTAGTTCCTTCGTGCTTAGTGATAAGTTCAACAAAGACCGGGCGAAGAAGTACGGATTCAAACCAGGTGCCAAGCGTGCGTGGTTGATCGATGATAATACAAACATTCTGAAGCGCATTGCTTCTCAATACAAATCAGAACCAGCAGAAATCAAAAAGGATCAGGTAAAGACCATGAGCGAAGATAAGAGTTTTATGGAGCAGTTCAAGTCCGAGGGCGAAGAGGCTCTTTATCGCGTCACTGGTACCCAGATGACGAAGGGCGTTCAAGCGGCACTTCTTACCATCTTCCGTGATAAGGGCGGAATGGATGAGAGCAAGCTCTCTGTTGTTAAGGAGATGTTGGAGACGGAGATCGGTCGTTCCATGATCTCTTTGATGTTGGGACATGCCTTGCCGTATGCTCCGGTGATCAAGGATGATCCGCGTGTTCAGCGACTCGCAAGCGAGTTTCGAATTGGTGGAATGGCGGTCGTTGGTAACGAAGTGGTTTCTTTGGCCACCGCGTACCTTTTACCGGCAGTTTCGGATGCGCTGCGAAGCCTCCCGGCTCTCGGTGAAACTGCCAAGGAAACCCTTGCTCCGGCCATGAAGTCCGGCAAGAAGAAGCTCAAGAAGGTAGAGCCGGAGACCCCAGTTCTCGAAGAGGTTATGGAAGCGACTGTTTCTGCGAGTGCAGCGGCAACGCACTGATTAGTTCATTGAGAAATGGAGGGGGATAAATCCCCCTCCATTTCCATATCGTCAGCAATTCAAGCGGCTCTCTCAGGGCTTCTGAGGAAAGGACATCAAAATGAAAATGACCAAGCTCAATATGCTCGTAGCCGCTTCCATTGTTACGTGGGGGCTCGGTAAGGCAATCGGAAAGCTTAAAGGCAATCCCATTCAAGTCTCTGCTTCGGAGAATGGAAGGCTCATCGGAGAATATATCGCGCTCGTAGAACGTCATGGAAAGTTCTCGTTTGAGGTTCTTAGATTCCGATTTAACCATCGTAGGAATGAATCTCTTTCCAAGATGATTTCAGTCGCCCATAGTTCTGGTGTCTTTGCAGTTCATTCGGCAAATCCAAACGGCATCGTGATTCGAAAAGAATGTAAGCAGCCTAAGCTACTTAGCTTCTAAGACGAAGTGTCTCAATAAGGGTTTAACGGTTCATAACCCTGCCTAATATGAACCATTCATCAATCAAGAAAGACAGGATATCACAATGGGTAATTTTCTCAAGACCGTTCTTACGCAGCTCGCGCTTCAGAGTGTTTTCGTTGCCGCGGAAGAGTCGGTTCGTGAGTCGGTCCGCGGTTTCATTAAGAATCGCCGGGCAGCTAAGAATGGCACTATCGTGGTGACCGAGAGTAACTGAAGTAAGTAATTCTCGGGAGAGATCTGGGTTCTGGTTTAATCGATCAGAACCCAGATCTCTTTGGAGATTCGTGCATAGTTTCGCATACTCGTGAGAAAGACCAATGTCGAAACTACTAATCAAATCATCACAGCGTGTCAGAGATTTGGGTGAGGTTTTTACTCCCGACTTTCTAGTTGAGAAGATGTTAGATCAGTTTCCTTTGAACACCTGGGAGCCAGATAAGAATTGGCTCGAGCCTACGTGCGGAAATGGTCAGTTCATCCTTGCCATTATTCGTCGTAAGATTGCAAGTAATCTGTTGACAATGAAACCAGTTAGATCATTAATGGTTGCATTGAACACTACTTTTGGTACCGACATTATGGCAGATAACATCTCGGAATGTCGTGGACGCATTTACAATGAAATTGTTGTGCCTCATTGGCATAAGCACAAGATCCGAGGAAAGATTCGAGACGATCAGCGATGGAGGGTTGCCTGTTTCGTCATGAATAACATCCGGGAAACTAAAGACGCTTTACAAGAAGACTATTCGAAGTTTCAACACTTTGCTGATATTGGAATCATCGATAGCGATCTGATAATCTCGTCTATAAAGACCTTGCTAACCGCAATTGACTCCGAAACAGAAATCGATAGTCCTTTATACAAAGAGTTACTTCCACTGAGATAGAAGAGATATGAGCCTTACTTTCCACGATAAGCTACCTAATCCGATCCAAAAGGTCGGAGAACATCAAATTGTTAAGACGCCTACTGCACTTGCGGAACAGATCTTAGATGTCTTCCCTAAAGATGTCTGGTCGGACAAGAATAAGAAGTGGCTCTTCCCAGTAAGTAAGAGCGGAGTTTTTCAGGTTCTTTCCTACATTCGATTGATGAACGGACTCAAGATATCAATTCCAGATTTTGATGAACGTCGGTCTTGGATCATTCAAGAGATGATGTTCTCGTTTTGCCCAACATATTCGTGTGAGTTATTCACTCGCCGCAATTTTCTAGGCAAAGTTTGGAATGATATGAGAGGGTTCGAGACATTGAAGGGAAACGTGGAGACGCGTGATTTCCTGAAAGTCACCCTCAATAAAAACGGAGAGGTTGAAATGACTGATGAAGATGGCAAGAAGAAGTATGTGAAGTTCGATTGCATTGTGGGCAATCCTCCATATCAAGACAATAGTAAGGCTAATGATCCTAAAAATCTTTATCCTGACTTTGTGCTCAAGGCCATTGAGCTCAATCCCCAATATCTAAGCATGGTTATTCCCGCTCGTTGGATGATGGGTAGTGGTAAGGGCATAACCACTTTCCTTAAAACAATGCTTGAGAGCAAGAAACTATCCTCTATCTCTCTCGAAAAGAACTCATCTAAATGGTTTCGACATGATGTCGAGATTAAAGGCGGTGTCATGTATTTCATGTATGATCGAAATCATGATTCATTCAATGTCAACATCAATGGAATATCATTTGACCTTACAGATGAAGATTGTATCATTACAGATGTAATAGGTCTAGGAATTAAAACGAAGGTCATTGAAAGATGCGATCAAACATTTGACAATGTAATGCTGGGAGGATGTCCTTTTGGGATTACCTCTACTCATAAAGATTGGTCAATAATACCAGATTCATCATATGTCTGCCATGGCAGTGGAAAGGGTATCTCTGATAAGATCAATCTGATACCTAAGTCATTAGTTAAGAGAAACGTAGAATGCATCCCGAAGTTCAAAGTTTGTGTGGCAAAAGCTGCCGGTAAAGGTTCAGATGGCATTAGTCAATCATTCGTTATTGAGCCTAATCACATTGTAACTGAATCTTATTTGGTGCTATGTTCTTTTGATTTAGAACAGGATGCGGATAATGTATCGTGTTTTTTATCAACACGCCTAGCTCAATATCTTCTGTCGCTGATGAAGAATACTCAAAACGTATCTAAGCGCGTTTTCAAGTGGCTCCCTTATCTAGACTTCTCCCGATCATATATCGATCAAGATCTATATACCATGTTTGAGTTGACACCAGAAGAAATTGTACACATCGAAACTACTACCAAGGATTTTCCAATCTTCCGTGTCAAACCACCTAAGAAAGAAAAGCCAGTCAAGAAAGTCAAGACCAAAGTCTAATGATCCTTATGCAAGATAACTTAACCAATCCTTCTAACTATGCCCTCGCTGCTCCTGTTGAGCTTAAGAACATCGTTTATTTCTTCGGACCTGACACTGCTAATTTGTCACCCAATCAACGGATTAATATCAAGATTGGTCTAAGCAAGAACAACGAAATCAATCTCGCTCAACGATTGTCAGAACATCAGCGTCATTGCCCCGGTGACATTCAACTGACTCATTTCACCACTAATCAGGGTGATGCTGCTGTTCGACATTTCCTTTGCAGGACTTATCCGTTATTGTTCGGGACATTTCGTGGTAAGGGACATGATAACGTTTCTCTCCTTGTCAAGGATGTTCCATTTCTGCTAGACCAGGCGACACGTTATTTCAATGACGTCAATTTCAAATCGCTCAAGCTGAAGTCATTCCCACTGCGACAAGAGCAGATAAACTGTCTCGACAAAACCGCCGCGTTCTTTTCCGATCCGATCAATCTCGAAAAGGAATTCTTGTGGGACGCAAAGATGCGTTTCGGAAAGACACACGTCGCATACGAACTAATTATGCGGATGGATTTCGGTCTGACATTAATCCTTACGGGACGTCCCACGGACACCAAACAAGCCTGGATTAATGCGATGGATCATGTCGATTTTGATTTTGGTCTCGACAATTTCATCGATGCTTCCAAACAAAAGGATCCGATTCAGGTCGATCTAAACAGGCGCGCGATCATCTTTGCATCCTTGCAGGATATTGTACGAATGAGCGAAGATGGATTCAAGGAGAAGTTCCGAGATTTCCCGACCTTCGATTTCGATCTCATTATTTGCGATGAATACCATCTTGCATTCTCTTCCGAGAAAACGCAGGAAGCGCTTTCCAAATTGGAATATAAGCACAGGCTTAATCTCAGCGGAACTCCATTCCGCGCCCTTCTCCAGGAACGCTTTCCTGATGACGCCAAGTTCTCGTGGTCATATATTGACGAGCAGAGCGCTAGGGCAAAAGAGATTGCGGAATTAGGTGAGGAAGAAGCGGAAAAGACCGGCAAGTATTATTGGCTCGCCCCAATGAAGATCTTCACAATTCTACTCTCCCAAGATCTATATGAGGACGCTGAGCTATTTACCGAAGAAGAGGGATTTACATTTACCAAGCTATTTGATTACAAGGAGCAAAATGGCAAGGCCGCATTCACAAATGCTTCTGCGGTAAATGCATTCATCAATTCCATGTCTCACGGTTTCGTAATGCCTTATTCAACTCAAGCCCATACCTCTCACCAGTATAATCCGATCAATCTGAAACACACGTTGTGGTATGTTCCAGGCGTCTATCAGGCTAAATTGCTTGCTGATATGCTAAAGAAGCATAAGATTTTCAAGGATTATGATATCATTGTAGCAGCAGGCGATAACAACAATGAAGGCAATGATACTAACAATTTAGTCGACCGCAGAATAGCAGATCTCGAAAGCGGCAGGAATACCAAGCATATTGGTACTATTACCCTTTCATGTGGTAAGCTTTCTCACAGCGTCTCCATTAAGGAATGGGGATCGGTTTTTGTTCTGTCTGACATGAAATCAGCTCAGCTATACTTTCAGCTTATTTTCCGTGCACAAACGCCCTGGAAAGAAGCACCCAAGACTGAATGCTACGTTTTCGATTTCAATCCGAATAGAACACTTGGACATCTCTATAGTCTCGCAAAGACAATTGCTAATACTGGCGATCCAATTCCAATCCTCAATGAGACACTGAAAGTCTTTAACGTCATTTGTTGTGATGGAAATGAGTTTCGTAGGATGGATGCTTCTGAGCTTATCTCCAAATTAGAAGATGGGTTTGGGAGATCAACTTCGTTGATTGGATTGCAGAATCTGTTTGAAGAGTTGCCGTTTGAGTTAGACGAAGATCTAATCAACGAGATCTCTGGCATTGAGAGTTTATCATCGTCTAAGGTCGCAACTATAGAAGTGGCAAAAAATGATCTACTCAATGGAAAGAATACTAAGCAAGGCGAAAAGGATGACAAAGATGATTCTTCTGTTGCTTCCGCTTCCAAAGTAGACAAGAAGGAAGATCCTATTCTCAAAGAAGAGTTCAGGTTGATAGTAAAGAGTGCCCTTCGGGTCATTCCGCTCTATTTCTTTGTCTCGATGGCAGAAAGCTTTGATGATCTTGTCTTTGATTTAGGAGCCAAGAATAATAGGGATTGCCAATCAATTACAGGATTGAAAGCAAGAAGTCTTAAGAAGATTCTAGAGGTTCAATCTCAAGAAAAGAAACAGGCTATCAATCAAGGCATAATGCGATTTCGTGGCTTAGAAAAGAAAGACCACGATAGTTTTGCCATTGCCATTTGATCTAGGATAAGACAATGGAAGTTATCTTCATCATCTACGCCGTGATCATTCTCATCATGGGTATCTATGTCCTTATAGGAAAATCCAAATGACTAACATCATCATCTTCATTGTCTCTATGGCAGTCTTTTGCTTCATTGCCCACCTTCTTAGCAGATCGTGAGAAAATCCAAATGATGAACCTTGTTCTCATTGTGGTGTTTGTTATCTGTTTCTGCTATATCGCTTCTATGAGATAGGATTTTCACATGACTTTCCTTGGGCAAATAGCATATGAGGCCATGGTACAAGCTGTTCCGTGGGAACAGTTATCAAACTCTGACCAAATCAAATGGTATCGCGTTTATCGCGCAGTAGAAATGCACTCAGTAGCCCGTAATAGAATTCTACCTGGAACTGGTTGGAGCGCTTAAGATGACCCCCCAAGAAGTCTTTACACAAGCTACTGAACATCTTCGTAAGCAAAACGCTATCTCTGTTGATGCTTGCAATGACTCTGCCTACTTTGGGATCAACAATTTCAAATGCCCGGTCGGAATCTTCATTGAGACATCCGAATACTCTTCCGATATGGAATACCATACCGTCCGAGATCTCATTCGCGCCCATGACGATAAGAAGCTTGCTCTTTCTACGCGTCTCTATGACCTAATTAAGGAACACCTTTCCCTTTTAGATCATCTGCAATTGATGCACGATGCGACCCCAATCGATCAATGGGAGAAGGAATTGCAGGTAATTGCGACGCACTTCAAGCTTGAGCTTCCAGCTATCAAATGCGAATAATTGAGAGTGGGATTGACAATCAATCTCCGAGTGATTAACCTATAATGGAAAGGCAAAGCTATGTATAAATGGATTTGGGCAACACTATTCACAGGGGTGTTTACCCTTGCAACAATTGGAGTAACGGCCGGAACGGATGAAGCTCTTCGAGAGTTTGTACGCGGAAAAATTCGCGCATATCGAACCAAGAAGGCTTCGCAGTGATATAATCTAGAAAGGCAAACAAATGTATCTATGGATCGGTAGGGCTATTTTGGCAGGCGTGATGTCGCTTGCATCAATCGGTTTCGATGAAGCATTTCGTGAGATTGTGCGTGGAAAGATTCGCGCTTATCGTGAGAAAAAGGCTTCGCGATGAAGAATCCAATTCTAATGATGAGCCTAATGCTTGGTGTTGCCCTTGCGTTAAAGCTCGGTTCGGATAAGGAAGTTCGTGAAGCGGCTCGTGAGAAGTTCAACGATCTTCGGGACAAATTCTTCCCGAAGCAAACCAATTAAGAAAGACGGATAGAACAATGGGTAAATGGCTAGGTGGTGCGGTTCTGGGTGCTGTTGTTGCCGCTGCTACTGCGGCTGCTCGAGTCGCTTCGGAAGAGGGCATTCGAGAAGTTGTCCGTGAGAAGGTTAAGGATTGGCGAGCAGCTCGAGCTGCAAAGAAGATCAACGGATAATCCAAATGAAAAAGACCTTGGCTTCGGCAATGGTCGTTCTGATTAGACAGAGCGGAGAAATTGCTCTTCGTGAGCTAATTCGGGAGAAAATCCGAAACTGCTGGAAAAGCAGCAAATCGAAGAAAGTCGATAAGACTTCTGCATAGTCGGATATATAGATGAGCGTGAGACAATCAACAAGGTTAAAGAGGTATTAGAATGAAGCTTGAATCCGTACGGGGCCTTAAGGCCAATGTTTTTTCGTCGGTGGTCAACCAGCCCCAGTTTTTGGGTGCAAGCGCGGTACGTTCCAATTCAATGGGATTCCCGAGCCATATGTCGCTTGGTATCTCTAAGAAGGGAAATGAGCACGTTCTTGCTATCCGAGTATTCTCTCGAAATCCGCCGTGGTATAAGGCCGTTCTTGAGAGCATTAATAAGCTCTCTTGTGGCGAAGTTGATGTTCAGTTCTCTTCTATGCCTTCGGCTATCGATCCTCCGGCAATGTCATTTGCTGAGGGCGATGGTCCTGCTTGGCGTCGCGAGCGTACGCGTCCGCTAAAGATTGGTTTGAGCATTGGCCATGAAAACGTCACGGCGGGCACGCTGGGGGCCTTTGCTAAGGTGAATGGCAAGATCTGTATCCTCTCTAACAATCACGTTATGGCTAACTGTAATGAATCGAAGCCCGGAGATAAAATTCTTCAGCCAGGAAAGTATGATAAGGGTAATCTCGAGAAGGATGTTGTTGCCAAACTCCTGAAATTCGCCCCTATTAAGTCAAAGGGTAATTTGGTTGATTGTGCAGTGGCAGAGCTTGTCAGTGGCGAGAAGTATGATGCTGGTACTGTCGAAGGAGTTGGGAAACTTTCTGGAGTAGCTAAGAACGAGATCGAAATTGGAGAGGTCGTTCATAAGTTTGGACGTACTACCTCTACATGCCACGGTGTAGTGACTGCTGTAGAAATCGATTCGATTGGGATCGGTTATGGCGATAAACTCGGCGTTTGCTATTTCGATGACCAGATTGAAATTTGCAGTAAAGATGGGCCTTTCTCTCTCGGCGGTGACTCGGGAAGTGGGGTGTTGAATTCTAAGAATCAACTGTGTGCCTTGCTATTCGCAGGAGCAAATGGTGGAGGCAAATTCGGAAATGGAACGACTATTGTCAATCCCATTTCACATGTACTCAAGGCACTTGAGGCAGAGATTCTGTTCTAAGTAGTTTCTGTTTGTCTCGATATCTCGCCGTAATAGCGGGCTGTCGCGCAACGGTTCGTTTCTTAGCACAATCTAAGCAGTAAAGTTGGCATCGACCGTTCTTAGTTAAATGCAATTCAACATTGCAATCCTGACAAAAGAACGGTCGATGCCAATCTGTTATTAGGGCTTTCGCTATTGCTGCCTTACGTGGCATTGCAATCCGATTACCATCGTAATAAACAATCTCAAGAAACTTAGCGATATCCTCGCCGCTTTTTAGCGCCACTCTCCAATTTGGATTCGTGCTTGTAATCATACGATCCTCAATCTTCCTCGGACCGAAATTGCGCTCATAAGTAAAAGCGTTAATGCCCAAACTAGCAATAGCGGCTCGTAATCCTTTCTCAAACTTTGGCGCACTAGTATAGATTGCGCACTGCCTTTTCGTCTCGAAGCATTCTCTATCTTTGCGCCAGGTCTTACCAAAGCTAATTGACCCATCACCATCAAAACTTCCGCGAAGGAAATCTGGAAGATACTTCTCTGGCACAATTGGAAACTCTAATGTCAAGGATTTCTTTGGACCACATCCTTTAGATATGAACCATTCAGATAGCTCTTTGCACGTAAAGACTGCATCCCAGCAATTATTCTTCTGTATAAGGGCTTTGTTTGGGCTAATAGTATTAGTTATGATCTTTAGCCAATCATTGTCCTTACTAGTTATCGATACACATTTGCCGCTTTTATGAATGCATCCATCTGTCATAAAACTCCCCAGCAAGTAATAGCTGACATCATCTTCATTATAGAACGTCTCGAGATTGTACGTATATTTCTTGGTCATAGGCTTTTCTCTTTCATTTGGCTTCAACGAGTAGACTAACTACTTATCAACATAACCATTTTACCATCCCTTGTCAATAGGGGAGATTGGACTTTTATATGCGTCTTAAAGACCTAGTCAAGGGAACACGGATCATTTACACCCTTAACTCTAAAGAGGTGGTGTCGACCATCATTGAGTTTGATTCGAACAAGTGCTGCGTTCGTCTAAAAAACTCTGGTGGAAACTTGTGGTGGGAAGATTCTATTCGCCCTTGTCGTCCAGCTTACAATAGGATATAAGGTATTATCATGCCGCTAACAACTTCTAATTCTCCCATTGGCGCTCGTGTCCTTATTCCACTTGATAAGGATGGCGGTGTTAACTATTACGACCCATCCTCCGATGCTGGTTTCATTGTGGCAACAATCCTTTCAAAGGGGCGGATAGGCACTCGGAACGGCGAGAAGTACGCTGATTGCATATATGCGCCAACCTCAGACGACCTAAAGGTAGACCCAGCCATTAATATGGTTCGCTCAGCGAGCGGTATTCGATGTTATCCGGCCCTTAATCGAAGGTTTCTACAATGCAAATGACCACATATACTGCGCCCATTGGCACCCGCGTTCTAATCCCGCTTGATATTAGTGGGCTGATTGTTTACCATAGCGATCCTAAGCTTATAGATCATTCTTATTGCATTGCTACAATTGTAGCCAAAGGATACATTGGAATCCGTAAGGGTGAAAAGCGACCTGTGCAAAGTCCCGGCGTCGTTCACGACGATTATCTAAAAGTCGATCCTCTAATTGATTGGGCTCGTGCAGCGAGTGGCATTAGATGTTATCCTGCTCTTAATCGGAGATATCTTCTATGCTAATCTCTGCTGCCACAATTGGTTCTCGAGTCATAATTGGTCTCGACGAATGGAATAGCGTCACCGACTCTCTGAAAGAAGCTAAGAGCCTTATCGCCGTAACTGTTCTGCGTAATGGAACGGTAGGTATTCGACATGGAGAAAAAGGATGGTCTAGGTATCGTAATGTTCCTGGTCCTGATGAACTATTGACCGATCCTTTAATTGAGTCCGTTAGATCTGCTGCGAAAGCGGAATGCATTCCTGCTTTGAATCGAAGGTTCCTTAAATGAAGCTCAAAGATGTTCGTCCAGGTTCCCGGATTCTTATCGATCTTGTTGTCGGTAGGGATTTTTGTAATCCTCTTCAACGAGATATTGATTGTCAGGTAGTGGCAACATTTCTCAGAATTACAAGCGGCAAGGCATTTATTGGATTTAGAAAAGGCGAACGAGAAAGCGGTGGCGTTGTGCAATGCGTCTCTGGTGAGGATCGGATCGTAGATTCTTTGGTTGATGGAATTGATTTGCTTAAACCATCGACCCAATGTCAACCGGCTTATAATCGAAGGTTCCTCAGATGAAGCTCAAAGATGCCAAACCCGGTCAACGTATAATTCTGACGCTCAATCATTCTGATTGGCATTTTCCTTCTCACGCTATAAAGAGTCATTCCTCCATAGAGATTGTGGCAACTGTTATTGAGCAAAATGATGTTAGCAGTCCATATACCACCTTGGGTTTTCGTCAAGGCGAAAGATCTCATAATGGAAGTCGGATTAGTCCCAATGGACGAGAGTCAAAAATTGACTTAAGGGTCAATGATGTCTGCTTTGTTAAAAGCGAAACCCAATGCCAACCATCTTACAATCGTCGATTTGAAGGTCCATTATGCTAACCACCTCTAATGCTCCCATCGGTTCGCGAATGCTCGTACCGCTTTCGTGCGAGAATCTATTTGATTACGGAGCACCTCCTTTTAATCAGGGCTTTGTTGTTGTCACCATTCTTCCCTATTCGTATGTTGGTATTCGAAAAGGTGAGAAGCGTCCCAATTATTCATCTCCTGACATGAATCTTTCTTCCTATAAAAAGGATATTGCAATCGATCCCTTGATTGATTGGATGCGAAGCGCCTCTGATATTCGATGCTTTCCTGCCATGAATCGAAGGATGCTGCAATGCAATTGAAACAAGCTCCGGTTGGTGCCAAGGTAATAATTAGCAACGGCGGTATAGAAACGGTCGTTATCGTTGATCGTAATTGTGGAGATCCTAATTGTTGTCTTGCCGTAAAAACAGCCACTTTTGATCTGCTAACTCGGTGGTTACCCGTAATAACCAAATGTCGCCCCGCTTGGAATCGAATCAGATGAGATTAAGAGATGTTCCAATTGGATCTCGTGTCATTGTTAGAACAAACGAAGACGGTTCTCCTAATGAGGAGGGCAATTGTATTGTAATCGTGACCACCCTTATTTGTTTTCCGCCTAAGATAACCGTAGGCTTTCGCGACTCTGAAAGAAAGACCAAGATTAATTTCAGTTTGTCTTCTGATGAAATGAAACACGATCCGTCAGGGATTTCAAGTAAAGGGGTATATCTCAATTCTGAGACATTGTGTTATCCAGTCCTTAACCGAAAGACATTACCATGAAGCTTAAAGATGCGCCAGTTGGTTCTCGGATTCTTTTTAGCCCCGGACCTAACGATTACTGGTGTCAGGGTTATGGAATTAATAACTCTTCCGGCGTGGTTATTGGAACGATTGTTACAATCAACAATAAAGAAGGTTATCCTAAAGGTCCTGTGATTACTATCGGATTTCGTCATAATGAAAAACATGCCGGTATGCAAATGAAACCGACTTCCAGGGAACTGGTTATTGATCCTTTGATTGCGTCGGTCAATTTCTTCGTTGCAAATGTTGAAGTCTCTCCTGCTTTGAATCGGAGATTCCTATGCTAATCAAAGATGTCAAACCTGGATCTCGCGTTTTCATTCGCCTGACCAAAAGTGATTATGCCATCCCAATGGGTAGTGATATTGATTGTGATGTCATTGCGATTATGGTTGAGAATGAATTGGATAATACACCACCGCGAACGCGCATCGCATTTCGTAAAGGTGAAAGGGTTACACCACTTTATGTAGGACTTACTTTCCATTATACAGAGTTATATCCGACATATGATAGGGCGGAAATAATTAAGCCCGAGACCAAATGTGAGCCAGCATATAATCGAAGGTTTCTACGATGAACTTAAAAGACGTTAAGCCTGGTTCCCGCGTTTTCTTTTCTATCAAGAAGAAGGATTATGGAGTGGCAACTAGTTCCGATGAAGATTGCGATGTTGTTGGTACCATTCTTTCTCATGCATATGGCTATGTCCGAATTGGATTTCGCGTTGGTGAGAAAATAACACATGATTCATGCGGCGTTTGTTCGAATGATACGGATATAGATCCGCTTGTTGTTCGTCGTGATTACGTTAAGTACGATGTTGAATGGAAGCCTGCTTATAATCGAAGGATGCTGCAATGAGATTAAGAGACGCCCCAATTGGTTCACGTGTCTTTCTTCAATTGAGGAAGCAAGATTATGCGATGCCATCAGATAACGATCTTGATTGTAATATTGTGGCTACCGTTATCTCTTACGAGGATAATGGCACATCCAGAACAAAACCATATGTGCGAATCGCATTCTCTCAAGATGAAAGAAGGACTCCTGTATCAATTCCAACGACACCAGACAATCAAAAAGTCTATCCCCACCTTTCTGAACGAGAGTTCATTAAAGCTGATACTGAATGCCAACTAGCTTTTAATCGAAGGTTTCTACGATGAATACAAGTCAATGCAAACCTGGTGACAGGGTTCTTATGTATCTTTCCAAAGATGGAACGCATGCCTATGATTCAAGATTTGATGTGGGCAATGGATATGTTGTCATGACAATTATGGGGATTCAAGCCGGATCTGTTGTTTTAGGAGTTCGAAAAGGTGAAAGAGGATCTCCTTTTGTACTTAGAAGTCAGGACCTTATGAAGCAAGAATTGCTGAAGACTGATCTATTGGTTGATCGGGTTCTTTTTAGGACGAATGCCATTTGCCATCCTGCTTATAATAGAAGGGCGCTCCAATGAAATTGAAGGACGCTAAGATTGGAGATCGGGTTCTAATCGATGTCAAATCAGACGATTATCAAATTGTTACTCCGGTAAATCCGGCTTGTGGATTTCTTGTCGGAACAAAAATCTCTAATGACGGAGATGGGTACCTAACCATAGGTTTTCGCATTGGAGAAAAGTCCGCCAATAAATTGCATGTTTGGCCGGAGTATCTCAAAATAGATCCACTTACCCAGTACATCAATTGGTTCAAACCAGAGACCATTTGTTATCCCGCCAAAAATCGACGATATCTCGCATAAAGGAAAATCCATCATGACCACGACGACCAAAGTTATCTCCAAGCACGTAACCAAAGAACAAGCCCAGAAAGCCAAGGAGAAGATGAAGGTGCAGCTCTCTTCTCTTAAGGGAATGTCTCTCGGTATTGGGAAATCCGGCGATGATTATGTCATTGCCGCACGCTTTAAGGAAACTCCGCCTGCCGGTTCAGTTCCGAGCGCAATCGATGGTGTCTCTATTGAAGTTCAGGTGACCGGAGAAATTGAAGCGCAAAACAAGGTACATATCCCGCTTTCAACAGAAGGTTCCTAAAATGAATGTCCTGGCTGATTTTCCACTTGGATCTCGCGTCCTAGTTTCTCGAGAAGAGCTTAAGGTTACAGGCTACTCCTGCGATTATCCATTTCTGGTCGTTACTGTTGTTGAAGGCGGTGGTGCCTATAGCGGAATTGGTTTTCGTGAAGGAGAGGCTATGACAAATAATCGTTGCGGGTGGAAATCGCTTAGTGATAAGAAGGTTAAGAACGGCGCCTTTATGATTCCAGGTATGAAATGTATACCTGCCTATAATCGAAGGATATTGCAATAGGATCCAATATCGAACTCCAATTCCTTAAATCAATCGTCAAAATCAAGAAAGCCAAATCCAAATGTTCTACTGCGAAGTTCTCAAGAAGTTCTCCAAGCCCGGTGAGAAGCTCAATCGTATCGTGACTCACATTCGTAAGCGCGTCTATACCAAGCGAATGCGTAATGAAGAAACAAAGCAAATCGAAGTCTTTCATGTCGCCGAAGGCGTCGAGATTGTCAAAGAGATTAATGCCAGCAAAGATGGCGCAGAGCTTTGGGAGAAGCTTAATCCTAATGGTCCGGAGATGATTTATGAGTAGCGGCAATTATGTTGAAGTCCATGTCGAAGATTCAATGGCACATGCGCATACTTTTGGAATGAATAGCATGGAAGCGATTCCGTCGCCTCCCAAGGATCCAATGGCATACGTTCATACTTTTGCCGTTGGCGGATTTCTAATCCTGTCTTTCATTCTGGCCATTGTCTTTTTCTTTGCCTGTTAAAAGATCATGAACCACATACCAACCATTGATTTCTTCTGTCAATCTTCGTTCATTCCGCACGATCATAAACTCATTCAGAAGAGATATATTGGTACTTCAAAAGCTGGAAGACAACAGTTTGTTATGTGTTGTCAGGCATATATGGATTCGGATTTTAACGAAAGAGGATGGGCAACAATCCGCTATATTTGTCAAAGCGGATGCAATCATCTTAAGTGTAGGATTTCCAAATGAAACGACCCAAGTACTACTTTGATTGCTCTAAGACTCCGTCGAACTATTGTTCGTACAATGCCAAACATAAGCCAGAGACAATGAAGGAATACACCGCCATCTCTGAGAGAGGTAAAGAGAGGCTTATCTTGGTTTGTGATTGGCATTTCTTCAATCATCTATCTTTTGGCTGGCGAGGAGGAATGGTATTAGCATTAAACGTTTGCCACGGATGTAATCATACCACTTGTCAGGAGCTAATTCAATGAAGCGTCAATTCTATTTTGATTGCGCAAAGAGTGCCGGTTCTTGTTGTCTTGGAACGGAATCAGAATCTCACTCTCCAGAATCAATGAGGCCGTATATCGCTACCAATACTTCTGGTGAGAAGAGACTGGTTAATGTCTGCGAATCTCATTACCGTTTTAATACAGTTAGATATGGTTGGCGTGGTATGGAGCCGGTCTCTAATTTATGCTTTGGATGCAATCACGTTGCTTGTCAAGATCTCATTAAGGGAATGCGGCTATGAAGATTCACTTCAAATGCAACGATGGAGTCACCTCGTGTACCAGGAGATCGATTCATCAAGAAAGTTCGATGAAGAGATATATTGCTGGAGGACCTCCTATTGAGCAGCGCTCGCAGTTTCGAAACTTCGAGCTGGTAGAGGTTTGTGATCCGCATTATGCGAGGCATTTGGAATTTGCATGGACAAGTATGGTTCTTGCTTGTCAAATTGGTTGTAATCACCTTAGATGTCAAGAGGCTTACAAATGAAGATTCATTTTAGATGTGATGGCAATTCTACGGTTTGTTCTTCTAATCGTGAGCATAATGCTTTGACTATCAAAAGATATATCGGCAATAATCCGGGTGGCAGAAACTCTCCTTATGCCAATGAGCTTATTGAGGTTTGTGATTGGCATTTTACCAATCATAAAGACCTTGGCTGGAAGAGTATGGTTCTTGCTTGCAAGATAGGGTGTAATCATATCGCTTGTCAAGAAGCCTATACAACAAATAAGGATCTATACAACAAATGAAGATTCATTTCAATTGCAATAGCACCGTATATTCTTACTGCCGTACTAAGAAAGAACATCAGGCAAGTACCATTAAGCGATATTTCCATCCAACGTATGATGGCAATTATCAATTGATAGAGATTTGCGATTTTCATTTCGGTCGTGCAAAAGAGTTAGGGTTGCACAACCTTATTCTCTCTTGTCAAATTGGTTGTAATCACATTCGTTGCCAGCAAGCATATAAGTGAAATGGAAAAGAGCAGCACAAGAAGAAAGAAGACAATCAATGCATCAAATTGGTGATCATGTCCGATATATCGGAAATTCGCTCCAGCGTCGTGGAATCAAGAAGGATTCAGTTGGCGAGGTAGTTTCTAAGGTTGAGAATACAGATGGTGTCGTATGTGATTTCGGTGGCGATAGCTATATCATTGCCCCTGCAAATCTCGCGCGCCACGTCTATAAGCAAGAAGGTCCGCAAGTAGATCATCACATCGTTCGTAAATGGGCGGTTGATGAAGATGGAAATAAGAACAAGAAGAAGAAAGGAACGGCAGCAAATGAATAAGAAGGATATGTTGAAGTTGTTTATCGCAGGAGTTCTCATGTGGTCGGTCGCGAAGAATGTTGGTCTCGTTAACAAGAAGGTAGGATAAAGTCATGAGCAAAGAAAACCGTAAGCCGCTGTATGTTGTCATTCTCAAGAATATTGCCAAGGTTGTTGCCAATCGCCTCGCTCTCGATCTGGTCGATGCTGGTTTGAAGAAGATCATTGGAAACAAAGGAACGAAGTAATGAACGTCATCGTCTACGAAGTTCGAGATCCTGATGGTCTCATTCATCTCGAGACTCTTTCTGAGGAGGAGTCTCATCAATTTGCTCGCAGGTATTACCAGGAATATCAGGTAGCTTGCACAATTGATGAGGTGACTCGAGCCATTACGGATCATCGTGTCAATTGATATTAGGACATCTAACCATCTAATGGCGGATCTTCTGCAAGTCGCAATTGATGATCAGTGGTCTGGCGAAAGCAATATCGACTGCCATTGTCATCCTAAGTATGTTGCGGCTTGCAAAGAGTGCAATGTTCGTGAATACGATCATCATAACCCATATACTGCTAATGAGCACAAGGAAGATTGTAAGCGCCTTCTTCTAATCAAAGAGGTACAAGCATATCTTCGTGTCGAGAACATCCTTCTCGAAAAACAAGGCGAAGAAACCATTTGGTTTCAAGATGATGAGTGATTATCCTGATATCCTCATCGCCTTTGTCTTCTCACTAATCATCGGCTATTTTCTCTATAGAGACAAGGAATAATCAAAATGACATCGACACGACCCTGGAATTGGTTCATGACCGATCCAAACTTTCTCGGCTATTCGACACACGTCTGGTCAGCGGCCTTTCTAACCTCACTCGGTTTCATCTTTGGTGGAATCGCCGGAGCTTGGATCGCCCTTGTTCTTATGATGGTCTTTGCTTTCGTCAAAGAGTTTTGGTATGACGCGAAGCACGAGCCCAATCAAACCCTTTGGAATAACATCTGGGATACCGTTTTCTATTTCGGCGGATGCGTTCTGGCAATGGTTATTGTTTATCTCCACGTGCTGCTATGAAACCTATTAAGGATACTGAAAAGTATATCGCTCTTGTCAATAAGATTGCCCAGAAGATTTTGTATGAGCTGGAGGTTATTACACAAGAAGCTCATAGAGATTATCCAGAATCAAAGGCAGATTATTCTGCCTTTGATGATGAGGATCTTGTCTATGAGATGTTTTTCGGAGTAGCACATAAGATTATAGGAACGGTCGTCCTTGACAATTCCAAGAAGACACCTTATAAAGATGATGCCTTTTGGCAGTCTATCATTGGGAATTGTTTCAAACCACGTCTTAATTTCAATGGTCGATATCGAAAAGAGAAGTTTGAGGATTTTGCTGAGGCTTGTCTTTTGACCGATGTCCATAGTATATACAACACTATGGCACCAATTCCATTTGATTACGAGTTTCATGATAGGGCCGGGTAAATAATATGCCAAATAGAGTCTTTCTAAAAGAAGCGTCCGATGCCGATAGATTCGACAAGCTCATTGATGAAATGAAGGATGTTCCTCTTAAATACACCGAGAGGCTTCGCTCTTACCTTCCTTTCATTAAGTCTGGTTTTATGACTCCGCTGAATGCAATGGAATTGGCAGCTCCGCTGCTGGATGAAAAAGAAGTTGCGACTAAAGACAAAGCGGTTAAAATCCCGATGGGAATGGCGAATGTTCCGCCTAAAAGGCACCCGCCCCGTTGTGAGCTTGATTATTATTACCTGGACAGGCTTAAAGAGTGCAAAGAGTTTTAGTACTCAGTGGCATCAATATTAGGAGAATCAAAAATGGCACTCGTTGCATGGCCCGAAATAGTTTCCTTCCATAACATCAGGAAGTACGCACACGCTCATCCCGAGATCCTTAATGGACAAAGCAAGGTGTCTTATCGCAGCAAAAATAAATGCCATGGTACAAATGCAGCAATTCAATGTCATGCCGATGGTCGCGTCATTTGTCAAAGCAGAACCACTGAACTAATTAATGGTGCCGATAACAATGGCTTTGCTTCCTGGGTCAAGGCTAACGAGGCATATTGGCAGATCAATATGCTCAATGAGAACAATCTTAGATCTGATCTCGTTATCTTCGGTGAATGGTGCGGGTCTTCTGTCCAGCATGGTGTGGCCCTTTCTCAATTGCCAAACAAGATCTTTGCTGTCTTCGGAGCCAGATCGCTTCTTGTTCCCGAGACATTCATCTCTGATCCGATTACCCTTTCTATGTTGGTCAGAGACATTCCCGGAACTTATGTTCTTCCTTGGTACAAAGAGATCGAGATTGATTGGGCTGCTTCGCCCGAAGATCTCAATAAGAATGTCGAAACCATCAATCAATGGGTCAAAGAAGTAGAGACAAATGATCCGTGGGTCGAGGCGACATTCGGAATTAAGGGCATTGGCGAGGGGATAGTTTTCTATCCAAGCACCACATCTCATCTAGGATGGACCGCTTTCACCAATTTGGTATTCAAAGCCAAGGGCGAAGCTCATAAGAACATTAAGACATCTTCCCCGGCACAAATTGATGCGGCAGTAGCCTCTTCTATTGAGGCTTTTGCGGATATGGTTTTGACTCTTGCTCGTCTTGAACAAGGCGTTAAGGCGACATCGTCAGACGGTTCTTTATCGTATGATACCAAGAGTCTCGGTAAGTTCATTGGCTGGATTGGGAAAGACATTGTTAAAGAGACTCAAGATGAGTTGGAAGCTTCGGATCTGACCTGGAAACAAGTTCAGAGAACGATCGAAGATCGAACAAGGAAGTGGTTTTTAGGAATGGCGAAGGGGCAATAAAATGGAATACCTCAAACTTATTCCTGGCGATCAGGTTATTTTGGGACGACACTCAATCATTGATGGTAAAGGAATGTACTCCGATTTTTGGGGAGGCTCGATGGATCCGTTTGTGGGAACAAGGGCAACAATTAAGTCATTTGCAAGGTTATGCCCAGATGTACAAATACCTTGTTATTACATAGATTATGGACCCGCATTTTGCGCCTGGCGCATTTCTGACATGACCATTATCCCAAACAAACGGATCATGAACAATCCCTACTTCTGGGCTAAACGATTGGGACATAAACTTCCACAAGGGATCTATTGAGATGGAATATCTGAAGCTCCAACCAGGCGATAAAGTTATTCTTGGAAGGCATAGTTATACACCAAATGGTAATGCCAACTGGTCTCCAGAAATGGATCAATATGTCGGTACTGAAACCTATATCGCATTCTTCTCTGAATTAGATACTCCTTGGAACGACGTAATTCCGCTTTATAAGGTAGTAGCTGATAACAAAGATTGGCATTGGCGAATATGCGATATGATCATCATTCCAAATCTCCGTAATATCAATCATCCGTATTTGACTGCTAAACGGCAAAATAATCTGCTACTTCCTATGCATTAAGGAACGAATATGGAATACTTGGAATTGCTACCAGGCGATAAGGTTGTCATCAAAGGCAAGCACCCAATTGCCAATGGTCATTGGTGCGAATATCCTATGGATGAAACCGTGGGTAAAACAACAACAATCGAAAAGTATGTCGGTCATGCCTCTGTGAGAGCCTCTCCTTCCTATTATACTACCATCTTTGTTGACAAGGGTTGCGGGCAGTATTACTATCGTATGGGTGATTTTACAATCCTTCCCAATATGCGCAATATTAACCATCCATATTTCTGGGCTAAGAAGCTGGGCAAATTACCAGCAGGGATGTATTAATGGAATATCTAAAGCTGCTCCCTGGCGATAAGGTTATCATTGGAAAACACCCTGTTAAAAACTCCCATTGGCTTCCAGACAGAATGGATATGTATATTGGGCATACTACAGCAATTAAAGAGCGCTCACATGCTGGCGGAGATTTTCCCGCACCGTCATATTACATTGCTCTGAAGCTGGATCCTGATCACGGACATTACTATTACCGTATGGGAGACCTCACCATTCTTCCCAATATGCGTAATATCAATAACCCTTATTTCTGGGCCAAGAAACTGAACAAGCTCCCAGAAGGAATGTATTGAGGAACGAAATATGGAATATCTTGAACTCATTACTGGCGATAAGGTTATTGTCAAAGGAAGGCACGACAAGGTTAACTACCATTGGATGGGTGGTGATTATAAGGGAAGCATGGGTAAGAGTGTTGGTAAAGAGTTTTTGGTTGTCTCGAAGAGCCTGTCGGTAGCTCGAGGCAGCGATGGAATTGAAGGTGTTCCCTGTTATATTCTGAGCGATGGTTTTGGTTGTTATTTCGCCATCTCCGATTTAACCATTCTCCCAAACAAACGCAATATCAATAACCCATATTTCTGGGCTCGACGTCTAAACAAATTACCTGCCAATATGGCTTGAAAGTCAAACCAATGAAGAAGAATCGATTGACCAAAGTTCAACGACAAGCCCGCTCGCAACGTAGAACGGCAACAAAGGCTGAGTTGTTTGCCAACAAGATCAAGAATGCTTTGCGCCTTGCGCCAAAGAAAAGCCTGATGAACAAGTTTGTCGAGGAGGCAAAGGAAGAGATTGCGCTCGAAAACTCCGGCGATTCTGACAAGTTTGTATTGGAACCGATGCAGATTGTTGCTGACAAAGAGACTCCGTCAATCATTGTGAAAGGTCGTTCAGCGGGGGCGACAACAATGCACGCGGCGGAAACAAAGTATCTGCTTGACAAGATCGAAAACGGGATTAAGGACAATGAAAAAGAATCGGTTCATCAATAAGACTCATCGCGATGCCCTGGGATTGAAAGTCCGAAAGGTCGAACACCATAATCGTGGTGGCGCCCATCGTGCTTTCATTTATGAGGAAGAAGACAATGAAGAGACCAATCGATCCGAAGACTCTGGGATTGAAGGAACCGAACAAGTTCATTCAGAATAAGGAGCGAGCCTTTATTGATCTGGTCCCAGATTCTAAGATTCGCCTTCAAACTTTGGTCGATGCTTGGAATAAGATCGTCAAAGATCTTCCAGAGAATCATAATCTCATTGATGGACCTTATGTCAAAGAGATAAGTCAGTATGGAAATCCACATATCGAATATACAGTCGAAATTGAGAATCCATACTTTGAGAATGACAAAGCTAATTATGATAGGCAGGTCTCCATATATCTAAAAGCTCAGAAAGCCTTTGATATAGAACAAGAGAAGAAGTCCTCATCTAAGGCCTTATCAATCGAAGATCAGATCGTTTGGGCAGAAGCTCACCTGGCTGAATTGAAAGCTAAAAAGGAAGAGCTATGTTGTGGTTAGCATAAGAAGTATTCATCTCACCAATAAAGGAACAAGAACAAATGGTAATCAATAGCTTTCGTCTCAATCTGACACTTCCCGGCCAGCGTATGGCGATTGCTCGAGACATCCTCGTTCAATTGAAATCCAAGCTGTTTGTTCCTGATGAAGGAAATACCGTTGATCTTTCCAAACCTTGGTTTACTAAGCGAGATAAAGATCCTCGTCGTCTTTTCAATATGCTTACATCGACGCGTAGTCTTTTGACTTGTGATGTAGATGTTCTTGGCGCTATATTTCTCTCTATCGTTAAGCTTTCTGAGATGGATGTTGAGGCAACCGAAGATTCTGATCCTGACGGTTTCTTTATACAGGATATTGAAGAGCTCGTGAATGAGATTTTTGACTGGGATCAGATTCGCCTCATCGAAATTGCGTTTGAGGGTGGGATTGGTCTCTTCATTCCAAAAGATGATGATGAGAAGGTGGCCGCGGCCCTTTATCTCGGTGTCTCGAGTAAAACGGTATTGAAGACCATTGCGCAGAACATTCTCGATAATAAAGGCATGTTTAAGCTTCCGGACGATCCTGACGAGATCGAAGAACTCCTCGAGTCATACTACGATGAGATTGAGCCTAATATTGAGGGCGAGGATTATGATGACATTGGCGGAGACTGCGAAGATTTTTGTCTTTGCGATAAATGCGCGACTCTCGAAGATGAAGGCGAAGATGTTTGCGATAATTGTGGAGACGTAATCTGTTCCTGCGAAGAGTGTGATGACTGTGGTAATTCAGTTTGCTCCTGCGACATTTGTGATGACTGCGGACATGCGGTTTGCTCTTGCAATCAATGCAATGATTGTGGAGAACAAAGTGTTTTCTGTAGTTGCGAAGAAGACGAAGAAGACGAAGACGATTGTCCCGATTGCGGAAATGTAGTTTGCTCATGCGTATTCTGCAATGGCTGTGCAGAGCTGGATTACAATTGTGATTGCGAAGAGGAAGAGGAAGAGGATGAATAATCACGATCTTCGTAAGGAGATGGGTTATTCTACCTTTCGATATCTGCTTTTCAATTACTCCTGGTTCATTTCGCCAATTCTCGTTTTCGCAGCAATCCTCTTCGGATATCTATTCTTGCGATGAATTCATACCAAATGATCCGCATAAAGACAATGGTCGAAGGTAAATCCGTGAGAACCCTCTTCAATTTCTATTCCAACAACTGGATTACGATCTGGGAAAGTCAATCTCTCGATTCTAATTCTCTCGCGCAAGCTGCGAAAACGCATCTGCAAACCTGCATCTCGCTTCAAACTAAGAAAGCAAAAGACAATGACCAGCAAAGAACTCCTCAAGCAAATCATAATGAACCCAGTAATGGAGAAACTCCACAAGAAGCTGAAGCAGTTGTCGAAATTGGAGGAAACGAAGTCGAAGCAGAAAACCAAGCAGCCGAAGCGCCGAGCAGTCTCTAAAGCTAAGCATAAGGTCGAGGTTTTGATTGCGCGAAATGCTAATCCTCGGCGAGTTAAGCGCGCTCAAAATCGTGTCATTTTCCGTGAAACAGCAGAAGCTAATCGAAAGGCTCGATTTCTCGAGACACAAACATGAAAGCTTCTCTTGAAATAGTAGATAACCAGGCAGATATTCTCTATGATCTCTCTCATGTCTTTCCGCGTCCTGATGACGCGTTCTCAAAGATGTGGAAAGCCTATCTTCAATCTGTTGGGTGGACGGAAGAAGAATATGATCAAGAACTCTTCAACAAGGAATAGAACAATGCACTATATGTATTTGAGGGACCAAAATCAATTTCCACATAGCTGTCTCGCTTTTCAGGTAGACTGGAAAGCCAACGTCGTTTCCTACGGTATCTCTACCGTTCATCCATCGGATAAGAACACCTCTTACAATAAGGCCCATGCCCGTGATCTTGCCGTTGGACGAATGGTAAATCAGAATCGAAAACTTCAGCTTGTCGAGAAATGTAGCTCCATTCATGACATCAGGTGGTCTTTGATGTCAGCCATCTCTCAGGATAAAATGCTCCCCAAGCGTGTTCGCAAGTCGGTTATTAACTGGCTCATTACGAGTGATGAAGCCATTCCGGCTCCACCTCCGACGGAGCGCAAAATTTCCGAAGATGCAAGTTCTTCGGACCCTCTCGGCTCTTCTAATGACTTCGAAGAAGAGCTGTATTAAGGATCCAAATGAATCTCATTGATCTAGAAGATCTGCTTCACGAAGCGCTCGACGAAGTAGCTCCAAGTTTCTCGGTTGTCGTTCGTAAAAACCGAGAAGTGATTGTCGTCCTCTCTCTTAAGGAAGGGGAAGATGGAGAGCTTATTGATATGGATGAGGAAATTGAGGAGGATGATGATCCACCTCTAGGATTGGAAGAAGAAGACGAAGACGATGTTTGATTTTGAGCGGCTCGAAAGCTTTTTCAAGCTGAACAAAATCCCTCTTGCCGGGAAGATGGATCTCTTCCCGGAAGAGGTTGAAAGTCTTTTTATAGCCGCTTCCAATCAAGACCAATCATTTGGTGGCTTCATTCTTCTAAGCGTTCTCAATATATCGAGAACCGGAATTACGACCAATTTCGATTCATACGATGATTTGTATGAGGCATATTGTGCTTTCATGACCGGCTATCTACACTTAAGGGCGTGATTCAAATGGAATCTAAGAATCGGCACTATTGCCATGATTGTGGCAAGCCAGTTATCAATAAGGTTGGAATTGTTTGGTACTCCATAAACGAGATATTGATTTGCCTTTCTTGTGCAAATAACCCATATTACGCATCAAGCTTAGCCGCTCATTGGTCCGAACGAAACGGTAGTTTCATTACCAGCAAAGTCAGTACCCGGCCACAACATTCCATTCGTTGGAACTATCCTTACTCGAGGAGTCATAAGCTTTGAAACAATACTGCTGCTATGAGTGTGGCATTCCCGTTAAGGACCTAGAAGATCGTACTCCGAGAGCTAATGAGGTGTTCATCTGCGAAGCCTGTTGTCACCAGAATCATTCTGTCTACTCAGAAGCTCTTGCGTCTAGGAATGGCGTTTTCCATACATCCGAACAATACGGAACGCGTCATTATCCACGTTGGAATTATCCGACCGTTCGAAGCGCCACAATAACGTAAATCAAGGTTCATCGTCATGGCTAAGAAGCTAAAGAAGCGCAAGAAACCAAAGAGAAGAAATCCTATGGCTCTTCCTGCCAAAATGAAAACGGGCGGTGGACCGCATACGAATAAAAGCGAGAAGCGTGAAAAGGAAAATCACAATCCTGATTTCGAGGAGAGCGACAAATGATCAAGGTCAAGCTATGGGTTTATACTGAGAGTGGTGGAGACGGATCGGTTATTGTTCGCCATTTCAACTCGGCGGAAGAAGCTGATGCCTTTGCCGAAAATGATGAAGATAGGTTTTGCGAAGACATCTATGCGGTAGAATTGCAAATCGATGAATTGACTGGCAAGCTTCTTAACCCCGATGTAAAGGATCGTTAAATGTCCACCGTTAATCAAGAGATTATCGCACCAGCCATTAAGCTCACAATACAAGAACTAAGCATCGTCAATTACTGTTCTGGCAAATCTCAGGTCCCTTATGAGGAGCTTGCTCAATTCTCCAAGGATCCAATAACGGTTAAGCTTCGAACCATTCAGAAATCGGTCTCGGATCTCAAGAAGAAATATCGAGACGCCAATCTAACTTTACCATTCAATTGCTCATTTACTCAATTGGTAAAGAAAACTCAACGTACCGCCACTATAGGCGATTTGATTAAGCAAAAACTAAGCGTTCCCCCTGCTCCTGTCGAACAAAAACTGGTTCAATTACGGGTAACTCGTGGTGGCAATCGGGTTACGGCAGATAACATTCTTCCCGATGCTCACATTGATTTTAAGCTGGAGCCGCTATATAAACGTGTCCGAACTAAATCTGGCACCATTAATCTTTCGGACAATGAATGGGAGCTCTTTACGTTCCTACATTCCAATGTAGATAAGACAATCTCTATTGAGGAGATGAAAGATGTTGTCTATAAGAACTTTGGTAGCAAGACCCCTGCCGGATGGGCAGATTCAATTAAGAGAACGCTATCTAAGCTTCGACGAAACATTCACGAATTGAAAACCCAAGAACGTCTCATGACCATCATTGGAAGTAATACGACATATTACCTCCTCAAATGATAAGGTAGCATAAAATGACTGATAAGCCGCAACAATATCTCACCATCTCTGAAAAGGTTTCACTTCCATCTGATCCAACCGTAGCGGATATTCTTCTTGCATTTGAGAATCTCAAATTGAAGATACCAGATCTTCAATCTAATGAGACCCAATTGGTAGATGATGGACATTGGTATGAGTCGGGCGATCATTGTTCCGAACTTGTGCTTTCGGTCAATCGAACAATTGAGAATCCTAATTACCATACCGAGATGGAGCAATATCACGTAGACGCTGCGCTCTATCACAAAAACCAACTCGAATGGCAATCGATGCACGATAAACAGCTTATGGCGGTAGTAGCCAAAAGGGAATACAAGGAACGATCTCATCGTGAGCGCCTTGTTAAATACCGAGAATCAAACCCCATTCAAACAGGAATTATGTCATGTCAATAGAACTTCATATTGCAAATCCCGACGTCACCGATGGTAATCTCCAGATTTCCTGGTGCGTCTCTCCAGACGTTCTCGCATCACTAAATGAACGAAAGATCAAGAATCCGGTCCTTCTTATCGTTTCTTATCCTGATGGTGAGCGATATAGTCCTAACAAAGAACATCGTCAGCTTGTCCTGCTCAAGGATCTGATTACGTATATTCAAATTGCTCACTCTGGTTCCAACAAGATTGTTGGGCTACTTACCGATGATGACGGTCTTAAGGCTGCTAAAAAATGGTGGCTCAAACGTGATTATTCTGGATGGTATAGAACTCCCGTTCTAAATGTCGATGGTTCGAATTATAACGAAGACACCATTATTCGTCATGGCGCGGAGTTTTTTGCTCCGATGCTTTCTGTTGATGTTCCTGCAGGAGCCTTTGCCAAAGAACCAGCTCAATGGGAGAAGAATTGGGTCAATCACTTCTTCAAGACTAATCCAATCGATCAATGTGCATTTAGACGCAGGCGTTTTTTCGCCTTCGGGATTCAACCGTTCATCATTGCACTCATGACCATTCTGCGTCTCGTTCCGACGCTTTGGTCTCTTCTAATCGGATCTCGTACTTTTAGTCTGAATTATCTTCTTCATCCAATTCGATATCAAATGGTTGATGCAAGCGAGCTTTTTGGCAAGGGAAACATCTTCTTTCCCAAAGAAGAAAATCAAACGGGCACCTGGAGAGATTTCGTCCTTCTCCCTTTGATGCCCGTTATTTTTATTCCTCTTGCCCTCATCATTTTTGCAATCACCTATTGCAATATGTGGATCATGATGATGATTACAATTGTTATAGTGGCAATTTTCGCGTTTTTAGGGCCGAAAGTCTTCGGTTATATCAATACCTTGTTGAAAGCAAGGATGGATCGTTTCCAGGCTTGGTATCTCGATAAGAATGAGCTTCCCCTCATTACTTGTTCTCCAGGCAAGAAACTCAACTGGGATAACCTTCCATCGAAACACAAAACCATTCGACTTCGGTTCCAAGAAATCAAAAGCCGCGTCTGTCGTCCGTTCTCTCGGTGAAACCCTATGACCACCAGCATTCTTGTGCTGGTGGTCATCCATATAATGGAGAAATTCAATGACCAGCAATGAAGAGAAGAATCTCCATATCGTGATATTGGTTTTTATGGGTATCTTGTTCTATGATTGGGTGCTATATCTCACCATCGTCTCTTGTTGGACGATTTACGAAGTCGCGCATTTCTTCGTTGATTACTTGGTTTCAATTGGGAAGCAATACGTTTCCCTTATCAAATATGAGCACGATTATGAAAAAGCCAAGCGTCAAACTTAAGATCATTGATATGAATGATGCTATGGAGAATCCTAAGGTTCTCGCATCATTAAAAGAGCTTACGTTGTGCGGGTTATCTGGTATGCAATTGACTCTTGACAGATACGAGGATATCCTTGTCCAAGGCGAAGAGATTAGAGGCAAGGCCATCGTTGCTTATTCTGGGGCAATTCTAATTGCCTGGGGATTGCTATCTTGGGAGCCAGATGATGAAGTCGTTGATTTTGATTCGAGTCTTGGCGTCTATTTCCAGATCTTTGTTGATGGGAATTATCGTCGCCAAGGAATTGGAACCAAACTCTTGGCTCGAGCCAGAAAGATTATAGGCTCCAAGGAGCGCCTCAATGTTTCTTGTTGGAGCAATGGAGCGACCGCTTTCTATCGAAGTAATCAGGACCAAGACCTGATTGATCTGTTTGATGTTCTTGAAGAAGAATGATGTCAATCAAAAAGAGACCACGTCCACGTAATCGCTTTATGCGGAAAATGTTTGATGGTGGCAGATGTTTTTGTGCTTACTGCCAAGAAGAACTTTACCCAGAGACAGCAACCATTGATCATGCCACTGCTTTAACTCTTGGCGGAAGAGACAGACCATCTAACTATCTCTTGGCATGTTATCCTTGTAATCAAGCTCTTGGAAGAGAAATTACAATGGCTCGCAAACTGATTAAGCACAACTGTAATCAATGTCATCAACTTCACTCTAAGCAACCGTGTCCATTAACGAAGAAGAAGGAAGAAGATCATGCTCGAACTACTCAATGAAGACATCTTTAACCAGATCGACAAGGCTGACGCCATTACTATTCCGACCAACTGCACTCTTTTGGAAAATGGAACTAACCCAATGGGCGCCCTTGCTGGAGCTGCCGCTCGTCGCTGGGAAGAAGTTCCTGAGATTTATGGTCTCCTTTTGAGCATTACGCCCAATGTTCCGTGTATCCTTGGCTATATTAGCCGGGACGATCATAGCAATTTCATTTCCGTCTTCGATGATCTGGAAGGAGTTATTCCTGGTGAAACCCATACGGCGCTCGTAGCTTTTCCGACAATGGAAGAGATTACCGAGGATGCTGACCTGGGGTTGGTTATTCGTTCAGCCAAGCTTCTTGTTGAGATGGCGAATATCTTTGGCTGGAAGAAGATTTATGGCGGAAGATTTGGATGTGGTGTTGGGGGCTTATCGTATGAATTACAAGTTAGGCCAGCCCTATCAACGATCTTTGATGATCGATTCATTGTAATGCACAAGGAGCCCAAAGGAATGAAGGCAATTGATTTGTCTTTCATTGGCGCGACGACATCCGGCCCGATGGAAATCAATGCCTCGAATTGATTTGGTTGTCTTTGATATTGCAGGGACTACCCTGCAAGACAATGGCGATATCGTCAATAAGGCTTTTCAGAAAGCCTTCAATGAGTTCTTGGTTTATCCGACTCCATCCGAAATCAATTCGGTAATGGGGTTCGATAAGCCAGAGGCAATTAAGACCATCCTTCAGATTAAGGGAGTCCGAGATCAGTTTCTTGTTGAGGCCATTCATAGCAGCTTCCTTCAATCAATGATTGCCTACTATAAAGACAACGCAATTGAGATTGAGGGAGCTTCAGAATGTTTCAAGAAGCTTCATGAGATGAATATCAAAGTGGCAATGGATACGGGATTTAGTCGTCCCATTGTCAATACCATCTTTGAGAAAGTGCAATGGGGTAAAAACGGATTGGTAGATTCAGTCGCGTGCCCGAACAACTCTATTCGTGGTCGCCCACATCCCGATATGATTGAGTCGATCATGAAAGAGCTTGCAATCGAGGATCCGTCTCACATCATGAAAGTAGGAGACACTCCTTCAGACATGCAAGAAGGGCATAATGCTCAATGTGGATATGTTGTCGGAGTTACCTCGGGATCTCATTCGGAAGAGCAGTTGAAAGAAGTTCCGGGGAAACATACGACGGTTTTGTCGATCAGATCAATTCCTATGTTGATTGAGGAATTGAAATATAACGGTTAGGATTCTTCCAATGTTGGATATGTTCGAAGTAGCAATAGACGCCGCGCAGCTTGGTTCCAATTTGGAACGTGGGTTCGTTTTAGGCGCGGCAGGAGTAAGAAAGGATGGCACCATTGTCACTTCCAAAAATGGTGCCGTTCATTCTACCTCATCCCATATCTTTCGTTCAATTCCCTCTGCACATGCTGAGGTACGTCTTTGTCGTAAGCTGGGAAATGGCGGAGAGGTTTATGTTGTACGCCTTTCTAAACGAGACGGATCGTTGGTAATGAGTCGTCCTTGTTTTACTTGTAGACAAATAATGTCCTCTCGTCATGTCAAAAAGGTTTACTACTCAATCAATTCACATCAATATGGGGTCCTCAGTTTGGAGAGCGATCGAGACGTGGTCTACGATATGTGAATTGCAAAAGATTGCGCGCCCCTTGACATTGCCACGAAAGGTGGTTAGATTGTATGCTCACTGAAAAAATCCCATTTGCCTACCTTGGCCCTGAGGTAGATCGTCTGACCATTTTGTCAGTTCTATCTGATACATTGGAAGATCGCAGCCTTTTTCTATCTCATCAAGAGGAATATCTCAAAGCGTGCGGATGGACGGTTAAAGAGTATGAAGATGAGCTTATCAATCGTATCAATGCTAATTGGCATAGCCCAATGAACTGAAGGTCTCAATGAGCACCAAACGAATAAGGACCCAGCCAGATTTGTCTCTAACGTCCCCTAACCATCAGGGCAAGAGCAAAGAAGAGCTAATCAATTCGGGTTTCAATGTGATTGATGAATACAAGAAACTAACCGTAGAAGAGATAAAGAAGAGGCTTCGTGCGACCGCATTTCCATTTGCGGTGGCCATGGAAGGGTGGACGGGCGACTTTAATTTTTCATGCCTCGTTCGTACCGCTAATGGTTTTAATGCTGAGGCTGTCTACTATTTGGGCGACAAACATTGGGACCGAAGGGGTGCTCAAGGCACACACCATTATTTGGATGTGAACTTCGTTCCAGAAGTCGATATGTTCTTGGCGTTGAAATCCCAATATACATTCGTCGGAATAGATAATGTTCCAGGCTCCGTTCCAATGGATGATTACGAGTTCCCATTGCGTCCTCTCTTCATTTTTGGTTCGGAAGGAACGGGACTGACACCGACAATGCAATCATATTGTCAGGATATCGTTCGTATTGAAAACTTCGGAAGTGTTCGTTCTCTGAATGCCGCAGTAGCATCAGGCATCGTTATGCACACATATGTCTGTTATCTTCAACGAAACTGTGGGCATTTCAGTGTTCTAAATCAATCGTGCATCTTCTGTCATAAGAGATTTCCAAATGAGTAAGTTCGATCTCGCCATATTCCACCCGTCTCACCATTTGAATCAAACCGCCCCATTGGGATTAAGGTTTGGTCATTTCTTCAACGAAGATCAGTATCGATATCATCATAAGGTTGTCCTACATAAGGATAACTTCTTCTCACGCTACTATGGGCCTACCGAATGAAAAAGGTTTTTGGCGTCTCCGTTCTAATTATTCGGGAAGATGGTAAGGTTCTCGCCATTCATCGCCGAGATGATCCGAATGATTTCGGATTACCGGGAGGTAAGATCGATATCGAAGAGACACCAGAGCAAGCGGCGATTAGAGAATGCCTCGAAGAGACAGGATTGATTCTAACAAATCCAAAGCTTATCTTCACGCGTAATTGCGGAGATGATTTAGCTCAAACATTCGCGGGCGATTGGGAAGGCATTCCAATCTCGCAAGAGGGTGAACCATCAATTAAATGGATGAGCCCGGACGACCTTATCAAGTGTAAGACATTTGGTAATTACAATAGAAATCTGTTCCAGCATTTGGGATTGATAGAAGTTCATTAAATTGAAGGAGATGCTAATATGGCAATTAAGACAAAGAAGAAGGCAACATCAGTCGCGAAAAAAACCCCGGCTACGGTCAAAAAAGCTCAAACCAAAAAGCCCATCAACGATAAGATCATTGTCGGATGGAAAACGGTTAACTCAGATATGCAATCTTGGTATGATTCAGATTACAAGTTTACGGTAGGCAAGGAACATACTACTCATATTGATCGTAGCTATGGTTCAGATTCTTGTGGTCCCGAACTTCATTTCGGAAAGACCGAAGAAGATGCCATGAATCACACGTCTAAAGAAGACTTTATTATGCTCGAGGTTCAAACTTACGAGCGCGATATCTTGGGTCAAGACGATGAGAAGATCCGGACCAAGAAGCTAAAGGTCAATAAGATCCTCGAGACGAAAACCATTCACGGCGAAGAGTGGCAAGAGGCTCTAAAAGAAGTTAAAGAGGTTGTCAGCAAGAAACTTCTAAAGCCAAATGCGAGCGCCACACCTCAGAAGCTAACAGCATTGGTCGCTGCTTATGCTAAGGCCACAAAACTCCCCAATGTCAAGATGCATCTCATTGACAATGTCTATGAGCTCAAGTATGCTTTAGGAGAAATTGGATATAATGGTAATTTAGATTCTTCTCCATCAGATCGCACTTGTGATGAGATATGTAATCTGAATTTTGTTATGCCAGATATTATGGATGATCTTTATAATGATGATGAGGGTATCACTGACGCACTTCGAGCTTATGTTGGTTCGCATCAATATGGTGCAGATAAAAGTGATCTCGCACAAAGCAAACCCATTTTTGAAATGCTAAGTTTGGGTTGCTATCCCGTTGGTTTTACCGTCGATAACAAGCATTACATTGTCTTTCGTCCGACCGAAGACCTCTCGAAAATGAAAATCCTATATTAGAAACCATTCCAAAGGAGAAAAATCTATGTCTCAACGTGGCCTCCCTATCACCCGTCAAATTCGTGAACGTCGTCAAAAGCAAGCGCAAGATCGTTTTGATGAATACGCGCTACTGACACTCAATCAAAAGATTGAGCGGCTTCCTCCGGAACCAGGAGCAAAGAAACAACGAACAAGGCTCCTGGCTTTGCTGGAGGCTCAGAAAGCCAACAAGGGATAAAATCGCATATCATCAATGATTGATTTGAGGGATGTCAAAATGCTCCAACGATTTCTTAACGGGCTCGATAAGTTTGATGTCTCTCAAATCAGTAAGAGCCAAGATCTATTTGCAAAGTGGGACGACTTCTCTAATAAGTGGAGCCTCCTATCTAACCAAATAGATCCTCTCTCATCTATATTGCTTGTTGAACAGCCGAGACCTTGTTCTCTCAAGAATGATGATATAGCCATTTCTACCCTTTCCAAAGTCCTCGAAAGGAAAGTCTCGTGGATCCAATCCTTCCAAGATGGCTGGATGGGATTTGACAATAGACATACCTCAATAACCGGCTTCTTACTCGGAGCCGAGCTTAACCGTAAATACCCTAGCTTATCTTAATCAACCTCTCATAAATCCAAGCTTGTAAAAGCTTTAAACCCGGGCCCATACGGGCTCTCAAGAAAGACGAAATACCATGTCAACTGCTAAAAAGACCTCGACCAAGACCGCTAAAAAGACCTCGACCAAAAAGGCTTCCAAGAAAATGACGACCAAAAAGGCCCCCAAGAGGATGGCGAAGATTCTTCCCGCGCCCCCTACGACCGTGATTGCTTCGAAGACGGTTCGTCCCTCGAATAAGACGGTTCGCCCGTCGAATAAGACGGTTTCTAATTCGAAGAATGTGCGCCCCGCCACGCCGAAAACGGTAGCGAAAAAGGCCTCGGCCCCCAAGAAGATTGTTAAGAAGGCCGCTAAGAAGTCTTCGGCTCCCAAGAAGTCCGCGAAACGCTAATCTCAACAGTGAGTTTGGTGTCATCTCGATCTCCGAGAGCCCGTCCAAGTACGGGAGGACTCGAAGTCAAAAACACCATTATCAATGCTTAAGCTTCCTTATATTACCTCTCATCGCCGTGGCCTCGAAATAGGTCGCGGGAGTCATGGCCAAGTCTATTCATTGATCGATGATCCTAGTAGGGTTATTAAGTACTCGGTTGTCTATTGCGACAATCTCTTTGATCAATATCGAATCTTTGATGAAGTGCTCTCTCTTCTTCGTAAAGAAAAGGATAAGGCGTTTGTCTCCCCATTCGAGTGGGGATATCTAAATCAAGGCATTGATTCTTTGACGTGTTTTTGTACGCTCGAGAAACTGAAGAGGATCTCTGAAGATGAGCATCGGGTTTTTCACTCCATCCTTTCACATGAGGATGCGAATGTCGATAAATCGTTTTCGCCCATTGAGTTAGACCAGATTCTTTCTGGGCTTGCCAGAGGATTATCTTTCAACCGATCAAAGGTAAATGACTTCTATAACTCTATTACTGAGAGTCGGTTTCAACATTCGGATATGCACCCGCGCAATGTAATGAAGAATGTCAATGGTGATTTCAAGCTAATCGATTTGGATTCCGTTATCATTCGGGAGAAGATGCTATGACCATATTCCATTTCGTAGTTCTCTCTATCTTTGTACTTGTTTGCATCTTCATTACTTATTCCGCTCAGCGAAAACTCATTCGTGTTATGCGAACCAGAGATCGTTATGCTGAGGCTTTGCTAATTCTAATTGTCGCAGCTGGCAAATTGCCTATCGATATCAACACGTCCCCAGATTGGCAAGAAGCATTGCGTCTTGCCTCCAAGTTAAAACGTTCCTCCGTTTAATCGTCTCTGAATTATCCGTGGTGGATAATTCTCGTCTCCGATTAGTATCTCTTTAAGGACCTTAATGACCCCATCAATTAATGCTCACATTCAAACCGCTACCGATTTTTGCCGCTCTATCTTTACTGAAACCGATACCATCATCAATGAATATTCCGGGAAAGACAATATGAAGTTTCCAGATCTCATCAATCTGGTCTCAATCAAATTAGCTTTTGCTCCCGAGTTACTACCACAAGTAGATCCGTTCATTCGCTATTACGTTCGAAGCAATCCTGAGTTTCACACATCGCGTGGCGCTAAGGGTGGTATAGAAAGAATGTCGGTCTATCAAGCTCGAGTCAAAGCACAACAAGCCAAGTCAGAAGCTAAGAAGCAAATTACTGAATTGCTCGAAGCAAAGCTAAAGGGACCAATCTCTTCGCCATCTATGCCCGCTATGCCTTCTCAAGAAATTGAAGAAGAGATTGGTGAGATGAGTCTATGATCGAGAAGTTTGGATATACCATCTCAAAGCAAGATAACATCAAGATTTATCGAGCGGTCGGAGAGATGAAGGTCAATAATAAAGGCGAATCATATTTCGAACCTAATCTTACCAAGGTTCCACGGACCTATAAATACGAACTCTCTAATAGGCTTTTTCCAACCGTTCCTAATTGGAGAACAAGTTATAAGCAACCGACATCATATGATAGTCGGACCGATGCTGAAAATGCCGCTAAAGAGGTAATGCGAAATCGACTTATTGCCCGCATTGAACAATCGAAAAAAGAAATGCGCGAAGCCGAGGCAATGATTGACAATATGAAGATCAAGTATTATGACTGCGGCAAATGAACGGAGAAGTGCAAACGGGTAAAAAAACGGACGCGGTCCTTCTTATCGATTACTGCAATTTCGCCTGGCGCGCCAATAACATCTTCAAGCCAAAGCCTATAAAACTGGATTTGGGTTATGGTGAATTTCCTGCGGCCTCAGAAGAATATGTAATGGTCTATCAGTTCTTCTGCAATCTCAAAGCGCTTGTCGCTCAATTCTCTCCCGACAAATGCTTTATCGTCCTCGAAGGGCACCCGCAATTTCGATATGATCTCTTGCCTGAATATAAGGCGAATCGTTTAATTAAGCTCGGCACCAAAAACGAAGCTCATGAACGGTTTGATAAATGCTCACCGCTAATTATTAGTCTTCTCAATTATCTACCAGTTTCTATTGTTCGAGCTGCTAAATATGAGGCTGACGACCTTATCGCAACCCTCGTCGAAGATATGAAAGAGGAAGAGGTAATTGTTGCGAGTGGGGATACCGATTTCATTCAACTCCTCCA
>ODAK010000762.1_pt1 | contig 36592 bp, 19 predicted proteins | sample 1539591 | NCBI WGS metagenome assembly ODAK01 (sample SAMEA3539303, study PRJEB22396) | soil metagenome | biome: tundra; feature: field; material: soil | place: USA | collected 2010-05 | depth 0.15 m | reverse complement strand
TGCGGATCCTGGAGGCCTCGTCAGAGTCGCTGCAAAAAGGCGGCGCCCCGGTGGAATTGTCCCAGTGCGTCAAACGACGTCCCTTCCCAGTGTCCCGGGTGCTTCGGGCATGCCAACTGGCAGGAACGAGGCTGAGTGGACTCTGAACCAGGGATTCGTCACGAATCTGAATAGAAACCCGACCCGTTACCGGCGGAAGGCAAGCTTGGCGAAAAATCAAAAATTAAGTCACGACCTTTTCGTAACGGAAATGGAACGTCTCCACTCCGGCTCCCGCCGAGACAACAACTTGTCACGCCGCCGGTCCTCGACACCTCACCTATCCTCATCCCCGGCCCCACTCCAATCCGATTGGAGAATGTGGCGGCGGACTCTCCCTGGTCGCGGCGGAGAGTAAAAGGCGGGTGGGAGACGTCCAAAAGCTGAACGCAGAGGATGGAGGATGGAGTGGCAGAAAACACGGGCGCGGCACCAAGCTGCGCCCTTTGGTTTTCAAGGAGACAGGTGGCAGCCGAAATGGATCAGCTTTTTGTGCGCCGCCGGTTTGAATTCCCGTGGTCATGATTGCACAGCAGAAAGCGGCCAATAACCGCAGAAGAATTCGAGATGCAGGGCAGGCTTGTCAGCCGCCGGTTTCGGTTTGAAGAAATAAGTTAGTCGGTATGCAGAGATCAACACCGGCAGGCTCGTAAGCCTGCCCTACACCGCTGACTTGGCGGGGTTTCCCGCACGAAGATGCGATGGAAACTGCAACGGGGCTGGCGTATGTTCCGCGCAACTCCAACCGCCAGTTCGCCGTTGTCCGCCATTTGACAAAGGCCCGGGCTGATTGGATTTCATTTTGAACACCAAACCCATTCATCTCTTGGCCGTGAAATCATCCCCTTCCCTGCGCTGCTTGTTCCGGTGGATGCCGGCGGTTGTTTTTGCTTTTCTGTTCGCCATTGCCGGGTTGCGGACGGCCCGCGCGGAGGCGATGCTGGAATTGTTCAACGTGAATTGGGCGGACCTGACCACGAAGATGCCGGAGATCGCCGAAGCAGGTTATGACAGCCTGTGGCTGCCCAATCCGGCCAAAGGCAACAGCGGCGCGAATTCCTACGGCTACGATGCGTTCGACCCGTTTGATTTGGGCAGCACAAATCAACAGGGCACCGTCGCCACGCGCTGGGGCACTCAATCACAACTGCTGCAAATGGTGACGATGGCGCATCGGTTCGGCATCCGCGTTTATTTCGACAATGTGATGAATCATCGTTCCAGCACGGTGCCGGGCTATCCCGGTTCCGGCACGCCGACGAATTATTATCCCGGCTTGATCCCGCAAGATTTTCATTTGCAGACGGTCACCGGTGGATTCCAGAACTGGCCGGACATCGGCGATCCATATTGGTGCACCACGTCTGTCGTGCAAAACCAGCCGCTGCTCGGCTTGATTGATCTGGCGCAGGAGCCGGGCACGGTCAATTGGAATTTTGGCAGCAGCATCGGCAACACGATCACCAAGCCGGTGTTTGTCCGTTTCCCGGGTCGGCCGGATTTGTATATGAACACCAACGGACCACTGCTGGGCGTAGGCTGGGGCGGCGCGGGCTGGCGGCCATTCGACGGACATGGGCAGCCGGTGGCGGAAGATGTGTCAACTTATCTTTGCCGCGCCGTGGCTTGGACGCTTTACATGACCAAGTGCGACGGCTTCCGTCTCGATGCGGTGAAGCATGTGCCGGTAAGTTTTTTTGGTAACAACACCGGACAGACGGATGATCCATTTTTCGCAGGTTACACGGGCGCGATTCAGGCAATGTATGATTACACGCACGGTTACGGCAACAACGTCACCGGCAACGGCTATGCCGAAAGCGATGGCAATCGCAACAGCCTGTTCAACACCGAGGCGGCGCGCAACGACGCGATGATTTTCGGCGAGCATCTTGCGCCCGCACCACCCTTTGTGGACTATCTTCAATCCGGGATGCGGCTGATAAACCAGCCGCTTTACTCCCAGATGAATAACGCGTTCAATGGCGGCGCGTCCTTGTCGGGCATGGATGGGCGCGACTATGCGCCCGGCTACGCAAACTGCGACGGCACCGGCAATTTCAGCGCGGCGCAAGGCGTCAACTTCCCGCTGGACCAAGACTACGGTTACAACGCAAATCTGGCGCTGGAGGATGCCTATCTTTTCATGCGCGAAGGACTGCCGATGGTTTATTCGGACGGTTTCAATCACAATCCCAACAGCGGCACTCCGGTGGTGTCTTACGCAAATTACCTCGGTGAATTCGGCGAAAGCACGGTGCCGGACACGATGTATCTGCATAACCAACTCGCGCGCGGCGGCACTTGGTCGCGCTGGAGCGACCAGAATATCATCGCGTTCGAGCGCTATGATTTTCGCGAAGGCACGGCGGCGCAAAACCAAGACGTGGTTCTATTCGCGCTGAACACCAAGACGAGTTTCCCGGGCGACATCACGTTCGACGACGGCGTGAACCAGGCGGACGGATATTACGGCACGATTTCAGTTTCCAATTCCAAAACCGTCGGGCTGGCGGTTGGGTTTCCGCCCGGTTCCGTGCTGGTGCAACTCGCGAGTTCTTCGCCGACGGGCGGACGCGCCTATAAAAAATTGCTCGTTCACGCCGCTACGCAAAGCTACTCCGCCGCGACGAACAGCGCGAGCGCGTCCGACCCGACGCAACGCCTGATTTACGTCGGCGGCCAGGCCATTCCGAGCGGCGGTGGCGCGATTGAACTCAACCTGCCCAGCAACGCGTGGGTGATGTATGGCTATCAATGGCCCGAGCCCAGCCGCGCCAATGTTTCGACGAACGCGATTGTTTTACGGCAGGGCGGCATCGAAGTGCCGCACATCACCATGAACCGCCGCGATGGCGCGAACGGCGACAGCAGTTACAATCCGGTGTTCCCGTTCAAGATGCGCGGCAGTGTTGATCCGCTCGGCAACATCATCGGCGGCGTGAATGTCTCCAACCTGACTTACGCGATTGACGTGCCGGTCGTGACGAATGCGAATTTCGACATCCTGGTCCGCAGTGACGCCTCGTGCGTGAATACGCTCGTGAAGCTGGACGGAGGCCTGGACTTGAACAGCCAGATGGGACTTGGCCCGCTGACCAACGTCACTGGCATCGCGCCGACAAACTTCCTTGATCTGCGCGACAACAAGCCCGGTTACGCGACCGATGTTTTTCTCGGCTACGAGCAGGCGGCGTTTCAATTTCGCAATGGCCCGGAAAAATTCGCAGCACGAAATGCCTCGAGCAACAACCTGGTTTCGCTTGGCGCGGAGACGTATTATTACACCGTCGGCGGCGCCAGCAACATCGTGGCCGGCGCGGGCATCGGCGCGGACATCACCAACCAGACGGCGTTCAGCGTTCTGCATGATCCGCTGGCAACCAACACTGCGATCTCGCCGAATAATTCCGCCACGCAGCGCGTGCCGTTGAGTCCTGCGGCGGGACAGTCGGCGGATATTTACATCAAGGCCAGCTTCCAATTCCAGATCAACACTTGCTACATTTATTACACCACCGACGGCACGAATCCCGAAGGCGCTTACGGCACCGGCAAAGGCTCGACGCAGGTGGTGCAGGCGATCTGGGTGAATCACGACAGCGCGCAAAGCAACATTGACTGGTGGAAAGGAACCATTCCCGCGCAGTCAAATGGCACGCAGGTGCGTTACAAAATTGCGTTGTTTTACGGCGGCAGCGTTTATGCCGGCCAGAGCATTCCAACGATTTCCGACGGCGAAGCTTCCGGCTCGAAACTGTATGGCCTGTCGCAGTTCGCCATCACCAATTTCAATCCCACGACCGCGACCGTCTGGCTGCACAATGATTTGAATCCGTCGAACACGGCCACCGGCCTGCAATCCGGTTTCCACATCGTCCGCGCGCGGACATTTCTGCCGCGAACGAACCAGTCGTCCGTGTTCAACACGTTTCTGCAGACTTTTTATTACGATGGCGCGCTGCCGACGGGCGCGATTCCGTATCCGGCGAACAGCAGCACGATCAACAGCAGTTCCTACACCGTGGTGGTGCGCGCGGACAGCACCGTGACCAGCGTGGATTTTAACATTCAAGACAGCAGCGCCGCCAACGACGACATCACGACCCACCAGGCAAACGGCAATAGCAACGATACGAATGGCGTGCCGGTTTTTGCCGCCGCCACGCCGGTCACACCGGACACGACGTTGAGCGCAACCTACCCCAACCACCCGCAGGAATTCCGTTTTGTCTATGCGAACGTTCCCAGCAGCGGCCCGGCGACGATCAGCGTGCGGCTCAAGGAATTTGCAACGAGCGTCTATACCAACCGCTACACCGTGCTGGCCACGACGGTCGCGACGCTGGCACCGACCCAAGTGGTGCATATTTCCAGCCCCGCCACGAATGGCGTGGTGGTGACTTACAGCACGAATTTGACTTATCTGTTGCAGGCGTGTTTCAGCGCCTCGCTGACCGGCGCGACCAATAATTTCAACGTGTTGATCAACGGCGTGCTGCAGCCGCAGACCGCTTACATCATGCGGTCGCTCAACAGCGTTGCCGCGTGTGCCGGCTATCAAAGCTTGAGCTACAACTGGAGAAATCCACCGCTGGGCACGAATTTGATCCAGATCATTTACACCAACGGCGTGACCGTGAGCGATACGCGATTGATCATCGTCGCGCCGCCGCTGCGCATTTCCGGCCTCGCCAACAACAACCAGCTCGTCTTGTGGGACAGCACGCCGGGCGTGAATTATCAAGTGTATGCGACGACTAATCTGGTGCAACCGTTCCAGCCCATCAGCGGCATTGTTTCCGGACAGGGCATCACGACGTCGTTTTACGATCCCGACCCGGCGCAGCAAAAATTCTACGAAATCCAAGTAGTTCCGTGACGCATGTTCAACCATGCCGGCATCGAAATATTCCCAGCTCGCACAAACATGCGGTGGATTTTTTTGAACGCTTTAGTTTAAATTTCTCCCGTTCAATTATGAATTCGAAGAAGACCGCCCTTTCGACTGCCGCCATCAGCGATTTTGGTTTAAGTTCGCAGGCAACTACTTATCTCGGTAACGGAAGCACTTCTTTCAATTTGACCGGGTCGCTCGGCTACGGTGGCACACAGACGGAAACCGCGTTTGCTACCTATGTAACCACGGTTCCTGAACCTTCCTCGATGGTGCTGGGCGCAGTCGGACTGGCCACGCTGCTCCGGCTGCGGCACCGTCGTTAAAAAAAGCCCACCCAAGGCAGCCCCGGATTTTTCCGGGGCTTTTTTATTGGCCTCGTCAACGGCCTGACTCGGCCAGCAACTGCTTTAGATGCGAATTAAATCCGTCCGCCTGCAATAATTTCTCCAACGTGCGGTGCATCCGATAACGCCAGTAGTAATTGGGAATGGCCGGCACATTGATGCGCTCAGACGCCACATGGCTGCGGCGCAGGCCACCGTCCATGCCGATCAAATCCTGCAATTGAAAAATGCTCCACATCGCCGGCGAGGCGAGGTGCTGCCGGACGACGCTTTGCACGAGCCACGGTTCCGCCGTCGGCGGGGCTTCACCGGCCAGGCCAAGCTCGCGGTTGAAAAACTTCTGCGTCAGTTCGCGGTCTTCGGTCCACCAGTCGCGGATCGTGCTCATGTCGTGGGTCGAGGGTGTGACCACGCTTAAATACGGCGCGTCCGCCGGACGCGAAAACTCCACGCCCAGCGTCTTGGGCATCCGCTGGATTTCTAGGCTCAAGAAGCCGAGATCCTGCATCACCTCCGGCACGCACGCGGGCACCAGGCCAAGGTCTTCGCCGCAGATAAGCATGTCGGTGACACGCTTGAGCGCGGGCAGTTTTTGCATCGCCTCCCGCATCCAGAAATCGTCCTGCCGCCGGAAAAAATAATCCACATACAAGTCGCGCAGCTTCGCCTGCGCATCCGCCGGCAGATTTTTGAACGACCGCGTCTGCTCCATCCCAAAGCGGAAATGAAATTTCCCCCCGACCTCCAGCAAAATGACGTTGCTGATCAAATCGAACAAACCGATTTTTAATTTCGCGTTACGGTCGTTTGGTTCCAGCGCGGCGAAATGATTTTCCACCTGCCGCTGCGCGGCGAATTCCAGTTTGAGCGAATAATTTCCGACGTCGTTTCTTATCAGAAATTCGCGCCGGACCGCATCCATCTCGCCGCCGAAAATTTCCCGCAACACCGCGTCCGTGATGAACGGCTTGGTCAGACGGTCGCGGTCAAATTGGATCCCGCGAGTGGAAAACTCGCTTTGTTCAATCGCAATCGCCGGCACAAAATAACCGAGAATGCCTTCCACCGCATGGGCCGGGCTGCTCCAAATGCGGAAAAATCCAAGAATGTGATCAATGCGAAACGCGTCGAAATAATGGCCCATTTGCGCAAACCGCTGCTTCCACCACGCAAAGCCGTCGGCGGCCATGCGCGGCCAATTGTAAGTCGGAAAACCCCAGTTCTGGCCTTTCGCGGAAAATGGGTCGGGGGGTGCGCCGGCCTGCATGTCCATGTGAAACAGCTCTGGCGACCGCCACGCGTCGGCCCCGTGCCGATACACGCCGATGGCGATGTCGCCTTTCAAAACGAGACCGGCAGCGTGGACGTGCGCCGTCGCCTCCCGGAGTTGCAAATGCAAATGATACTGGAGGAAAAAATAGAACGTGATTGCGTCGTTGCCTTCGGCGAGCGCGGCGATTTTTTCCGCGTTGAATTTTTGATGTTCCGGCCACCGGCTGAAATCAGCCGTGCCGAACTGGTCGCGGAGAAAACAAAACGCCGCATACGGCACCAGCCAGTTTTCGTTTTCAACAAAGAACTTTTTGTATTCCTTCGCGCGCAAGGTCGCCGTTTTCTGCAACGGGAAAATCTGTTTCAGAAAACCGAGCTTGGCCTGCATCACCGCCTCGTAATCTACCGTGTCGAGCGCGTTGAGCCGCTGGCGTTCCGGCTCCAAATCTGTCAGCAGCTTTTTATTCTTCGGGCTGGCGGCGGCGGCGAGGTTGAGATAAAGCGGGTGCAGCGCGAACGCGGAGATGGCGGCGTAAGGATAGGAATCTTTCCACGAACGCGTGGCGCTGGTGTCGTTGACCGGCAAAAGCTGGATGAGCTTTAGACCGACCTTTCTTCCCCAATCCGCGAACGGCTTGAGGTCAAGGAATTCCCCAACGCCAAAACTATTTTCACTGCGCAAGCCAAAAACCGGCATCGCCACACCGGCGCCGCGCCAGGTTTCGGCGGGCAGGACGGCAAAGCCGTCATTGACGACCGTGTGTTTGTCCGGCACGACGAGGTCCGACAAAATCCGGTTCGCGCCATCCTCGTAGCGGACGAAAGATTTTCGTTCGACATCAAACACGCCGTATTTGTAGGCAAACGGAAACGACTGGCCGCGCAAGTCGAGCTGCGCGGAAAAATCATCTTCTGTCTGCGCGCGGCTCAATAAAACCGGCGTCTGCGTTTGCCAGTGGCCGAGCGCCGGCCCTTCGCCGAGCAGGCAAATCGTCTGGCCCTTGGCGAGCAGCGGCGACTTGACGCGGAAGGTATGGGTCGGATTGGGAGGCGCGACGGTTTTGACTTCTGTGAAATTCTCCGCGAGCAAAACTTTTTTGAACGGCTCGGTGTAAAATGTGTTCGCCACGAATCCGGGATGATTCCACGAGTCAATCACCAGCAATTCCTCACAGCCGAAGCTGGCAGGAACGAGCGCACGGTTGCGGCCCCAGTCGGTCGCCTGCGCGCCGCCAGCCTGGTGCAAAACATACGAATAATTCAGAGGCAGGCCCAGCACGGGCGCGGTCAAGGGGAGCGTCACTTCCCAGAAATCCGGGTCAACGTAGCGGAGCGGCACGGGATGATCGGGCAAGGGATGAGCACCCGAGTGCCAGAGCGACTGGCCGGGTTGCGTATGAAAACGAAGCCGAAAGGTGACGTGCATGACATCAAATTACCAAGTCAGGGACGGAACACAAACCCGCACAAAAATGCGACGGTCGGCTGCTTTCACCAACAAAGCCTTCGCCGGGTGAATTATTTTTTGTCCTGAAACAGCAGCGGCGCGAATTCCGCCAGATAACGCCGCCATACTCGAAAGCTGTGGTTGCCGGGCGTTTCCACCCAAGTGTAGCGAACGTCCTGGGTTTTGAGCCAATCGCAAAACTGTTTGTTGCTTTCGATCAGCCGGTCTTCCCGGCCGCACCCAATCCAAAGCAAACGCAGTTTGTCATTTGCGCTGGCATTCAAGGTTGGAAACTGCGCGGAATAATTTGTGTTCAGCCCGCCTGAACTAAATGCGCCGATCCACGCGAAACGGTCCAGATGGTTCAGCCCGACCGTCAACGATTCCGTGCCGCCCATCGAAAGGCCGGCGATGGCGCGGGAACGGCGATCCGTTGAAACGTGATAAGTTTTTTCCACCTGCGGCAGCACTTCGCTCAGCAACGCATCGCCAAATTTGTCCACGTTCCGCTGCCACAACCCGGGATCGCGCACGCGCGACCAGCCGCCTTTGATCACGTCCATCGTGCCGTAGCCCAGCGGCATCACCACGATCATCGGCTTTGCCTGACCGTGGGCGATAAGATTGTCGAGTATGACGTTTGCCCGCCCGACGGCGGACTAGCGGTGGTGTCGTCGCTGTAGCCATGCAACAGATACAGCACAGGATATTTTTTCCTCGCTTTGGCGTCATAACCCGGCGGCGTATAGACGACGAAATCGCGTTCGTCCCCGGCCACGGCGGATTTGTAAAAGTGCCGGTGCAATTGGCCGCGCGGCACGTCATTGATTTCCCAAGGCAGTGCGGCCGGTCCGGGCACCTGCACCTGGCTGTCGGTGTTCAGGAGGTTGTATTTGATCAGCGAATTGGCCGGATCAATCACATGCAGGCCGTCCACACTGAAGGAATAAACATAAATGTCCGGTTCCAACGGCTCGGTGGTAAATGTCCACACACCGTGGTCGTCCTTTTGCATCGCGGAATTCTTGACGCCCTCGCAATGCAACTGGACTTCCTTGGCGTTGGGAGCCGGCGGCGGAACGTGATGCTGCGATCCGCATGAACTTCCGGAGAAGCGGCTGGCTGGCCTAACGCCGGAACGGCGGACAGCAGTGCGGCGAGTAAAACAAGCTTGGGATTCATGGCCAATCAATGCCAGCCGGTCGTCCACGCGTCCAGACAAATCAGGCTCCGCGCCCGGCCTCGATGAATGCCCGCAAGTTTTCGGTGCTGACCCCGGGCGGAACCCCGCCGGCGCAGGAAAGTATCAGTCGCGAGTGGTCGGCATTTTCCGCAAACAATTTGCGGACGGCGGCGCGCACATCGTCAGGCGTGCCTTGCGCCAGCACGTCGCGCGGCGGAATGTTGCCAAGGATCGTAAGGCGGTTCGCCGACAACGCGCGGATTTCCGCAAGCGTGCTTTGGATGCCGGGATTGTAAAGCTGGATGCCGGCATCGGCGTAGTGTTGCACCGAGGCGGCGCAGGCCGCGTCGTTGTGGAAAAATTTCACGGCCACGTCGGCGGCATAAATTTCCTTCAGATACGGAAACCCAAATTCGAGAAAATCCTTCCCGCTCATAAAGCCGACGATGTCGTCGAGCATCAGGATGCCGTCAATGGTCGGAATGGTCTCGCGCTGAAGCGCGTGCCAGTTCTTCAGAAAATTGGTGACCGTGCGGAGCAGCTTGTGCGTGAGTTCCGGCTCGGTTTTCAGCGCCATCAGGAACTCCGTGGTGCCCATGAGGAACGTCGCGACGTTGAGCGGGCCGCGCGAAACCGAGAAGCGAATTTTATGGCCGAGATCCTCAATGCGCGGGCGCGCCCATTTCAAACGATTCAGCATGAAGGGCAGCAATCCGTCGGTGGCGGGGTTCGGCTCTTTCACCTCGCTCATCTGCGCCTCGCTGGTGATGATTTTTTCCGCAAACGGAAATTCGTTGGCGGGAAAAATGCAGCGCGCTCCGAAGGCCGACGGTTCCGTGCACATGCCAAATTCAGACCAGAAGCCGGGCAGAAACATTACTTCGGGAAAGGTTTCAATCGCCTTGCGGTTGGCGTCGAACCACAGCGTCTCGCTCGAAAAATACTCGGCGATGTTGATGCCGCACCAGTTTGGCAGCCACGGAGAGTCAATGATGAAACCAATCGGCGGCCGGCTGTTTTTCTCGCCACGGATCGTGGCCAGCAAATCATTCCAGTGGTGGTCGGTCATACATGTTCCTCCTAAACGGACAGGACTTCTTCGATCAAACCCATGGGAACTTTCTGTCCCCAGACAACCTTGCCGAGCTTTTTGGCGAGCACGAATTTGATTTCGCCGTCGCTGACTTTTTTGTCGAGCTTCATTGCGGTGAAAAGTTTTTTTTGCCGCGTGGAATTCAATTCGGTTTTCACCGGCAGGCCGGCGTCGGCAAACAGTTTTTCAATGCGCTCAACTTCGCCAGATGAAAACCCGAGAAGCTTTTGCGAAAGTCTGGCTGCCGCCACCTGCCCAATTGAAATCGCCTCGCCGTGCAGAAATTTTCCGTAGCCCGAACTGTTTTCAATTGCGTGGCCAATGGTGTGGCCGAAATTCAGGATCGCGCGCAAGCCACTTTCCGTTTCGTCCTGGCCGACGACATCCACTTTGATCTCGCAGCAGCGCGCCATGACGGCCGCGAGCGTCCCAGCATCGCGCTGGAGCAGCTTTGGCAGATTGCGTTCGAGTTGCGTGAACAGGATCGCATCGTAAATGATGCCGTATTTGATGACCTCGGCGAGGCCGGAAACAAATTCACGCTTCGGCAAGGTTTTCAGCGTGTCCAGATCGCACAACACGAGCAGCGGTTGATAAAACGCGCCGACGAGATTTTTGCCCGCTTTGAGATTCACACCCGTCTTGCCGCCAACGGAGCTGTCCACCTGTGCGAGCAGCGTCGTCGGCACCTGCACGAACGGGATGCCGCGCAGATAGGTCGCCGCCACAAAACCCGCGAGGTCACCCACCACGCCGCCGCCGAGCGCGACGATGAAGGATTTTCTTTCCAGCCGGTGCGCGGCCAACTGGTCGTAACATTTTTCCACGACGGTGAGGCGCTTGGATTTTTCCCCGGCGGGCACGGTGATGAGCACCGGTTCAAAGCCCGAGGCGGAAAGTGACTTCAACGCCGCCTTGGCAAAATGTTGGCCGACGTTTGAATCCGTGATGACGGCGCAACGGTGGCCGAGTTTGCGTTGCGCGCACTCCGCGCCGAGGCGAGATAATAATCCGCCCCCGACCTTGATGGCATAACTCCGCTGACCGAGTGGAACTTGAACAATGCGCATGGCCAAAGGATAAACAGCCAAGCGCGCGTGTCAAAAATTGAAATTCATCGCCTCATTTGGAGTGCGCGGACATGTCCGCGCTTTGAAACGCCGCGACACGTCGCTGCACTGCTCCAAGATGCTGCGCGGGTTTCGGGAACCATCGGCCAACGCGCCAGCGTCTTGGACTGCGCCACGCCCAGCACCACCAATTCATTCCTGTTTATCGCCAATATCTGCCTATGTAATTGTCAATTACCAAACCATTGAATTTCTGGAAACAAAAAAGGCGTCCGTTGCCGGACGCCTTTTTGAATTTTCAATTTGTCGCTCAGGCCACGGCTTCACCCACTTGGAAGCGGACGAAACGGCGGATGGTGATTTCATCACCGAGCTGCTTGGCGATCTGCGCGACGTGTTCCTTGACGCTGACTTCGGAATTGCGCTTCACGAAGCCCTGGTCCATGAGACAGTAGGTCTGGAAGAACTTATCCAGCACGCCGGCGAGGATTTTTTCCATCGCGGCGGCGGGCTTGCCTTTCAAACGGTCGGACTGCGCGGCGATCTCGCGTTCCTTGGCGAGGACTTCGGGCGCGACGTTTTCGCGGGAGACAACGTGCGGAAAGCCGGCGGCGATTTGCAACGTGATGTCCTTCACGAGCTGCTTGAATTCGTCCTTGGTCGTGGTCTCGGCCTTGCCGGCGCCAACTTCGACAAGCACGCCGACTTTCGCGCCGAGGTGGATGTAGGCGGCGACGAGGCCGTTGCCGGAGACTTCGAGGCGCGCGTTGCGGGTAATCTTGATGTTTTCGCCCAGCTTGCCGACGGCGGCTTCGCGGTCGGCTTCGAGATTGACGTGGGCATTGGCGGCAACTTTCTTCGCGATGTCGTCGGCGAAGACGCGGAACGCCTCGTTGCGCGCGACAAAGTCGGTTTCGCAATTCACTTCCACCAGCACCCCGGACTGTCCGCCGGGCGCGATGAACTGGGCGATGACGCCTTCGCGGGCTTCGCGCGTCGCCTTCTTCGCGGCGCTCGCGGCGCCGGATTTGCGGAGCAAATCCACGGCGGTCTCGATGTTGCCCTGCGCTTCCACGAGCGCCCTTTTGCATTCCATCATGCCAACGCCCGTCATTTCACGGAGCTTGGCCACATTTGCAGCAGTGATTTCAGCCATAAAAAAGTTCTTAGTTGAGAGTTGATAGTTGAGGGACGGAATGCCTGAAGCATCCCGTCCCTCAAATTGAATTCATGTTATGCAGCGGCCGGGACCGCAGCGGGAGCCGCAGCTTCAGCGGGCGCGGGGGCGGCCTCTTCGTTCAAGCGACGGGATTTTTTGGATTCAAATTCCGCGCGGGCCATCGTGATAGCTCCCGACACGGCACCGAGCAGCAGCCGCACGGAGCGGATGGCGTCGTCGTTCGCGGCAATCGGATAAGTGGCGTCTTCGGGATCGCTGTTGGTGTCTACGAGCGCGACAACGGGAATGCCGAGCTTCTTGGCTTCGGCCACGGCATTGTGTTCGCGTTTCACGTCCACGACGAACAGCGCGGCGGGCATCTTGTCCAGCTCGCGGAGGCCGTCGAAATACTTGTGCAAGCGCGAACCTTCGCGGCGGATGGCCGCCTGCTCCTGCTTGACGTAGCCGGAAAGCGTGCCGTCCGTCTCCCACTTCTCAATTTCCTTGAGGCGCTTGATGGAGGTTTTGACCGTGGCGAAATTCGTCAGCGTGCCGCCCAGCCAGCGCTCGACCACGAACATCTGGCCGGTTTCCTTGGCCGTTTCCTTGACGCAGATCTGCGCCTGCTTCTTGGTGCCGACAAATAAAATCTTCCCGCCCTTGCGCACGGCGGTGGCGAGATAATTCAAGGCCGCGTGCAACTGCGCCTCGGTCTTGCTCAAATCAATGATGTGGATTCCGTTGCGCGCGTCGAAGATGAACGGTTTCATCTTGGGATTCCAACGCTTCGTCTGATGTCCGAAATGGACGCCTGCTTCCAACAATTCTTTTATGCCGATCGTGCTCACAATTTTCCTTTGGTTGTCACCCCGAATCAATTCGAGGCATCTCGCGGAACACGAGATTATGTTTGATGTTGTTATGGCCGCTTGCTTTCACACGAAGGCAAATTTGAAGGCCGTTGCCCTTGCCCGGCATGAGTTCCATGCCGAAAAAAGGATTGGCAGAATAACAAAGAAACGCGTCGTGACAATCTTTATTTTGCCATCGCCGCGGCGAGATTCAATTTCCCGGATGCGCCCCGAGCGCGTTGAGTTTGGCGGTGATTTCCTGGTTGCCGGGATCAAGCTGCAATGCCCGCTGATAACATTCCGCCGCCGCCTGCGGCTTGCCCAGTCGGACCAGCGTGTCGCCCAGGTTCACGCTGAACTGCGGATTGTCCGGCGCGAGTTTCACCGCTTCGTAAAAATGCTGGGCCGCCTCGTCAAACCGACCCAGCTTGAACAAGGTGGTAGCGAGGCTGTTGTGGGCATAAGCGAAATCAGGTTTGGCCTGCAAGGCGGCTTCAAAATTGGTGATCGCCTCCGGCAATAGATTTTGCGCCATCAGCGCGCAGCCGAGATTGTTCAGAATGTTCGGCCGGCCCGGCGCAACTTGCAGCGCACGCCGATAATCACTGACCGCCTCGTCCAACTTGCCAAGGCTGGCGAAGGCGTTACCGAGATCATACAGCACAAGCGGATCGGTGGGATTCAATTTCAGGGCCGCATTGCATTGCTCCAATGCTTCTTTGACCTGGCCGTTTTTGGCATACCAGTTTCCGAGATTGACGCTGGCGACCAGATTGTTTTGCGTCACGGCCAGCGCATGGGTGAAAAGGGTTTTGTCATTTTTCCAAAACGCCAGTTGCTGCCGCGTCCCGACGGCGCAGGCGGCGAGGATTACAAGCGCGGCCAGCGCGACTGGCAACTTTGAAAAATTCCAGCACGCGGCCAGTTGAGCCAGCCCCCAGACAAAAACGACAAACAATCCGATCACCGGCAAATACGCATAACGATCCGCCATGGCTTGCGTGCCGACCTGCACCAAACCAATCACCGGGACCAACATGCCAGCAAACCAAAACCAGCCGGTGAAAACAAAAGGAAATTTTCGCGCGAACCAAAACGCCGCAACGCACAGGCCCACAAACAATAGAACCGAAACGATCACCGGTGCCACCGGCCAGTGGCCCGGATGCGGATAGGGATTGGCGAGCGTGGCCGGCCAGACGGTTTTGGCCAGATAGCGCGCGTAGGAAACGAAAGCATTTTCAATCCGCACCGAAAGGGGAAAGGTCGTGAACGATGCCACTGCTGCACCTTTTTGCTGCACGACGAACGTGACCAGACACGCCGCCGCGCTCAAGCCGAAGAAGGGAATTTTTTCAAGGAGCAGCGGTTTCAAATCGTAAATCGTAAATCGTAAATCGCCCATCCTCAGGATCGGCCACCAGTCCAGCAGCAGCAGGAGAAATGGCAGTGTCACCGCCATCGGCTTGCTCATCAGGGCCAGGGCAAAGAAAACCAGCGCGGCGAAATAAAAATATGATGCGTGATGCGTGATGCGTGATGCAGGAGGCTTTTTACCTGCCTCCCGCGACCCGACACTCGTCGCATTTCGTGCGTAGCGCTGATAAGCCAGCAACGTGAGCAGCGCAAAAAACGCGCACAACAAATCTTTGCGCTCCGCAATCCACGCCACCGATTCCACATGGAGCGGATGCAAGGCAAATAACGCCGCCACCAACGCGCTCCGCCAGGTGGCTGCCGTCAACCGGCGGAAAAGCGCGAAAACCAAAATCGCGTTAACAACGTGCCACAGCACATTGACGAGATGTGGCCCCGCCGGTTGGTTGCCGAAAATTTCCGCATCGAGCATCAGCGAGAGCCAGGTCAGCGGATGCCAGTTGGCCGCTTCGCCAGTAGTAAACGCCCAGCCGAGATTACTCATGCTCAGACCAGCTTGAACATGCGCATTCTCAGAGTAATAGAGCGGATCATCATAACCCAAAAAATCGCATTGCTTGGCAGGCCAATAGACAAAGAGGGTAACGACCGCCAACAGCAATCCGAGGATCAGCGGACGCGAAAACAAATCCTCGACTTGATTCTTCCAGCCGACGGCATCGGCCCGATTCGAGCGGTTAATTTGTTTGCCAACTTTCATTTGCCGGCAGGCGGTTTCGTTATCTCGATTTGCCGGCGGTCAAACGACAAACTCCAATTCCTGCCGGTGCGGAAGCAGGCCGCGCTCGAACGCCTGGCCGAGAAAACGGCGGATGGATTCCCTGCCCTTCTCGCCATAATCCAGCGTCCAGTGATTGACATACATGCCGACGAATTTGTCCGCGAGGTCGCGGCCCATGTCGCGGGCGTATTGCAGCGCGTGCTGCACGGCCTCGGCGCGGTGATTCAAGCTGAACTGGATGCTGGCCGTGAGCGTGTCGGAAATTTGCTTGCGGACATCCGGTGCAAATTTTTTGTGAATCACATTCCCGCCGAGCGGCAGCGGCAGGCCGTCGTTTTGCTTGCCCCACCAAACGCCGAGGTCTTCGCACACGACCAGTCCCTCGTTCTGATAAGTCAACTGGCCTTCATGAATAATGAGGCCAATTTCAGCCACGCCATTTTTTACCGCCGCAAAAATCTGGTCGAACGGCACGACGACGTAATTGAATTCCTTCGCTGGTTTGCCGAGCCAGAGTTGCAGCGCCAGAAAAGCGCTGGTCATGGTGCCCGGCACGGCGATTTTTTTCCGCGCAATTTCTTCGCGGGAAAAATTTTGTTTCGCCACCAGCATCGGGCCATAACCGTCGCCCATGCTCGCGCCGCTGGGCAGCAGCGCGTATTTGTCGGAAACGTAGGCGTAGGCGTGGATGCTGACGGCGGAAATGTCGAGTTCGCCGCGCGTGGCGCGTTCGTTCAGCGTCTGGATGTCCTGCAAAATATGGGTGAAATGAAAACCGTGCGTCGGGATGAGTTCCTTCGCCAGCGCGTAAAACATGAACGCGTCATCGGGGTCAGGCGAGTGGCCGAGAGTCAGGGTCGTTTTTTGCATCCGCGAAAATTAAACCACACGACGGGCACTGTCACGACGAGAAACTTGAGTTGATGTCGCCGTGTTTCTTAAATTAAAACACGACACGTACGCGCCACACAAACCCGACCGTGGTTGATTGCCGCCTCCTTAATCATGCGCAATCGGTGCCAAGAGCAAATCCAGCGGGCGCGTGCGTTGTGTTACTCCTTGTCTTCAAGACCGCAACTGCCGACGGAAGTCAGTCCCCACAAACTTCCATGTCAGCCACGGCTCCCCACCCAAAAGCCACAACAAAACTCGCAACCGAACTCTCTTTAGCAAAGGCGATGCCAACTATGAAAACCTTGTTTTCATTGGCAATTTTAAACTTTTCAACGCACGGCCGCCAATGGCGGCTGTGTCTTTTTTATCAACGAGAACAATTTGAACCGCAGCCAACTCATCCTATTTTTGCAACTGGTAAAATTGCGCGTCGCCCGCAACGGGCAGGATGACCTGCCACTGGCCACCGACCATCTGCGGCACCGGAGAAGCAACTGGAACCCAGTTGCCAATGGCGAGATTGGTCCGCGACATGAGCGCGAAACCCGCGCTGGCCAGCGGCCAGGACAAAATCAAATTACCGCCCGATGACGTCGCGCCGACCAGCGGATTGGCGTTGCTCAACAATTGTCCAGAACCGAGCGTCTGGGCGGCGGCGATTTCACCGGGCTGCAGCGCGCCGCGGTAAATACGGAATTCGTCGAGGCTGAAATTGGGATACGGATCGGCGCTGTAAAGCGAGCGGCCAATCCAACTATAAACATCGTTCACCGAGGCGAATGTCGTGGTCACGGAATTGTTGAGGGCGGCCAGAATGCCGTTGGTGTAAATCTCCAGAGAGCCGGCGGGCGGGTTGAAGACGAACGCAAGATGAAAATTGGTGTGGTAGCTGAAATCAACGCCGGTGTAGGCATTTTGTTCGGACGAATTATTGCCGCTGGTGATGGCCGCGCGCCCACCCTGCGACGCGCAGAAAATGTAATTGTAACCGGTGTTGCCGCTGAACGTGCCGAAGCCGAAAAAGAAACAGTTGACCGGAAGCTGGTCCGGGAACGTCACCCAGGTTTCAATGGTCACCTGCGTGTAATTGCTCAAAATGCCCGACGGCAACTGAACGTATTGCCTGCTCGCCGCCGCAAGCGAAAGCTGGCCGTTCGCAAACGTGCCACCGCCGGGCAGGGAGCCGTTCCACGCGAGTCCACCAATGGAATCGGCCACCACTATGCTGCCGGGAGATTCGCTGAAGCTGTAACGGTGAACGAGCGTGGTCGGCACGCTGATGACTTGCACGGCCCGTGTCGCCGAAATGCCCAGCGCGGCGTAGGTGGCGATAATGCTGGCGGTGCCGGAAGCAATGCCAGTCACTTTGCCGCTGCCGTCCACGATGGCGATGTTAGTGTTGGCCGAAGAATAAGTGAGGCCGTAGCTGGAATTGGTGGTGAGATTGAGCCAGTTGGTCGAACCAACTTTTTGCCCGAAGACCGTCGAGAACACGAACTGCCCGCTTAAAATCGGCGAAGGAATTTGCAGCAGCAGGTTCGTGATGAAATTAAAACCGGTTCCCGTCAGGCGCAGGACGGAAAGTGAATATGCCGGCAGAGTGACCGTGAAATTGGTTCCCGCGTTGGAAATCGTATTCGTCACGGGAAACACGTTGGTTGGCGTGGCCAGGGAATTTTCTGCGGACTGACTGGCAGCGGTCAGTTGAATGATGCTCGCCGTCGGTGAAACTGAACTGACACCCGGGAGATTGAACGTTGCACTCACCGTTTGACTGTAAGGATTAACGGCTTTGACAACGACTTCTCCACCAGACTTGGCGTAGCTGGAGGAAACGTAAACTCCGTAACTGCTGCTGGGATAAGTGACTGTCTGCACCAGCGCGCCGTTCAGATAACACCGGATGACGGCATTGCTCAACACAATGCTGATGTCATACCAAGTGTTGGTGGCGATGGCGGTTTGGGAAACCTGCGCGAGAGTTGTCTTGCTGCCGCCGTCGTTTTGTTCGATGCCGTCGAGCGTGTTGCCCCAACCACCAATGTTCCACCAGGTCCAGTTGTTGTCGTCCGTCCAGTTGAACAGGATGAGAAAACCTTCGCTGCCGCTGACTTTGCGGGCGCGGAGCGAAAGCGTGTAATTTGCCCAGTTGGTATTCCCGGTGGTCGAACGGCAATCAGTCGTGGCGGCGGAACTCTGCTGGTAAAGCCCCGCGTTCGTGTTCCAACTGCCGTTATAGACGCGCCAGCCGTTGGTGCCTTGGTTTACGAAATCGCTTTGATAGAGCGTCACGCCATTACTGGTGACGACAATGTTGGTGTATTGCACCGCTGTGCTCCATGAACCAAGGCCGATGGCCCCATGCGGCACAATGCCCGTCGCATTGTTCGTGATCGAAATTGTCGTAGGCAAAACCGCGTCCCCACGATTATTTGAAAATAGCTTTTGCACATAATACGCCGGCGTGCCGAAGCAGCGGGAATTGTCGTAGTAAATCAAGTCCGGGTGCCATTGGATGCCGTTCACGTTCGCGAACAACGGCGCATAAGACGCAAGCTGCACGACGTCGGAGTTGCGTTCCATGCCGGTCATGAACGCCGCCTCGCCGAGTCCGGCGGCAAGGTTGCCATAAGTGCCGTAGCCGGAGGTCACGGCGTATTCACCGACAAAAACCTTCGGCCCGCTGCGACTGTAGCTGTCATATTTCGTCGCGTAGGAAATGAACGTCGCCGGACTAGCATAATAATGTTCATCAACGATTTCCAACGGCCGTGAGGTCGCCCGACCGCCCCAGACGCAGGAGATGAGTTTGATCTCCGGATAAACCGCCTTGATGGCGTCATAGAACAAGGCGTAGCGGTCGTTGTAATAGGTGCCGCCGTTCTCGTTGCCGATTTCCAGATATTTCAGATGGTAGGGCGCGGGGTGACCGTTCGCCGCGCGGAGAGCGCCCCAAGTTGTGTTGGTGTCGCCGTTGGCGTATTGAATCAAATCGAGCGCGTCCTGCACCCACGGCCCTATTTCCGAAAGCGGAACGGTGTTGTTCGTGCTGCCATTGTAGCCAAGCATCAGTCCGCAGTTGATGCCGTAAAGCGGCTCCATGCCCATGTCCTCGCATTGCCGGAAAAACTCATCCGCACCGTAACCATCGGTGGACCAGTAGCCCCACGAGTCGTTCAAGTGGCCGGGACGCAAGGCGACATCGCCGATGGTTTTTTTCCAGCGCACGGCATTGGTGGTGTTGTTGCTCTCAATAAAATTGCCGCCGGGAAACCGGTAAAATGAAGGCCTCAAATCCGCGAGCTTCCCGGCCAGATCGAGACGCAATCCGTTCGTGCGGTTGTTAAATGTTGCGTGTGGAAAAAGGGAAACCTCATCCAGCCACACTGTGCCCGCGCTCGCAATGCTCAAGACGATCCGCGCATTCGTATCCGTGCCGCTGGAAATCAACGAGGCGGCAAAGTGCTGCCAGTTCGTCGTCAGCCCGCTGAACGAAGCCTGCGCATACAGCGTGCTGCCGCTGGCACTTTCCAATCGCGCCCTGACCGGCCCGGTGAAACCGTTTGAACCTGCCGCATAAAAATTCAAATCATAGGTCGCGCCCGACTGGATCGCTATTCCCCAATAGCCACTATTGCCCGCGCCCACGCTGCCCGTGCCAGATGACATTGTGAGTTTCAGGGAGCGGAGGTTGTTTGTATTCAGCGGTTGCGCCGTGTCCACGCTCATCTGACCGGTCGCCGAACCTTGCGTGACGAGCGTCCAATAATCCGGACTGGTCGAACTGGCAAACGAACGATTGCGCACCAACTCGGCATAAAGCCCGCCATCGCCGCCATAATTGATCTCCTCAAAAAAGATTCCAAAAAGATTCGAGCTGATGACCGCACCGGGCTGACCGGCCTGAATCGTGATCGTGGCGGCGGACTGGCCACGCGCAACCGCTGCGGCGAGCAAGATAACCGCGAGGATGGATTGGAGGTTGTTTCTAGTGGTCATAACCGGTGGAACATTGGCCAATGTAGCATGACAAAAACGAGGGGGCGATAAAAACGACGTTGCAGCGGGATTATGCCTTTGACAAACAATGATGGCAAAACTGGCAGGGCGGGCAGTCCTCTGCCCGCCGAACGCATGGGTTGACAAGCAACGGCGCGCACGGAGTGACGCGCCCTATCCGAATTGTTTGTGAACGACATAATCCCACGGTGCAGTGCTCGGGGATGGCAACGCCCGGCTTTGCATCAAACAAAGCCGGGCGTGGCATGGTTCCGTTGGTTTGCCGGATCAATAATTGGTATTGCTTAGTTCAAAGAACTGCATGTTCCACGCCGGGTTCACGGCATTGAGCAGGTTGGTGGTCCAACTTCCGCTGCCGCTCAACACGTTGGTCCAGATTGGAGTCCAACCATCGACGGGCAGATGGGGAGTCGCCAGATTCGTGGTGGTCAGCAGATAAACCGTTCCCGCCCCCGAGTTCGTCGCCGAAATCGTCAGGCTCGTCCCGGAAATCACCGGGCCGGCGGTGATTTTCAAATACGACAGCGGCGGAACTGAGGCAGTTATCACACTCAAAATGCCGCTGGCCGGATTGAAGCTGTAACCCAGACCCGCTCCCGGCGAACCCTGGATACTGGTGAAGTTGCCCGAACCTCCCGCGCTGAACAACTGGAAGGTTTCGCCGGCCACCAACGGATTCGCATCCGACGTGATGTTGGTGACGGTCAAAATGCCGCCATAGGTTATGCTGCCGCTGACGGAAACCAGATCGTTCGACACCGACAAGCCGATGTTGTTGTCAATGCGCAAGGTGGCGTTGCCCTGCAAGGTGAGGTTGCCGCCAATCGTAAATGTGCCGACGCCGGCTGCATCGCCCGCGCCGAGATTGCCCGCCGGCGCGACCACCACCGGGCCGGCGATAATGCCGATGCCGGCCAGCGTGCCGTTGGTGACGAGCGTAGTGCCGGTGTAAGTGTTCGCCGCGTCGAGATAGACAGTGCCAGCGCCCTTCTTCACGAGGCCACCATTGAAGGCATCTCCCATTAGAAGTGGCGCACTGCCGATGCTCAACGTGAACCCATTGTCGTCAAGAATGAGACCATTGCTTTCGATCATTGAAACCACCGGAGTTTGGATGAAATCACCGCTGTCGGCAGAGGCTTGGAGCGTGCCGCCGTTGAAATAGGCAACTCCAGAAACGGTGGGCAGGCCGCCGCTATTGTTTTCACGGACTTGTGAGGCTTGAATCAAGCCGCCGTTCAGATGCAGCGTGGCGACGGCCGCCGGACTTTCACCGAGCCAGAGGTTGGCATTGTTGAGCAACTGGCCGCCATTGACGATCAAATTGCCGGTCGCGTTCAGCGAACCCACCACGACGTTGCCACCCCCATTCTTTTGGATGAGGCCGCTGTTCAAGATCAGTGTCCCGTTGGCGGCTGCGTTGTTGCGTCCGACCACCAGCCAGTTGTTGGCCACGTCGAGCGTGCCGCCGTCCACAATGACGGTGGCAGTGCCGGCGTTTTGCATGACCCAGAATTCAGCGCCACCCGGCAGGTGCAACGCGCCGCCGTTCGTGATGAGCATCGTGCCACCGTTGTTCTGACTGGCCGCCACCGCCGCGAGATAGTTAGTGCCGGTGACGATGGAATTTCCACTGCCGACCTTGATGAAGGAAACCCCACCCGTGCCCGAATTGGTAATAGTGCCGGACCAATTGACCGCACCGTTGAGGTTACCCAGGTTCAGGATGACGGCGTTGGTGCCCGAGTTGTCAATCAGGCCGGAGCCAGAAAGTCCGTTTACGGTTTCGGAGAATCCGGCCAGTTGCAATGTGCCGGCGGAACCCACGGACAGGTTGGCGGATGACGATATCGCGGAAGCGCTGCCCGCCTGCAATATCCCGTTGCTGACAACCGTGTCGCCCGAGTAGCTGTTGTTGGTCAAATTCAGAATGGCAATGTTGGTGCCGAGTTTCTTCACGCCGGTTGAACCGGAAATAGTTCCAATTCCGCTGAAGGTGTAGCTTTTGCTGTTGTTGCTAATCACCATGCTTGACGGCCCGACGTTGGTGTTCACGATAACCACGCCGCTGCCGCTGTCGTTGAACGTCACCGCATCACCCGGAATGATGGGTTGCTGGTAGGTGGTCAGTGTCGCGCCCAGCAGCCAGTTCGTTGCGGAACTGATGTTCCACAGGTTGGTGAGGGCCGCATTGGTATTGAAGCCAGTCCAGACCAATCCCGGCCCAGTGCTGGTAATGACGACATACAAAGTGGAATTGGCCGTAATGTTGGTAATGTATCCCGAAACCCCTTGCGGCAAGGTAATGTTGGTATAGGTGCCAGTCCCAGGGAAGGAGGAATATTTGACCAGCGGAATGGTGCCGAGATTGACCGCGCCGGAAACACTTATGGTGTTAGTTCCGTTGAATGTCAGCGCGCCGCAGGTCAGCAGCGGAATCGTCGGATTGAGACCGGTGAGACCCAACCCCAACGTGGCACCCGGTGTCGCCGCTCCTCCATTAAGAGTCAAGTTGCCCAGACTGTTGGTGGCACTCCCAACTTGACTAATGGTAAAGGTGGCACCATTGGAGATCGCTATGCTGCCTGTAAAGATTGACGCCGTGGTCACCGCCAAGGTGCCACCATTCACCACCGCCCCGGAATTAGTGCTCGCCGTCTTGAGTGAAAGCGTGCCGGCATTATTGGTGATCGGGCCGTTGAATGTGTTCGCGCCGGTCAACGTCAGCGTGCCAGAACCTCGCTTGGTCAATCCGCCGGAGGCGTTTCCAGAATAAGTGACTGCGCCGATGGTCGGGGCTATGGGGCTGGCACCACCGCCCGTGAAGGCAACGCTGAGAGAAGAATTGACCGGATCGAATCCATTGCCCGGGCAGGTGATGATAAGGCCCGTGACAGCACCGCCGGAAACCGTGGCGGTGGCCATCGCATTGCTTCCGAAGCCTGCACCATCGGTAATGGTGACAATGGGAGTATCAATGTAGCCCGAACTGGTGCCGGGGGTCACGGCAATGGAAGCCACGCCAGCGCCGGTCGGCGTCAGCAGCGGTTGGGGAATGGTGATGGCAAAGCCGCCGTCATCAATCGTCACTCCGTTGGGGTAAACCGTGACCTTGTCAATTCCCGTCAAGAACGTGGCGTTGGCCGCGCTCGCCTGGATCGTGCCACCATTCAAACCAAGTATGGCCGTTCCCGTGCCTACACCTTTCGACAGCTTGTTGGCGATGACCGTGCCGCCGTTCAAGTTGATCCGGCTCCTCCAGCCAGTCTGGCTTGCAGTCGGGCCGAAATTGAGGCCGGCGTTATTGGTGACCGTTATCACCGCGCTGCCGGAGACATTGAGCGTTCCCTCGCCCCGTTCGCCGACCATGATGCCGCTGCTCGCGGGGAACACCGAGGCAAACGCGCCGCCGCTGATGTTCGCCACGCCGACGGCTGCCGTGCCCCCGGCGGCGATGGTCATCAGGTTGCTGGTGATAATAACTGATCCGCTGCTCTGATTGTAAACCGCCATGTCGCTATTAAAACCAACCACGATGTAACTGCCGTTTGTCAGTGTTCCTCCGGTCATGTTAAAGCCGGCATATCCACCGACCCCGGTGCCAAGGCCGAGTTGTTGAGCGACTGTCAGTGTGCCACCGCTCAATTGAACATCGCCTGCGGCACCAGCCGCTGAACCGACCGTCAAACTGGAGGTATATTGTCCGCCGTTGGTGTTCGCCCGAAATCTGCCGCCCGAAATGTTTAACACGGCGTTGAGGCCGGCAGTGTCCGCGACCCGGACCACGGCGGCGAGATTGTTTGTGCCGGGGGCTTCTAATGTGCCTTGGCGCACGGTCAAGTTGCCGGTAATGTTGTTGCTGCCCGGCAAGTTTAACGTGCCCTGATCCACGGTCAAGGTGCCGGTGATGTTGTCATTGCCAGCCAAGACCAGTGTTCCGTTGTCTATCTTGGTCAGTCCGCCGCTGGCCGAGACGGCGCCGCCGAAGCGGGCAACCGTATTGGTCAGCACCCCGATGGACGAGGCGCCGGTTATAGTGAACGCACGGGTGTTGTTGGTGGTGTTGCCGTTGACCTGCAGCACGGTGCTGTCAGCGAGTGTCACCACCGGGACGGACACGGCACCGAGGGCAGAGTCGTTGGTGATAATCACTGAACCACCACCGATGGAAATACCGCCGGTAAAGCTGTTGCTCGTAAGCAGCGTGAGCGAGCCGGAGTTGTTTTTGAGGAGATAAGCAGGGCCGGTGATTCCACCACCCACCCCGGCAAAGCTATAAGGCAGCGTGCTGTCCACGGTGACCGGATAGGGATAAAACGTGCCGGTCAGATTGATATTGGTCTGCGACGAACTGGTGCCGTTCGTCAAGGTGTCATCAAAGGTCACCCCATCGCCTGCAATTATGCCGCTGCCGTTGGTGTATTGCTGATAGATCGTGTCGGCGCTGCCGAACTTCCAGTTGACGGTGCTAAAGTCCCAGCTGGCGCTGCTCGCTCCATACCAAGTAAGCTGTTTAGGAGCCGAGGTGATCACCAGATCAACCGAGAGGTTCACCGTGTTATTGGACAGCGTGGCGACCACTCCGGGAGGCGGGTTCAAACCAAAATTCGCAAACTGACCAGCGGACAACGGGGTGCCGGCGTATTTGATTAACGTGAATTGGCCGGGCTTCAATCCCAACGCGGTGACGTTGATCATCAAGCCGCTGCCCGGGACGGAAATGACGCCGACGTTGATGGCCTCAACAGTTGGATTGGCCAGGACCGTGCCATAGCTGAAAGTATTTGTCGCGTTGTTTTGCAGCGTCAGGTTGCTGATCGGCAGCGCGGTTCCGCTGGAAGCATCCACCAACAGGCCTGAATTGGTGATCACCAGCAAACCAGCGACGCTCGGTGCGAGCGGACTCAAACTCAAAGTTCCGCCGACTACCAAGGTGGTCCCAGTATAAGTGTATAGTCCGGCGGCTGAGGTCAAGGCCGTGATGCCAGAACCGGTAAAGGTCAAACCGCCACTGGCGTTTGCCGTGGGTGCCGCACCGGTGATGGTGGCCGGAGTTGTCGCGCCCCCGCCGGTCAAGGTAAATGTTGGCGTCGTGGTGTAATTCACGCCCGGACAGGTAATCAAAACGTTGGTGACAGTGCCGGTGACCGGGTTGATCTGCGCAATCGCCGTCGCCCCAACCCCTGTCGTATCGCTCACGTTGTTCACGACCGTGACAATTGGTGGAGCAATGTAGCCGGCACCGCCCGTAAATGAGCTTATGCTGGTCACGCCACTGCCCGTAGGAGCAATGAACTGCTGGCCAATGGTGATGGCAAACCCATTGTTGTTAATTGTCCCACCGCCGCTATAGACAGTGGCAGCCGCCAGGCCCGTCATGAAAACCGTTTGGTTCTCGTTCGCCGCGAGGGTTCCGCCGTTGAAGTTGACCCGCGTCCCATTGGCGCCACCAGTCACCCAACCCCCTTGAATGGTGCCACCGTTGCAATTCAAAATGCCCGTATTGGCTACATTGCCTGCCTGATTCAAGCTAATCGAGTTGTTGACCGCACCAATGTTGGCCACGGTGCCGCCCATCATGTTGATGACGGTTGTCTGGCCGGCTCCCCAGTTGCATTGAAGCCCGCCGCCGCCGGCATTATTATAGTAGAGCGTGCCGCTGTAACTATTGAGAATGGCGGTTTGAGCCGAACTTCCGCGGCACACAACCAGCCAGCCGGCGTCGGTGACGGTCGCACCGTTTAAGTCGAAAATGGCATTGCCGGAGGGGTTGGCTTCGCCACCCACACCCAATTCATTCATGAACAAGGTTCCCGCAACTGCATCATAGTAGCCATAGGCACCGAGGGCATTGCCGATTTGAAAATTGGCACCGTTGGCGGCCTGAGTCGCCCTTACGTTTCCGGCGGTCTGATAGATTGCACCAACTGCGCCGATCACCGTGCCGATATTGTAGTTATTGTTCGTCAGGCCCAAACCGGAAACATTAACCACGCTGTTGAGGCCCGCCGCATTTCCCACGGTCATGGTGCCGGTGCCCACTCCCAAAGCTCCGGGAACGTTGAGCGTTCCGGCGACAGCGACGGCACCGCTGAAATTGTTCATGCCGGTGAGCGTCAGTGCGCCGGCGCCAATTTTGGTCAAGCCGCCCGTTCCGCTGATCACGCCAGCGTAGGCGGCCGGACTGGTGTTGTCGCCGCCAACTGTCAGCGTTGCGCCACCGTCAATCACGTTGCCGCCCGTCGTGCCGCCGCCAGTCAAGGAACCAATCTGGGTGGCGAAACCGTTTAGATTGAGCGCGGCCGTTGCCGTGTTTGCAATGGACACCGCCGAGTTATTGCCCAAAGCCTGATTGGCCACGCCCGCCCACACATTGCCGTCGTTGATCACGGTCGGCCCGGTGTAAGTGTTCGCGCCGCTGTTGGTCAACCAGCCGGTGCCGCTCTTGGTGATGCCGCCACTGCCGCCGATCGCAGTTTTGATCGAATAATTCTTGGCGGTGTTGTTCACCAATATCGAAGCCGGTGACAGGGTGCCAGACACATTGGTAATGGTGAGGGTATTAAGACCCGTGTCATCAAACTGCACCGGACTGCCGTCAAGATAAACGCCCGCCACGCCATTGGTGAGCCAGTTGGCCGTGGTGGCAATGTCCCAAGTGCCGTTGACCGTTCCGGTCCAAACAGTGTTCGTAACCGTCGTCACAGTCAGAGTAATGGTATTGCCTATCGTGGTGATCGTGCCAGCTACGCCATTCGGCAGTGTGCCTGTGGTGTAACTGCCCCCGCCAGCCAGCGTAGTGTAGGTAACCAACGGGTAGCTGTTCCCGGCTACAAAGTTCCCGCCGACGACACTAATCGTATTGACACCGTTCAGCGTGAGAGTGCCGGGTGTCAAGGGTGCCTGGGTCGTGCTGCTGACCGTGAACTCAAGCGCTGCCCCCGTGCTGCTGCCGGCCGTGAGTGTGGTCGGTGACAGGTGGAAGGGGTCGGAAGCGGCCACACCCAATTTCGCGCCGTCGCTCACGGTTATTACATTTGTCATGGGGGGGAGAACGGGCACGTGGGGTTGCCCTATAAAAAACAATCTGCCCGCACTGACGATTATGGGGCCGGTGAAGGTATTGGCACCACTCAAAACCAGCGTGCCGTTACCCACTTTGGTCAATCCGCCGGTATTGTAGATTAAACCGAAAAGCGTGAGCGTATCGTTCGTGTTGACGCCAACGCTCGTCGTGCTGGCGAGATTGACATTGTTTGCCACGATGAAGCTGCCGCCGGTGTTGTTTGAAATCGAGCCGCTGTTCATCGTCAACAACCCGCCGGCACCAAAGGCGGCATTGTTTCCAATTACCAACGTGCCAGTATTGTTATCAATCACGCCACCCGTAAAAATGCTGGCACCGCTGAACAGCGTCGTGCCCGCTCCCGCCAAAGTAATGGCGACGCCATTGCCAGTGATGGCGGCCGAAACCAGCAGGTCTATGCCATTCGGGGTGTTGCCGCTGGCGACATTAAATGTCTCGTTGGTATTGGAATTGCCATTGCGCATTTCGAGGCGTCCGGAGATGACCGAGGTGATCGTGCTGGGAAACGTGTTAACGCCGCTGGCGCCATTGTTGGCGGCGGTCTGCTGGCCAAGAACCCAAAGTTGCGTCGCCGCAGAACTGCTGGTGCCACCGTTGGACATCAGCGTGCCGCCGGTCAAATTAAAGGTGGTGTTGAAAGCCGAGTCGCCAGCGACCGTGGTGGTAAGCGTGCCGCCATTGATGTAAACATTTCTGGTTTCAATCCCCACCGTGTAACCAAAGGCATTGGCCGCCGTGCATTGAACCGTGGCACCCAGATTGATGGTCAGTGAGTTGCGGATGACGCCCGTCGCACCGCCGAGAGCGAGTTGGAGCGTGCCGCCATTGACCACCGTGCCGCCCGTATAGGTCTTGGCGAAGCCGCCAAGCGACAAAGTCCCAGCCCCATCCTTATAGACAGTTGTGGGAGCTAATCCGTCAGGGATGACGGGCCGGATTTCGTAGTCAGTGTAAGCGCTGTTGGCGGAATGAATATACAATTCGCCCGTCGGCAGACCCGAATTTAATATGCTACCGCTGCCACCAGCCACCAGCCACCTTTGGGTTGCCCCTTCAATAATAAGACCGCCGCTGGCAAGTGTCAGCGTTATGCCGTTATTGACGATAAAGTCACCACTGCCGCCTTGCTCGACCAGCGAATTGATGGTCGCGCTGGTGTTAAGGGTAGCACCAGCTGTTTTCCAATTCTGCGCTTCAGCGCCGGATCCAGTTACAGTGCCCGATATAGTGGTATAGCCAGTGTAAGGGACAATCTGGCCAAGGCCATTGGTGCAAGCCCAATCACCGGTGGTGGTCGAAGCGACGTTTTCGCCCACGGTGGCCCAGCCGCCGAGGATGCCGTTGACGTTGGGAGAGGTGGTGGTGATGAACCCGGTTGTATGGTTCGTGAAGTCCACCGTGCCACCGACGTTTTGGGTGATGGCACCCAACGCTATGGTCAGTGCGCCCGAACCGTTTGTAACACCGATAACAGCAGTGGCTCCGGGATTGACCGTGGTGCTGGCAAAAGTCTGGCTCGTAACGGTGGCGCTCTTCTGCTTGACCTGCAACGCACCGCCGCCGAGCACTAGCACGGAACTGCTGTCAATGAGGTTGACGGCCGAAGTCGCGTTGGCAAAATCTTCAATCAGCGAGCCGCCAGTGACAGTCGTCGCGCCATTGTAAATATTGACCGCCACGCCGTTGAGCGTCAGCGTGCCCGGCCCAGCCTTGGTAATACCGCCGCCTGCGCCGCTGAACACACCGCCCAACGTGATATTACCACCACCGGTCGTCGTGGTAAAAGTCCGCGCGGCGGTGCTGCTGATTGGAAAGTTAATCGTCTCAAGGCTGGTGCTGTTGTTGACAACGTCGCCCGTAAGGGTGATGGAATTGTTGGTGAGCGTAAAAGCACTGGCACCGCCTTGAAATGTAATTCCAGCCACGTTGTTTAGAGCCGTGAGATCGTTGTTCAGGTTCGTCCCCGAAGTGCCCGCCACTCCAAACAGCCACGAGTCACCGCTCAAGGGCGGATTGTTGACGCCCGTCCAGTTGGCGTCCCCGAAATTGATGGAAGTATTGCCCAGCCAGGTGTCCGCGCCGTTGGCCGCCTTGGCCAGCGACGGCGTAAAGATGATGGCCAGCAAAAGCGCGAGCCAGTGGAACTGTGCAATAGCAGTGGATTTGAGGTTTCGGGTGATGGGTTTCATAATTTGGGCTTGGTTTGTTGAAATTAATGACGGCGCGGCTACAACATTCGATTTAGGGTATTGGGAACAGTGAAGATAAATTACTCCATCTGCGAATTTTCACCATCGCCAGTTCTGGTGACAGTCTGAAGCTGGTTATTATTTACGCTTTTCAATTTCTGATGGTTTGGGGGTTTCGATTCTAGTCTTCAGACGGACGGCAAACCTGAAGGTAACGGACAAATAAATCGCCGGACACAGGCGCGGAGTTGGTTGACGGCGTTTTCAACAGGTTGCTTGCAGGCAGTTAAGCACCCTCCAGAAAAACGCTCAACAAGTTTCCAGCGTTCACTGTTACGTTGGAAGCGTGCGCGCACGTTGACGGAATGCGCACGTCCCCGGGCACCGCGAGGGTAAATCACAGTGGAGGCGCTGGATATTTCCGAGCGCGCGCGCGTGCGAACATGGCTGCGCCCGAGGCCGGACGCACTCCGTCGCCGCCCGGCCAGCGGAATCAGCGAAGAAACATTATATATTTGCAGATCAAGGCACCTAGGCGATGGAATCATATCTTGTTTTTTTAGATGGGCGGTTTCACTGGAAACAGGGTGTTATTTTGACCCGGCCTCGGCACAAAATTTAAAGATGACACGTCTGCTTTCAATGTCACTTACAGGGTTGTTGACACACATTTGCTCCCCGGTCGGAGCGGCAGCAACGCCATTTTGCGAAAATAAATCACCATTTTGCGACGTTCAGTTTATTTCAAGAGTGCGCTCATCAGGCTGAATGGCGACCGGTGGCTGGCCGGACGCAATCTTCCGCCACCAATTTTTGTGGGTCGGGATAATTCGGCGGCATGCCGGTGCGTGGGCATCCTTGCATATATCCCTGCGAATTAACGCCAGTCAGCCCCCAACCCACAACACGTCGAGATTGCCCGGACCGCCGCGCCCGCCGCCTCGCCGTTCCCCAGCGGGTGCGTTCGTGGCCGATGCGGGTGTGGCTGACCCCGCCTGCGGAGCGCGCTCGGTGCAGATCAAAACAATCTGGTTGTGCTTGGTATCCAGCGAACAGGTTTTGCAACCCTGTTTAGTCTGCACGGTTTGCGACACGGCAAAACTGGTGGGACTGCTTTCCTTGATGATGGTCAGCGTGCCGTCGCGCTGCGAACTGAATGCCTCCATCGTGTTGGGATTAAAGCCGCCGCCGTCCGTGCCATTGCCAATGGGCAGGGTCGCCAAAATTTTTCCGCCGTCAGCATTGAGGACAATGCAATTCTGGCTGTGACACATGGCAAACAGGAGATGGTTCTTCACATCCAAGCCCAGTCCGGCCGGCCCGTCGCCTTTCTCGCCGAGATCATACTTGGTTAGCACCTTCTGCGTTTTCAGATCAACGACGGCGATTTTATTTTCGTCCTCCACGTCCACATACAATTTTCCCTGCCCGTCACTTTGCGCCTGTTCCATCGCGCCGCCGACATCAATCGTGCCGGACACCGAGCCGTCCTTGGGATCAATCAGGGTGATGCTGGGCGACGCATGGCTCAAAATTAAAACTTTGCCGGTGAAGGGCTCAAACAGGATGCCGTCGGGCCGGCTGGCCACCGGAATGTCCTTGAGTTTCTGCATCGTCGCCGTGTCAAACATGCCCACCGGGCTGCCGCTGCTGAAACCATGATGCGTGGCCGTATCAATCGCCACGCCATGTCCGCCAACATTGGTGACGGTGCCGAGGTATTGGTGGCTGTCCAAATCGAACACAAACGTGCTGCCCCCGCGCGGCACATATACGCGCCGGCCATCGTTGTCAGCGGTCACATAATCAATGCCGCCATTGCCCATGATCTGCGTGGTGGCGAGCACTTTGTAGGGGGCGTCGGTTTGGGCCAGGACGTTACCGGCCAGCAGGCCGATGCCTGTCAGGGTAAAGAGGAGAGTTTTCATAATGTGGACTGGATGCTGTAAGTCAGTGTGCGGTTACAGGTATTGCAATTCGGCCCGCACAAATCAATGCTTTTTGAAAAATGACAAATAATTCATGGCCGGATGCAATCCTCCATCACCAGCCGTTTGGCGTCGGGATAAATGGGCGGCACGCCGGGGGCGGTGACGGGATTCCCCTGCTCTATCTTGGCGGTGACTTCCTGATTCTGCGCGAGAAGTTGGGCGAGCAAATCCTTTTTCCTGAAGAAGCCGTAGCCGGTGAGGATGGCAATGTGGCAGTCCGACATCATAGCGGTGGCAATTCCTTCACCACTTTCATCGTCTCCAAACTCACGGTGATGACCTGGCCGATGAGGCGGACGATATATTCCTCGTCGTCCATCCGGTTCGGGTCGCTGGCGAGGTTGCCCTGCTCGTCGCGAGCGGCCCGGCCGGCTTGGTTCTGGCCAGGCGCAGCCGTTGCAGCCAATCTTCGATGTGCGTTCGGTTCAATATCCGATGTTTCGTCACGAAGGGATTGGAAAGATCAACGGGCGTCGGCTTTGATGGATGCACCCGCACGGCCCAGAGCATGCCCTGCCAGTCGCGCAATGTAATCGTGAAGCGTTTACCGGTTTCCAGATAGATCACGGACAACTCCCGCCGCTCGCACAGCATTTCAAATGTGGGTTTTCGTGTCATAAACTGCTAAATTCGGCAGACCGGCGATGATTTTCTGCGTTTCCAAACTCACCGTGATGACTTGGCCGATGAGACGCACAATATATTCCTCGTCATCCATGCGGTTGGGGTCGCTGGCTATGTTTCCCTGCGCGTCGCGGGTAATGCGGTATTGGTCTATCGCCCATTCCAGGGCGCTGCGGTTGCCGAGCTTGTAGTCAAACACCTCTGGCGGGATGCCGCTCAAGGTGAGGAACTCATTGTAATATAAATCCACCGTAGGAGCCGACGTGAGGAGGCTCTGATCTTTCTTTTTAGAAGTTAGAGACTCGTCACCTCGTCTCCTACCAATGAGTTTCATCGCCTCCACGCGCCAGTCCAGCTTGACCTCCTTGTTTTCCATGCGCTTCAATTTGAATTCCTTCGCCGACTCATAATTGACGTGGAGGGCGGCGAGCTTTTTGCCCGCGTCGGCGAAGGCGTGGAAGAGTTTGGCGCTGGCGGCGGGATGGTGCGCGGGCGTGGCATCGCCCTGCATGGTGGCGATGGCGGACAGCGGGAAGAAAGCGGCGTGGTTTTCTCCCTCTCCGCCCATCGGATGGGGGGAGAGGGTTGGGGTGAGGTGGGTTTTGTGTTTGCCCCTCACCCCGGCCCTCTCCCCGTCCAACGGGGCGAGGGAGTGGGCAGTGACGGGAACACCGATGAAGGGGATTCGCGGCAGGTCGCGTTTCAGGTTCTCGGCGTAGCGGGTGCGGTAGGCGGGATGATGCAGCACCGCATAGACGTAATGGAATATCTCCTCCCGCGTGATGCCCGCATCATCATAGAAAATCTGGAACAACGTCAGCGCCTTGGCCGTCACGTTCTCCCGCCGCTCCTTCCCGTCTTCCGAATAGGTGAACAAGGGGAAACATTGCGCGGAATCAATGGAGACAAAGTTTAGATTCGGAATCTGGTTTGTCGAATAACTCCAAAATGGACTTCTACCGCCACCGCTCGGACAAAGGATCAAACGATTTTCTTTTTCAGTCTTCTCTGTCGGGAACAACTCGTGCGTTGAACCGAATTCATCAACAAACATCCGCGCGTAATGCAGCTTCAGCCGAGTGAAAGGACGGTAAGCAGTAGTGCGGACATCCGAAGCGCGGAACTTCAATTCGTCCTCTTGTCGAAACCAGCGTTTGAGATTGCGACTCCACTTGATTTTTTCATAGCTGACGAAGTTATCCACGTCGGCAGGACGCCCTTTCTTCTTCCACCGATGGAGTTCGGCATTGTAGTCATCGGCAAATTGTTCGACACGCTTGGCGAGCCGCTTGGCATCGAAATCATAAACCACGGCATCACGGTTGGTAGAAACTCCGAGCGAGTAAGTGCGGAAGATGGTTGGGACACTGGCGCCAGCTTTTGCATCTTTGCTGCCAATGGGCAGGAAGGCATCAAACTCCTCGTCCGTTTCGTTGGTAATCCAATTCCCTTTGTCATCCGGTTTGAGCTTTTTCCACTTTACGCCTTTGATGCAGCCCTTTTGATCCAGAAAATCATATTTCTCCTCCTTGCGCCAATCCTGGCCAACCGCATGGTAATAAATCGCACAGCGACGGCTCTTGGTGTAGTCCGAATTGCCACGCCGGACAAAGAGATTGATGCTTACGCCAACTTGAATTCCAAAAACATTGTGGGTGGTGCCGGAAAGTTTGGGGTTCTTCCGCACGTTGCCGCCGAGGTCGAGGACGTAAATCTCATCGAAATCCTTCGCCAGTTCCTTGCGCATCCCGTCAAACGTCTTCTCCGTGACAAAACTGTTATTGTTCACGAAACAAACGATTCCACCGCCGACGATTCTGTCCGTTGCGTAACGAATAGCCTTCACATAAGGATCAGCCAGCTTGCGCAACAATGTGGCATCCGAGGCTTCGCCGTAAGTGGAACTGACGCGCCGTTCCAGTTCGGGATACTTGCGGTTTTTGTTGTTGTCGTTTTCATCCGCCTGCCCTGCGTTGTAAGGCGGATTGGCAATGACCACGCGGATGGGTGAATCCTTTTGCCGATTGATGCGCTTGGTGTTTTCAGGATTGAACCCAATGGGCATTTCTTCCTGTTCATGCCTCTCGTTAAACCCGTAATACGACATTTTGCCGTTTATCGTTTGAAACGTGTCCACCAGACAGATGCCCTCAAACGGCTCGTATTTGCCGGTGGCCTCATAATAGGCGTGCTCGATGTTCATCGAGGCGACGTAATACGGCAGGAGCATGATTTCATTGCAGTGGAGTTCGTGCGCGTATTTGTGGGGCAGCGCGGACTTGGGAATGTGCCGCATGAGATTGACAATGTAATTACCCGTGCCGGTGAACGGGTCGAGGATATGAACATTGTGGTCGCCCAAGGTCTTGCCGAAATGTTCGGACAAGACGTGCTCCACGCTGGCGACCATGAAGTTCACGAGCGGCTGCGGGGTATAGACAATGCCGTGGGTGTCCGCCACCTTCACGCAAAAGCCCTGGAAGAAGCGCTCATAGACGGTGTTCAGGAAATTCTGCTTCTCATGGAAATCGGTGATGGTGGCGGCGGCGTTCTCGATGGCCTGATAAAAGTATTCGAGGTTTTTGCTAAAATCGTCGCGGCTAAACGCGCGGGAATTGAGGGCGGTGATGACCTTCTCAATCTCCTGCGCAATGACGTTGCGCGAGATGAAATCGGCAATGGCAAAGACCTTGCGGAAAATGCGCTCGGTAAGGATGTGCTGGATGATCATCTCCTCGACGGCGGCCACGGAGATGTTGGGATTCAACGAACCCCGGCAAAGGGAGCAAAAGTCCTCAAACGCGGCGATGAACTTCTTGTTGGTCTGGCGCTCGGTCTCGATGAGCTTGCCCAACTGCGCGCCGAGTTCGGGGATGCGGTTCTTGAATTCTTCCACGGCCTTTTCCCATTCGGCAATGGCGGGCGGGGCAAACTCAAGGAAGAGGGAAAGGATTTTAACGAGGTCGTCAGGCTGGGTCAGGTCGGCCTCGTAAAAACGCTCGCCATTCTGAAACAGCACGGCCTTGTCCGGCTGCCAGAACAAAATGTTTTCCTTGGGATAGCCGATGGCAAATTTATTTTTAATCTCCTTTTCCAAGTCATCAGCGGAATCCTTGGCTTCCCACAGGCCGCGCCGCAAACCGGAGTTGTCCAGCAGCGCGCCATCCGCCTTGGCGTCGGCCTGGCCCTTGCGCTTGAGGGCATATTCAGGGACAAGTTTCCAATCGAACTGCCGGGCGCAGTGTTCCAGCAGTTCGTGGAACGCGGAACGGACGGCGGATTCGTATTTGATGCCGAGCCTGGCGAATTTGGCCAGGCTGTCGTAATAAATGGCAACCTGCTTGTGCGAGGGCTTGAGGTTGAGGCTCGGCATGGCCGGGAGTGTGCGCGGGAAACTTATCGGCGTCAATTCCGGGCATTGCTGGCAAGCGGTGTAGTGACAGCGCTGGGCACCGATTCAACCGACTGCCCGCCGCCGGTTTTGCGGAAAGCCAGCGGACTCATTTTTTGGCAGCACGAAAATATCGCGTAAAATGCTACGCGTCCTCAACCCCAGCGACTCGGCGACCCGCGCCACCGGCAGGCTTGTTTCCAGCAGCAGCCGCGCAATCTGGTCAGCGCGCTGGCGGCGGATCTCCTTGAGAATGGAGAGCCGCCCAGTTGCTGCCGGAAACGGCCTAAGGCGCGGCGCGAAATGCCCGCCTTTCCGTGCGACCTCATTCACCGCCAGGGGAATCCCAGCCTGGTCGCGGATGCAGGTCAGGGCCTTTACCACCTGCGCACTGCAATTCAGAATCCGTCACCACATTGATCAGCCCCTGCACCTCCCGGTCGCGATGACCCAGCACAACGGCCAGAATCCCCAAATGCAGCGCTTGCGCCTTCAGCCCGCCGATATGCCGCAGCATGATGCCATCCGCGTCCAAGGTTTTCAGTTTTTGGCGGGTGATTTCAAAACCGCCGGGTTCCTAGTAAAAAGACCACGAGCCGTGCAGATGGGCGTAATGGGCGATGCCCCGCAAGTAATCCCGCCCGGAAGCGCGCAAAGATTCAATGAACAAAATTACTTTGAAGTTTTTTTCCATCGGCGGTGGCTGATTTGAAATTGGAACGGTGAAAAGATATTTCATCCGGTTGCTCAAATACAAGCAGCTTGATCCGTTGCAGGGCAATCTATAGCCGTTAAAATCAACTTTGGTCTATTTGGCGGGTAGGGCGCGTCGCTCCGCGCGCGCCGCCGCCTGCCAACCGGCACATCCTGCTGCACCACG